>Ga0207433_10000869_pt1 | contig 67672 bp, 62 predicted proteins | sample YelNatPaOPGAMG01_FD_187559 | JGI IMG/M metagenome (GOLD analysis project Ga0207433, IMG submission 187559) | Hot spring thermophilic microbial communities from Obsidian Pool, Yellowstone National Park, USA - OP-RAMG-01 (SPAdes) (version 3) | ecosystem: Environmental > Aquatic > Thermal springs...
CGCATGCTCGATAAAACCGATGGCCATGGGAAAGGGGGGAAAGAGTCGAGCCTTCAGACTTTCAAAAGCCTTCAGGGCGTGGATGTTCCCCCGTTCGTCGGGGCTTCCATGAACGACCAGCAGTACGCCCCACTTTTTCCCGACCACGGACCTTCCTTTCCCGGATATACGAACAGGCATATTTTGTATAGCTGGGATTATACGGTCAGCGTCCCGGGAGGTCAACGAACAGTGCGGTGTCCGGAAAGCCACGGCCGGAGGAAAAACGCAGAGCTTCCGATCAGATAGACGATCAGGCCGACGAGAATATCAGCCCCTCCCAGCTTCCATTCTTTCAGGTAAAAAGCCACCCCGGTATTGAAGAGAAAAACGCTGGCGTAAAGGAAAAGCGGACCCACCCGGACGGGGACGGACAAGGGTTCGGGAGCTTTTTGAAGGCTCGGGAAAATGGGGATTCTCCAGGATGCAACGATCAGGACACCCACAACAAACCATCCGGCAAAATTCGCGAGGGGAACTCCGAAATATATTCCCCCTCCGGGATAGTAATAGATCTGTCCCAAAAACCAGCTTCCTCCCCTGAGAGAAGCCGGATCAATGACAACGTCGATCAGGACAAATGCGGCAACGGCCTGCCCCCAGAGATACAGGCGGACAGGTGTCAGGGGACCCAGAAGACTTTCTTTCAGGGAAAATCCGTGAAAGAGGGCCATTGTACCCAGACTGGCAACCATCAGGAAGGCAAACGACAGGGAATCCATCAAAGGAAGATGGCCGATCCATATTTCTTTCATGCGGGTCGTGGGCAGATAGGTGTAATGGCCGAACGGAAACCATCCTCCGGGAATCGAAGAGAGGTATTCGCAGCCATAGGCAATCGCGTAAGCTTCCACAAACCGGACGAAGGCTCCCCTCCAGCCCATCTGGCGCCCGAGAATCCACAACCCGACCCCCCAGAACAGAAACACGTACCAACGGAAAAGTATCGTCCCCACCAGAAGGTGCAAGGCTCCACCCTCCAAACTCCGACTACCCCCCGGCCTGCGAGATCAGGACGACACCGACGGTGATCAGGAAGATGCCTGCCCACCTCCCCAGTGACACCGGCTCACCCAGAAAAATCCTGGCCAAAAAAGCTGTCAGGACATATCCGAATCCGGTCATGGGAACGACCAGACTGACGGGAGCCTTCTGAATGAGGGACAGGAGCAAGACATAATAGATGGCCTGAAGAAAAACACCCATCAGGACACTGGGGTTTTTCAGCACCCTTTTGACACGGCCCGGTCTTCGGGAAATCCCGGGGGATGACGCCTCTTTCATCCCCCGGGATAGCAGGATGAATCCGACGTCCTCCAGCAAAAGGGCCACGAAAAAAACCAGCAGAAATGTCGGAGCGGAAAGCGAACCGAACTTCAGGGGGATTCCCCGCCGGAAGGCATTTCGTACGAGCAGGGAGAAACATCCAGCGACAGGAGGGTCCCATCCCTCTGGATGCGGTAATTATGTCCTCTCCAGACAATCCGGGAACCGAAGCTGCCGGCATAAAGGCATAATGACAGGACTTCCCGGGCGGGGAACAGGAGGAGGTCGGGGACCCCCAGAGGACGCCCCACGATACGTTCCGATATCGTCACCAGAAACCCGAAATGAAGAACATAGAGGAAAATCGCCACGAGTCCCCATCCGCCCAAACCCGACAGGACGGCCAGAAGGCCTCCGGACAGAAGAAAAACAAAAGGGCGGGTCAGGATGGAAAATGCATAACCGACCGGCCGGCAGTTTCTATAGGTCCTGGCCCACCGGAGCTCATGGCCCCACAACGCCGACAGGGATTCCTCCCCGATGTGGGCATCAACAAGATAGGAAGAAAGATGAATCCGGTAACCGGCGCTGACGATTCTTTGTCCCAGATGATAATCGTCCGCCAAAACCTCTGTCAGCGCAGAAAACCCTCCCGCTTTTTCCAGGGCTTCCCTCCGCAGAAGCATGGTTGGACCAAAGGCAAAGTCGATGGGAAACATCCGGTAGGCAACCAGCGCCTGGGGGATCGCTTCCGTGTTCAGCATGAGGGAGGCGAGCCGGGAAGACCATGCGCCGGCGGGAGTTCCTCTTTGCAGACACGTTACCATCCCGACAGAAGGATCGGACAAGATGGGCGCGACGATGGCTTTCATATAGGACGGAAGCACACGGATGTCGCTGTCATTGATCAGAACGAGATCGCCCTTCTCGCCTTCAATTGCACGGCTGACGTTGTTCATCTTCCGATTGGCGCCGGAATGCTCGAGAATCACTTTGTAGCGGACCTTCTGGGGAAAATCCTCCTGCAGTTGCCTCAGGAGCCCGACGACGGGATCATCCCCGTCACCCACGACAAACAAAATCTGGTAATCGGGGTAATCCTGATGGATGAAAGAAAGAAAGTTCTCACGGGCCCCTTCATCCAGACCCTTCACTGGCTTGAGCATCAGAACAAATGGCCAGTGGGGCTCCTTTCCGGATGTCTTCTCAGTGGTGGACAGAAGCAGCTTTCGTCCACCGAGAAAAGCCATCAAATCAAAAAAAACCCCGATGCTTCCCAGGACGACAAGAAAAACGGCCAGAATCTCTGCCAGTCGAACCGGAAAAACATCGGGGAACAGGGGAAGCATGTGTGGCATGGGCTCCAGTTCTTACTGGCCTGCCGTAGACCTGCTGAGCGCTTCCTTTCGGCGTGCCATAAAGCGGAAATACTCCCCTGCCTCACGGATGATCTTCTTTCTCTCCGCACCGCTCAGCAAGGCTCTCTTGAGAACGCGGGCTATATACCGGGGTCGGTAATAGAACTTCCGGTAAAATTTGGGAACAGCCATGAAGATTTCCCGCGAACCGATTTCAGGATAGCTGATGTTGCATGTCTGTATCCCGTCTTCGGATACCATCTCAGAATCCATCAGGTAGCCCTTTTCCTTGGCGAAATTATAGAAATGGGTTCCCGGATACGGAGAAGCCAGTGAGACCTGGAGCGTCTCTATGTCCATATCGCAAGCGAACTGAATGGTTTCCTCGATCGTTTCGGGATTTTCACCGGGCAAGCCGAAAATGAATGTCCCGTGGATCTTCATCCCGAGTTGATGGGCATTCCGGGTGAATTCGCGGGCCTGTTCGACCCGGATCCCCTTCTTCACGTTGTTCAGGATTTGCTGGTTGCCCGACTCATACCCCACGACCATAACGCGGCAACCGGAGTCCTTCATCATTTTCAGTGTATCGAAATCCACGTTGGCCTTGGAGTTGCATCCCCAGGAAAGATTGAACGGCTTCAGTGCGAGGGAAAGCTCCCGGGTCCGATCCCGATACTCGGTCAGGGTATCGTCGTCAAAAAACAGTTCCTTGATCCCCGGAAATGTTTTTTTGATATAGGCGACTTCCTGGATGACATTCTCGACGCTCCGGGTCCGGTAAACGTTGCCGGAAAAGGTTTGCGGCCAAAGGCAAAAGGTACACTTGCTCCCGCAACCGCGACCCGTATAGATCGACACATACGGGTATTTCATCCAGGGTATCTCGTAGTCCGTGATCTTCAGATCCCGATGGTACACTTCGGAAGCGAATGGGAGGACATCCAGGTTTTCCAGGACGGGCCTGTCCGGCGTCGAGTATATCTCTCCATCCTTGCGGTAATGGATGCCCAGAACCTCGTCCCATGGCTTTTTGTTGGCGATCTCCGGAATGGCGTAATCGAACTCCTCCCGCACGACAAAATCGATCACGGGATCCGCCTTGAGCGTCAGCTCGGGCAGAACGCTCGGATGCGGTCCGACAAAACCCACAATAATCGAAGGATTCAGGCTCTTGAACCCCTTCGCGGTCTGGATATCGTTCTGGAGCGAAGGGGTACTGGTGTACAGAATGACCATATCAAATTCTTTGGCCAGGGAAAGGGTCTTGTCTGTATCCCATCCCAGAGGGGGAGCGTCTACCACCTTGGAGTTGGGCAACATGCCCGCAGGATAGGTCAACCAGGTCGGATACCAGAAAGAACGGACCTCTCGAGTGGCTTGATAACGGGCACCCGCACCCCCATCGAAATCATCGAAGGAAGGCGGATTCAGGAACAGGGTTCTCAGAGGCATGGCAACTCCCATCGCAGATATTGGCCTTTCGAACGGTCAGTGGGTTTCAATAAACTCTTCTTCGGACGTCTCGTTCCGGGTTACGGACGGCTCAAATCCTTTCGAACGGGAAATATCCATCAGCTTCTCGATCACACCCTCGATCAGCCATTCGGGGGTTGAAGCCCCCGCAGTCACGCCCACACGCTCGTTGCCCTTGAACCATGTCTCGGACACCTCATCCGAACTGTCCACCAGATAGGAAGCCTTGCAAAGTCCCGCCGAAACCTCCTGAAGTCTCCGGGAATTCGCGCTGCTCATCGATCCAACCGTAATCATGACATCCATGTCCCCTGCGATCGCGAGGGCGGAGGTCTGTCTTTTTTCCGTCGCGTCACAGATCGTGTTATGGATTTCCAGCTGGGGATAACGCTCCAGAAGAAGGTCCAGGATTTCGTCAAAGTACTTGATGCTCTGCGTCGTCTGGGAGACAAGGGCGACAGGACCGTCAGTCATGGGGAGGTGGGCTATCTCCTCTTTCCGGTGGAAGATGTGGATATGCTCCTTCGCCACGCCCTGAACCCCCATCACCTCGTCATGGTTACGCTCTCCGAGGAGGAATATCGTATAGTTCTTGGCCGCAAGGGCTTTCACGATACGGTGAATCTTCCAGACCAGCGGGCAGGTGGTATCGACAACCTCGAGGTTTCGGGCCCGGGCATCCGCAATGACCTCGGGAGCCACACCATGGGCGCTGATGATCAGTGTCCCGTTATCAACCTCCTGCACTTCATCCACGGATTTGACGCCTCTTTCAGACAAATCCTTCACCACATGGGTGTTGTGGACAATTTCATGGAGGATAAAAACAGGGCCTGTGGCCTCTTCTGCCGTCTTGTGTGCCATCTTGATGGCCCGTTTGACTCCGACGCACACTCCTGCGTACTCGGGAAGAAATATATCCATATGATTTCAACTCCTCTCGCTGGTTTGACGTGCCGACCCCGGGGTATGCCCATACGCTGGCCCCAATTTCTGTCGACCTTCACACTCCGGATTTGCCGGCCTTTCGCAAAAACTCAAACATACCCGCCGGCAGCAAAATACGCGACCGCATCCCTGAAGGCTTCCTCTACCGGCGTCATGACCAGGCCAAGCTCCCGGACCGCCCGGTCTCCTGAATAAAACATCATCTTGTGGGCCATCCTGACCCCATCCATCGGGACCAGAGGCTCCTTTCCCGTCAACCGGGAAACGCCCTCCGAAAGACAGGCCAGCGGAAGCAGGGCTGCCTTGGGAATCCGGACCCGGGGTGCCGGAATTCCGGTAAGCTTCTCAAGGATTCCGAAGATTTCCTCCAGAAGCAGGTTCCTGTTCGCCAGAATGTACTTCTGGCCGACCCGACCGGAACGGGCAGCCAGAATATGCCCTCTTGCAACGTCCCGCACGTGGATGACGTTGAGCCCCGTATGAACGAAGGCTTTCATCCGGCCTTTCATATAGTCCAGAACAATCCTGCCCGTCGGGGTCGGCTTGATATCTCCTGCCCCTATGGGGGCACTGGGGTTGACCACAACCACGGGAAGCCTGTCCGAATACTCAAGCACAACTTTCTCGGACAGATACTTAGACAGTTTATATTCTCCGATCAGGGTTTGCGTGTCAACTGGCATCTCTTCCGTGATCGGTACCGCGTCCTTCCTGGCTCCCAGCGCGGCAACACTGCTGCAGTAAACAATTTTTTCGAGGCGGGCGGACAGGCAAGCCTCCATCAGGGAGCGCGTCCCCTCGACGTTTGTCCGCATCATTTCACCTTTCACCGGAGACCATATCCGGTAGTCCGCCGCCACGTGGAACAAGTGGGTCGTCCCCGAGAGAGCCCGTTCAAGGGATGGCGGATCACGGAGGTCTCCCAGAACCCATTCAACGTCCTCCGATTCAGGAAGAAGATTCCGCCTGTCACTTGAAGGCCTGACCAGACAACGGATGCGAAACCCTTCTCTCACAAGTTCCGATGCCACCCATGAGCCAACAAACCCGGTCGCTCCGGTCACCATCGCTAACGGCTTGTCTCCCATTTTCCTCCGCCTTTTTCCCGGGGATCGTCCACCATTCAGGAGAATTTCCAGCCCCGGGATTCCTCATGATATAGTACAGCAAAGTTTCGATTTAAAGAAAATCATACTGTCCTTTTCGGAAAGGCCGCCGATCAATTTGATCTCCATCTGGTCCCGCGTTATCTTTCTTCTCCCGGGGGTGTTCAGTCTTGCTCTGTCCGGTTGCTACTCGACCGCCATTCCTCTCGACAACCAGAAAGCCCTGGACAAAGTCCGGCTGGTCCTACCCGACACGCGTTTTCCTACACAAAGATCCCGCAATGCCGTTCTTCCGGTCCTCCTGAAAAAAGGATTTCACTGGAACAATCCCCGTTACACCCTCGGGCATCATATGATCAAGGGGAACAGGATCGTCGTCATGACATCCAGCGGCCATCTTGCTGTTCTTCGCTACGATGCGCGGTTTACCGATTCCGGATTCCGGATCTACCGTTACGTCCCCTCCAAAAGCGGGGATATCGAGCACCGTGGACTGACGACATCGTCCAGCCTTCTCCGGTGCGTTTATAACAGGCCCGCCGTTGCTTTCACGGCATATCACAAGATCTCTCTCCCGACCTTTCTGGCGGATGGCCTGTTCGGCGGAGCCATCAACACCCTGATCTCACCCGTGCTGGTCTTATGGTGCGAGGCATCCGACAGGCTTCCCTTGACCTACAAGTCGGTCACCGTTTCCGAAGACCGGAAGCTTTCCAAACTCCTGAACATGCTGGAGGAACAATCGAAAAAGCCGGAAAAAGCTGTGTCGGTTCAGAAGGGAAATCCGATACCCACAAAAGTCACAACGCCGGCTTCCGTCGAATAACCAAGGTCCAGGCGACCCACTACGTCGGGATTGACCAGGGCCCTGAACCCGATACCGGGGTTGACCGCGTAGTCTCCCGGATTCAGTGCCTGCGCTTCGGTCTGGAAGACCTCCCCCACCCCGACAAATGGAGCCACCTGCCATTCGCTCTTGACACCCAGAAGGTCAAGGTCAAATACCTTGATCCGATCCTCAAGATTGAACAGGGAGGCGTCGTATCCGTAAAATCGTCCGGTTCCGTAGCCTTCCAGCGTGAACGCCCCACCGAGCATACTTTGGGCAAAAAACGGAATATTGGGACCGTTCATCAGGTTCAGCATCCCCCTGATGGCAATGACGTTCTGGTCGTCTTCCCCGTAGGGAATCCAGGTTTTATATTCCACATTGAACCTGTCGAAAACATTGTTCTGGCCGGGGGTCAGGTTCTGGTCAAGCTCCGCAAACCCCCGGGCATAGGTTCCCTCGGTCGGAATCAGATGGTTGTCCCGGGTATCGTAGGTAATATCGGCCCGATGGGTGTAGATCACGGCTCCCTGTGAGAAGCCATTCACATCCGGAAACAAAGCGGCGGAATAAGGGAGGCCGGGATATTGACCGGGGGAGGCAGCGCCGTAGATCCGGTAGCGTTCCATCAGCCACATCCGGACTTTTCCGTTAAATGCGTTGATGCCTCCGGTGATGTGGGCCGACGTTTCCGCAAGTGTAAAATTGCTCTGGTCCGAAAACAGTGAAGTCGGACCCAGCCCATAGAACCGGGCCATGGGGTTCTTGAATTCCTTGGCCCGCACGTCGAGGATATACCGGCCGTTATCCGCGGCCAGATCCCTGTAATGGACCTCGTAGAAATTCATGATGGAGTTTGACTGTATGGCCATGGCGTGCCACCGGCGAAGGTTGCCCTTGTAAAACCGGTAATAACGGACGCCGATTTCCGTACCCATGTAAGGGTTGTACATGACGGAGGGTGCCAGGATCGAAGTAATCCTGCCGCTCGGCTTGGCATACAGGATCGGAACAAGCGTCCCGAACGTCGGTCCCGAATTGTAGGAGTCACCGATGGCGGGAACCGGTATGACGACCGTGTTTTCCGTAGGGGTACTGTAGGCAAAAGGCGGAGGCACCCCGATCGGCAGGGTCGGAAAGTTCTGGGAGGTCGACGGATTTCCCGGTACGATAGGGGCCGGGGGAGGGGGCCCTCCCTGGGCATATCCGGCAGACGGGCAGAAAACGCAAAAAATGACCAGAATCATTCGCCATACGGTGCCCGGACATGAACGGGCTGCGTTCACCGTCGTCCCATCCGGAGGGTTTCCCCGATCGTCTTTCCGAGAAAGACAAGTGTTCTTCTCGCCTTCAGCAAGGCCGGAAGCGCACCGACAAACCGGGCCAAGGCAGGTGGATTTTTCAGGAGGGCCAGAACACCTTGGGTCCTCCGTTCACGACCATCCTCATCGGAGAAAAGCATCAGTTCAGCAGGAAGGCGCACTCCCGGATCGTCCGAAACAACACGGAGAACAGCCGCATCCGGGTCCACATTCAAGAGCTTCTCCATCCAGGAATAGCTTTCCATGTCCGCCAGATCCGCATGGGAAGCCCGATGAAGGGACCGCTTCTCTTCCGGCATTTCGAGTATACTCCCGACCTCAACCGAAGTCGCCAGTTCGAGATTCAGACGACTCGCCCAGCCCACCGCTCCGGGAAACGAAAGGACCCTCCCCGTCTGCCCGATGGCCGATGAGAGGACATAGGCCTTTCCTGCTACCGTCCTGTCTGAAAGGCCTCCGGAAAAACCCGCAACCAGAACCCGTTCCCAGGTGCGCAAGGAAGAAATTCCATCCAGGTTTTCCGTCCCCTTTTTACCGGGTCCCAGATACCGAACCGTCACAAAAGGGGGAAAGTCGAACATGGGGGAGTCTTCGCTGGTGGAGGTGGATCGGCCCAGGGAGAGGGCAAGACCCTCGACAAGCGCCAATGCCTCCGACTCGAGTGGAGCCAGAAGCAGGAGAGATGAAGGAGGAAAAACCGACTTTTTCCTTTTTTCCCTGTCTTCTCCGACGAACGCCCGTTCGTCTTCCATCACTCAAGGAACCTGGCGGAGACAGGAAACGGTTTTTCTTTCCACCGGCTGGCAAGCCGTTCCACCCTGGAGCATCCCTCCCGCCGAATATTTCTGTAAAGGGAAAGGGCCCAGAGAGAAAAATAGTCACGGTACATGTTGTAGCGAAGATAAAAGACCTTCGGGAATCCCGTTCCCGTATATTCCTGCTCCGGCCATTTTCCGTCCGGTTGCTGGCGGGCCAGAAGATACTGTATGCCACGGGAAACGGACGGATGGCTTACATGGCCTCCATGAAGGAGGGCGATCAACGCCCATGCGGTCTGTGATGCGGTTGAGACCCCTTCTCCCGCCGTTTCTTTCCGGAAGTAAGAATAACAACTTTCACCCCATCCGCCGTCCGGATTCTGGTGGGAAATCAGAAAATTCATCGCCTTTTGAATGTATGGGGAAGACATATCCTCACCAATGGCCTTCAGGGCAGAAATAACCGACCACGTTCCGTAAATGTAGTTGACGCCCCACCGTCCATACCACGAACCGTCCGCTTCCTGCTCCTTCTTCAAAAATCTGAGTGCCCGTCGGACGACAGGGGTCCGGGCGTCATAGCCGAGAATTCCCAGAAGCTCCGTTACACGTCCGGTCACGTCCGAAGTACTCGGATCGAGCAGGGCCCCGTGATCGGCAAAAGGAATATTGTTCAGGAAAAGGAAGTCGTTGTCCTTGTCAAAAGCTCCCCAGCCTCCATCTGTTCCCTGCATGGCAAGGACCCATTCGATGCCCCGGCGGAAAACCTCGCCGTAACGGCCCATTTCCGGAACCCATTTGGCAAAGTCCATCAAGACAACCGATGTGTCGTCGATGTCGGGATAGTAGTCGTTTTCAAACTGGAACGCCCATCCGCCGGGCTCAACGCCGGGAACCCGGATCGACCAGTCTCCGACCGTCCGGACTTCTTTCCGGCAGAACCAGTCCAGGGCCCGGCCGACATGTTCGTTTATGTCCCCTTCCCCCGCCTCGTACAGGGCCCCCAAGGCGAGAGCCGTGTCCCAGATGGGGGAATGGCAAGGCTGTACCGACTGTTTTTCTCCCAGATCGAAAACCAGATCGTCGATAGACTGCATGGCGCGTCTGACAAGAGGATGATCCATGGCGTATCCTTCCAGCCTGAGGGCCAGAACGCTATTGGCCATTGCAGGATAGATGGCGCCCAGTCCCCCCTCCCCTTTCATTCTCGGAATCAGCCAGTCCAGCGCTTTCTTGAGTGCCTTGCGTCGCAGGAAGGCCGGCGGGTGGCGGTTCCAGGACTGAAGGATACGGTCCACCACAAAAAAGAGATTTTTCCAGGAGAGAAGTTTTTTGTCCCAGGCGTAGTGGACCCTCACTTCGTGCATGGGGGTGATGAAAAGCTCCTGGACACCTTTTTCGGGAGACAGCTCCACAAGAGGTTTGTGATGATACACAAACAGGAGCGGAACGATGACCGTTCTGGACCAGTAGGAAACCGTGTAGATCGACAGGGGAAACCATCGGGGAAGGAGGATCATTTCCGGCGGCAATGCCGGAACACCTTTCCAGTCGTATTGCCCAAAAAGAGCGAGTGTGATCCGGGTAAAAACATTCACATTGATCGCCCCTCCCCTCTCCAGAACCAGGGCCCGGGCTCTCTGCATCGCCGGATGATCTGCCGTGTACCCCAGCAACTTGAGGGCCAGATACGCTTTCACTGTGGCGCTGATGTCCGCCGGTCCACCATGGTAGAGCGGCCATCCTCCGTCTTCCCCCTGCGACTCCAGAATAAAGGGAGCGGCCCTCTGGAAAAAGGAATCCAGCTGGCGCCCCACCAGAAACTGGAGCAAGACATATTCGGATGTGATCGTCACATCCGCTTCCAGGGGTTCTACCCAGTAACCTTCTTCAAACTGTCGGGATAAGAGCGACTTTTTCGCCGATCCGATCTTCTCGTCCAGATCATTCTGATCTGCCGGAGCGCCTCTCTCCTCCTGTCCGGCGGGCACATCGTTCCCGTCCAGGGAACCAGCCATTCCACCCCTCTCCGACGACGGTTTTCTTCCTTCCAACATTCCCTCCTCAAATATCGAACGACCACCCTTCAGACCGGAGGCACCTCCTACAAAAAGAGGAATTTCCCCGGCCCCCTCACCCGACAGAGGTGGGAGACGGGCACAATCATTCGCAGACATTCCGGCGCGGATAGAAAACCCGGAGGAGCCTAAACACAAGAGGCCCCTGGACGGGAAGACAGATTGCCTCCATCCGGAGGACCGGAGGCCTTCAACCAAACAAACATTGTATGGGCACCATGGAGGCCGGTCAAGGAAATAAGGCCTTTCATTCCCCGATATCATCCAAGACGGACAGCAGGAAAAGAAAAAGTTGTTTCTTGCCCTTCTTTCCGGTCATCGGCTAAAATGTAAAGGTTATGGAGTTGTGGAACCGGAGGTACGCTCCCGGTTCTTCCGCCGGAAAGGCAGATCTCCTCAGATTTTATCAGTCCGTTAAGTCACGACCGGAGTACCATGGCCACTTCCAGACAACAAAAAAACCAGACCGAAATCAGGAAACCGGAGCAGCCTTCGAACGGATCTCCTTTTCAGGAGCTGCCCGACGAGGAGTTCTTCAGCCCCTCCCGTCCCCGGGAAGAACCCGGTTTCAGTCCCGTCACCATCGCGATCTATATCGTTATCGGTCTATTGCTTGTGGCCGGAATAGGGGGATCCATCGTCGGATTCCGGAATACGCCCCTGTGGATTTCCCATACGCCCGTGTCAAAACGGAGCATCAGCACACGGACGACCTTCAGGGAAATCCATGGCAATGGCTGGACTTTGACCTTCCAGATGATGCTCAGTCCTTCCGTCGCCTATTTCAAAACCCACCTGACGGGCAAGGTTCCCGTGAAGTACCAGCTGATCGGAGCAAGTTACAAGATCGGAAACGGTTCGGTGATTCCGCTGAAACTGCCACCGGCCTATCTGCTTTTTGAACCGCTTTCCCCCGACGAAACCACGGAAAGAACCCTCTGGCTCGGCGGATCTCCAGTCAACTCCATCACCCTTCAGATCCGGATTGACGACGGACAAGGAATCCGAAGCGAAAGCCTCACTTTCGACTAGCCGGAGCATCCGGAGATCTGCCCGCAAGAGACTCTCCACACCCTTTGTCGAGAGCGCGTGCTACCCTTTCCCGGATATCTGCGTCTTCCATTCCGCTCACGGACACGACTTTCTCCCGGCTGGTCAACCCCTTTTCTACCCGGATCCGGGAGGATGGACAGTCCAGCCATCGGGAAAGATCATTCACCAGACGCTCATTGGCTTTTCCGGCACGGGCCGGTGCCGAAACATCGGCGATGAGCATCTCTTCCGACTGAAACAGGACATCCCTTTTTTTTCCGGGACGCACCCGTAACCGTACAATGCCGTTCCTGACCGCCCGGATCAGCCAATCCGGGGGGAAGACGTCAGGACTCTTCCCGGTCATCCGCTTCCTTTTCCCCGGATCCGGCAGGAGGGGGAGGCCAGGACAGAACATTCCATTGGGCCTCCAGATTCTCCAGGGTCTGGACCATTTCTCCGGTGTCCTTCTTGATCCGTGCCAGTTCAAGGAGCCAGCTTTCCCGTGTACGGGCAAACCAATCCTCCGCGCGACGACGCCGTTCCTCGGCGTCTGACAGGATTTCGCGGGCGGACATGTCCGCGTCCCGGATAATCTCCCCGGCCTCCTTGCGGGCCGCTTCAAGGGTATTCTGCGCTTGCATCTTGGCTTCCAGCAACGTATCCGACAGAAGTTTTTCCTTTTTTTCAAGTTCCGACACGAGGTTCTCCACCCGGGCCAGTTGTTCGGACTGGGTACGGTAGGCGGCGAGGAGTTCCGTCATTTCATCCGAAATACGGACAAGGGTATCGTCCACCTCCCGTGGTTCGTACCCCCGAAAAACCCTTGAAAATTCGAGATGCCTGATTTCATCGATACGTCCCTGGTCGATCATGAACCATTTCTCCTTTCTGGAAGATGGATCCGAACAAACCCGGCTGGCTAATAGAGAAAGTGCTGGATGACCTGAATGAGAAATATCGCGATAAGAGGAGAAATATCCATGCCTGCCAGCTTTTCCGGAGGAACGAGGCGCCGGAGTGGAGCGAGCACCGGTTCGGTGATCTGGTGAAGGATGCGGACAACCGGATTCGACGGATCCGGCGACACCCAGGATATCAGCGCCCGGATAATGATAATCCAGGAGTAGAGTGTCAGTAGACGGTCAATGGCGAGAATCGGATCCCTCCCTGCTGATTGTGGATGACATGTTCTTCGATCGTTCGACCATCCGGAAAATGGCGTGGATGAAAGCTCCCCGGACCCCTTTTTCTTCCAGTGCCACAACGCCTTCAATCGTGGTACCGGCCGGAGAGGCGACCCGTTTTCCCAGTTCCGACGGATCCAGTCCCTCGTCCAGAATCAGCGAGGCGGTTCCCTTGAGCATCTGGGCGGAAAGAAAAACCGCGTCCTCCCGTTTCAGTCCATGGCGCACCCCTGCGTCGGCCAGGGAATCGAGGACCATCGCCATCAGCCCCGGTCCCGACCCTGCCAGCGCTGTCGCCACGTCAAAGTCCTTCTCCGGAAGCATCATAACACGCCCCATCTCCAGGAAAATGCGGGAAACCCGGGAGAGGTCATCAGCGTTTGCCCGGGCGCCGGTTGCCACGACCGTCATCCCTTCTCCCCGGGTCAGGGCGAGGTTGGACATGGTCCGAATCCATCGCCAGTCAGGAAGAGCCTCTTCAAGGAGGGACAGTGGTGTCCCCGCCATCACGGAAACACCCAGAGGACAGATATCCATCTTCCGGAGGGAAGTTGCCAGGCCAAAGAACAGGGACGGCTTGACGGCCCAGAACACCAGGGAAGGGGGAGCGGTTTCCCCCAGACGGACCAGATCCAGCAAGGTTCCGACCGTTTCGACATTCCCTTCCCGCGACAGGCGTTCGCGAACGCCGGGATCCGGGTCGCATACCACTGTCCGGGCCGATATTCCCTGTCGACCCAGCTTTCTGAAACCCGAGAGGAACGCCTGTCCCATCCTTCCCGCGCCGATCACCCAGCAAACATCAGCCCCCGCCAATGACTGGCTCACGTTCCCCTCCCGTTTACTCAAAAAAATATCGACCAATGCGGATTTCCGTCGAACCCGCTGCCACCGCTTCCCGGAAATCGTCCGTCATTCCCATCGACAATGTCTTCCCGCCATCAGGAAAAAAACGTTCGAACAAGGCACGACCCTGTCGGAAAACGGCCAGGGAGGCTTCCCTGTTGCCCGGAGGAGGGCCCATGACCAGAAATCCCGAAACGGACAATTCCGGCCAGGCTTGACATTCTTCCATCAGGCTTTCCACATCCTCGCCGCGCGCGCCGGAGCGCCCGGCGATGCCCGTGAGGTTGATTTCCAGCAGAACCTCCTGCCGAACCCCCGACCGCCCGGCCTCACGCGCCAGAACGGGAAGAATGGACGGCCGGTCGATGGTCTCCACCCGGTAGACCGGCCGGTATCCTTGGCGGATCGAGCGTCGTTGCAGAGCCCCAACGAAATGGAAAAAAGGCTGAACGGGGAGGCGCTGAAAAAAGTCGATCCGGTGGCCCAGTGAATCCCACCTGTTCTCCGCAAGGTGGAGCAGACCCGCTTCAAAAAGTGCCAGCGCATCCGCATCTGACCGGCCTTTCGTTACACCGACAATCCGGGGGAACTCCCCGCCTGGAGAAGCTCTGGAAATCTCTGCCCGAAGAGTCTCGATTCGGGCCGAAAAAACGTCCCGCAACGTCTTCATCCGACGGGTTACCCACTCGTCCGGATAAAATTCAGCATGCTCCGGCCCGCCCGTTTTTCCCCCATTCCTCGATGGGAGTAAAACAAATCCGGATGGCAGACGGTGCACAGGGAGATTTCCCCGATATACTTGTCCTGAAATCCGGCCTGCTCCAGCTGATAACGGACCAGACCCGGCAGATCCAGACGGGGCCGGCCGGACATTCCGGACCAACCGGGCCACAGTTGTCGGACTTCAGACCACACTTCCTCTCCGACCGGGTAGCAGCACGACTTGACGGAAGGGCCGATCACCGCCAGAAGTTCTTCGGGAGCATTTCCGGATGCCGCCTGCAAAAGACGAAGCGCTTCCGGAACAATCCCCCGGACAGCCCCTCGCCATCCGGCGTGGACCGCCGCCACATGGCGACCTTCAGGGTCGGAGATCAGGACGGGAAGGCAGTCGGCCGTCCACACGGCCACCGATATGCCGGAGAAGGAGGTCCAGCCGCCGTCGGCTTCCGGCAGAGGCCCCTCTTCCTTCCCGTCACGCACCTCCAGAACTTTCTGGCCATGAACTTGCCGGAAAAATCGGACTTCCTCCCTCGCGGGTGCGGAAAAACGGGTCCCGAAACCATGTCCGATCCCCCGCACAAGAAGGAGGGAATGCCGGAGAAACACTTAGGAGTCTCCCCGCTTTCTCCAGATAGCAGGACGGTCAAGTTCTTCCCCGGAAGACGGAGGCTGCGGAGGGAGGCGTTCTGACGGATAGCCCATTCCCGCACTTCCTGGAGACCGCTGTTTGCGGAGGTAAGCGGGGATCTCCTGTATCTGCTCCGGATCCAGCGTTTCTTCTTCCTGGAGGGTTTCCGGCTGCTGCTCGTCGTCCCTGTCGAAACCGGCCGCAATCACCGTAATGCGGATTTCCTCCCGCGGCTCGTCCTCGACCACCGTTCCGAAGATCATGTTGATTCCCTTGTCCCCCTCTTCCTGGATCAGTCTGGAAGCCTCGATGACCTCGTGCAGCGTCATGTCCGACCCGCCATGGAAGTTGACCAGAACACCCCGGGCTCCCCGTATGGACGCATCTTCGAGCAACGGACTGTTGATGGCGTGTTTTGCCGCAATACTCGCGCGACCTTCCCCCCTCCCAACGCCGATACCCATGACGGCTCTTCCCATCCGCGCCATTGTCGTCTTGACATCCGCAAAATCCAGATTGATCAGTCCGGGCCGGGTAATGATGTCCGATATTCCCTGGACACCCTGACGCAGGATGTCGTCTGCCATCTTGAAGGCGTCGGTGATCGGAACGCTCTTGTCAACCACAGACAGGAGCCGGTCGTTCGGTATGATGATCAGGGTATCCGTGGTTCGTTTCAGCTCCGAAAGACCATCCAGGGCATTTTTTTCCCTTTTGGGGCCTTCGAATCCGAACGGCCGGGTCACCACGGCCACCGTCAAGGCCCCTGATTCCATCGCCACCTGGGAGATGACGGGTGCGGCACCGGTTCCGGTTCCGCCTCCCATACCGGCGGTGACGAAGACCATGTCGGCACCTTTCAGGACACCGCGTATCTTTTCGATATCTTCCATCGCCGCCCGACGTCCGACCTCGGGATTCGCCCCAGCTCCAAGGCCCCTTGAAAGCTGTCCTCCAATCTGGATCCGTTGGGCCGAAATCCCGTTCAGCGCCTGCAGGTCGGTGTTGACCGCCACAAACTCCACCCCGGTCACCTTCTCCCGAACCATGGTGTTCACGGCGTTGCATCCGCCGCCACCAACGCCCACCACCAGGATGCGGGCTTCCAGAAGTCCTGACTGCTCGTAGTCTATCAAGGGTTCCCTGTCGTCCATCAGTCAAACTCCAATACGGAAAACACACGTCTCCCGAGGGGGAGGGTTTCAGATAATTTCCCTGAACCAGTTCAGCAGGCGGGAGGAGCCGGATATCTTCTTTTCCTTTTGCCGTTCGGCGGCATTCCCGGAAGGACTCCCGCTGGATTCTTCTTCAAAAACCAGGTCCCAGTGATCCCGCGCGTAATACAAAAGGCCGATGGCGGAGGAGAATTCGGGCTGCAGTGCCCGTTCGACAAGCCCCTGGATCCTGGGCCTGACGGATCCCACAGTCACATGCAGGGGAGACAGGATCTTCTGGGCAAAAGGGATCATCTTGGGCATCCCCACCACACCGCCGGTCAGGACGACCCCGCGCTGGAGACGATTCTCCAGTCGCATTTCCCGGAGCTCCCGTGCCACAATTCCGAGAATTTCAGCGAGTCTCGCTTCAACCACGTCCATGACCTGGGCAGACTGTTCGGGAGAGGGGCCCGTCGAGAGCGTTTCGGGGTTTTCCCCCGATTTTTCTCCCGCAGCGGGAAGAACCGATCGTCCCAGTGCCTCGATCTTGATCCGTTCCGCCTCTTCCTGGGAGACCTGGAGGACGATCGCCAGATCCTTGGTCATGTTGATGCCACCATAAGGGAAGATCCGGATGGCGGCAAGGGCTCCGTTGACGAAGACCGCCAGATTGGTGGTACCGCCTCCGATATCCACGACGGCCACGCCCAGTTCCTTGTCGTCTTCCGTCAGAAGCACCCGTGCCGCAGCCAGAGGCTGGAGGACCAGGTCCCCCTCCCGGAGCACAAGCCCCGACCGTTCGATGGTCCGCTTGAGGTTGGCAATCACCATGTCGGAACCGCGGATGACATGGACATGTGCCTCCAGCCGGGCACCGACCATGCCCACCGGATTGGGAATATTGGCCAGGTCGTCGATCGTGTAGGACTTGGGAATCACGTGGAGAATTTCCGAGGCCGGACGGTTGACCATCGACCGGGCTTCCTGGAGGACCTTCTCGATATCTGACGGCTGAACCTCGCGATCCCGGAGGGCGATGGTCACCCGCTGGTCCATGCCGACAACTTCCCCTCCGGCGAAACCCACTACGACATTCCTGATCGGACGCCCTGCCATTCTCTGGGCCTGGTCCACCGCCCTGTTGATGGCGGCAACGGCCTGCGGAACGCCGATAATCGTCCCGTTACGGAGCGCCGAGCCCGTCGGCGATACCCCCAGACCAACGATTTCAAACATATTGTCATCGACCGAATGTCCGGCCACAGCCACGACTTTCGTGGAACCCAGATCTACCGCCGCATAAAGAGGATTACTCGACACCTGCCCCACATCCTTCATCTCATCCGTTCATCATGTTTGCCATTGCCGGAAGACTCCGCTTCTTTCCCAAAAACCCGGTCCCGATTGTCGCATATAAGGGGAAAACAGGACAACATCCCGGAACGCACCTCCCGCTCCGAGGAATCAGCGGGCCCGGGACATCTTGCCTTTCGGCTTGTCCGGAGCCGGCAACGGAGGGTTCGGACGGACAAGGATCATCCCCTTGAAACGGAGGTCATACCCTACGGGAATCACTCCTTCGGGCAGGGCCTCCCGACGGGACAGCAACCGGGAGTAGAGACGAAAAGGCCGGCAGGCGGCGGTTTCCGGCAAGACAAGATAGAACGACGAACGGTCCGGAAAAAACCGGATTTCATGCCGCTGCCGAAAAACGAAAAGATTGCCTGCAGGAGCGCCGGAGGAATGGCAACGAGAGACCAGGCGGATGGCGTTCACCAGCCGTTCTCCGCCCCGATGACCCAGCGGAGAACGGACAATCACATCGGGCATGGTCCGGACCTCCGACACAACCCGGCCGTTTAAAACCTTTCCGTTGGAAAGAAGATAGGCCACATAGAGGGGGTTTTCCGAGGGCAGGTCGGTTCCCGACGGCAAGATGGCCGAGGAAGACTTCAGGATCGCCATCGGTTTTCTCAAGTGGAAGGTGAGTGTCATTGCACCCCAGGGGAAGGTCTTGGAAGAGGCTTCCTTGATCCAGGGATAACGGTGCACCCACTCGACCAAGGCATCCCCCCGGTGAAATGTGTTCCCGGGAGCATTTTTCACCCAGCTCCGGACAGTATCAGGGGTGACCACCGGCCATCCGGTGACGACCAGAGCCGGTAGCGCCGGACGGAAAGAATGGCCGGGATGGATCGACAGCAGTGTCAGGAAGAGGAAAAAAAAACCCGTCAGGACGATCCGCCCCTTCCCTCTCCATCTCCGGAGGGAGGGTCCCGGGGTTGACGACGTCGGTTCGGGAGGTACGGGGGGGTTTGAAGACATGTCTAGGGGACAAAAGTGGCGGGGCGGGAATCCAGGCAGGCCGAGGAGAGGATGGCTTCCACCAGATCCTCGAAAGACAATCCGCACCCGCGTGCTATTTCCGGAATGAGGGAGGTTTCCGTCAGTCCCGGAAGGGTGTTGATCTCGAGGACGACCACCCTTCCGTCCGGAAGGACAAGCGTATCCAGACGGGCGACCCCCCGTAGCTCCAGAAGTGAAAAGGCCCTGATGGTCGCTTCCTCAAGCCTTTCGGAGACGGCTTTCTCCAGAACGGCCGGAAAAATATGTTTTGACTTCCCCTTCCGGTATTTTGATTCGTAGGTGTAGAACGGTTCGGACGGATCCGGCAGAATTTCGATGGCACCCAGATAACGGCCATCCAGGACCCCCGACTGAACCTCCCGTCCCGCAAGAAAAGGCTCTACCAGAACCCGGGACGAATGCTTCCCCGCTTCAGCAAGCGCGAAATCCAGATCCTCCGCCCGGTCGACTCGGGTAACGCCGATGGAAGAACCTGCGTCTTCCGGTTTGACCATATAGGGGAACGGGAAGGGAAATGTTTCGGGACCCGGAAATGAGCCCGCTGCCAGGGCTACCGTTTCGGGAACATCCAGTCCTCCGGTGCGAAAAAGGGTACGGGAGATGCTCTTGCTCATCCCCAGGGCACTTCCCAGAACACCGGAGCCGGTGTAAGGGATTCCCATCACCTCCAGAAACCCCTGAAGGGACCCGTTCTCACCGTGGCCACCGTGTGTCGCCAGGAAACAGGCGTCGGGGGAAAAACGGTTCAGCGTCAGGAACAGGTCAGGGCCGACCTCCACCGGAACCGCCTCGTATCCTCTGGAGCGCAGGGCTTCCAGAACAGCCCGTCCGCTCATCCTCGAGACGGCGGCCTCCGGAGAATCTCCCCCCATCAGGACCGCCACCTTCTGAAAATCTCTCTTCATCTCGAATCCGTCACCTTTCAAACCGTTGCCGGAGACTCTTCCGGCACGATCTCCACCTCCGTCTCGAGCCAGACCCCCTTCTCATGAAACACCGCGTTTCTGACATCCTCCAGAAGCGAACGGAAATCCCGGGACAGGCCGCCGCCGGTGTTCACAAAAAAATTCGCGTGCCGGCGGGAGACCTCGATCGCCCCGCGCCGGGCCCCTTTCCAGCCGGACGATTCGATGAGCCGGCCGGCAAAATCATCCGGAGGATTGCGAAAGACGGAGCCCAGACTCGGCTTGTCCAGCGGCTGTATCTCGCTCCTTTTTCTGCGGAGGGTCTCCCATTCTCCCAGAAGATGGGCAGATTCACCGGGTATACTCTCGAGAACAGCCCCAATAATCACACACCCCCGCCACCGGGAGGCGTCTCCCGACAGATCCTCGTTCTGAAACTCGGAAGTGCGGTAGGAAAAGAGGAGATCGTCTCGTGAAACCGAGAACGTCCGGCCGTCGGGCCAGGCCAGACGGACTTCAGAAAGGATGTCCGACATCTCTCCTGTCGTGGTTCCGGCGTTCATCACAATCCCTCCGCCCACCGTTCCGGGGATACCGGACAAGAATCCCAGCCCCCCCCGTCCCTGTCGCGCCGCGTGAAAAGCGATCCGAGGCAAGAAAGCGCCGGCATCCGCCTCGATCAGGCCATCTGGACGGATCCAGAAACGGTCCATCTTCTTCAGGGAGATGATCGTTCCCATCAAGCCGCCATCCGGGAACAGGATATTGCTCGCATTTCCGATGAATCGGGCAGGAGAAGGCAGGGTACCTTCCCGGATCCGTTCCAGAACCACCAGAAGTTCTTCCAGGGATTCGGGCAGGGCCACAACCTGTCCGGCCCCCCCCGTCCGAATCGAGGAGAGGCGGGCGAGGGCTTCCTCGAAAAAGATCATCCCACCACCCGGCTGGACTGTTTCAGTCGGGACAGGATCTCTCCTCCCAGATGGGTCACGTCCCCCGCCCCCATGGTCATGAGAAGATCTCCCGGCTTCAGGATCATCATCAGCGTGGCGGCCATCTCTTTTTGATCCGGGGCAAAGAAGGCTTCGTTGCCGAACCCCGCGCGCACCTCCCGGAACAGCCTTTCGCCGGTAATGCCTTCGATCGGGAGCTCTCCGGCCCCATAGATCTCTCCCATCACCAGAACGTCCGCCAACCGGAATGCGGCTGCAAATCTCGGCAGAAGATCCCGTGTTCGGGAAAATCGGTGGGGCTGGAATGCCACGACCAGCCTGCGGTCAGGGTAGGCCTGGCGAGCTGCGGCCAGCGTAGCCGAGATTTCAGTGGGATGATGCCCGTAATCGTCGACGACCCGGATCCCCCCTTCCTCGCCAACATCGGTAAACCGCCGCCCGACTCCCCGGAAACGGAACAGCGCATCACGCGTACTTTCGGGATCCAGTCCGAAATGATGGGCGACGGCAATCGCGGCCAGAGCGTTGGAGACATTGTGGAGGCCTGGCACATTCAAGGTAAACACGCCCAGGTCCTTCTTGCCCATCCGGACGGAAAATGTCGTCGACAACCCTTCCGGACTCACGTTGAAGCCAACAACGTCCGCTTCCGGGACAAAGCCATAAGTCATCAGGGGGATTGACAGGGAGGGAAGGATTTTTGAAAGTTCGGGATCGTCGAGGCAGGCGACGGCAAGTCCCTTGGCAGGGACGGATTCCAGGAACCGGCGGAAGGCATCCTTCAGCTGGTCGAACGACCGGTAAAAGTCCAGATGTTCCTGGTCGATATTGGTCACCACCGCGACTTCGGGCGTCATTTTCAGAAAGGAGCCATCACTCTCGTCCCCTTCCGCGACAAAAAACGCTTTTTTACCGACACGGGCATTCCCTCCGAACCCGGGCACCTTTCCACCCACGACACAGGTTGGATCCAGCCCGCCATGCATCAGGACATGGGCGATCATGGAGGTGGTGGTTGTCTTTCCGTGCGAACCTGTCACGGCAACGCCGCGAAAATCCTGCATGATTCCGGCAAGGGCCTCTCCCCTGTGCACCACGGGGATCTTCCGGCGGATCGCTTCCATCAGCTCCGGATTGTCCGGTGTGATGGCCGTGGAGACGATCACCGCGTCGACATCCCCTACCTGCTCGGTCCGATGGCCGACAAAAACCCGGGCTCCCAATTCGGAAAGACGGCGGGTGAGATCGGTCTGGCTCATGTCCGATCCCGTCACACGGGCCCCGCGTGCAAGAAGGATCTCTGCGACCGGCGCCATGCCGTTCCCGCCAATCCCTACAAAGTGAAAGGATTTGAGACTGTCATTCCACATCGTTCCTCCTTCGATCTTTCAACCCCGGGTGTCCGTGCCGTTATCCGGTCCGGCAACCACGATCCTTATCGGTAATATAACCGATTCGGACAGATATACTTGTGATTATGGACAAGTTTCTGTCATTTGGAAACAGGTTGGGCGTTTTTTCCCCCATTTGTGCCCCGATCCAGGAGACGACGAAGCCACTGGCCCGAGGGCCTGCCGGGCGACAATGTCCAGGCAGCGACCGCTGCCTGATGGAGGCGAACGGGATCCGACAGGACGTGAACAAGCTCCCGGGCCCTCTCTTTTGTTTCCGACAGGGACGCGTCATCCCAGACCCATCCTCCGCCGGCATTCCGGACCGCTTCCGCATTCACCCGCTGATGGTCCCGGATTGCCAGCGGATAGGGGACGTAAAATGCGGGGGTGCCGGAGTACGTGATTTCCGCCACAGTCATCGCACCCGCCCGGGCGATCACGAGCGCGCTTTCCTGATACCGCGCCGAAAGGTCCGGGACGAAGCCCACCACGGTCGCGGAAAGTCCAAGGGAGCGATAGAGTTCTTCCGTTTCTTCCTTTCCTGACTCTCCCGCCTGATGAAAAATCGTGACGGGAAGATGCGTGCCCTTCAATGCGGCTTCCAGAATCAACGGAACCTGCCGGTTGATCTGGCGTGCACCCTGGCTTCCCCCGGCGACAAGAACCGGCAGATCTCCCGAAAATCTCCGTGCCGGCGGAGAAGGGGGACGGGGATCGATCGCCAGAGGAACTCCGGTGAACCTCCCTCCGCCATAGGGAGGAACCACACCGGCGACCAGCGGTTTCAGGAGCCGGTTTGCCCAACCTGTCAGGACGTTCGGTTCCAGCAGGAAGACCGGGATTCCCAACAGGGAAGCGGCGATCACAGGAGGGACCTGCACGTATCCACCGGTCCCGATCAGGAGGTCGGGAGAAAAATCCTTCAGTATCCGGATCGCTTCGGAAACGCCCGGCAACACCAGGGACATCGCCTTCAATTTCCGGGCCATTCCCTTCCCCATCAACCCCGACGTCCGGATACCGGAAAAAGGGTATTCGTATTCCCTGGCGAGACGCTCCTCCATATTTCCGGGAGAACCGATATAGAGAACTTCGGCATGGAACTCCTGCCGGGCGGCGGAAAGGATGTTGAGGGCCGGAACGACATGCCCGCCCGTTCCACCGCCGGTCACCGCCAGGCGGACGATCTCCCGGGGAACCCTGTCAGAGTGCATGGGCCTCGACCACCTCTTGTGACGTCTCTTCCTTCGGCGCGAAACGTGAAACGGACAGAATGATGCCGACGCCCAGCGCGTTGGCCAACAGGGATGACCCTCCAAAACTCATGAATGGCAGGGGAATTCCCTTTGTCGGAAAAAGCCCTGTCACCACTCCCATATTGATGATGGCTTCGATCGAAATGGAAAGGGTGAAACCCATGGCCAGAATCCGCCCGGTAAAATCCGGTGCGCGTTTCGCGACCCGCATCCCCCTGACAAAAACAAGACCGAACAGTCCAACCACCCCCAGGGTTCCGACAAGCCCCAGCTGTTCCCCGACCAGGGCAAAGATGAAATCGGTTCCGGGCTCCGGGAGGATCCCTCCACCGACCCAGTCGTGGCCCAGTCCTTCACCGGTCATGCCGCCGGCGCCGAGAGCGACCAGGGACTGGCCGAGCTGGGTCGCCGCCGCGGAGGAGGCGTGACGGGCCATCCGGAAATTGGAAAAACGCTCGAGGGTGTAGCGGTGGTGAAAAAGAAACCAGAGGGCCACCGGAAAGGCGGCTCCCCCCATTTTGGCCAAAAGGTTCAGAGGCATCCCGCCCAGGAAAAACATCAGCCCCAGGACGATCACCATGAACATACAGGACCCGAAGTCCGGTTCCCGAAGGATCAGAAGGACATACACCCCGAGAAAAACACCGAACGAGACAAGGTTCTTCCTGTCAAACACCAGCACCCCTTCGGGTGTGGCCAGCTTGCGGGCCTTGAGCATCAGCGCCGACGCCAGGATGACCATCGCGTCGCGTGCCAGCTCGGAGGGCTGCAGTGTGAAGCCCGCGAAATGGATCCATCGCCGCGCGCCGTTCATGACCATGCCCACATGAGGGACGTACAGGGCGACCAACGCCATCAGCCCCCCGGCGTACAGCAGGACCCTCCACTTTAACCACCGGTGGTAGTCGATTCCCGCCACCACAATCATGACGATCAAGGCGATCACCCCCGACACCAGCTGTCTTCCGAACAGCCTGAAGGGCTGGTCCGTCGCCAGGGCGGCAGACATGACCATTCCGATTCCGATGGCCAGGAGAAAAATCACGGCGAACAAGAGAACGATGTCGATTTTCCCGGACGGACGCGGACAGTTCTCGTTAACCTCCTGTTTCGGGCGGGGTCCGATCATCTGCCACCCCCCCTGCGCCGGATCCAGGCCTCCACGATCTCTCGAAAAATACGGCCGCGTTCCTCGTAACCGTGAAACATGTCATAGCTCGAACATGCGGGAGACAACAGCACCCTGTCCCCCGAGACGGCATTGCCGGCAGACCGGGACACCGCTTCCTCCAGCGAGTCGGCGAGGCTGAACGGCACAATATCTCCCAGTTCGGCCCGGATTTTCTCCCGGGCCTCCCCCAGTGCCACGACGGATTTGACCGCCATCCGGATACCTTCCCGGAGAGGGGCGTAGGGTGCCCCCTTGTCCCGTCCTCCCATGATCAGGTGAATGGCCGGGCCCTGACCTGAATAGCCTTCCAGGGCCAGACGCGTCGCATCGACGTTGGTCGCTTTCGAATCATTCACAAACCGCACCCCTCCCCATTCCCCGACGATTTCCATCCGGTGGGGCAATCCCCTGAAGGTGGAGACCGACTGTACCAGTACCTCGCGGAAATCCTCGATCTTTCGACCCGACCGGTGGAGAAAAAGGACGGCCGCTGCCAATGCTGCGGCCAGGTTCTGGCGATTGCCCATCCCTTCCAGCTGGAATCCCGACAGGTTCCAGGTCACGGGAGGAACGCCTTCCAGTCCGTCCAGAAAGGCGCGGTGTCCGCCGGCTTCCATGGAAAGCCCCTGAAATCCGGAAGGCGCGGGTTCCCGGGATGCCCAAAACCAGACTTTCCGGGCTTTCATCCCGGCCGGCCCGGGATATGCGCCGCACGCGGGATCGCGGTTGACGATCGCGAAACTGTCCGCGCCCATCGACTCGAATGCCTTCCATTTTGCCGACCGGTAGGCTTCCAGAGAGGGGTAGCGGTCGAGATGATCCGGCGTGATGTTTAAAAGGAGGTTCACCACGGGACGGAAATCTCCCATCGTTTCAGCCTGGAAGCTTGACAGCTCGATGACACCCAGAGAATGCAAAGAGACACCCGATTTCCGCTCCATCAGGACCATTTCCGACAAAGGCGTTCCGAAATTTCCCCCGAGGAAGACACGCTCTCCGGCTGCCTCCAGCAGGTGAGCCAGAAGGGCCGATGTGGTCGATTTCCCGTTGGTTCCTCCCACCGCCAGAAGCGGAACCTCCGTCCACCGGGAAGCCCATTCCATTTCTCCCATGACCCTCTCCAGATAGAGGGGGGCATCCAGTCCCGCCCATTTTTTGGGGGGTATTCCGGGGCTGACGAGGACCCAAGGGAGGGAGAGGACCTCCCGCGGTGTCAATGGATGATTCTCGGAAACCTCGATACCGGCTTCCCTCAAGTCGGACCGGGTTTCACCGGAAACCGGCCCTTCATCCAGGAGCCGTACCCGGTAACCCAGGGCGTGCGCGAGGAGCGCCGCAGCAACCCCGGAACGCCCAGCTCCGATGACAGTGACCGTCTCACCCGGACCCGGCAGCTTTCTTTTCCATGATTTCACCGACATCGGCCTGCGCCATCCTTCTCGACCATCTCATATCACCGGAGCTTGAATGTACTGATGCTCAACAGGGCCAGGATGATCGAGACGATCCAGAAGCGGACGATCACCTTGGGCTCCTCGACGCCACCCAGCTCGTAGTGGTGATGAAGAGGGGCCATCCGGAGGACTCTTTTTTTCCGGATCTTGAACGACAGGACCTGGGCAATGACGGATACGGCTTCCGCGACAAAAATGCCTCCCAAAAGCAGCAACAGAAGCTCCTGCCGGGTAATGATCGCCATCATTCCGATCCCGCCGCCCAGGGCGAGAGCCCCGACGTCTCCCATAAAAATGGAGGCGGGATAGGAGTTGAACCACAGGAAGCCCAGAGAGGAGCCCACCATCGCCCCGCAGACGATCGACAGCTCTCCTGCTCCCGGCACCGGTATGATCTCCAGATAGTGGGCAAAAACTTCATGCCCCGTGACATAGGTGATTCCCATAAAGGCCAGGGAAACCACGGTCACGGGACCGATCGCCAGACCGTCCAGGCCGTCCGTGAGATTGACGGCGTTGGCCGTTCCGGCCAGAACCCCCACCGCGAAAGGCAGGAACAGGATCCCCAGCATCGGATTCAATTCCTTGAAAAAAGGAATGACAATTCTCGTGTCCCCCTGGTTCACCCACAGGTACCACAGGCACAGAAGGAGACCGGACAGAACCTGGAGGAGAAACTTCTGCCAGGCCCGGAGCCCTCTGGACTGTTTCCTCAGAATCTTCAGATAGTCGTCGAGGAACCCGATGATCCCGTTGGCCGCCAGACTTCCCAGAACCATCCAGACATAGGGGTTGGAAAGGTCAGCCCACAGGAGGGTCGAGACGAAAATTCCGAGGAGGATCAGGACACCTCCCATCGTGGGCGTTCCCTGTTTGGCGAGATGGGATTTCGGGCCGTCGTCCCGGATTTCCTGGCCGATCTGGACATGGCGGAGCCATCGGATGAGCCATGGCCCCAAAGCCAGAAGCAGGACGAGGGAGGTGACGGTGGCATAGATCGCGCGGAAGGTGATGTAACGGAAGATATTGAAAAGGGGAATTTCCTGGTGGAGGTGGAAGAGCTGGTAGAGCATCAGGAGTTCCCCTCCAGCACGTTCGCCTCCCGTTCGAGATGCATTCCCCTGGAGCCTTTCAAAAGGACAACATCTCCCCGAACAAGCTCCGGAAATGATCCGCGTTGTACCGGATCTGTTTCTTCCAGGAAGGACAGGATTTCTGAGCGCCCACCGGCCTGACAATAGCCCTCCCGGAACGACTCAAAAAAACGTCCCTTGTAATAAATGGCCGTAAACGGACAGTCCGCCGCCAGAGATCCGATCTCGCGATGGAGACGGGGGGCGTCCTCTCCCAGTTCCAGCATATCCCCCAAAATGGCCAGAAGCTTCCCCGGACGTTTCGGCTTCACCTTCTCCTGTTCTTTTTTCCAGACATCGACGCACCACTGGAATCCGCCCCTGATGGAAAGAGGGTTGGCATTGTAATGGTCGAGCAGAAGGAGAGCCCCTTCCGACGTTCGTTTCTCCTGCATCCTCCCGGGAAGAGACTCGAAAGCCTCCAGCCGTCTGGCCCCTTCGGCGAGCGGGACGCCCAGAGCCCGTCCTGCCGCAAGGGCCAACAGGGCGTCGGCCGCCAGAAGAAAAGAGGGGGATGGCAATCCCCATCGGAACTGCTCCTCGCCCAAGGCTCCGGACAACACCCACCTACCGTCCCCTCCTGCCTGAATAAACCCCTCCAGAAAGGTTGAACGGGGAGGGAGCCCAGGCCTCTGCCGAACGCCGTCCGAATCCGGGCCGAGCAGATCGACAAAACAGAAACGTTTGGCGGGATCCCGGAATATGGGGGCCGCCGGAAAACGCAGCAGGAGGTCGAGGGGAAGGATCACACTTCCTTCGGGTTTGACAAAGGCCAGGAGACGGGATTTTTCGGTCCAGACCCCCTCCACCGACCCCAGCGTTTCCAGATGGCCTTCTCCGATGGAGGTGATCACTGCGGCGTCAGACACCAGGATGGAAGACAGATAGTCCATGTCTCCGGGCTTGCGGATACCGACTTCGAGGACCGCGTCACCATCTGTCGGCTTCCATTCCCAGAGTGTCCTGGGAACACCGATTTCGTTGTTCCAGTTCTCCCGGTTCGAGTGGGGTCTCCTGTTTTCCTCCGACAGGACCAGACGCAGGAGCTCCCGGGTGGTCGTTTTTCCGGCGGTTCCGGTAAGGGTTACAAGCCTCTTTCCTTCCATCATCCGTTTTCGGACAACAGCGCGGGCAAGTCCCTGCAAGGCCAACCGGGTATCACCGACAACCAGCCGGGGGCCATTCACCTTTGACGGAAGGGAAACCAGCGCGGCGCGCGCGCCTTTCCTGAAGGCTTCTCCGACATAGTCGTGCCCGTCAAATCGGTCCCCTTTCAGCGCCACAAAAAGTGTGCCGGGAAGAATGTCGCGTGTGTCGGTGGACGCCCCGGAAAACAGCGTCCCCGGGGGAAGGATCGTTCCTTCTTCCCGGGCTGATGTTTCCCGGACCACCTCCTCCACCGTCAGCCAGGTCGGTGTTCCGGCGCTCAAGAAGAGAGCTCCCTCAGGGCCTGTATGGCAATTTCCCGGTCATCGAAGTGGATCTTTTCCTTTCCCAGAATCTGGTAATTTTCGTGTCCCTTTCCCGCAATCACAACGGCATCTCCAGGACGGGCCCGTCGGACGGCCTCATAAATCGCCACCCTCCTGTCCGGTATCCGGACATACGGCGTCCGGGTGTCCCGAAGTCCCGGCTCGATCTCGTCCAGAATCGCTTCGGGCGATTCCGTCCGGGGGTTGTCGGAGGTCAGAACCACAAAGTCCGACAGCTCTCCCGCCACCTTTCCCATCCTGGGCCGTTTTCCCCGGTCCCTGTCTCCTCCGCATCCGAAGACGCTGATCACTTTTCCTTTCGTGACCGGTCGTACAGCGTTCAGAAGGTTGGAAAGGGCATCGTCCGTGTGGGCATAATCCACAATGACAGAAAATTCCGCAGGAAAATCCACCCGTTCGAAACGGCCCGGAACACCCCGAAGGGAGCGGATCCCTTCCGAGATCCGCTCCAACGGAAGACCCAGTGCGATACCGCACCCGATCGCACCCATAATATTCTGGAGGTTGTAATGGCCGGAAAGGGAAGACTCAATCTGTATCTCCCCTCCGGGGGTCCGGATGGTTCCCCGGATCCCCGACAGACCGACTTCTTCCCCGCGGGGGGAGATCATCGCCCCGGCGTCTTCCCCGTAAGTCAGAACGGTGCGATCCGATCGGAAGAGTTCTTCCGCGAGCTTTTGACCATAGAGGTTATCGACATTGACAACCGCTACCGGATGGCGACCGTCGGGATTGCTCCAGAACATCAGTTTTCGTTTCGCCTCAAAATAACGTTCCATCGTCTTGTGGTAGTCGAGGTGATCCCGTGTCAGGTTGGTAAAATGCACGACGGAAAATGCGGTTCCGGACAGGCGTTCCTGGTCGAGGGCATGGGAAGAAACTTCCATCGATACCGCAGACAGGCCGTTTTCCAAAGATCGCGCGAACAGGGACTGAATATACAGGGCACCGGGTGTCGTCTGGGGAGCTTCCAGTTCCCCTTCCCCCACATCGAAAACGACCGTTCCGATCAGCCCGCAGGACATTCCTCCCGCCCTGCATACTGCGCGGGTCAGGAAACTCGATGTGGTTTTTCCGTTGGTCCCGGTCACGCCGACGACCCTCAGGCGGGTTGATGGCTCTCCCCACCATTCTGAAGCCAGCGAACCTACCGTCCCGGCAAGGTCATCCACAAGGGAAAGACCGGCCGTCTTTTCCAACCGTTCCATCAGTCCGGCACGTTGGACAAGTTCCGGCAACTGGTCTCGCTGAATCACGAAGAAAGTGGCGCCCCGGTCCAGCGCCTCTTCGACAAACTCCCAACGAAAACCGGCACCGGGACGCACCAGAAAAAGGGTCCCGGGAACAACCTGCCGGGAATGGTCTTCAATCGCGACGACACTTTCCGGCAGCTGCCCCCGGACGGGAGGAGGCAGCCGGCGGGCAAGCCAGTTTCTGTCATGTGTCGTTGCATTCAGGCTCATTCGGTGCTTTCCCTTACCGTGATGCCCGTTCAGGCATACGCTCTATTTGATATTGATGTTTTCCGAAACCACTGTCTCGGATCGTTTCGCCATTTCTCCTTTTGCGACCAAGTGACCGCCAGGCACCAGCTTTTCCGACGGGATACGAAAATGTACCAGGGCCATTTCGGCAACTTTTCGGAACAGGGGAGCCGCAACGGTTCCTCCCCAGGAAAGTTTTCGGGGTTTGATGACAACGGCCAGGATGACAAGGGATGGATGATCGGCGGGCAGGACACCCACAAAAGAATCGATGGTCTGCTTCTTCGTATAGGCATGTTTTGACGGATCATACACTTGGGCCGTTCCGGTTTTCCCGGCGACCTCATACCCGTCAATAATGGCGTTGACACCCGTTCCACCGGGGGCGACAACATTGCGCATCAGATCCAGAAGGGTCCGGCTGGTTCCGGCAGAAATGACCTTGCGGACTTCTCTGGGTTCCCGTTGGTAAACCGTATGTCCTTCTCCATCCGTTATCTTACTGACCAGGTAGGGCTTCATGAGGTGACCGCCGTTGGCGATAGCGCTGACCGCCGTCACAATCTGGAGAGGGGTGACGCCGACTTCCTGTCCCATGGAGATGCTGTAGATAGAGCGGTGTGACCAACGGGAGGGGGGATGGACGATGCCGGCCGATTCGCCCGGAAAATCCAGACCGGTTTTCTGGCCGAAACCAAAACTCCTGATATATTTGTAAAACAGGGAAGGCCCGAGACGCAAGCCAACCTGGGAAATACCGATATTGCTCGACTTGGCGAGGATTTCTCCCAGAGTCAGCGAGCCGGATGGCTCATCGTCATGCAGGGCCCCGCCTGGTATATAAAATACGCCGTCATGTCCGTTAAAATGTTCTGTCGTTGTGACCCGCCGCTCGTTCAGGGCCGCGCTCGCTGTCACCAGCTTGAAAACGGATCCGGGCTCGTAAACCATCGACGTGGCTGGATTGACGCCCGATCCCATCTTCCTGTTATTGGTCGCCATGACCAGGATGCGCCCCGTCCAGGGATCCATTACAAGAACCACCCCCCCTTCGGCGTCGAAGGCCTCTACCTGTTCATCAAGGGTGTTCTGTGCGTAACGCTGAAGAGGGCCATCCAGGGTCGTGTAAACCGAATCCCCCCTCAGTCCTTGTATAGACACCTGATCGCGGGAAAAATACGACCTCCCCCGTGCAGACACCTCGAGTATCCGGCCGCCGCTCCGGCCGCTCAGAAAACCGTCATAGCGTTTTTCCAGGCCGGAAACACCACTGTTATCTGTTCCTGTCGCCCCCAGGACGGAGCGGGGAGAGATCCCGCCAGGATAAAAACGCTTTTCTTCCTCCGCCACAAAAAATCCCGGAATCGCGTGTGAGCGAAACCACTGGACCTGCTCGGGTGTCAGTCCATGCCGGACCCAAACGAAATGGGCCTTTTTCTTGAGCAAAAATGCGATGTGACGGGGAGAAACGCCCAGGATAGGTGATAGGCGGGAAGCCACATTGGCCGGGGAGAGTCGTGCGCGAAAGAGAATCGGATCGGCCACAAGGGAGGCGACCTCGTGGTTACTGACCAGTGTCTGGCCAAGGCGATCAAGGATGATCCCCCGTTCGCCGTGAATCCGGAGGAACCGCTGGTGCTCTTTCAGGGAAGCGCTCTGATAGAGGGAACGGTTGAGGAACTGAACGTCCAGGAGCCGGAAAGAGACAGACAGGAACCCCGCCATGACCATCAAGACCACGACCTTTGTCCGGAACTTCAAGAGATTCCTCCCGGCGGCCGGAAACGGCCCGTATCAGTGTCCAGTGAAAGCGATTCAAATGCGCATCATGAAGAAAAAAAGTGCTTCCGAAAATCCGTCCTGCCCATATCAGGGGATATAGACCACCGTCCCGGGAGGAACGCGTTTCAATCCGTGGTCTCTCGAAAAATTCCTCACCCGGACTTCCCGGGTCAGCATGGCCTCCTCCATCTCGAGCGACTTGAGAAGCTTTTCCTGCTTCCGGATTTCGTCCCTGTTCCGGACCATTTCATTGTCAGCCCGGACGGAAAGGATCGAAACGCCCATCGCACCAAGGAAGTAGACGAGTGCACAAAAAAAGAAGATCCATGCAAATCTGGGGTGAAGCAACCGTTCAAGTCGCAATGTAAACCCTCAGTTTGGCGCTTCTGGAACGCGGGTTCTCGTGGATTTCCGATTCACCCGGAAGCACCGGTTTCGATTGAAGAAGGCGCCCCCATCCCTCCCGGACCCAATGCCGGAAAAGATGTTTGATTTCCCGGTCTTCCCGGGAATGGAAGGTCAGGACGGCGAGTCTCCCCCCCGGAACCAAAACAGGCCGCACGCCCGACACCCCTTGCACCAGGGATTCGATTTCTCCGTTGACCACGATTCGAAGTGCCATGAATGTCCGGGTCGCCGGATGACGACGGCTCCTCCGATACCCTTTCCGGTAATAAACGCCGCTCACAAAAGCCGCCAGGTCCCGGGGAGTTTGCGGGAGACGTCCCCGCACGCGGGCCTGAACAAGAGCCCGGGCAATGCCCATGGCGAGCGGTTCATCCCCAAAATTGGATAAAATCGAAGCCAGCTCTTCCGCCGAACTTCTTTCCAGAATATCGCGGGCCGTCTTCCTGAGAGTGGGATCCATCCGCATGTCCAGGGGGCCTTCCCCCTCGAAAGAGAGGCCGGAGGCATCTTCCGGAGCCTGGGCCATGGACCACCCAGAGTCCAGGATCACGCCTGAAACAGGAAGTCCGATCCCCACGAGATACTCCCCCATCTGGCTGTGATTCATGCACATCAGCCTCAGACGGTCCTTGTAGACAGGCAGGATCTCCTCCCGGGCCTTTTCGATAGCCCGGGGATCCCGGTCGATGCCCACCACACAACCGCCTGCACCGAGGATGGCCAGGGTATGGCCACCCTGACCCAGTGTCGCATCCACATACCAGGCGTCAGGACGAACATCGAGCCCCTCCAGTACTTCACGGGTCATGACTGGCCGGTGGATCATCCGCTCAAGGGAACCAGGGGTGTCCGGCTCCTCTTCATGCTGTTCTTTTGTCTCTTTTCGGACTGCCCTCAAGGACTTTCCCTTTCCCTTTTCAGAACAGACCAGACAACTTAAGGGATACGCTCTGTATCCTGTCCTTTCCGGTCATCTGATCCAGCCGGTCTCCGTTCCAGATTTCAAACTTGTTCAAAAGACCGACAAACCAGACGTCCCTGTCCAGGTGGGCAAACTCCCTCAGGGGTTGGGGGATGAGAATGCGTCCCTGCCTGTCCGGCTGAACGTCCGTCGCCCATCCGATTGTGAACCGGAGGTAGGTTTTGAGGTCCTCGTTCATCTGCGGAAGGGAACCCACTTTCTCCTCCAGTTCCCTCCATGCCGACTCCGGATAAACCACCAGACACTCATCCGGCTCGACCGTGATCACCAGTGAAACGTTCTTCTCCCGGGACTCGAGACTTTCGCGAAACCGCTGGGGAATCGCGACCCGCCCCTTGTCATCGAGAGAATGCTGATAACGGCCCCGGAATATTTTCACCACTTCCCCCCACTCTTCCCCACTCGCCCCCATTATATGACCAAAGAGAAGATTGTCAACACCATCTTTTCCCTCTTTTTCCCATTTCAGATAGGAGGCAGAAGGAATCTATTGCCGGCCGGCGCTTGAATAGGGCCTGAGAGCTCTGCTAGACTGGAAACAAAGTGATGGGATTTCCACGGGAAGGAGAAAAATCGATGCCGATTTATGAATATGCCTGCCACGGGTGTGGCAAACAGTTTTCCATGCTACAGTCCATTCATGTCGGTCCGGGCGAAACCTCCTGCCCGGAATGCAACAGCCTGGACCTCAAAAAGCTTCCTTCCGCCTTCAGCAGCTCAAGCATCGGAGAGCCCTGGAACGGTGGCTCCCAGGAAGTGGCAGCAGGGCCTTCGTCGTCCTCCGGCGGAAGCTGCTGCGGAGGCGGTTGCGGCTGTATGTAGTCCAGACCGGTCCGAAGACTGTATCCGTTACCAGACACCAACAGCCACCCTGCAAAGATGAGCGTCCGAAATCCGGAAGTAACAGGAAGGGGAATGGAGTGAGGCTTCGACAGACTTTCTTTTCCCTGAAAGGGGTTCTTGCGTCAATTTCCTTCCTGCTACTCCTGTCCGCCTGCCATCTTCAGACATCTTCTCCTCTGAAAATCCAGGCCGGAAAACCGCTCCTTCTTGGTCTCAACGACATGACATTCATCCTCATACCTCTGGACGTCACAGACAGCGGTGCCAGAACGCTCAGGATCCATCTTCGCCATACCCTCCTGGATATGACGACGTCGACCGACAGGAATTTCCGTCTCAGGGGCAAGGATACATACACCTACATACTCCAGCACGCGGACAAGCCCTTTGCCTCGGTTTATCCTTCAGCATGGCCTGTTCGTTGGGTCAACCACTCGCTGTCCCACAAGGACGTGGTCATTCCCGCCGTCCACCGGAAATCCTTTCCTCTCCTTTTTATTTACCGAGGAAGGCTCTCCGGGACAAAACACATGACGATCCACCTGATTTACTCTTATCCCCAGACTGCGACGAACGACGAGATCCTCCTCGACGTTCCGGACGGATCCCCTGCCTCATAACGGAACGGGAGTTCCCCATCTCGGGGCCGCTGAATTCCAGAGCATAGAAAAGAATATCGCAATAAAAAAGGGGTGCGGTTTTCACCGCACCCCTTTTTCCGATCCCGATCCCGAAAAAAACTATTTCAGCTGTTCCAGGGCCTTCAGGATTTCGTTGTCATCGCGCGCCGTCAGAATTTCCTGAACCTTGACGTAACGAACGACACCGGATTTGTCGACAATCACGGTCGCCCGCTTGTTGATGTTCGCCTCAGGAATAAAAAGACCATAATCCTGGCATACCTTTCTCTTGATATCCGAGAGAAGGGTGTGTTTCAGCTTCAGATGCTCCTTCCATGCCTTGTGTGACCAGACGCTGTCGGTGCTGATGCCAAAAACGACCGCGTTGGCATGGTCAAACTTGGGAAGGTCGTTCGAAAAACAGGTATTCTCGTTTGTGCAAACCGGGCTCCAGTCCAGGGGATAAAAAGCCAGGACAACATTCTTCTTTCCATGAAAGGAAGAAAGCGTAACCTGGTTCTTGTCCTGATCCTCAAGGGTAAAATCAGGGGCCTTGTCTCCCACTTTTATTTCAGCAGCCATGCGTCAATCCTCCTCGTTACACACCACCATTACCAGTGCGCGTTGCTAGTTTGCTTCCGGGCAATACTCGGAAGATGGCCCTTCTTGCCACCCCCCGGCTAGGCGGGGTGAAGGGACCTGCGGGACTTTCCGGAGGCCAAGACGTCTGCAACGGTCTTCCCGATCAGGGACGGATTGTCCACAACACGGACTCCGTGACTCTCCAGAAATGCCATTTTATCCCTGGCGGTTCCCTTTCCACCCGAAACAATGGCGCCGGCATGCCCCATCCGGCGTCCTGGCGGCGCGGTCAGTCCGGCGATAAATCCGACAACAGGTTTTGTCATTCTATTTTGCGCAAAGACTGCAGCCCTTTCCTCGTCTTCTCCGCCGATCTCCCCGATCATGACGACAGCTTCCGTTTCCGCATCCGCCTCGAACATCTCCAGGACGTCGATAAAATTCAGTCCCCGGACGGGATCTCCGCCGATTCCGACACAGGTGGACTCCCCCAGCCCCAGTTGGGTCAACTGCCACACCGCCTCATACGTGAGCGTTCCGCTCCTTGAAACAACGCCCACACGACCTCTCTTGTGGATATATCCAGGCATGATTCCGATTTTTGCCCCGTCCGGAGTAATGATCCCCGGACAGTTGGGGCCGATGAGCCGAATCTTGCCCCCTTGATCATTATGGCTGTCCAGTACCCTGCGGACCCGGACCATGTCCTGAACGGGAATGCCCTCGGTGATACAGACGATCAGGGGAATACCGGCGGCGACAGATTCCAGAATCGCATCCGCCGCAAAAGCCGGGGGCACAAAAATCAGGGAAACATCCGGGCTTTCGGCATCCCGTGCGTCAAACACCGAATTCCACACCGGAAAACCTTCGTGGGTTGTTCCCCCTTTTCCCGGTGTCACCCCTCCCACCACTTTCGTTCCGTATTCGCGGCATGCAGTGGCGTGATAGCTCCCTTCCTTGCCCGTGATCCCCTGAACGATAACCCGGGTCGAACGGTCGACCAGAATGCTCATTTGCCCCCCTTTACGGCCAGTACAATCTTTTCAGCACCCTCAAACAGCTCTTCCGCCACCTGAATCGCCAGTCCGGAACTTTTGAGCATTTCCCGTCCTTCCTTGGCGTTTGTCCCCTGAAGGCGGACAACCAGCGGAACGGAAATCTTCACATCCTGGGCGGCAGCAATGATTCCGCCAGCGATCCGCTCGCAACGGACAATCCCGCCAAAAATATTGACAAAAATTCCCTTGACATGGGGATCCCCCAAAATAATCCGGAAGGCCTGTTCCACCGTTTCCTTGCTGGCGCCCCCGCCCACATCGAGAAAGTTGGCAGGTGATCCCCCAGCAAGGGCGATGACGTCCATGGTGGCCATTGCCAGTCCGGCCCCGTTCACCATGCAGGCAATATTGCCGTCCAGCTTGACATAGTTGAGGTTGTACTTCGACGCCTCGATTTCCAGCTCGTTTTCCTCTGTCAGATCCCGGAGAGAACGGATTTCCGGATGGCGACCGACCGCATTGTCGTCGAACCCCACCTTGGCATCGAGGGCGACGAGACGATCCTCCTTCGTCAGTACGAGGGGGTTGATCTCCACCATGCTCGCGTCCCGCTTCTGGAAAAAATCGACAAGGTCCCGGACGATATTGACCATCTGCGACTGGGCCGTGAACGGCAATCCCAGAAACTGGCTGATCCGTCTGCCGATATAGGGAGAATATCCTTCCAGCGGGTCCACCGGGTAATGAAAGATTTTTTCTGGATGGGACTGGGCGACTTCCTCGATTTCCATGCCCCCTTCCGTGCTGGCAATCAATGTCATCCTCCGGGTGGTCCGGTCAATGACTACCCCGAGATAGAACTCCCGTACGATATTGGAGCCTTCCTCAATCCAGACTTTCAGGACTTTCTTCCCTTCCGGACCGGTCTGGTGGGTTACCAGGGTTTTGCCCAGAATCTGTCCGACGAGATCGGGAACTTCTTCCGGCTTCCGGGCCAGCTTGACGCCTCCCGCCTTCCCTCTTCCTCCCGCATGGATCTGTGCCTTGACTGCCCAGACAGCCGGTTTCGTCTCTCCCTTGAAAAGAGGAGACTCCGCAACAACCCTGCGAGCTTCATCGACAGATTCAACCAGCACTCCGCTCGGCACGGGAATCCCGAACTCCTTGAACAGCTCTTTTGCCTGGTATTCATGAATATTCAATCGTTCTCTCCCTGTGAAATGATTTGGTCTCCACCACCGCCCCCTCTCTGAAGAGGTTCAGGAACTGGCGTGATGGGAGTGTTTCCGGTAGTCCGGAAAAAGAACTGGCGCTTCGGAAAGAGGGGTTCCCGGAAACTCCCGATCGAGCTCCCGATGGAACCGTTCGACATGCCCCAGACTGACTTCATGCCAAGAAAAAGGCTTGCGGTTCCTGGCCTCGTCTGCAGAGATCAGCCCCACTCTCCGGCCGTAGACGAAAACTTCCAGCAGGGAGTTCCCCATCAGGCGATTTTTGCCATGAACCCCTCCCGAGACCTCACCCGCGACATAAAGTCCCGGGATCGACGTGTGACCCGCTGTGTCGGAGGCAATACCTCCATTTTGATAATGGAGTGTGGGGTAGACGAGGATAGGCTGTTTTGTGCAATCAACCTGGTGTTTCCCCATCAGCTTGACAATATTGGGAAACCGCCTCTCAACCGTCCCTTCTCCCATCTCCCGGTCGATGGAGGTGAGGTCAAGATAGACCCCGTGATGGCCGGAAGGCGTCCGGACCCCACGGCCTTCCTCACATTCCCGAATAATGGCAGCCGCCACCACGTCGCGGGTTTCAAGCTCGGGAACAAACCGCTTTCCGGAACGGTTGAACATGCGGGCTCCTGCCCCCCTGACAGCTTCCGTAATCAGCATTCCCGCCATTTCCGACGGATAGATGACACCTGTGGGATGGTACTGGAAACTCTCCATGTTCAGAAGCTTGGCGCCCATCCTGTAAGCCATCACAAGGCCGTCTCCCGTCGCCCCGAAATGGTTGGATGTGGCAAAATCTCCGATATGCAGCCTTCCGGTCCCGCCGGTGGCCAACAACACGGCATTTGCCTTGACCCACTTGAGTGTCCCGTTGTCCACATCCCGCAAGATGGCTCCGGCACAACTGCCTTCCGGACCCTGCAAAAGCTCGACTGCCGGAGAAAACTCCCAGATGGACACCCCGGAATTCATGAGATCTTCCTTCAAGACCCTGACGATCTCGAGACCGGTGTAATCCTTGGCGGAAATCAGCCGGGGCCGGCTCGTCCCGCCACCCTTCCGGAGGGACAGATTCCCCGAAGGGTCACGGTCAAACAGGACGCCTTTTTTGACCAGCCAGGCAATGACATCAGGACCTTCCCTTACAAGAACAGACAGGAGTTCCGGTTCTCCGGTAAAATGACCTCCCCTGTATGCATCCTTGAAATGCCGGACTGGACTGTCATCATCACCCAAAGCAACCTGAATACCCCCCTCCGCCATGACCGTGTTCGAATCTCCCACACGGAGCTTGGTCGTCAGGAGAACGTTCGCCCCTGCCTGCTGTGCAAAAATGGACGCCATGATACCGGCTCCGCCGCCACCGATGACAAGAAGGTCCACCTCCGTGTCAGGAACGCCAGGAAGGGGCGGCATGGCAGTGGAACCCAGAAGACTGCGTGACTCCAGAATAGATGCGATTTCATCCGGAATGACCTCCCCCTTGTTGGGACCAACACGCAATGTCGTTTTACGGTCAGGGCGGTAATCCGGGTAATATCGCCGGAGGAGTTCCTCTCGTTCCGGTGAAGCGACAGGTGGTGGGTCCTCGGGATCGAACGATGGAAGGTGATCATAAGGATTGGAAAGGGACGATGTTTCAGTCGTCATTTCACCCCACATTCCGTCTTGAGCTGGTCAGGAGAAAGTTGTGCCAGCCGTTCGAGTTCTTTGTCAAAGGAACCGGATTCGACGGCTTCAATCCGCTGACGAAGATTTTCCGGAAAAGGCAATTCCCGGCTACCATAAGCCCGACGAGCATACAGGGCGATTTCATGGGGTGCCATTTCCGCAATACAACGGGAAACACAGAGACCACACATGACACAACTCATCGTCGTCTCCGCTACCCCTTTGAAATCACCAAAAGCCGCCTGCCAGACCGATGTCCTGACATCGATACCCTGGGGGCAAACCTCCGTGCAAGCGTTGCAGTTGCGGCATGTTGCGGATTCGGGGTAAAGCTCGAAAAGACCTTCCTTGGCATCCGGAATTGTCTCGATATCATAATGCGCACGTTGGGTCGGATAAGAAGCAATCAGGCTGAAGGCCATCCCCTCTTTCACGAGGGTCTGGCAGGCAAGCGCGTTGTAGAGGTGAAAGTTTCCCGGCATCCTGTAGACGGCTGCGCATGCTCCGCACACGCCTCCTAGACACCCGATGCCATGAATGACTTCATGTCCCGTGTGCCACATGGCCTGAATCATCGTTAGTCCTTCCGGAACCTGCCATTCCTTGCCGTTAATCCAAACCTGTATCATTCGCGCTCCTTCGGGAGCTTCATATTGAAACATGGCGCACCTCGATATCCTGGGGAGTCAGCAACCGGAGCAAATCGTTGAAGACGGGTGGATTCTGATTCGGAAATACTCTGAAAATTCTATCAAAAATTGACGCAGTTCATCAATCAGTCTTCCTGTAAGAAGGCTTTCCGGGCTTTTTCCTACGGCTTTTCAGACGTTCCAAAATCCTTTTGATCGCCTGGCTTTCGCCCACCGGTTCTGGAAGGTTGTCCCGGCGGGACGGATGGTACTGGATGGCAACCACCCGAAGAATCATCAGGACACCAAGGATAAGCACAAGTTCGATGGCACGTATAATGGATTCGCCGGAGAACCAGGTCACGACCGCTTCCGAAAGAAAAACAGCCAGGACGGTGTCCACAATGAAGGTGACCTTCACTCGTCCCAGTGTAAAGTAGGCCATGACAGTCCGGGAAATTTCGAGGAGAGCCAGTATCAGGAGACTGTTGACGATCAGGCTTTTGAGCACATTGAGAAACCCGTAAGGAATAGCCCTGATTGCCAGGATTCCCGCTTCAAAGGTTCCCCAGATCATGACGGCAACCTGCACGAGGAGCAGTCCGATCAGGACTACCTTGACGGATTTCAGATACCAGGAAGGAGCCGTGACGCCCGTCCCGGCAGAACGTTCGGGATGGCTGGAGGAATCCTGATCCGCTTCGATGCGGGAGGGAAGATCCTGTTGTTCGGTTTCCGCCAATTTCTCACCCCAGTGCATCCTTCTGTCCAGGACAGAAGGATGCCAGACAGCCATCATCAAAAAGAAAAAATCGTCGGGCAGTATTACTTTTTGACAGGAACCGGGCGGAGGGGCTTGCCGTCATAATCGTAGGTTCCTTCCTCCAAACGACGGAAGGGCTTTTCCCGATTCCACTCTTCGACAACATGTGCAACCAGTCCAGGAATACGGCCAATAATAAAGATGCCTTTCCCGTTTTTCCAGGAAATCCCCATCTCCGAGATGACTGCCGCAATCATTCCGTCCACATTCAACGGCAGAGGCCGCCCCGAATCGGCCTCCAGATAATCCTGGATGGCGACGGCAAATTCGACAAAACGGTTGGCAAACCCATATTCCTTTGCCAGCTCCAGTAAACGCAACGTCCTCGGATCCCGTTTGTAAAGCTTGTGTCCATAACCGGGAAATCTTTTCTTCTTCTGGGAAAAATCGTTGACGACCTTACGGGCGTGAGCATTCACGTCTTTCACGTCATCCGTCAGCTGCTCCTGATAGACCTTGGCACACTGTTCGATCGCGCCACCATGATGGTCTCCCAGTGTCAGGACTCCTGCAGCCACAGCAGCGTTCAGGGGATTGCCTCCCGAAAATACGGTTCGGGCAGCAACGACAGAGGGGGGACCGACACCGTGATCTATACAGGCAACCAGCATGGCTTCCATGATCTTACGTTCACGTTCCGTCGGCAACTCTCCCTTGAGCACAAGGTAAATAGCCTCCGCAAAACTGACATTTCCCACCAGGTCATCCAGAGGATATCCTCTGACAACGGCTTTTCCGTCTACATGTCCCCCGACAGAAGAGCGCCAGTTTTTGGTAGATCCGCCTTCTTTTATCTCTGACATTGAGCCTCCTGAGTATGTCGGATTTTGAACAGAAAAATGACAAAAAAGGAGCTGGCGCAATCTTCAACCAGCTCCTGATGTTCTCTCATTGGCTATTTTTTGGAACGGCTCTTGACATAGGCCAAGGTTCCGCCAGCCTTGACAATTTCCAGATCGCGCTCAGTCATGGAGTGAGTGACGGGAATGTCGATCCCCTTGGTTACATTCCTCAGGGACAGGGGTTTCTTGTCCAGATGCGTTGTATCGAGTTCCAGCATATCGCTGGCTTCAATCTTGTCATAATCCGACTCGTTGACAAACGTCAGCGGAAGGATTCCGAAGTTGATCAGGTTGGCCATATGGATCCGGGCAAACGCCTTTGTGATCACTCCCTTCACCCCCAGATACATCGGGGCAAGAGCGGCGTGTTCACGGCTTGAACCCTGACCATAGTTGGTGCCACCCACAATGAACCCGCCGCCTTCTTCCTTGGCTCTCTTGTGAAAGGTTGGGTCAATCGCTTCGAAAACATATTGGGAGATCGCCGGAACATTCGACCGGAGCGGTAGGACTTTGGCGCCCGCAGGCATAATGTGATCCGTCGTGATATTATCCCCGACCTTCAGAAGAACCTTCCCCGAAATCTTGGAAGCGATCCTGTCCCGGGTCGGAAGAGGCTTGATATTCGGACCCCGAACGATTTCAACCTTGCTCCCGTCCGCCTCAGGAAAGATAAACATCCGATCATCAAGGACATATTTTTCCGGAATGTCCACCGACTGAAAGGGTACACCGAGATCCCTCGGATCCGTGATCACCCCCGTAATGGCGCAGGCTGCTGCCACTTCTGGACTGGCCAGATAGACCTTGGCATCCTTGGTTCCGCTTCGGCCCTCAAAATTTCGGTTGAACGTACGGACCGAAACTCCGCCCGATGGGGGAGCAAAACCCATTCCGATACAAGGGCCACAAGCGCTCTCCAGAAGTCGGGCACCCGAGGTGATCAGGTTCGCCAGGACGCCGTTCTGGGAGATCATCTCCAGCGTCTGACGGGAACCCGGCGAAAATCCCAGGCTGACATTCGGATGAACCATCTTGCCGGTCATGACAGATGAAATCTGCATCAGGTCCTTGTATGAAGAATTGGTGCAGGACCCGATTGCCACCTGGCTGACAGGAATCCCCTTGATCTCACGAACCTTGACAACATTGTCCGGAGAGTGCGGTTGGGCAATCAGGGGTTCGAGCGTATTCAGGTCGATTTCAACCACTTCATCATAGCTTGCACCGGGATCAGCCGAGAAAGGCCTGTAGTCCTGCTCCCGTCCCTGAGCCTTGAGATACTGGCGGGTTTTTTCATCACTTGGGAAGATGGACGTTGTCGCTCCCAGCTCCGCTCCCATGTTCGTGATGGTCGACCTTTCGGGAACAGACAAGGAGGAGACTCCTTCACCGCCGTACTCAAAGATCCGGTTGACGCCACCCTTCACCGTCAGACGCCGGAGCAGTTCGAGAATGATATCCTTTGCGGAAACGAAGGGCTGGAGCTTTCCGGTCAGCTTGACCAGAACAACCTTTGGCATGGCCAGGTGAAAGGGCTCCCCCCCCATGGCCAGGGCAACATCCAGTCCTCCCGCCCCGATGGCGATCATTCCGAGACCACCGTTGGTGGGGGTGTGACTGTCGGAACCCAGCATGGTTTTTCCGGGCTTGCCGAACCTCTCCAGATGGACCTGATGGCAGATACCGTTTCCGGGGCGAGAAAATATGATGCCGTAACGGGCAGCAACAGTCTGGAGATACCGATGGTCATCAGCATTCTCGAAACCGGTCTGCAGCATATTGTGATCGACGTAAGAGACGGAAAGTTCTGTCCGGACCCTGTCGAGCCCCAGAGCTTCAAACTGAAGGTAGGACATGGTTCCGGTCGCATCCTGCGTCAGGGTCTGGTCAATCTTGATGGCTACTTCTTTTCCTGGCGCCATTTCTCCGGAAACCAGGTGGTCCTTGAAAATTTTCTGTGTCAGGTTAAGCGCCATTGCTTAATCTCCTTCGTCATTGACACCTGTCTGTCAGGTTTTATCAGTTATAGATTTGCAGCCATTTCATATTGTATTCCCTTCCGGGAATATGAAGAGCCAAAGAATCAGGCCGGGCAACGCTGCTCCGGATCCTGAACCCCTGACTCGACAACCATTATGACCCGCGGACAAACCTTCCATCCACAGCTCATCACTTTTGTATTCTTGAAAGAGCAAGCCCGGCAAGAGATGATCCTGCCGGGCCAATCTGAATACGAATCAGAAAAATAAATTAAGTTAAAAATGCTGAATCAGGGCCAGGGCCATGTCAGATGATGTGCCGCATTGGCGTTGGTTTCCGCTTCCTTACCCAAAAACATGATGAACAACAGCGTTCCGCCCAGAACAATCAGTGCCATGATAAGGCTTTTACCCAGCGACTGTTGCGATCTTTCTTCAGCCATGTGACCTCACCTCCCTCCGGATACGAATCGAGTTAACCAATTGTGGAATACAGGGGCTTCACAAGATCGGTGGTGCTGTCCTCAAAATCCCTGGGAACGCCAAGAGATTCGATTGCTGACAGCAATTCATGGTAGTAAAACGCCACCTTGACCGGATGTTTTTTTCCGGCCGCCTCGAGACGGGCGATCTTGTCCGAAGCTTTTCCCATACCTCTTTCCACAATTGCACCGGCATGGCCAAAGGCCACACCTTCAGGCATGCGCTCCTGAAACCGGCCAGAAATAAACGCGGCGACAGGCTTGTTGAAACCACCCGCCTGAATCAGCTCGGCCGCCTGCTCCTCATAGGAGCCGCCCGGCTCGCCAAGCATGACCACTCCCTTGACGTTGGGATCATCCTTCAGTTCTTTCAGGACATCCGCATAGGTGGTGTTGGATATAATATCCCCACCGATGGCCAAAGCACAATACGTCCCCCATCCCCTTCTCTTGAACATCTCCGCAGTCGTCACAGTCAAACCACCGCTTTTGGAAATAATGACGAGGCCTCCAGCCTTGAATGCGATCGACGGATCTTTTCCTCCGATGGCGCCGATGCGGCCCACGGAAGGGACAAAACATCCCAGGCTCGTACCACCCACTATGACCGCATTGCGACGGACTTTTTCCTGAAAAATGATTTCCGAGTCCCGGATGGGAACATGTTCCGTGATAACGTACAAGACCTTTATTCCGCCATCCAGACATTCCATGACCGCATCCAGAACGGAAACAGGCGGAACGTAAATGAGCGCCGTATTGATGGATTTACCCACCTTGGGATCCTGGATAGCCTGGGCGAGGGTATCGAATATGGGGACAGGAAGCTCCGTACTCCCACCTTTCCCTGGTGTCACACCAGCCTTGATAATACCTGGATAAAGCGCTTCGGACTCCCGAATCACCTGGGATGCTTCCCGGCCTGTCGCGCCGATAACCACGACTCCGGTTTTTTCATTCAAATAAATTGGACCCTTCAAACCATTCCTCCTTAGGGAAATTTTACCGATCAGTCTGGATTTGCCTATTACGCGACAACTTCCGGCTTGTAGCCGATATGCTTGACCATCAATTCGCGCAATCTAAGCGGTGCCTCGGTGATGGGCAGCTGGGAATCGTAGATCTCTCCGCGAATCCCGTTCCGGACGAAACATTCATGCAGCATGCGAAGACCCTTCACGTATTCGGGTCCGCTTCTGCGGACAACCCAGACCAGATTGGGATCGAGCTTGCCTTCCGCTTTCATGTCATCCAAGGCCTTTGCAAGACCTTCCCCAAGCGTTACGTCTATGCGCGTGTTGCTGGCAGTTCCGCCACAAACCAGTACGGCCTTGAGACCCGGTTTGGAAAGGATGATACGGGCGATCTTATACATCTTCTCTGCCGGCGGATTACCACCGATATCGGTCAGATTGGCAATGCGCAATCCGGCTTCAATTGCTGTCTCTGCCGTAACGGTGCTGCCACCGCCTCCGAAAGTCATGAGAGCGACATCACCGTCCAGCTCCACATAAGAGCCGGCCTTGCCCCGATGATCACCCTGATCAATCAGGATAGCGTCCTGTTCCCTTTGTGTCAGTGGGCGGCCCATACCACCGCGCGCGCCAAAACGGACAGCCGGGGAAACCGAAGCATCATCATCCAGAAGAACAACCGCATCGGCCGCCACCAGCTTTTTCTTGTCCCCCACCTGGGCGACGACAAGCGGATTGATCTCCAGGAGACGGGCTTCTGTCTGCCAAAAAGCCTGGAACACACTTACGATCAACTCCGAAAGCGGCCGAAGAAGATCCGGATCCGAAAAATTGATCCCGACCAGGAAGTTGCGGATCTGATACGGGTAAACACTGCGCACATCTCTGATCACATGGGTATGGATGAGTTCCGGGCTGATTTCTTCTACATCCATTCCGCCATGCTCGCTGAAAATAATTGCCGGAGCGCGATCCTTCGTAGAATAAGTCACGCTCAGATAGAACTCTTTTTTGATATCGAGCTTTTCCTCGACCAGGGCGCCGATGGCTTTCTCCCCATAAACCTCCCGGCTGGCCAAGTCCTTGAACACATCCAGGGCCTGTGACTTGTCGGAGACAACCTTGACCGCTCCCGCCTTCCCCCGTTTTCCGACCAGAACCATCGACTTGATCACAACCGCCGGCTCCTTGTCGATAAACTCCCTGACCTTGTCGTTCGGCTCAGTAGCAAAAACAAACCGGGGGGCCGGAATCTTGTATTTTTTATAGATGGACTCGAGGGCCTCGTGCTCATACAGCTTCATTCAATAATGCTCCTTAAAAATGGTGGTCGTTTTTTACTTCCTGACCCATTGGGAGGAATGGGGCTGATTCAGCCCGCCAGAAGTCCCGAAACAAGTATGTGAGGGGAACAAGATTTTAAAGAAAATTGATGAAGTGTACTTGGCCAGCTGACAAAAAGTCAATGCCATAGGCAATTGACAGGTAATTACAAAGCAGATATATTTTAACTTTGTACTATTTCATAAAGTCCCCATCGTCTAGTTAGGCCTAGGACATCGCCCTTTCACGGCGGTAACACCGGTTCAAATCCGGTTGGGGACGCCATGTTTCACCGTTATGAAAACGCAGAAACGTGGACGCAAAAAGCCCTCCCCCATGATCCACTTAAAACTGAGCCATCACAAGACCCATCTGGCCAGCGATATCTTCACACAGAAGACCTGTTGACTGCATAACGGCAACAGGTTGCCATCGCATCCGTCCAGACCCTACCCCTTCAGGACGCGCCGGGGTAGAACAAACCCCGCAATGCCCAAAATGATCGCGACAATACCTCCAATCAGCATTTCCATCGCCGCATCCGTCGGAGTGCCGTTAAAGAATTTGGAAACGACCGAACTTTTGGAATTCATGGCTTGCATTCCAAAGATCGTCAGTACAATTCCGGAAGCTAGCAAAACGATAGAAACCAATTTGATCATGAAAAATCCCTCCTGCCTGATACGCCGGTTCATCCCGTCTCAGACGGGAGCTCGCCCGCTGATTAACCTCATCAGGATGATGACGATCGCTATCACAAGCAAAATGTGTATGAAGCCTCCCATCGTATAAGAAGAGACAACCCCCAGGAGCCACAGGACAACCAATATGACGGCAATAGTATAAAGCATCAAAAATCCCTTTCATGTTTGAGAGTCAAGATGTCACCCAAATCCCTAGAACCTCCGGAAAACATCCGCAAGACCGTTTGTTCTGCAGGCCTCACGATCAGTCTCCACCCGTAAACGAGACAGGAACCAAAATGACGAGGGACTTTGCAAAGCAGACTATCCTTTCCCCTGCCCCATCTTTGGTCATGTGACGGCTTCCAGGGAAGAAGGACCGAAGTGTCCGCCCTTTTCAATCCCGTTCATCCGAATGGTTTCCCGGTCCCGTCGCATCATTTCATGCCCTGTCTACCGGACGAATCTGGCCGGGTCTCGATACTCCCGGCATGTCCTGAAGACCGCTCGGTCAAAATCTTGGCTCAGACGATCTCTCTGAATCATCGGATTTGACCTCATGCTGTTCCAGCGATTCATGAAACATTTCGTGCTGGGCCCTGTTTTGCGTCCTCAGACTGTAGGACTTCTGAATCTCGGTGGCCCTGTGTCCAAGCCACTGCAATGTCACGAGCGCAACCACGACAAGCCCCAATGACGCCCCAAACTCCAGCGTACCGATCGAATCCTTCCATAGAACGAAATGCTGCAAGAATGTCGCTCCCATAATGACAATGATGACGCTCAGAACCTTGCTCTCGAGGTCCGTCAGGGATTCGATACCAAGGGCGACAGCCACGTTCAACGGAGAAATGAACAGGCTGTAAAGACCTACTCCCACCAGGTAAAAAACGACGGCCTCAAGCATCGTACTGACAATATTCAGGTTCAGACTCATCGAAATGCCATGCGGCGAAAATGTCCCGGCCAATACGAGAGACCAGGCGTGATACAGGGCGTCGACCGCCTGGATAGCTCCGATCAGGAACAGGGAGAACGCTGTCAGCATGACGGCGAGCACCGCCACAAAAACAAGGTACCGAGATCTTCCGAGAATGAGGTTCAGCAATCTGAAGAAAGCCGAGTGCTCCACGTTCGGGTTCACGGGAACCAGCCGGGCAGGATCTTCAGCTCATGAAGGATGCGAATTTGCTCTCCGGAAGCGAGGACTTCAGGTTCTTCTCCGCGCATTGTCTGCATTGGCCGAGTGCGTCTCCGATCCGGGGTTCAAGAACATCCCTAGCCTTCCATTCTGGAGTCAGCCACATAATCGCTCTCGTCTCCCCCAGAAAATTTGTTGCGAACATCGACCGTTCGACTGGCAACCTGCACCCAACCGTTCCGTTATCAAGACTCCCGTTCGTTCTTCACGGGTCTTCATTTCTGACAGACAAAACCGTCTTTCTGAAATCTTTCCGCGGAATCGTCTCGTGATCCTTTAGCGGAAATTCCCACCCGGCCCTTTTTCCGGAAAACGAGACCAGCTGTTCTCATTACCTGCCGGTCATGACTTGGCGAGAACGGACGAAGCAGCTTTTTTAACGTCCACCAACAAGCTGACCAAGTCTTCTGCGTGTTCTTCTTCCACCGCCAGGATGGTTTCAAGCATCCGCCTGGTTGTCGAATCCTTGTCTCCGATATAGGCAATCATCTCCCGATAACTGTCGATGGCGATTCTCTCGGCGACAAGATCCTCCTGGATCATTTCAAGCAGATTTTTCCCCTCGACGTATTCCGCGTGGCTGCGTGCAGAAAGGCCTGCCGGGTTGAAATTCGGCTCTCCATTGAGCTGTACGATGCGGGCCGCAATCTGGTCCGCATGCCCTTGTTCCTCATTGGCATGCTGGAGAAATTCTTGAGCGACAGCGTCAGCGTTGATGCCATTCGCCATGAAGAAATGTCGTTTGTATCGAAGAACGCAGACAATCTCTGTGGCCAAAGAATCATTCAAAAGTGTCACGACAACCTTCCTGTCGGCGTGATAGCCGGCGGTGACGGCCCCGTCTTCAATGTGCTTTCTGGCGCGGTCACGCAAACTCTTGATGCTGGAAAGGAATGCTCCCTCACCATTTTTAGTCTCTGTTTTCATCTGTTTTTTCCTGTCCATGTGATGGAGGATAGTGAAATAAGGTCCCGTAAAGGAAAACAAGAGTAACGGGGGGATGCTGGTATCCCCCCCGACCCTTGCTTATAGTTTTCTCGAAACCCATGAGTGATCCGGAGGTGCATGGCATTGGGTCAGGGAGCATGTTGACTGAAACGATCCGGATCGGATCGCCAGATACTCCCGGAAGGTTTTTCCTGAAAATCAATGGCAGCATCTCTGCATACTGCTAAAGATATCGGGTCCCTTGTCTGCCAATCCGTTATCGATCATTTTTGTTGACCGTTCGCGCTTGCGTACTTCTTGCTTGCTTCCGACTCATGCTCAAGGGCATGAACCGTATGTCCCTGGGCGATATGGGCGTGATGTGCCGCACCCTTCGCATCACCGGAACCGTGAAGCTTGGCTGCCTCCTTGTGATGCCTTGCGGCCTGCTCATGGTGCTCTGCCGCTTTCTGGTGGTGTTGTTGAGACGATTGTTTTTGGGTTGTTTCCTGCTCTTTCATGGGTGTTGGTGCCATCTGTGATGGTGTCATCTGCTTTCCCTCCATAAAATTAATGAAAATCAAACAGAAGCCGATGACTGTGAGCCCAATACATCCAATAGCCAATAGATAGATGACCCGCAGTTCAAAGGCATTTGAGTGGAAAAGAAGGTTGGGAGAATGACTGTAAGGAAAAACAAGGAGAGTAGGTTGAATCTTGATTGAACCTTAGTCCAACTTCAGGCAGTTGTCAAGGCAATCTGCGCCCCCTGTCAATGACAAAGAGAATGGTGGGCTTTTCGAAGAGGAAGAAGGGAATTCTCTTTTCCTCCGTGCCGAAATGTGACAGGGCGGGCTCCTGTCGCATGAAGGGTTACCATCTTGCGCATAATTTCAGAAAGTTTCGAACCGCACCCGCTAGATGAAATTTTTTGCCGGAAAATAAAATAAGGATTGTTCTTCCCCGTTCGGGGCAACAATCTGGACGTGTTCCCCCGAACGGCTGGTGGCGATCGACGGAACCATCCAAGAGGAAACCTCCGGGGTGATGAAAAATCTTTTTTCCGAATCGACCTCCCCCATCTGAATCCACCGTCTTTTCAGGTCGTCCGATTGTTCAGGCCCTTTTGATGGACGCTTAAAGCCAAAAACTGGTCAAAATCAGGAAGAGGCAACGGGTGGCTAAGGAGATAGCCCTGGTAGGAGTCACATCCGCATCCCTTGAGAAATTCCATCTGCTCCGGGGTTTCCACCCCCAGGGCGTGGATGTTCAACCCGAGGCATTTCCCCATGGAGATGATGGCTGAAACGATCGATTGATCTTTCTGGTCAGTCGTGATTGTCCGGACCAGCGAACCGTCGATCTTCAACTGATCCACCGGCAACCGTCTCACCGAGGTTAAGGAGGATATGCCGACACCGAAGCTGTCCAAGGAAAATCCGATTTTCAGAGGTTTCAGCTCCTTGATGACCGAGAGCGTTTTCTCCACGTTCATGAGAACCAGATCTTCACACAAATCGATTGACAGGCAAGAAGGATCGGCACCCGTATGGAGAAGCACTTTTTTGAGATCCGCGGAGAATCCGGGATGACGGAACTGGGCCGGACTGACATTGACGGACAGCCGCAAGTTCCGGCTGACAGACTTTTCTGACCAGGCCTTGAGCTGGTCGCAGGCGTTTTCCAGGACCCAATGTCCAATCTGCAGGGTCAGGCCCGTTTCCTCGGCAAGATGGATGAATTCGACAGGTGTTTTCACCCCTCTTTCCGGATCTTCTAGGCGGAGCAACGCTTCGGCACCAACGAAGCGTTGCTCGAAATCGACGATTGGCTGGTAATAAAATCGAAAATGGCTGCGGTCCAGCGCCTGGCTCAGGTAGACCTCCTGCACTTTCCGCTCGGCCATTGCGGCCTGCATCGCCGCATCGAAGAACCGGAGGGTATTGCCTCCCCCATCCTTCGCCCCGAACAATGCCAGGTCGGCCTGCTTGAGAAGGGTATCGACATCCTGGTCGTGTCGGTAAAACAAGGTGACCCCGATGCTGGTGGTACAGAATAGTTTTCCCGAAGAAAGGTCATAGGGCTGGGAGAGCGTTTCGTGCAATTTTTCCGCCACCTGTCTGGCCTGCAGGGCCGCTTCCCCGGACTTCGGGCTCAGGTCTTCCAGCACGATGACAAACTCGTCGCCCCCCAGACGGGAGACCGTTCTGCTCCCCTGGATCGAAATGGTATCGCCTTCGCGCAAAGTGTTGTGCAGCCTCTGAGCCACGCTGACAAGAAGCTCGTCCCCCACATCGTGTCCCCGGGTGTCGTTGATCTCCTTGAAATGATCGAGGTCCAAAAAAAGGAGAGCTCCGTAGTTTCCGCTTCGACTGCTGCTGGCCATCGCATGAGAAATGCGGTCCAGGAGAAGTCGGCGGTTGGGCAACTGTGTGAGAGCGTCGTAGTAGGCCAGGCGGTGGATCTCCGCTTCGGCCTCGGGGTTATGGGTAATATCGGAATAAGTGTGGACATAATGGGTCGTGCGACCTTCCTTGTCGCTCACCCCCAGAATCGTGACCCATTCCGCATAAATCTTCCCGTCCTTGTGCCGGTTCCACATCTCGCCCTGCCAGTAGTTTTTCTCCTTGAGCGATCGCTGCTGATCCTGGAAAAAAGACTGGTCGTGCCGGCCCGAATGGAGGAGCATGGGGGTTTTTCCGATGGCTTCCTCCTTGCTATAGCCGGTCGAATGCGTGAAAGACTGGTTGACCCGGAGAATAACACCCTTCGCGTCTGTCACGAGTATCCCGGACTGCGATTCGAAGGCGATGGCGGCGATGCGGAGTTCGTCCTCGGCCTTTTTGCTTTCACTGATATCGGTTATAGCGACACGCACCAAGGGGGATGGCCCCCGGGCGATCAGGAGACAGTTCAGAAGGGCGTGAAAGATCGTCCGGTCCTTGCGCATCAGGGCCAATTCGCAATTCAGCGTCCCATCGTGACGGAGCGTATGCAAAAAATACCGGTACCAGCGTTCCCGGTCTTCGAGGGCGACCAGGGAGGAGAAACGATGGCGCAGCAAAAGTTTCCGGTTTTTTCCAAAAAAGGCGGCGCCGGTGAGGTTCACCTCATGGATGATGCCCTCCTGAGACAAGGTAAAATATCCCACCGGAGCAAATTCATAGAGATCCCGGTAACGTTCCATGGTTTCTTCCAGAGAGATCTGGGTGAGATTCAACTCCTGGTTTTGCATCTCGAGTTCGATCTGGTGAACGCGCAGTTCATGCTGGAGCTCGTCGCTCTCGAAAGAATACGTCTCCGGGGCTTCCTTCCCGCGGGAGAGTTGTTCTTCCGCTTCGATGCGTAACCGCGCGAACTTCTCGTCATTTTCATCCTTTCTCCGGTTCATGGAACATCCCTCCTCTCCAGTTCAGACACCTCCATCGCCAGGAGAATCAATCGGGAATTCCCGCTCACGCTGACGATACGACGGCCGTTCATGATGATCTTTCGCCGCCCGACCCGAGGCAATTCGCTCTCGATCACAAAATTATCAACACTTTCGTTGTAATTGATGATATTCTCCAGCAACTTCTGCAGTTCAGGAATTGTCCCCCGATGATCGAGCAGTTCATAAATCGACCGACCGACCGTTTCTTCGACTCCGGCCCCAAATTCCCGATAAAAGGATCGGCTCGCCACGATAACCGTCAATTTATTGTCCAGAACGACAATGGGTTCCCGCACCGAATTGACGATATCCACCGCCAGCTCCCGTTCTTTCTCCAGGACAATGTCATTCTTGTGCTTCGTGATGTCGGTAAAGGTCAGCACCACCCCCTGGATCATATTGTCCAGGGTCCGGTAAGGCTGAATGCGCGCGAGATAGACAACTTCTCCCGTGACGCTCGCAACTTCATGTTCGAGGGGAACAAGAGAATCCAGAACGGTCTGGGCATCGGCCAACAGGGTATCGTTCGCCAGATTGGACTTGATATCCGACAGGGGGCGCCCCACATCTGAATAGATCAGGTTATAGATCTTCTCCGCCTCGCGGGAAAATCGCCGGATACGCAGGTTTTCATCAAGGATTATCGTCCCCACGTTGATATTGTCGAGAAGGTTTTTCATATCGTTTTGCATACTGTCCAGCTGTTCGATCTTCCCCTGCAGTTCGGAATTGACCGTGATCAGCTCTTCATTGATGGACTGCAACTCCTCCTTGGATGTCTCCAGCTCCTCGTTCGTGGACTGCAACTCCTCGTTCGCGGACTGCAGCTCCTCGTTCGTGGACTTGAGCTCCTCATTGGAGAACTGTTGCTCTTCGATCGTATCCTGGAGAGTCGCCTTGGTAAGGCTCAGGGTGTGCTCGAGCTCTTCAATGCTCCTTTTCTCGATTTTGCGCATGCCGGTTTTGCGCTTTCCTGGCGTTTCGGGCAACGGTTTCACGACATCCTGGAAGGTGACCAGCAAAAGGACTTTATCGGTGTCGGGATCCGGAAGCGGTCTCACACTCAGATTGACCGCCTGATAGGCGTCATGCGTCTTGACCCGCACCTCCCTGTTCAGGGTCGGCTCGTTCAACTTTGCTGCCGCCCGAAGGGCGCTGCTCAGCTCAAGATGCAACCCTTCGTGCGCCATGTCCAGAACATTCAAGGTGGGCTGTCCAGTCGTCATCCCCAGGTATTTTTCGACGTTCCCATGGACAAAGAGGATTTCACCCTTCAGGTCGGTCACGACCGAGGCGGGAGCATAGGAGTGGAGAAGAACCCGGCGTGTCAACTCGGCAAAGTTGGTTTCCCTGGCTTTCCTGATCGCTTCCTCCGGCGGCTTTCCGCCGGAATTGATCCAGGTCAGTCCGCTGGACATCACCTGGTTGGCGGATTCGTCAGAACGGATCGCCCGGAAAAACTTCCACTTCCGGTTGACCGGGATGAACAAGTCAGCATGCACACCCAGACTCTCTGCGGGAGAGAGGAAAAGAATCCCTCCCGGTTTGAGGGCGTAGTGAAAAGCCAGGATCAGCCGGCTTTGCAACCCCGTCTCAAGGTAAATCATGAGGTTCCGGCAGCTGAGGAGGTCGAGTTTGGTGAAAGGGGGATCCTTGATGACGTTCTGCACGGCGAACACCATCATGTCGCGGATTTCTTTCTTCACCCGATAGGAGGATTTCTCCTTGACAAAAAAAAGGCGAAGCCTTTGAGGGTCGATGTCCTGAACAATATTGGGCAGATAAATTCCCCTTCTTGCCTGGACGATGGCGTCTTCGTCCAGATCTGTGGCGTAAATCTGGCATTTGAATTCCTGATGGGTCCTGTCCATGAATTCCCGAAACAGGATAGCGATGGAATAGGCCTCTTCACCGCTTGAGCACCCCGGCACCCAGACGCGAAACGTATAACCTTCCGGTTTGTCAGCGAATAGTTGGGGAAGGATCTCTTTGCCGAGGACAAGAAACGCCGCGGGATCCCGGAAAAAGCTTGTGACATTGATCAGCATTTCCCTGAACAGGATCTGGACTTCCGACGGAAATTCCTTGAGATAGCGAACATAGACTTGGGCGCTTTCGATGTTGTGCTGGAACATGCGCCTCTCTATACGACGGGCAAGCGTGCTCTTCTTGTACTGGGAAAAATCATGACCGGTGATGGAGCTCAACAGCATCAGGATCTGGGTCAGACCACTCATGCCGACCTTTGAGAGCGCCTTTTCATGATGCCTGGAGGTGTGTTGCAAGACTTCCAGCAAGATTGCCGGCATCTTCTCAACAGGAAGGATGTGGGTCACGAAACCGGAATGAATGGCACTTAAAGGCATCCCGTCGTATTTTGCCGTAACAGGGTCCTGTACGATGGAAATGCCACCCAGGCTGTGAATGTCGCGCAACCCCAGGGTACCGTCGGTTCCTGTGCCGGAAAGAATGACCCCGATGGCATTTTCCCCTTGGTCCTCGGCCAGTGACCGGAAGAACAGGTCGATAGGCATGCGCTGCCCGCGCGCAACTGTGGGCATGCTGAGCTTCAGGGTGCACCGAACGATGGTCATGTCGCGGTTGGGGGGGATGACATACACGGAGTCCGGCTCCATCTTCATCCCGTTTTTCGTTTCGACCACCTTCATCTTTGTGGTGCGCTGGAGGATCTCGGTCAGCATGCTGGCATGGCCCGGATCAAGGTGTGATACGAGGACGAAAGAGATGCCGGAATCGGGCGACATATGGCGGAAGAATTCCTCAAAGGCTTCAAGGCCACCCGCAGATGCGCCCAAAGCGACAATCGGAAGGCTGGATTCCATGGAACCCGCCGCGTTCGAATTTCTTCGAATACCCTTCCTGGCTGAAGGCGCAACTCCCTTCCCCGGATTCCTGACTGCCATGGGCGCCCTCCGATTGATTCCTTTCCAATAATTTGAATGTTAGCACACATTTGTCAAAAGAAAAGACATATAAATATATAAGCGTGAATCATATTGAGACACTTTGAATAGAAAATGCTGTTCTTATTTTCCGGAGAGGCTTCAGGACCATTAAGATATCCCTCCAAACGATACGAAAGCATGCTCCGAAGGGACTTCTGCCGGATGACTGGCAAACGGTTCCCTTCTTTTTGATGAAGAGAGGCTGCTCGTTCATTGATAAGTAGGAGATGGCAGGGAGGATTCCCCGTCATATACGGTGGAGAGGAAATCAATCACCGCAGAAACTTGGGAAAGGGGGGCGAACCGGAAGAAGATCATACGCTCCATACCTTTCGGAAAAACGGACAGGATTCGCTTCCTGTCCCCCCTCTCACGGGGATAGTGGTTCCGTAAGACCTTGCTCGCCGAGAACTTCATGGACAAGATCCACCGCCAAACGGTACAGAGGCATTCCCCCAACGATCGCTCCCGTTTGACACACTCCGTAGAGCTCCCGGGGGCGCGCACCCGCCTTCAGGGCTTCCCGACCATGGAGAATGGAGGTCTCCCGATTTCCCGGCGCCAGAAGCATCGCCAGGTGAACCATTTGCTGGGGATTCCGGTCAAGCGTGTTGTGATGGATCATCTCTTCACGGAACCGCTCGATCGCATCGATGGAGTCCAGCTTTCCGGAGAGTCTGGCCAGAGCGAACCTTTTTTCAACATTTTCCGGAACAAAGCCCAGTAGGTCCCTGTATCGGGTTCTGATATCTTCTTCATTCATCCGGGTATCCGTCCCTTCTCAGGTTATTCCATGTATTCCGGTGCCTCCGTACCTTGCTGCCGGATCAGCAGGCGATCGGGCCCAGCTGGTAAGCATGGTGTCCAGGTATCGACCACAGGAATCCCATAACCGTATATCTCCGGTCAATAAAAACAGCCTCCTTGTTGACCGGTTCCGAAGACAGCTTTTTCAGACTCAAGAGATTGCCAGCAAGACTTTTCCCGCAGATGTCAGCCAGATCCTTATCCCTCAGAAATTTCTTCCGAGCCGGACGGTTTTCCCGGGAGAGGCATGCTCCCGTCCGGCGGCAAGGAAGCGATCACCCCCGATCCAAAAATGTCCGGTGTACATCAGGTGTCTCACGAACGCGGAGATGGTGATCTTCTGGACCCGGGTTCCGGAGTAAAGGGCGTCCGAATCAACAGGAATGCCGGTCCACTGGGCCGCCGACAGATCCCCAAGGTAATCGAACGTGTGCAACACTTCCTGTTCGAAAAGAGAACAAAATCGGTCAATCTCACGCCTCTGAAACCTCCTTCCTATTTTCTCGACAGGAAATAAGGATAAATTTACTTAATATATTCTTCATAGAGGATCCTTTTTATGAAAGGATCCGGTGGATGACTCGCGCGCGAAAAGAATGGATTCCTTCAAACGTTCACTTCTTTTTATCAGGGTAATTTTACAAGAAAAAACAATGAAGCTACAGGGTGTCAGATATTCTTTCAATTCCTCTTTTGCGTTTACGGATAAAATAGTCATTTTAAAAAATTTATAAATATTAAAATTACTTAAAATAATTGAACAAATTATGCCTATTCAATTTTTGGATTTAAAAATGTTGGGATGCACCTTTTGACCCGCTGCAGGGTCAAGAAAAAAGGAGGAGAACGAATATGAATGCCATGAAATTTCTCATCGGCGGGGTTCTTGCCTTTATCGTAATGGCTTATAGCCCGTCCCGGGGCTTGGCGTTGCCGATTCTCGGTTCGGATTTGGGAACCTTCGCGGTCCTGGGAGGCTCGACGGTGACCAATACGGGCGATACAACCGTTACCGGAAATCTCGGAGTTGACCCGGGCACCTCCATTACTGGATTTCCTCCAGGAAGCGTCACCGGGACGATCTACTCCGCCGGTCCGGTCTCAGGACTCGCGCAGAGTCAACTCACCAGCGCGCTCACGAGCCTGGGCTCCCTGGGGCCCGGCACCACCCTGAGCTCCGCGAATCTGACCGGACTGACGCTCTCTCCGGGTGTCTATACGGTTCCGGCAGGAACGACAAATTTGGCGGGAACACTCACCCTGAATGGAAATGGCAACGCCAACGCGCGTTGGGTGTTCGAGATGCCGAGCACGCTCATCACCTCCTCGAACGCGATAGTCAATGTGATCGATACGGGAGCGGGAGCCTCCCTGTATTGGGACGTCGGCAGCTCGGCGACGCTCGGCACGGACACTTCGTTCGAAGGCAATATTCTCGCGTCAACAAGCATTACCCTCGACAACGGCGCTTCGATCGGCTGCGGAAGAGCCTTGGCGAGTTCCGGAGCGGTGACCATGGATGCAAACAACGTCTCCACCGGCTGTACGGGTTCTCAAGTGGCAGCTCTGGCAGGAAGCAACGGACTCAGCGGCGGAGAATCTGTATCCACCGTGGATGAGCCCTCCGCTTTTTTCCTCTTCTGTGTGGGGCTTGCGGGGATGGTCACTTTCCGAAAAGCTTTTTTCTCCATCGCCTGACAGGCGGAAGGCGGACGACAGAAATCCGCCGGTGTCCCTGTTTTTCCAATGGACGCAAGCTTTTCAAAAACATCAGGAAGGACGAGGGCGAGTCCGGGAGAGGTCGAGCGCCAGATTCCGGCTGGCCCGTTCCATCCGTTCCAGGATATGGCGCATCTTTTCAGGGGATGTCCGGAACGGATCCGGAATTTCCAGGGGGCCATCCGGGTCCCAGGCTCCGAGCCAGACGGATTTCACAACGGCCCTGTCGCCGAGGTCGGACAACAGGGCTCGATTCTTCCGGTCCATCAGGACGATCAGGTCCGACCATTCCACGAGATGGGGCGTAATGAACTGGGAACGATGGTCCGCAAGGTCGACGCCGATGTTGCGGGCTTCCAGGGCATAGTCTTCGGGAGACGTCTCCCCTTCCCGGGGCAACAGGCCACAGGAGGAGACCTCAAACCGGGAAGGATCGAGAAAACGCCGGAGCAGTCTTTCCACCACGGGGCTCCGGCAAATATTGCCGTAACAGACCACCAGGATCCGGAGACGATCCGGGAGGTTCAGGACCTTGTCCCGGGAGAGGGCGCGTTCCTCCGAGCCTGTCAGCCTTTCCCAAGTGAGAAACAGGAGATCTTTCGAATGGTTTCCGATCATGCGGGCCAACCGTTCCCACGCATCATCTCCAATTTCCGTCCATGCTTCGACTCCAGAAAATAAGGTTGCCTCCCCTCAGGGGGAAGGTCCGGGTATCCGGTTGTCCGCTGCCTTTTCTACCCTCCATTCCGGAAAAAGCGGAAGGGAACAGCGAATCACAGTCCATGGCTCCGGCAAGTTTTTCCTGTAAAATACCCAATTTCCGATGAAACAACCAGAATTTTTCCTGTTTGACCCATTTGACAAAAAGCTGTAGACTTCACCCGAATTCATTATATATCTACCGCTCCAAGATCCACCGGTTCAAGGGCCTTATATTTTTATCATACATCCGGAGGGATTGTTCCGGAACCAGCAGACGGCGGAAACTGTGAGACAGTTTGAACGCTTTCCAGCGGACACGCGCGTTTCCTTCAGCATTTTCCAGAACAAATCAGCCGGAAAGGGCATTCTCAAAAACGTTTCCCTCTCCGGGGGGTTCATCGAATCCTCACACCTCGCTCCACCCAATACATGGCTCAATCTGAAAATCTTCAACGACACGACGGGCCCGATCCAGACCGCGGCGAGAAGCCTGCGCCACGGGGCGGAGGGGTTCGGACTCCATTTCGCCTGGACCGACAGGCACGGCTTCGAGTCCCTTCGGGATTTCCTGGCGACCATGGGTCAAAAACGGGGAACACCCCCCTCCTCTCAGGTTCTCCCGAGAGAGGAGGGATCCCTGGACGGGCCGGCGGACGCCCTGCTCCGGAAAACCTGGGCATCCTTTATCCGGAACTCTTCGGGATCTCTTCTCAACACCATGATCAGCTGGTGCCACAGTGCCTTTTTCTTCGAGGCGGAAGAGACGGGGGATCCCGATGAAACGTTTTTTCAGGGGTCGAGCCCGTCCATCTCCGAGGTTTTCCGGAAAATCCGGATCTTTTCTCCCACATCCCTCCCGGTGCTCCTGATCGGGGAAACCGGTACCGGAAAAGAAGTATTTTCCCGCACGATCCACCATCACAGCCAGCAAAAGGACGGGCCTTTCATCCCGGTCAACTGCGGGGCGATTCCTGAATCCCTGGCGGAAAGCCTCCTCTTCGGCCACGAGAAAGGAAGCTTTACCGGGGCTTATGCCCAGCAGAAAGGCTATCTCGAGAGCGCCGCCGAAGGAACCCTTTTTCTGGACGAAGTCGGAGATCTCCCGCTGTCGCTTCAGGTGAAACTCCTCCGGGTGTTGCAGGAAAGGGTGTTCACACGGATTGGATCTCATACGGAAATCCCCCTCACCTGCCGAATCGTCGCCGCGACAAACAAGGATCTGAAAGAAGAGGTCCGCAAGGGGGCCTTCCGCCAGGATCTGTTCTACCGTCTGGAAGGTGTCGCGATCACGATCCCCCCGCTGCGCGACAGGGAGGAAGACATCCTCCCCCTGTCGCACTTTCTCGTCCAGAAAATATCGCGGAAAATGGGCCTGATCGCCAAGGCCCTGTCGCCCGAAGCGGAACGTCTCATCGTCTCCCTCCCCTGGAAAGGCAATGTTCGGGAGCTGGGAAACGCCCTTCACCGCGCGGTGATCGTATCCCGCCACATCGAAATCCTGCCGGAAGATCTGGGGATCGGTCCCATACCGGCGGGCAAGGAAACGGGAGGAAGCCTTCGGGAGCAGAGGGAGCGCCACGAGAAGAACATCCTCTGCGCCTGTCTTCTCCGCCACGGAGGCAATGTCGGAAAGATCGCCGACGAGCTGGGGGTTTCCCGTCCTTCCGTCTACAACATGCTCAAGAAATACGCGCTCGAACTTCCCGAACTATAATCCCGCCCCGCCGGACTGCCGGTATTGATCCTCGAACCACCGGGCGGTCCGCTCCAGCCCTTCGCGGAAAAACACTTTGGGGCTGTACCCCAAAAAATCCCGGGCTTTCGAGATGTCGGCCTGGGAAGCCATTGGATCGCCCGCTCGGGGGGGAAGGTGTTTGACCTCCGGGCGGACATTGAGGATTCCGGACAGGTTGTCGATCAGATCCAGGATGCTGAAGCTTGAACCGCATCCGACATTGAATGCCTCCCCCACCCCACGCATCGTTCCCATCGCCAGAAGGTTGGCCTGGACCACATTGTCGATGAAGGTAAAATCGCGGGACTGCTCTCCGGTCCCGTAGACGGTCAGCGCTTCCCCCTTCAGCATCGCCCGCACGAACCGGGGGATCACGGCCGCGTATTCCGACCGGGGATCCTGCCGGGGCCCGAAGATGTTGAAATACCGGAGGGTCACCGTTTCAAGTCCGAACGTTTTCGTGAAGATCCGTCCAAACAGTTCCTGGGACAGCTTGCTCAGGGCATAGGGGGAGAGGGGGGAGGGCAGGAGGGTCTCCACCCGGGGCATTCCGGGGGTGTCCCCATAGACCGAAGACGACCCGGCGATCACCACCCGGCGAACCCCAGCCTCACGGGCTTTCCACAACAGGTTCAATGTCCCGTTGACATTGGCGGTCTGTGTGTCAAAGGGATCCGCGATCGATCGGGGAACAGAGCCGACCGCCGCCTGGTGAAAAACGTGTGACACGCCATCGAGCGCGCGTTCGACGTCTTCGAGATTCCGGACATCACCCCGGATGACCTCGACCTTTTCGGCCACTTCCGACAGGTTTTCCTCCTTGCCGGTCGAAAAGTTGTCCAGCACCCGGACGTCCTGTCCCTGGACCAGCAATGCCCGGACAAGATGGGAACCGATAAAGCCGGCGCCGCCGGTGACAAGATACAGCATCAGACACACCCCTTTGCAAGGATATCTTGAATGATTGCTCTTTGAAAAAGACCATGAAAGGTCAATGTTTCCGTTCAGGCCGGAAAGATATGCCCCAGTTGTCCGCCGCTGATTCCATTGACGGAAATATCCGTGTCCCTTTCCACCGGTCGGGTCTTCTGGCCCGCTGGCACAAACACGCCATCCCGTCCCGGAAGAATCCCTTCATCCGCCGTCAGAAGGACGGAAATCCGGTTCTCCGACAGAATCGTTTCCAGGCTTGAGGCGGGGTAGACGCCGGAGGGAGTCAGGCCCGCCCCCCGTTCGGTCCTCCCCGGTTTCAGCCACTTGAGCGGAACCCCCCATTTTTTTTCGAGAAGTTCCCCTTCCGCCGAAAGGGGAACCCGGATATGTCCCCCTTCAAAAAAAACCGCGTTCAGGACCAGAAGTCCGTTCGTCAACAGACGGATTTCCCGGAGAAGGATTTCCGACGACTCGTCTCGGGACAAGCCCAGTGCGAATTCCAGGGATCCGATTTCCTCGATGATACGGAGCGCGCAACGCCCCGATGATTCCCCGGGTGCCGGCGCGCAAAAACGGATGGATGATATGGCGCTCATGACGGACCTCTTGGCTTGTACTCCCTAGAGCGAGACCAGGGAGGGGTGTGTCACATTTTTATAGACATTGCGCGTATCGACAATCAGGGGAACCTGCCCCAGAAGACGGGAGTAGTCGACCGAAGAGTGGTTGGTGATCACCACCGCGCAGTCGTACTCCCTGATTTTTTCGGACTTCGACAGCTCGACCGACGACAACGTCCCCTCCCCCCACCGGAGCGTCGGGAAGTAGGGGTCGGAATAGGACAGGATCGCCCCCGACTTTTCCAGGAGCGCCATGACGTCCAGGGCGGGAGATTCCCGCAGGTCGTTGACGTCTTTCTTGTAGGCCACCCCCACCACCAGAACACGGGCGTTCTTGAGGCATTTCGACTGTTCGTTCAACCCCCAGATCACCCGGTTGACCACATGGTGCGGCATGAAACTGTTCACGACACCCGCAAGCTCGATGAACCGCGCCTCAAATCCGGTCTGGCGGGCCTTCCATGACAGGTAGTGCGGATCGATCGGAATACAATGCCCTCCCAGACCCGGGCCCGGATAGAACGGCATGAATCCGAAGGGCTTGCTGGCGGCGGCGTCGATGATTTCCCAGATGTTGACCCCCAGGTTGTGGCTCATGAGGGCCAGTTCGTTCACCAGACCGATATTGACGCTCCGGAAGGTGTTTTCAAGCAGTTTCACCATCTCGGCCGACTCGGTGGAGGAGACGGGGATCACCCGGTCGACGATCGAACCGTACAGAAGAGACGCCAGACGGGTACAGTCGGGGGTGATGCCACCGACCACCTTCGGCGTATTGACGATATTGTAGACGGGGTTTCCCGGGTCGACCCGTTCCGGAGAGAACGCCAGATGGAAATCCACCCCCACCCGGAAAGCGCCTTCCGCCTCCAGCGCCGGCAGCATCATTTCCCGGGTCGTCCCCGGATAGGTCGTGCTCTCCAGAATGACAAGCTGTCCGGGCCGACGATGGGCCACCAGGTTGTCGACCGACTGCATGATGTAGGAAATATCCGGGTCCTTGGTTTTCCGGAGCGGCGTCGGAACGCAGATCGAGACCGTGTCCACCTCGGACAGCCTGGAGAAATCCGCTGTCGCTTCAAGCTTTCCGGCTGACACGCAGGCGGCCAGATCGGCTGTGGGAACGTCCGGAATGTATGAGATTCCCCGGTTAATCTGGGCGATACGGTCGGTATCGAGGTCGAAGGCCAGAACGCGGAAGTCTTTCTTCGCGAACTCCAGCGCCAGCGGCAAACCGACATATCCGCATCCCATGATCCCCACAACCGCCGTGCGGGAGGTGATTTTCTGTTCCAGTGACATGAAAAGCTCCAATCTGAAAGGGCCTTGGCAGGGCCGGGTTTACTCGACCGTCACGCTTTTTGCGAGATTGCGCGGACGATCCACATCGAGTCCCTTGAAACAGGCCGTATGATAGGCCAGAAGCTGAAGCGGCACGGCCGCCACCAGGGGAAACAGTACCGGCGGGCAGTCCGGCAGTGAGAGGGACATCGACGATACAGGGGAAAATTCATCCAGGTAGCGGTCGGATCCGATACTGATCAGGAACGCTCCCCGGGAGAGGGTCTCCTTCATGTTGCTGACCATCTTGGGGACCAGTTGCGGGTCCGGCGACAAAAGGGAGAGGACCGGCGTTCCTTCCTCGACCAGCGCCAGGGGTCCGTGCTTGAGCTCGCCTCCCGCATAGCCTTCCGCGTGGATATAGGTGATTTCCTTGAGCTTGAGGGCCCCTTCGAGGGCCAGGGGGAAATCTCCCCCCCTCCCCATGAACAGGACGGAACGGGATTCCGCCAGACGCCGGGCGATCCCGGTGACCCCGGTGGAGAGCGACAGACTCTTGTCGAGCAACATGGGGATCTTGAGAAACGCCTCCAGGATCCCCCCCTTTGACAGTCCTGTCCGTTCCGCAAGGCGGCTGTCGCTCGACAGGCGAAGCGCGATCAGCGTCAGAATCGCGATCTGGGACAGGAAGGTCTTGGTCGCCGCCACCCCGAATTCGGGGCCGGCTTCCAGAAAAATGCTGGCGTCGGCTTCCCGGGTCGCGGTGCTTCCTTGGACATTGACGAGAGCCAGGGTGGGAACGCCCGACGCGCGGGCCATCCGGATGGCCGCCAGCGTGTCCGCCGTCTCTCCGGACTGGGTCAGGGCGATCAACAGGTCATTTTCGGGATCGAGGATCGGATTCCGGTAACGGAACTCCGATGCGATATCCACCTCTACCGGGATCCCGGCCAGGGATTCGATCCGGTATTTCCCCAGGAGCCCCGCGTGGAAGGAGGTTCCGCAACCCACGATCCGGATCCGGCGGGCGCGGGAAAGCACCTTTTCGGTCTCCGCCGCAAACCGGACATTCAGGAGACCGTTTTCGCGCCGGATCTTTCCGTTCAGGAGGGCACCGAGCATTTCGGGCTGCTCGCAGATCTCCTTGAACATGTAGTGGGGATATTCGCCCTTGCCGTGCACCCCGTGATGGCTCCGGCTGACCAGCTTCGCCTCTCGCTCCCGGGAATGGGCGAGGGAGATGATCTCGAAACGGCCGTCGGCCCGGATGGTGACCATGTCGTCTTTTTCCAGGGGAATGGTCGAATTGACCTCCACCGGAAAGGCGGTCATGTCGGAGGCCACAAAAACGCCATGGGTACACGTGCCCAGAAGAAGCGGGGCTCCCCGGTGGACGGCGATGAGGGGTTCCTCGAGGTCGGCGTGCGCGATCAGAAAGGAGTAGGATCCTTCCAGCAGGGAGAGCACCCGCCGGACAGATTCGGAGAAACCCGATCCCCCCTTCATGGTCCGGTAAATAAGCCGGACGATGGTTTCCGTATCCGTATCCGAGGCGAAGACCTCCCCCTCCGCCACCAGCCCTTCCCGGAGGACCCGCTCGTTTTCGACGATCCCGTTGTGGACGATATAGAGAGGACCCGCCCACTGGGGATGGGCGTTCGCCTCGGACGGGGCGCCGTGCGTGGCCCACCGCGTGTGGCCGATTCCGACGGATCCAGCAAGCTTCTCGCTGGCAATCCGCTCTTTCAGCCTGGCGGTCGAGCCGACGGATTTCACAACGCGGGGGCCGCTCTCTTCCATAACGGCGATCCCCGCCGAATCATAACCGCGGTATTCGAGCTGTTCGAGCCCTTTCAGAAGATAGGGAAGAGCGGGAGACAGCCCGGCGTATCCGATAATTCCGCACATGAAGAATGCCCTCCTCAGGTTTTCGGACAGTCACCAAGCATTTGACATGCCAGAGAAGTCCGAGAATCTTTCACGGGCGGCATCGGGGAAAAAGACAAAAAACTTTCCGGACCTCCCCGGATCTGTCACAACTCTTTACAGGGAAACCGGTGAAAATTTTCAAATATAAAAGGGTAAAGGATATTTTTTTTTATTCTGTGAGACGCGCCCTCCAAAACAAGCGCAAGAGGTTGGCAAGAAATCTCTGTCTGGCAAGGAAAAAACCCGTTCCGTCCTTTTTCACACCTTGCCGCTGAAATGCGATTCCGGGAAAACTTCCGTTTTTTGTGCGGAGATTTGTGTTGACGCCAAAACGGGGAGAAAATCCGGGCGATGACGCCCGAAGGAGGGGCGTTAATGGCATACGTTTTGAGTTTTCCATAGCGGATAAGAACGCCCTCCCCAATAGAGAGAAGGAGGACGCATGCGCGGGGATGCGGGAGAGGTCGGCATCGGTCCCCGGTTGTGGTTCATTCCCGGCACGATCCTGTTGCCGGAACCCGATATCTACTCGCAGGAAAAAGATGTGGGGAGCTTGTGCTTCTTGATGAAGTGGTATACGGAAGGCTTGGAGATTTCGAGTTCCAGCGCGACCCGGGCCACATTCCCGTTGTGGCGGATCAGGCTTTCCAGGACAATTTCCTTTTCAAAGATCTCCCGAAGTTCCCGGAGCGTCGGTTTTTCCTGCGACGACTGCTCGATCGGAAGGCCCAGGTCTTCCTCCCTGATTTCCGGCCTGTCGGCGATGATCGCCGCGCGGTAGATGACGTTGTGCAGTTCCCGGACATTCCCCGGCCAATGGTAGGAATGAATGGCCCGCGCGGCTTCCGGACCGATGGTCCGGGCCGGAAGATTTCCGTTTTTGGTGATTTTGGACAACAGATACCGCGCCATGGGAAGGACATCGGATATCCGTTCCCGAAGCGGTGGTATCCGGAGAGACAGACCATCCAGACGATAGAAGAGATCTTCCCGGAACTTGCCTTTCAGGACCTCCTCCTTCATATTCTTGTTCGTCGCGCAAACGATCCGGGCGTCAAAGGGCACTTCCCTGACAGATCCCACACGGCAGAACTTCTTTTCCTGCAGAACCCGGAGGAGCTTGACCTGGAGAGGCAAAGGAAGCTCGCCGATCTCGTCCAGAAAAAGGGTTCCGCCGGCCGCCGCTTCCAGATACCCCGTGTTCCGGGAATCCGCTCCGGAAAAGCTTCCTTTCTCGTGTCCGAAAAAAAGGTTCTCTGACAATTCGTAAGGGATGGCCCCGCAGTTGACCGGGAGAAAGGGGCCCGGACGGTTCGCCCCCAACTCATGGCATAACCGGGCGAACATCTCCTTTCCGACGCCGGTCTCCCCCAGGAGAAGAATGGGGAGTCCCGATGGCGCGACGATCTGGATCTTCTGGATGATCTCATGGATCTGGGGACTGTTGCCCAGGAAAAACCAGTCCGAGCACCAGTCGAAGGTCGGTGGCGCCTGCTCTTTCTCGACGACCAGGCCCGAAATCCATTCGATCATTCCGTCAAAAAAATGGGAAGGAGAGTGTTCGAGGAAGGAAGACCAGCTCTCGCGCAAGAGGTTTTCGATGATTCCGCCTTCCAGGGGAGATCCGTTCACCGAACAATCGCCGGTACCGGAAGAGGGGGACAAAAACTGGAAAGAGGCTCCGTTGACCTCCAGCAATTTTCTGACCGCCGGACTGTCCGGGGCGTAATGCAGGAGAAATTCCCCGAACCGCCGGAGGTTGTTCCGTTCGATCCAGTTGAAGTGGACTCCGAACCCCTCTTCTTCCAGCCGGGTGACGAAACCCCATGTCTCGATGGTTTCGGGGCCTTCTCCGCCCGCGTTGTCCCGCCCGTGGATCCGGATGCGGACCCACCCGTCAATGTCCGATTTGCGGACAGGTCGGATAAAACAGCCGGTCAGGGACAGGTTCGTCAGGGTGCCTTTCCTGAACCCTCCTGTACTGGCCCGGAATGTGACCGGAATATCCAGACTCAACCGTTCATGATCACGCAAGGACTTCTCCGTCTTCTTCTCGTATCACGACCGACCGGTTCCGGACTTTTTCCCCGATTTGACAAGGCTCTAGACCAGCAGAAAATTTCTGATAGTCTGGAGAAATGTTTAAATAAGGGAAAATCAGCCCCTATAGGGTCAAAAAAATTGTCACCTGTTTCTG
>Ga0207433_10000870_pt1 | contig 67654 bp, 31 predicted proteins | sample YelNatPaOPGAMG01_FD_187559 | JGI IMG/M metagenome (GOLD analysis project Ga0207433, IMG submission 187559) | Hot spring thermophilic microbial communities from Obsidian Pool, Yellowstone National Park, USA - OP-RAMG-01 (SPAdes) (version 3) | ecosystem: Environmental > Aquatic > Thermal springs...
CAAGCCGTTGGTCGGGTTGATGGTCGCGCCGACGGGCGCGGTGGTGTCCAGGCTGAAGGTGAGCGTTTGCGGCGGCAGATCGGCGTCGGTGGCGGAGTTGGTGACCACCAACGTCTCGCCTTCGAGCACGGTGAGCGTGTCCGGCACGGTCAACACCGGCGGCGTGTTGGCTCCGGCCACGGTGATGATCGCATCGGGCACCGGTGGGGCCTCCTCGACGTTGCCCGCGTTGTCCCGGGCCACACTGTAGAAGGCGTAGGTGTGGCCGGGTGCGCCGGTGAAGGGCGCTTCCGTTAGCGTGGTTTGGCTGAGCCAGAGCCGATACGGGCTGCCGTCCTCCGACACGTAGAGGTCGAAGCTGGCCAGGGCCGAGCCGCCGACTTCATCGCCACCAGTCCAAGCCACCGAGAAGATCGGGTCGGTGGTGGTATCCGGCAGCGGCAAGACCATGCTGGTCGGCAGACCGGCGTCCAGCGTGTTGAAGATGGGCGGGGTATCGATGGGCTGTTCGGTGTCGAAGACGATCGTGGCCGATGCATCCACCCGGGTGCCGGTGGTCGAGCCGGCTTTAGGCCGGATGGTGTAGGTGACGAAGCCTTCGCCAGCCGGCGCGTTGGTGTTGGGCGGCAGGAAACCGCGGCTGGGATCGGCGGGCGTTTCACCTGTGGCCGGGTCGATGGTGGTAAACCGCCAGTAAGCTTCGCCGGTGGCCACGTCGATGCCGGCCACTACGTCCACATAGAACCCATGCGACGCGGTCAGGTCCAGCCGGGTGCTGTAGAAGGCGCGGTTGGTAGGCACGGTGACCACCACTGTGCCCAAGCCAAAGTTACCCACACGGAAGGTGCGCCAATCCAAGTCCGGGTCCAGCGGGTGCGTGATGACCACTTCCTGGGCTGGGGCGGCCGCGTTGCTCATGTTCTCGAACCGGATGGTGTAGGCAAGGGTGGCGCTAGCAGGCAGCCAATGCGCCTCGCCGAAGCCCGGCGGCCCCACGATGTCGTTGGGGTCCTGGGGCGGCACCACGCACGGCTCGTAGAAGGTGATGTGGGTGCAAGTGGCCTCGTCAAAGTCGGTGCCGCGCACGCAGTTGCCCGAGCCGCTGGTGACATGCCGCATCTTCTTGCACTCGCAGCAGGTATCCGGCACTGGCGGCAGGAAACCGCTGGCCAGGCTCACTCGGCCCATTGGCGCCGGCAACGGCGCGGGCGGCTCGGCCAGGAGAGGCTCGAAGTTTTGCGCCGGTTGCCAGGCGCCGCCTAGGAAGCGGCGGAAACGCAAGCCAGCCGCCTCGATCTCTGGATCCGAATTGGTGTCTTGGGTCCAGAACACCGCAGGCGCGCCGGCCAACTCGGTGGGCCGCGGCGTGGCCAGGTCGCCCGAAGCCAGCTCGGTCACGTCGCTCCAAGCCGAGCCGTTCCAGCGGCTGGCCAGCAGGTGAATCACGCCGTCGCCGTCTCGATAAATCCAGGTGAGCAACACTTCGCCACTGCTCAGCCGCGTTAGGGCCACGTCGGCGTCTGGCCCCGCGGTGGTGGTGAGGCGGGCGGGCGCACTCCAAGCGCCGTCGGCATACACCGTCCAGAACAAGTCGGCCGAATCGCGCACGGCCTGCAACTGCTCGAAGGTGGTGGTCGGTCCCAGGCTGCTGGCGTCGGCTTGGGCCCAAACCACCAAGCGGTGGTCTGAGCCGTCCACCACAGCGCCCAGGGCGCTGTGCAAGCCGCCGCTGCCCGGGATAGCCGCGGGGGCCGTCCAAGTGCTGCCGTCGAATTCGGCCACATACAGCAAGCAATCGTTGGTGCCGGTCGGGTCTTCTTCGCGGCTCCAGACGGCAGCCAGGCGGCCGTCGTCGTGGCGCAGCAAGATTGCCGGGCTGTCGCGGTAAATGTCCGAGGCTACATCGGCGCGCAGAGCGTTGGTGCCATAGACATTGTTGGTGCCGAGCGCCGCGGCCGGGTCATAAGTCATCACCAGCCCGCCGGGCAATTCACCATCCGCCGCCGAGGCCATCTCACCCTCGCCTCCAGCCAGGGTGATGTTCCAGTTGCGATTGAAGGAGAAGCTGCGAATCCGTGCCGCAAGCTGAATGTTGCCGAATAGTTCCTTGGCCGTGAAGCTTGGCAGGATACCAACCCGGCCCCGAATGGCACCCGACACGGCCAACTCCACATCACTGACCCCTTCTTCCGTGAGCTTGGCGTAGGGCCCCAGGCCGACGATCAGGTCCATCGACCCGATGTAGTCCGGGCCGACCCAGCCTGGGAAGGGCGGCACGCGCGTCCAACGCAGATCCGCCATTTCCAAGCCTAACGTCACCTGCACGCCCTGGTTGACCCGCAGCGGTGTCCACCGGTGCAAGACGTCGATAGCCAGGTGAATGCCCTTGGCCGCGGCCACACCCGCCGGCCCTAGGCCATTGAGGCAGGTGGCCAAGCCGTCCTTCCAGTTGAAGGCGCCCTGCACAGCGGCGTCCAGTTGCGCGCCTTTGAACTGCCATTCGCACCGGCGCTTGTGGGCTTCCCAATTGGCACTGATGGCCCCGGAGCCCTCGAAGTCGAAGCTGCGGAAGTACGGCAAGACGATGTTCATCGTGGCCTTGGCGTTGCCAGACACTGCAGCCGAGCAACCGCTCACGCTCCCATCGATGCCGATATCCACGCCTAACTCGAACCGCATGCCGAACTTGTGGTACGGTCCCCAAGTCTTAATGTAGCCGAAGTGGATGGTGCCGTCGGCTGCTCGCGCCATCTGGGCGGCTGATCCGGTCCATTCCAGCGTGCCGCTGGCCACGTTAATCAGCGCAAAATACAGGTCGGTGTCATCTTGAATGGCGGCGTTGCGTTTGAGCCAGACCACCAGCGCCTGGCCCAAGCCATTGACCCCGACCGCCGGCGCAGCGTCGCGGATGGCGTCGGTAGTCAACCGCACCGGGCGGGACCATTGCCAGCCGCCGCTCACCCGCCGCCGGGCCACGGCGTAGAAGATTTCCGAGTCATTAGCCGCGCCCTGTTCCCACACGGCAATCAAGCCCGCATCGGTGCCATCCAGTAGATTCGGCGCAGCGGCCAGGGCCAGGCTGTTGCCGGGCGCCTCAGACACAGCGCGTGCTTCGACCCAATTGGTGCCGTCGAACCACGCATGCCAAACAAAGCCGCCATGGCACCACAGCAGATGCGGTGTGCCGGTCGAATCCAGCGTCAGCACCGGGCTGTCGTCGCTGAGCGGCGGGGCAGTGAACGGTTCCGGCGCCACTACATACAGCACCAGGTTGGTCACGTCTGCCTCGCGCGGTACTGTCACCCGAGGCGGCGCGGCATCCACCAAACCGTCGCGATCCTGGTCAAAGCCGCCTTCCATCACCGCCAACTCGTACTCACCCGGCGGCAGGAACCGGATGGTGAACCGGCCGTGCTCATCGGTGGTGGCCATGCCGCCCAGCACGTGCCGGCCATTGCTCAGCCGGTAAACCGCCAGCTCCAGATTCACCCGGGGGGCGCCGTTGGTGTCGAAAGCCTGGCCGGCCAGGGTGCAAGCCGCGCGGTAATTCGGATCTTCGGTGTAAATGGCGGCGAGCATGGCGCGGACGTCGCGTTCGATTATGCCCCGGGCGTTCAGATCGGCTGCTAGCCGATTGAGGAACTGCACGTAATCGCCCCAGGTCGAGCCAATGCGCGGCCGTAGGTTGGCCCAGAACACTGTCCACTGCGCCTCGCTAAGGCTACCAGGCCGGACAGCGGCTTCGATATCGAGCCATTCCTCCTCGGTGATGACCATCGGATCGTCAGCCAGAACGGCCCGGGCGCGCATGTCCACCCGGCTACCGCCACCTGCTGTTTGCACGTGCAGCATCAGACCGTGGAGCGTGCCCGGCACCAGCGTGGTAAACGGCCAAGCGTCACTGAGACCCAGCAGATGCAGCGCGTTGGTGCGCAGGTCGCTGCTGCTCAAGCCCACCGGCCGCCCCGCACCGCTCCAAGCCAGTAGCAGCGGCGCGGGCGTATCGGCGTCGCCTGTGTTGGCGTAGAGGAGGCGGAAGGTGGCGATCCGATTGGGCCGGACGGCCAGGTCGCCATCAAACACCACTTCCACACGCGGGCCGATACCCGGCTGGACCAAGATCGCGTTGGTCAGCTCGCTGGCCACAGGCGGCTCACCTGGCAGCCAGGCACGCAACGTCCAGCTTCCCACGAGCGCGCCGGCGAAATTGAACGTGGCCACGGCCGAGGCCGAGTCCAGCACGCGGGTGGTAACCGCGCTCAGCGCTGCGCCGGCGGGCGACACCAGTTGGAAGACCGTGTTGGTGGTAAACAGCGCGCCGGTAATGCGCAAGGTGACTTCGCCGCGATTGCCCACTTGGTTGGGCGTGACCGCCGTGACGCCGAACGGCAGCAAATCAGCCTGCAGACTAAACGCAGTGGCTGCACCGGCCGCATACACCATCAGGTAGTAGGTGCCGGTTTGCGTGATGGGCAGCACCAGCTCCGGACCGGCCACAAACGGCTCCTGGGCCGCGGCGTCGAACTGGTTGCGCGAAGGCATCTGGCCGAAGCGCACGTAGAGCTCGTTGGCCGAGCTGTCGTTGACCGCATCCAGCCGGATGCGGACCGTCTGGCCGTTGGTGGCGGCCAAGCGGTACCAGGCCGCCTGGCCGGCGGCCAGGCTGTTGGTGCGGACTTCGCCCAGGAGCAATTCCTCGGCATCCACCACCATGCGATCCAGTGAGGCGCCGAGGTTGTTGGTTTCACTGGACTCGGCCAGGTGATTGAGAATGTCGCTGCGCAGCAGGACGTGATATTCGCCGGGCATCACTCCCGGCAACGGCCCGGTGACCGTGGCGGTGTAGTTGGAACCGGCAGGCACCTCGCCCGAGAACCAGTACCGAGCCAACAACGCGTCGCCCAAGTCCCAGCGCGTGTCGGCTGAGACGTAGAGCGCGTCCAGCCACCCGCCGCGGGCGGCGTTGGCGCCTTGGTTGTGGACCGTGTAGGTCACTTCCACCGGTCGGCCCGGAATGGCATTGGCCGGGATAGTGATGGTGCCTACCACCAGGTCGGCCGGTGGCAGCAACCGCACCTGCACAGCTATCGGATCGAACCCGATGTTGTTGCCTTCGGCGTCGCGTTCGTAAACGGCGTTGCCGGCGTCGGTCACCACGATCACGTAGTAGAGGCCGGACAGGCCTGGCGGCAGATTGAAGGATTGGATCTGAGTGTATTCGCCGCCGTTGGTGAGGGCTTGGGGCCGGTGAGCGTAGCCCAGGTAAAGGTCAATCCCCCGGTCCAAGAACTGGTCCGGCGAGAGATAGACCGCGTCGTAGAAATTCTCTGCCGCCGGCGCGTTGCCCTGATTGCGTACCGTCCAGGTGACGCTCAAGGGTTGGCCGGCCCAGGCTTCGGTGGGAGCATCCACTGCAGCCACGATCAGGTCCGCCACGGGCCGTAAGCTGATGTCGAGTTGGTTGGTGGCCGCTAAGACGTTGTTGTCGCGCGCGCCCGGCTCGACTACGGCCCCTTGGTAATCGGCTGCCACCAGCACATACCACTGGCCAGCCAAATCGCGCGGGAGCCGGAGGCTCTGGGTGTTGGTGTAGGCGGCTCCTGGCTGCAACGGCACCGGCGACTGGAAGCTCCCCAGCCTGCGGTCGCTCAGGTCAAGCGCCGGGTCCGCCGACAAATAGACTCCATCCTCCCAGTAGGTGACGTTGGGCGCGGCGGTGCCGAGGTTTTGCACCACCCAGGACACGGCGATGGTGTCCTCGGTCTGGGCGCTGGCCGGCGCAATCACTTCAATCACCGCCAAGTCAGCGGTTTGACGGGTGACGGTGATGGGCCGGGGCGGGGTGGCGTTGTTATGTTCGTTGGTGCCTTCAAAGACCGCGTTGCCGCTGTCGGTCTTCACGAACAGGTAGTAGTTGCTCGCTGCCACGCTAACGGGCAGGAAGACCAGTTGATTGGACACGCTGTAGCTGGCACCCGGAGCCAGCAGCCCGTCGTGGAGCAAGTCCAGCAGTGTGCGGTCGTCACTGTTACCCAACGTGGTGTCAGCCGACAGCACCACCCGGTCAGTCCAGCGCGTTTGCGCTGAATCGCCCGGGCCCAAGTTCACCACCGTCCATGACACCAGGAAAGCCGAGCCGGCGTTGACAGTAGGTGGCGCAAACAGGTTGGTGGCCACCAGGTCCGCCGGCGCAAACAGAATCTGCACCGGCACCGGGTCAAAGCCGATGTTGTTGGTGTTGTCCAACTCGAAGACCACGTTGCCGGCGTCGGCGTGGACGATGGCGTAGAAGCTGCCGGTCAGGGTGTCCGGCAACGTAACGGTGAAGCTGGCTTCGTATTCTTGGCCTACGTCCAGGCTGCCCCAGTGCGACAGAGTGGCCAAACGCAGGTCGGAGGCGTCAAGCTGTGTGTCTTGGGACAGATACAGCCGGTCTTCCCAGAACCAGTTCGGGGTAGGGGTGGAACCCCAGTTGGCCACGCGATACCGTACCGTCAAGGGCCGGCCGGCCAGGGCACTGTCCGGCGCGTCCACCAGGGTCACTTCCAGGTCGGGCGGCGGGGTCAGACGCACCTCGACTGGCCGCGGGGTAGCGCCAACGTTGTTCTGCTCGAAGACATGTTCGTACACGGCAGAATACACGTCGGCCATGACGACTATCCAACAGGCGCCGGTATAGGCCACCGGCAGGGTGACCATGAAGTTGGTGACCGTGTAGCTGGCGCCGGGATCAAGCGCACCACTGCGCCAAACGCGGCCCAACCACACTGCCGAGGCGTCCAGGTCGTTGGTGCGCGACACATAAATGCCGTCCCACCAGCCACTCTCCTCCGTCCGGCCCAAGCCGGCGTTGGTGACGGTGAAAGTGACTGGTATGCCCTGACCGGACAGGGCCTGCGCGGGCGCCAAGACGCTGACCACCTGCAAGTCCGGCGGCGGGGTGAGCCTGATCTGCGTGGGGCCGCCCAGCAGGACGTTGTCGTGTTCGTTGGTGTGTTCGTTGACGGCGTTGTAGGCGTCGGTCTGAACGAAGAAGTAGTGCTGCCCGTCCAAGCCACGCGGCAGAGTGACAGCCACGGAATTGATGTAGCTATCACCGACGTCGAGGTAGCTGGGATTGGCCGCCGCTGGCGACAGCAGGATGTCGCTGTTCGGGTCAAAGACCGTATCAGCCGACAGCCACACCCGGTCATACCAGGTGGGCACGGTGGTGCCGCCGGTGCCAGCGTTGGTCACGCCCCACTGGATGACGGCCTGCTGACCGGAATAGGCCTCGGGTGGGGCGTTGACGAAACTGACTTGGAGATTCGGGTAAGGCTTCAGCCGCACCTGCACCGGCGCCAGAGCCACACCCACATTGTTGCTTTCGCCGTCGCGCTCGTAGATTTGGTTCCAAGAGTCGGCTCGCACCACCACCCAGTACGTGCCGCTGAGGTGCACCGGCACGGTCACCCGCTGGGCCCGTTGCACCGCGCCGCCGCCCGGCACCACACCGGCAAACTCAAAGTCGCCTACTTGGACCGGATGGGGATCATCCGGACTGCTGGCCAAATAGACCGCGTCGTGCCACGGGCCCCGGGCCTCCGCACTGCTCAGGTTGGTCACAACCCACCACACCAGGATGTCCTGGCCGGAGACCGCTTCAGCCGGGGCGGTGATGTTGGTCACCGCAAGGTCCGGCACTGGCGCCAGCACAATGTCGATGGGGCGAATGGTGAAGTTGTTCTCGTTGGAACTTTCGTAGAGCTGCTCGTAGGGATCGACCCGCAGCAAGATGTAGTAGCTGCCCACGGTGCCCTCGGGAAGCGACACCGTGCGGGTGATTCGCTTGGTTTCGCCCGCAGCCAACGCGGTTTGACGCCACTCGCTGGCCAGCAACTGGTCGCCCGTGTCCCACACCTCGTCGGTGGACAAATACACCAACTCATACCAGCTTGGTTCGGCAACGCAGCCGCCCACGTTGGCCACGGTCCAAGACAAGGTCAGCGGCTGGAAGCGTTGGGTGGACTGGAGGGTGCTGGGCACTTCCAACGCGATGGGGACCAGGTCCGGGTTGCTGAGGGTGACTGGAGCAGCCTGGAGGTTGTTGGCTTCGTCGGATTCAAAGAGCGCGCCGTCGGCATCGGCCTTGACCAGCACATACCAGCCGCCAGCCGGCACGCCCGGCCAACTAAAGGTGACGGAGTTGGTGTAACTGGCGCCGGGGGCCAGGGGCCGGGTCACAGCCACGCTGCCCAACAGCAGGTCGCCAGCATCCGACGCCGGGTCGGCGGACAAATACACCCGGTCAGTCCAACTCAACTGAGTGGCGTTGGAACCGAGGTTGGTGACCGTCCACGTGACCGTGGCGGTGGCCCTGGTGCATCCGGTGGGCGTAGTGCTCAGGCTGGTGACTGCCAGGTCGGGCGGCGCGGCCAGGCTGACAGTCACGCTGGCCAGGTTGTTGGCCTCATTATCCTCGTAGTACGCTCCGGCGTCGTCGGTGCGCGCGATGAGCCAGTAGTTGCCCCGGTCCATCTGGGGCAAGCGCGCGCTCAGGGCCTGCACCAGGGCAGTGCCGGGCGCCAACGGTCCAATCTGGTAACGAGCCAGAACCAGCGCATCGTTCGTGTCTAAAATGGTGTCGGTGGAGAAGTAGAGCCGATCCCACCAGCCGCCGGACACCGGGCCGGGGCCGAGGTTGGTGACCTGCCACAGCAACAGCACTTCCTGCTGGCTGACGCCAGCGATTGGGCCGGGCGGTTCGGTCAGCAGACCCACCGCGTCGATCTGTTCGCGACCGGCGATGCTGGTCCAGATACGAGCTCCTCGCACCTGATAGGGCGGCGGATCGAACCACAGGGTGAACCATTCCATGCACTGGGTGCGGTCGGTGCCGGTCCAGACGGTGTGGGCAGTGCCGTTGGTGTCAATCAGGTCCACCTGTTGGATGAAGCCAGGCTGATAAATCTCGCGCACCACCAAGCCCAAGGGTGTGGCCGGGGTGCCAAAGTCCACTTCCAACCACTCGAGGTTTGTGCCGGTGTCGGCGGGCATCCAGCCGTTGGTCGAGCCGACGCAATAGAGCGCATCGGGCGGGCCCACCGCCCGGCCGGCTTCGTAGCCCGGCCCGGCTTCGGAACTGGCCGTGGCCCACACTGCCCAGCGCGGGTTCAAGCCGCCTAACAGGCTCAGGGCCAGGTCGGGATTGGCTATAGTCAGGGGCACGACAAAGGTGTTGTTGGTTTCGACGGTTTCGGCCACGGCGTTGCCGGCGTCAGCTCGAAGGATCAGTTGGTAAGAGCCGCTGGGCAGCGCCGGCAGGTAAAGGGTCGCGCTTTGGGTGTAGGATTGGCTGGGGGGCAGGGGCGTGCCCCACCAGAAATTGGCAAGTGCCTGGGCCTGCTCTGTTGGTGCGCCGTTGGTGGCCAAGGCGAATTGATCGTACCACCAGGGTTGGGCACCTCCAGCACCTGCGTTCGACACGGTCCAAGTGACCGGCAGGGGTTGCTGCGCAGTCACGCTGGAAGCCACCTGCACCGTGGTAGGAGTCAGATCCGCAGTCAGCACATCGATCGCGTGGCTGAGCTGGTTGTTGGCTTCATCGCCTTCCAGCAACTGGTGGTAGGCATCCACCCACAGGATCAGGTGGTAGTGGCCTGCAGGCAGCGCTGGCAACGTCACGTTCAAGCTGTGGCTATAGCCCTGCTGCGGTGCCAGTGCGTTGGTCCATTGCACCCAACCCAGTAGCTCATCGCTCCCATCCAAAGCCGCATCGTTGGTGGACAGGTAGATTCGATCTGTCCACGGCGGCCAAGCGGTCTGGCTCGATAGGTTGGTCACCGCCCAAGTGAGCAAGATGGTTTGACGCGAATCGGCGGACGTCGGTGCATCCAGCCGCACCGCCACCAGATCGGCCGGCGGTAGCACGGTCAACGGCACGGCCAGGTCGTTGTTGGTGACGGTGCTTTCGCACAGGTCTTGATCGGCATTTAGGCGCAGGACCAAGTACCAGGTCCCGTTGGTGACGTTGGGAACCTGGGCTTGGACCGTGGCGCTGGTGGCGGTGCTGTTTCCAACGACGCTTTCGGTCCACTCGAACCCTGTGCAGCCCTCGCACTGGCCGTTGCCTAGTTGGATCGCTTGCGGAGTCCAAACCGGCGTGGGCGCAAGGTAAAGCCGGTCAATCCAAGGCGGGCTGGCGGTTTGCGGGCCGCGGTTGGTCAGCACCCAGGAAACCGAGATCAATTCGCGCGGACCGGCCTGGGCAGGGCCGGTCAGTTGCAGCGGGGCTAGGTCCACGAATTCGGCAATGGCCAGCGGCAGGACCAGGACGTTGTTGGCCTCGTTAGCCTCGGCGAGTGTGTTGCCTGCGTCGGTGACGAACAACAACTGCCAGTCGCCCGGCGGCACGCAGGGCACCTGCACCGTCTGCGTCCAAGTGTAGGAAGCGCCGGCGGGTAACGCTTCGGCAGGCGTGAACCAGCCCAATAAGAGGTCCTCGGCAGCTTGCCAACTGGCATCCGCAGACAGATAGACCGCGTCGGACCAGCCGGGCAAGGCGGTGGCCGGGCCGTGATTAGTGACCGTGACAACGACTTGGATGGTGTCGGAGGGCACGGCGTTGGTGGGCGCCAGGGCAGCCACCACTTCCAAATCGGCTGGCGCGGCCACGCGCAGCGGCCGGGCCCGGGTGTTGTTGGTCTTGGTTTGCTCGCAGACCGCGGTGTCGGCGTCAAGCTGGAGCAGCAGGAAATAGTCGCCCGGCTCCACTGCCGGCACCCGCAGCGAGGCGGATTGGTTGTAGCCTTGGCCCGGGGCCAGCCCGCCCCACCACACAAACCCGCAGCTACCCCACCAACTGCAAACCTCCACGTCATTGGTGCTCAACACCGGGTCGGTGGACAAATACAGCCGGTCGGTCCAGTAGTTGGGCGTGAGGCCGCCGCCGGTGTTGGTGCCCACCCAACTGACGAACAGAGACCCGCCCGGCTCGACCGACTCGGGCGCCTCCAGGCTCACGGGCCACAGGTCTGGGCTGGCGTCCGCACGCAGGGTGATGGGGGTAGCGATGACGTTGTTGGTCTGGTCGGCTTCGGTCAATTGACCTGTGGCGTTGACCACCAGGATGAGGAACCAGTCGCCCGGCGGTACGCAGGCCAGGGTCACATTGCGATCGAGGCTGTAGGCGGCCCCAGCTGGAACGTAGTACCAAATCTGCGCAGCAAACAGTTCGCGGTCGGTGCTGTCCCATTGGGCGTCGGCCGAAAGGTAGATGCGATCCCACCACCACGGGTTGGCGGCGGCGTGGCCGGCATTGGTGACGAGGTAGCTGACGGCGATGGTGGTCTGCACGTTGGTCGTGGCAGGCGCGGTCAGGCTGAGGGGCACCAGGTCGGGCGCGGGGGGCGGCAAGACGCGCAGACTGACGGGGCCTTCGACCACGCAGGTGGCGTTACTGGCGCGCACGGTGAAGGTGAACAGGCCCACTTCGGTGGGCGTGCCGCTCAGGTAACCGCCTGCCTGCAGCGTCACGCCTGGAGGCGGGGCATTTGAGACCACCCACCAATCGAAACTGCCGCTCCAGCAATTACCCAAATACACCCAGACGGATTGGTTCACCGCTACGTCGGGCAGGTTGGTAGCCACCCCAAACGCCGGGGCGATCAGAGGCACAAACACGTTGGTGTCGGTGACCTCGACACTCTGCGATTCCGGACAGCACAGGCAGCGGGCTGAAAGCGCCGAGCAATCAACGCTCACATACCACGTGCCGGCAGCCACAGCCAACTCGAAGAATCCGTTGGTATCGGTCCAGGCGCTGACGCTGCCCAGGTTGGTCGAGCCGGCTTGGCCCCAGGCGTAAACCTGGATGTTCGATATGCCCTGGCCTTGACCATCGCGCAAGGTGCCGCTCAGGCGCAGGTTGGCTCGCAGCACCACGTAGAGCAGGTTGGTCTGCGGCTGGCCATCCACCACGGTGAAGGAAAAGCTCGGGCCGATGAGGTGCCGGGCACGGGCGGCGTCCTCGTTCAAGTGCAGGTTCCATTGCCCGCCGAACAGGTTCACCGCAAACCGGCCGTCGGGGCCAGTGCGGGTTTCAATGAACGCACCCCAACTATTAAACTCCAGTTCGACGTCGGCCACCGGGCTGCCGCCATCGTCCACCACCTGGCCGGCCACCAGCGTGTTGGCCGGACGCGCGAGCAGGTTGAACAGGGCGGTCTGGCCCGGCTCGACCCACATCCAGGTCTCCTGGCCGTAGTACCAGAAGCCCTCCAACCATGCGGTGCCGGGGCTGATCATGCCGCCGCCGCTGCGCACGCCCAGCGCATAACGCCCGTCGGCCCGAGCGTGGCCGGCCACCTCGGAGCCCCAGCCGGAGGCGTTGATCGGGAAGTGTGGCAGAATCCGCCCGTGAGGGTCGGTGACCGTGCCATAGACCAGCGCATCGGCTCGGGGCCAAGTGATCTGCAGGCCACTGACGCTGCCGGTGCTGAGGTTGACCGGCACACCAGAAGAATGCGGTTCCTGGAGTTCGCCGTGCATGCCGCTGGCCGGTACCACGTAGCCCAAGCGCCCGGCCGAAGCGGGCGAGAACTTCAAGGCCCATTGCATGTCGGCAGAGGACACCGTGGCGGTGAAGTTGCCGTTCGTGTCAGTGAAGAAGATCGTGAGCAATCCGTTCTCGCTTTCGGCAAAGCCTTCCACTGCAGCCAGACCTTGGCCAGTGTCTTGAGCCGTGAGCTGACCCGACACGGTGCGGTCAGCGGCAGCCAGAGTCACGTCGTTGGTCACACTAGCGCCCTCCGTCAAAGCCACCGGGGCAGCGCTGTGCAGATCGAACACGTATCCCGGGCGCACCGCACCCACCAGCCAAATGCCAGGCGGTGCCGCCACAGTAAACCGGCCGTCCGTGTCAGCCACAGCCGTGGCCACGGGCGCTTCGCCCGAGGGCCCGATCAGGAACGCCAAAGCATAAGGCACCGGCACACCCCCGCTGCGCACCTGGCCCACCACAGTTTGCGCCGAAGCCGGCTGGGTCACCGTCAACGTAGCAGTCAGCGGATCAAACCCGCCGCCGACCGGGCTGACGCGGACCACGAAGCTGCCGGCACGCAGGCGCAGCTCGCCTTCACTGCGGAGATTGAGGATCGATCGGATGAGGCCGTCCGCCGCGGCGTCATCATCCCCAGGCACGCTTAAGTTGCGCACGCCGGCTATGGCCGGCTGAACACCATCGGTCAGCTCGAAGCGGTGTACCAACACCTCTCCGTCATCCACGGTGCCATCGGCGTCGAAGTCCCAAAACACCTCCACCCGCACGGTTTGGCCGGTGGCCAGGCCGGTGACGGCCAGGCGCAGCTCATTGGTGGCATCGGCAGCCAGGCTGCTCGGAGTCAAACTCAGGCCCAAGTTGGGCACGATGGTGGTCAGGGGGAAGCTGGTGCTTTTGACATACGCGGCGGCGTTGGGCACACCCGGATAACCGTTGGTGTCGGTGCTGACAGCCTTGGCAAATAACAATCTGCCCTGGCACGAATGGCCGGGCGGCAAAAATAACCCAGGAATGACGACCGAAGTGTTGGTGCCATTGAGTGCGCCCGGCTGGCCGAAGCTGGGCGTGGCGAAGACCGTCTGGCCTTGACTGTTCTGAATCTCCACTTGGATAAAGTCTTCCGCCGTGCCGTCGTCCAATGGGTCCCAAGACAGCAGAAAATCGGCTGCCGGGTTGACCGTTTGGGCGGCGGTGAAGTTGGCCACCCGCGGCGTGGTGGGCCAAGCATCATTGGTCAGGTGCAATGTCACCGTGCGCAGCCCGTCAAAGCGGGTGTCCAGGTTGATGGTGTAGGTGCCGTTGGGATAGGCCGCATCGAGCTGGGTCTGGCTGTCGAAGTTCGTCATCCACACCAGGCTATCCTCAGCCAGGACCAGCGCGTTGGTACCACCGACCCATTGTAAGGTGCCAGCGCGAACCGACTCGGGGGCCGACATGACCACCAGGACTCCGAAGCGCCAGGCGCCGTTGGTTTGAAGCACGGGCGGCGCGGTGGCGTTGGTCTGCACGAAGTCTTGCTGCGCCTTAAATAGGGCAATACTGGCGGCGTCCATGGCAGTGTGCGCCACAAGAGATTGCCCAAGGCTACAGAGCAGGATCGTTCCAGCCAGAAAACAGGGTCTGTTCGTCATCATTGTTCGCTGATCGTGGAGCTGACAACATGAGTGCACGGTCCCAAGCCTGCATCCCGCCTACGTGTTTACCCGGACCAACCTCCGCTGCGACCGGTTGGTCCGTTGGCCCGTCGCATCCACAGGGCCGGAAGGCAAGAGACAATAACGTGCGTCCTTTCACTGCGTCGCCACGGCGTCTGTTCGCAGCAACTCGAATGCCACCGTAGGTTCGCGGCCCGTTCAAGACAGTGCATGGCTGGCTGTAGGCCAAAACCACGGCCGATGGGCTGCAGCTTGAGCGGGCCCGACATCGGTGGGCGCGCAAGCTAGGTAGCTTTTGACGCTGGTCAATCCCCAATTTGCCTAGCTACGAAAACACCATGCCAAGTTCCAAGCAGCCGGCATTCGATATTGAGACCCTGCTACCGCTGCGCAAAGCAGTGGGGACATGTAGCACACAGCTTCAGCCTACCAATCGGCATGCCGCAGCTCAAAGCCTCTGGGTGCCCAATTGTACCTGCTCAATTAGGTCGGAAGACCAACCTGGCTGGCACGCGGGCCCAGCCAGCCAATGACTGCGCATCAACCCAAAAGGGTGGAACAGCCCGAAACAAAAATGGATTCGGGCGACAGACGCCAAGGAGGTGGGGGTGAGGGACCCCGCTGAAGAAACGTGCTGTCACCCGAATCAAAACCCGCTACTAGTATGCCTGCGTGAACCGAGCTGTCAAGGGCCAGGCCAAATTTTTTGCGTGCGACGGCTCGCTGGGGGCGGCTCCAAGCTCGCGGAGCCTGTGCCGCGCCGGAGCTGGATCGAGTTATGGGGTGCGGGCCTTTCTTGACGATTGAAGGCCGGGCTTCTAGCGTGATGCGGCATGATGCGTGGGTTGATCCGCCTGCTTTTGGTGGGGTTGTGCCTGCTGGCGTTGCCCCAGCAGGCGCCGGCGCCTTTGATCTACGTCCCCGGTGAAGGCTGGCGTTATGAGCCGGTGGGCGGCGGTGCATGGCGACGCGATAACCCGCGGGATCAACTGGCCGTGGCCATCGCAGCATTCGAGGGCGGCGACTATGGCCTGGCGATCAAGGCCGCTCGCCGCATTGTGCGGCATCCACGCTGGCGGTTCTCCGACTATGCCCCGGACGCTCAATACGTCTTGGGCCGCAGCTACGAAGCTCGCGGCGATGGCGAAAAAGCCTTCAAGGCTTACCAAGAGCTGCTGACCAAATATCCCCGCATCAACAATTTCGATGAGATTATCGTGCGGCAATTGGTTATTGCCGACCAGTACCTGGCAGGCAAATGGTTCAAACTCTGGGGGCTAATCCCGTTCTTCCCGTCGATGGACAAGACCATCAAGATGTACGAGCGGATCATCAAAAACGGCCCCTACAGCACCGTGGCGCCTTACGCCCAGTTGCGTATCGGCGCGGCCAACGAGAAACGGAAGCCGCCCCAATACGAGGCGGCTGCGCGCGCCTACAACCAAGCCGCCGACCGATATGCCGGCGAGCCGGCGGGGATCGATGGCTTGTTCAAGGAAGCCACGGCGTATTTGCGCCAGTCCAAACGGGCTGAATACGACCAAAGCGCTGCGGCGCAAGCCATAGCCACCTTCAGCGATTTTATCACGCTGTACCCGGACGACCCACGCGTGGCCGAAGCCCAGAAGCACATTGCTGAGCTGAAGCTGGAACAAGCGCGGGGTGCGATGAACATCGCCCGATACTACGAAAAGCGTGGGCATCAGGTGGGCGCGCTCATCTACTACAACGAAGTGCTGTTGAAAGCTCCTGGCTCGAAGTTGGACGAACAAGCCCGCCGCCGCATCGACAGCATCAAACAACGTCTGCACCAGTGAGCCGAGACCGCCGCAATCCGATGCACGTCGGAGCCGACCAGCTTGGGCCTGGGCCGCAGCGCCATACACCGAGAGCCTGCCTTGGGCAAGGACTGGGCCCGAGCCGGCGCAGGTTGTCGAATAGCAGGTGCCTGCGCGTTGGTGCGTGTGTCACCGCACTAACCGTATGCGCGCTAACCGGCTGCGCAGGCTACCGATTGGGGCCAACAGGCGGACGCCCCGCTGGCTTAATGTCCGTCCAAGTGCAGCCGTTTCAAAACAACACAGTCGAGCCGGGGTTGAGTGATTGGGTGACCGACGCCCTGCGCCGACGCTTGCAACAGGATGGCACTTATAGCCTCCAGACCCGAGGCGAGGCGGACGTGATTGTGACTGGCACAATCCAGCGCTTTGACCGTACGCCAATCGCCTTTGCACCCCGAGACACCCTCACCCCGCAACAGTACCAGATCCGAATCGTCGCCCACGTGGTCGCCCGCGAACGGGCCTCCGGACGCGTATTGTTGGACCGGGAGGTGAGCGGTCGGGCCTCGTTGTTTGTGGGGCCAGACCTCACCAGCCAGGAACGCCAAGCGATTCCTTTGGCTGCCGAAGACCTGGCGCGCACCGCCACCAGCCTGATCGCAGACGGGCTGTGGTGAACCCGGGGGCCTGGTGCGCCACTGCCGCCCAAGCCCCAGGCGCCGCACCGCCTGCATCCCGCCACGCCTGCGCCACGGCGCTGCTAGCCCCTGGGTTTACATCAAGCCGGTCCGGGCTGCGCAGCCAGTGGCTTGGGCTGTTCCTTGTGCTGGAACACCAACGCAAACAGCACCATCAACACCAAGCCGGCTCCGGCAGCTAGTGCCCACACCCGACCCCACCGGGTCATCGGTTTGGTGAGCGCGCTTACGGGCAAGGATTGGGTCTTGCCGCTGGGATGATACTTACCCGCCTTCCGGTCGAACACCTCGACCGTGGCGGTCACAGGCGTTGGCGATGTCACGTTGGTGTTGAGCGCCGTGATTCGACCGAAAGCCGGCACGCCATTAACTTCCCACCGCACATAATCGTTCACTGCCAGACGGGTGGCATCCCGAACCAGTTTGAACTTGGTGGGCTCCACCGCCGGAAAGCTGAATTGCTGGACTACTCGACCGCTGACCACCCCGCCCACCAGGAAACCCAAACCCAAGGTCACCAACGCAATAAACCCCTGAGCTTTGGTACGGATGGTCTCCGGGGCCTTCTTGTCCACGTAAATGTAGGCCAGCACAAAGAAGAACACGTAACAGATGCCGTGCAGCGCTACCCCGGCATACAGCGGCCAGAGGGCGTCCTGCCTGTAGCCAAGGAAGAACAACAGGTAGCGCACCGACCAGCCCAGCATCCCCAGCACAAACACCCACTTGATTCCTAGCCGCGCCAAAAACCACGGCATCACAACCATGAAAAGGATTTCCGAAAACTGGCCCAGCGTCATGGTCCCCGCCACGTTGGTGATCTGGAAGTCCTCCAGGAACGACGGGGTGAAGCTGAAGTAGAGATTCAGTGGGATACAAAACAGGAACGCGGTTACCACAAACACCGCAAACGACGGGTCTTTGAGCAAGCTCAACGCGTCCAAGCCCAAGATGTCCCGGGCCGTCACCCTTTGCCCGGCAGCCTTAGGCGGGGTGTGCGGCAGGGTCAGGGCATACAGCCCCATCAACCACGACACCCCGCAGGCCAACTGGAAGGAGATGGGGGTGCTAATTTGCCGACCACCAAACAGGCCCAGCAGTTGGCCTGCAGCGATCCACCCAATGGTGCCGAAAACCGCCACACGCGAGAACTGTTTGCCCGGGTCTTCCATCTGTTTCATGGCCAGCGTGTTGGCCAACGCCAGCGTCGGCATGAAACATAGCGTGTGGCCCAGCAACAACGGAAAAAAGGTCCCAAACGACCGAGCTTGCGACACCCCCAACATGCATAGCCCGCCCAAGAAATGCAGGACAGCCATGATCCGCTGCGCCGCGAAAAACCGGTCTGCCACCATCCCCACAAAAAACGGCGACACAAACGCGGCCCACCCGGTAGCGGTGTAGGCGATGCCGACCTCCTGAGGACTGCATTTGAGCACCTCACGCAGATACGGGCTCATAGTCACATACCAGACGCTCCAGATGAAAAACTGCAGGAACATCATGGCCGACAGTTGAATGCGAGTCGTGACTTTCATAGTGGTGTGTTGTTATCCGCGAGTTTCACGCTGCCGCCTCCTACCCTAGCCGGGTGCGGTCCAACTGCGCAAGTTCAGACGGGCCACCTGGCCCCGCCTGCAACCGGCACTTCCATTGGCTCTGGATCTAACCTCCTCTGGCTGGCGCTTGACGCCACGCACGCACTGCACTCAGAAACCGCTGGTGAGGGGGTGTTCATCACGGGACAGCGCTTCCGCCTCTGGGCCGAAGGGCTGGCTGTATGCCTCATTGCGCTGGTGGGTCGGATTCGAATCGGGTGTGCAACACCATCAAACTTGATCGGGCTGGGTCTCGTGGCCAAGATGCGCCCCCCGTATGCAACCGTGGTGGACAATGGGAATGAACTGGAGCGCCGTGGCGCTGGGAATTTGGCTCTGGCCCGGGTTTGTGGAGGCCGCGGCTGAATGGTTCCAATGGCGTGGGCCAAACCGCGACGGCCATTCCCCGGATACTGGCCTGCTGACGCAGTGGCCACCTGACGGGCCCCCGTTACTTTGGAAGGCCACCGGTCTAGGCACGGGCTATTCAGGAGTATCACTGGCCGCTGGCAAGATTTTTACCATGGGCGACCTTGGCCCGGACAGTTGCCTGTTGGCGTTGGATGCTGCCCAAGGCAAGACGCTGTGGTCAACCCCGGTGGGCCGCAGCGGCGGTGGCGGGGGCCACCCAGGGCCGCGGTGCACGCCCACCTTCGATGCCGGCCAAGTCTTTGCACTCAACCAACATGGTGACCTGATCTGCGCCGAGGCCGACACCGGCAAACTGCTTTGGCGCAAAAGCCTACCCCGCGACTTCGGCGGTCGGATGATGTCTGGCTGGGGTTACTCCGAATCGCCTCTGGTGGATGGACCGAGGGTGGTGGTGACTCCAGGAGGCAAGCAGGGCACGCTGTTGGCCTTGGACCGCAAGACAGGCCAACGGCTCTGGCAAACCAAGGAATGGACCGACTCAGCCGCCTATGCCTCGGTGGTGGTAGCCGAGTTTGGTGGCGTGCGGCAATACGTGCAGATCACTGACGAGAGCGTGGCCGGTGTGCGGGCCACCGATGGCAAGGTGCTGTGGCGCATCGAACGCCGCGGCCGCACGGCTGTCGTTCCCACGCCCATTGTGCACGGCAACTATGTGTATGTGACCTCGGGCTACGGCGTCGGCTGCAACCTCATCAAGGTCACCGCGTCCAGCCAGAACTTCACAGCCCAACAGGTCTATGCCAACAAGACCATGGTCAACCACCATGGCGGAGTCGTCTTGGTCAAAGGCTATCTGTATGGCTACTCCGACGGGCGCGGCTGGGTCTGCCAGGCATTCGAAACTGGCCAAGAAGTTTGGAGCAGCAAGGCCCTGGGTAAAGGCTCGATCGCTTACGCGGACGGCCTGCTGATCTGCCGCGACGAAAGACCCGGTAACGTCGTCTTGCTGGAGGCTACCCCTGAGGGTTATCGCGAAAAAGGCCGATTCCTCCAGCCCGATCGCACCAAAGAACGTAGTTGGCCGCATCCGGTCATCAGCGGCGGCAAGCTGTACCTGCGCGACCAAGACCTGCTGCTGTGCTATGACTTGCGGGTCAACTAACCCTCCCAGCTCAGTGCGCTTGGCCGGGCTGCATACGCTGAAGTGCCACTGGCTCGCTGGACTTGGCCGTAGTGGCTTTGGTTCAATCGACCGCCCTGGTCTGATGATCTGAATGCGAAACTCCAGCAAGCTGCTCAAAGCCCGGACCACCAGCACCACGCCGCGCAGGCTCTCGGAGCACCGAGCGTGGGGCATGAAGCATGGAGCATCGGGCATGCGGCATGGAGTCGGGGGCCAGCAGCTCGAAGGTCCAGGCTCGGAGGCGGTTCTTGGTAAGGCTCTGGCCTAACGAATGGTGCTGGAGCTTTGGAGTTCCGGCTGGACCGGCTAAAGCGGGGACTGCGAGTCAGACTGTGCTGGGTGGGGCGGGCCCGATCCAGGATCAGTCTCCCTCCGGACGCGGGATGGGGCGTCGTTCTAACCAAAGTGCACAAAGTGCACACGGTGTCGGCGCACCCGCCCAAGTCATGAGGGGGATGAGCTTCCGTGGCTTTGCTGCTGTTGGGCTTGGCAGGCTGTATGTGTGCGCGCGCTCTCTATTTGGGTTGCGTGTTTGCCGGAGGAGGGGTAACAGCACGAGCGCGTGGTTTTTCAGGCCAGCTTGCTGGCTGCGTGGGCACAGGTCGGCACGTGTTTGGTCCTTGCGACGCTGCGTCATGAGCGTGAAGCTGCTGACCGGTATGCTGCAGGAGCTGATCGGTTACCTCAACACCGGCCAAGCGCTATCGGCCCAGCAGGTGCACCTGGCTGTGGCCCAGTTAACTGATGAAACCGTCTCGGCCGAACTGAAAGCCGATTTTCTGGCTGCTCTGGCCCGCAAGGGCGAGACACCCGAGGAGATCACCGCGTTCGCCGTCGAGCTGCGGGACCGTGCCGTGCCGGTGCATTGGGCGCCCGATACGCCCGGCCAGGAACTGGTCGATGTGGTCGGCACCGGTGGCGATCAATTGGGCACATTCAACCTCTCGACCGCCGCGGCATTGGTGGTTGCCGCCGCAGGCCTGCCGGTAGCCAAGCACGGTAATCGGGCAGTGACCTCGCAGACCGGTAGCGCGGACGTCGTCGAGGCCTTGGGCATCCCGATCGAACTGTCGCCCGAGCAAGCCGCCGCCATGCTCCGGACACATGGGTTTGCGTTCCTGTTTGCCCCTCGCTTCCACCCCGCCTTCCGGCAGATCGCTCCCGCTCGTAAGCTGTGCGCCCAGCGCGGGCAACGGACCATCTTCAATCTGCTGGGGCCGTTGTTGAACCCGGCCCGGCCGACCGCCATGTTGATGGGCGTGGCTCAGCCCGCCTTGTGCCTACCGATGGCTTGCGCGCTGCAGCGGTTGGGCGTGCGCCGGGCCATGGTGGTGTGCGGGCATCTGCCAGGCAGCCAGCCCGGCCGGCAGCAGTTCCTAGACGAGGTTTCGACCTTAGGCCCAACTACCATAGCTAGCTACCAACCCGGTCAGGCGCCCACTGCATGGACGTTTGACCCGGCAGGTTTGCCCTTGCAAGCGGCTAGCTTGACGGACCTACAGGGAGGCGATCGGCTCACCAACGCACGCATCCTACGCCAAGTGCTCTTGGGCGAAGACCGCGGGCCGCGGCGCGATGCGGTGTTGCTGAATGCCGGCGCAGCCCTGTGCGCTGCCGGGCGATGCCAGACCATAGCCGAAGGCTGGCAGGTGGCTGCAGAACTGATCGATGCAGGCCAGGCGCGAAGGAAACTCGATGAGCTAGCCGCGGCTGCGCCGTAACAATCCAACTGGCCCATTCCTTCTTTGCACTCGGGGGACTGAGCCGGAGGCTGGCGAGTCGAAGTCGGGACCGATGGCCCCAAGTCCACAGCAGCTTTAGGGCTGCGCCAAGCTTTGGCCGCCTTGGGTGCGCAGCCGGTCGGCTCCGACAGCCTCACGCCTCAAGCCGGGCAGCCGGGTTGGTTTAGCTCGACGAGCCGTCCGCCGCGTGCAGGTGAGCCTGTCGGCGTTTGCCTGCTTACTGCCAGGCTCAAGGCCCAGTGACGAAGGACGGGTTTTGCCGGGCCGATCTCAGGGCCCGATCCGCAACACCGCCACCTGCTGCGGTTGCAGGCTAACTTGCCAGCCAGCGCCGACCCGCGGTGGGGTTTGGCCACAGACCAGTTCAGTGACGGTTACCGCAGCAGGCTGCGCTGCGGGACCGGCCTCCGGGCGCAGCAGGAGCGTGCCCTGCTGCGGCTGAGGGGTGTCGTTGAACAGTGTAAAATAGAGCCGGCCTGCGGCATCGGGCCCGAACCGTTCGACATAGATCTTGCCGTTGTCGCAGACCGCTTCCGTGATCGGGTGCCAGCCGGCTTCAGCCACCTGTTTGATGATGGGGATGTATTTGCGGAACAGGGGGCGGTCTCGATTGTACCAGTTGGGGTTCCGCCAGTAAGGGTTCTCGGAGGCGTTATGGCTAAAGAACCCGGGCCACATCCCATAAAACAGAGCGCGCTGGAAGTACTTCTCGACCAGATCGGGCGTGAACCGGTCGTAATCCGTGTTCATCAACAACAGATACGGTTTGGCCCCCGCCAGCGCGCGCCACAAGCTCATGGTGGCATCGCTCATCGGCTGGTACTTGCCCCCGCGCAGCCAATCCGTCTCGGTCCCCAGCACGTCTAGCCACGGACACAGGTAGGTGAACCGATAAGGCACACCGTTGGCAAAAGTCAGTTTGCCCAACCGATGCACGTCATCGCAAATCCACTTGGTAAACTCGAACACAGCCAGCCCTTTGAACAAGGCGGGTTGGTGGGTGTCGGTGCTGAAAGTCAGCGGCACAGTCGAATACCGGAAATGCTCGCGCCTGAAGTTTAGGTCGGCGGTTACGTAGCCTTCGAGCGAATCGAGGTATTCGCCATCGAGCTGGCCTTTGGCACCAGGGCCGTAGAGCCGGTCTTTCAGCCCCGGGTTCCAATGGACCGTGGCAGCGTTCAGGGGCACCCCGTTCTGTGAATCCGTCTTTGGCCCCGAGCTGGTTGCCTGCGCCTGGGTGGAAGCTAACGCGCTGGGCTCAGGCTTCGGGCCCGAGGGCGCCAGCCATGGATTGGGGTTCAGACTCCACACAGCCCCGTTGCACCACGGCTCGTTCCGGAACAGCACGCACGGTTGGCCAGCCTCATCGTGCATGACAGCCAGGCGGCTGACTTCAGCCATCCGGCGTTGGGTGGGGTTGCCGCGCGCAGCCAGTTCGTCCCGCACCCGGAGCGCTTCGGCCAACGTGCGGGGTCGGTCCTTGGCCATCGGCATCCACCAGGTCATCGGTTCAGTATAGCGGAAGCTCAAGATGCCATGCGCGTCGTCCCAAGGCACATTGTTGTTGCCCTCATGGAACTTGAATCCGAAATCCTCCCACCCCTGCACAGTGCTCACGTCGGTGAAAGGCATCCACAACCCCTGCTCCTTGGCTCGAACCACGAAGTAGTCGGGGAACAACTTCATGTATTGTTGCCAGGCAGCGCGGAAGCCCCAAGCCGGATCGAACCGGTAAAGCACGAACCTGAATGCCGCACTGCTGGGCGCCTGCCGGGTGTCTTTGACCAAGCCGAAGTCGTAGGCGATATACAGCAGGTTCAACCCGGCGTGATAGCCCAGCCGATAAACCGCGGGGTAGGTCATGTCTAAGCCCAAGGCTATACCCCTCCGCTGATCCCAGATGGGGGCGATGGGATAAAGCGACTGCGTGCCGGTGGCCCCGCATCGCACAGACACTTGGTTGATGTAATCGCCACTGGATTCAATCAGCCGGCTGCGCCGGATGTCATCACCCCAACGCCACCCGATGGCCTCCAACGGTAGCCCGAACACCAGCGTCACCGCCCGGTCTTTGCCGGTGATATCGATGAGCTGACCTTTAATCTGCCAATGATTGCTCTGATAGATCAGCCCGGCTTGAAGCTTCAGACCCAGCGCGTCGCATGCCCAGTTGGTGAAGGCAAAAAAGTCGGATCCGGCCGCCACATCCCGGGCCAAGAACAGGCTGTGACTTGCCAGGTGGACAAACTCCTTGTCCAGGTCCACCCCCGGAATAGGCTCTGGCCTGAGGTGGGTCCAGACCACGGGCACACCTTGAAACAGATGCGTTTGGGCGTCGGTCTGTAGTTCCTCCACACTCACATCGTCGAACCACACCTTGCCAGCGTGACCTCGAAACAAGCAATGCAAGGTCATGGTCTTGACCGGTTTGTCCGGCAGGATCATGAACTGGCGCTGCTCCCAGTCGTGCGTGCCGCAGCGGAAATTGCCGGTCTGCCCCCACAACGGCGTGCCGTCGGCATACACAATGTCCACGTAAAGCGAATAGCCGCTATCGGTGCTGCCGCTGACTTTCTCAGCTTTGCTCCATCCACGCACCACCAGCGGCACTGGGGTAGTGCGATTCAGGGTCAGGGTCTGGCTGGCTCCAAACCACCCTTGCCCCGACGCGTTCTCGCACACCAAAGCCCCAGACCGGTCCCGGCCCTCGCCGGCCACAAATCGGCAGCCTTGCGGTGCACGATTCCAGCCTACAGCCTGACCATCGCGGACCTCCTCGAAGCCGCCGTTACGCAGGAGTGCTGTGGCCGGGCTGGAAGGCTTGAGCACACGCAGCATCGGCTCGGCGCCCTGAATCACCATCGCCCACGCCAGCCAGACCCCTACGCCTGATAAAAACAAGGGTTTCATAAGTTCAAGGTTCATCTGGTTGCCAGCACGACCGCGCGTTTCCACCCAAGAACCGAACCTAAAGACCCCGTGTGGCCGCTGGACACGAACCGGCTGGCCTGCAAAACATATCGTCTTGGTGTGAGTCTGCACCCGCAGCCTAGCTCCACAAGCCTAGAAACGTTCGGCGCCTCGGGAACACCGCGCTTCAACTGGAGACCGGACCGCAGCCATGCTTATCCGCGCTTGCAGCTAAGAGATGCGACGGTGTTTTCGGCTGCCCGCCGAAGGCACCAAACCTAGCTGTGGACGCTTGGCTCCATGCTCCACGCCCCATGTCCCACGCTCGATGCGCCGAGCCTGGGCTACGAATACGGTTCGGCTCGTGAGGTCCGGAGGCTACAGGAGCCACAGGACTGGTGTGTGTCCCAAACGACGAGGGCGCCGTGTCGGTGCGGCCAAGCTGATGGTGAGTCGCAGGCCCAGCTTGGCCGAGAAGCGCCCTCCTCGGCCTTTTGCGATTGTCAGCGTCCAGGTTGCGGCAGACACTGGCAGGGCTGGATGATGACTGAAGTGGGCTGGTTAGTGATTGGGCTGGGAAGTGGGCTGGTGTTGGGCGCGCTCGTGGGGTGGTTGTGGGGCACGCGTCGGGCTGCGACGCAACCGGCTGACATGCGACTGGAGGCTGAACTGCGTGCGCAACTGAGCCAGCGGGAGGCCGAGGCAGCGGCGTTGCGTCAGCAGCTTGCCCAAGCCCAGGCTGCGCAAGCGGCGGCTGAGGCCCAGCGGCAGGCTGCCCAGCAACTGTTGGCCGAGCAGAAAGCGCTCCACGAGCAAGCGTTGCGCGAGGCCCGGCAAGCTCAGGAAAAGGCGCTGGCGGACCTGCGCGACACGTTTAAGGCTCTAAGCGCTGAGGCACTCAAGGAGTCGGCCCCCGAGTTTCTTCGTCTGGCCAACGAGACGTTGGCCAAGTTCCAAGAGGCGGCTAAGGGCGACCTGGCCCAGCGCCAGCAGAGCATTGCCACCTTGGTCAAACCCTTGGAAGAGTTGCTGCGGGCGTATCAAGAGAGGCTAGCTCAGAGCGAGACGCGCCAGGCCGCTGCGTTGGGCGAGGTGAAAAAGCACTTGGAAACCTTAGCACAGCAGAGTCAGACCTTGTCCACCGAGACGCTGCAGTTGCGCCGGGTGCTCAGCTCCAGTCAAGCCCGAGGTCGGTGGGGTGAGGAAACGTTGCGGCGCGTGGTCGAGGCGGCGGGCATGAGTGCGCATTGCGATTTTACGGTGCAAGCCCAAGCTGACGAGGGTAAGCCGGACCTGATTGTGCACCTGCCGGGTGACCGAGTGATCATTGTCGATGCCAAGGTGCCGGAACTGGATTTCTTGGAGGCGTTGGATACTACGGATGCAACCCGACGCGCCGAGGCACTCAAAGCCCATGCCGCCAAGCTCAAGGCCACCATCAAAGCCTTGGCTGAGCGCGATTACCCGCGGCAGTTTCCCAACGCGCTGGATCACGTGGTGTTGTTTCTGCCTGCCGAATCGCTGTTCAGCGCTGCGCTGGAAGGGGACCGGGACCTGATCGTATGGGCTGCGGCCCGCAAGATTCTGCTGGCTACACCGGCGTCGCTGATTGCGTTGCTGCGCAGTGTGAGTGTGAGCTGGCAACAACATGCCCAGACCGAGAATGCCCGCGCGATTGCTGCGGCGGCGCAAGAATTGTTCCAGCGCGTGTGCAAGTTCACTGAGCACTTCGAAAAAATCCGGGCTGGGCTGGAGCGGGCCATGCTGGCCTACAACGAGGCGGTGGGCAGTTACGAGCGCATGGTCAGGCCATCCGGCGAACGCATCCTGCAGCTTAGCGCCGGTGCACCTGGACGTGAACTGCCGCAGATTGAGGAGCTTGCGACTCCGCTACGGTTACCACCAGCCACCAGCTCCAAGGGCTGCAACGATTCTAGCTCGTAACGCGGCTTTGGTTGGGCAGCCGGAGCATTGCAGCCCCACTACGGCAAAGGCGCGGACCCCGGGCGGCGCCATTGCCGGCAGCACAACGGCTTTAGAGCAGTGGCCTGTTGCGGCCTGGTTGGTTGGAATGGCTGGCGTGCACCGTCCGTGCCTCGGTCCAGGCGTCGTCCGACGCCCCACGCCGTTACCGCATGCCGTTTCAGGCGCAATAGCGTCGAGAGAACTCCGGCAACGCCCCTGGCCAGGGCCCGACGTCTTTGAAGTTGCACCGGTTTGAGGTCGTCTGAGTGAACAACGCCACCGACTCAGGCACTTGGTTTCGTAAGTCGAGTGATAATCGGTGCGGGCGCCGAGTCGGGGCGAGCGGTAACCTTGAACTGAAAACAACTATGCGACGATCTCTAAACCAACTGGTGTGCGGCAGCGCGTGTGCGCTGCTTATCTGCTCCTGGACGACAGCGGCAGATAACGAACCACCTCCCGGTTTCGAGGCCTTGTTCAACGGCAAAGATTTCACCAGCTGGCAGGTGCCTGAAGGCGATAACGGCCATTGGCGGGTGATTGACGGTGTGATTGACTACGATGCCCAGAGCGAAGCCCGTGGGGACAAAAGCCTCTGGTGCCTGCGCGAGCTGGGCGACTTTATCCTGCTAGTGGATTGGCGGATCAAAGAGACGCCCTACATCAACTCCAACGTCTTTTACGTGTTGCCCGACGGCACACACGCCCGCGATATCCACGGCAAAGAGCTGCGCCTGGCGTTGCCGGACTCGGACTCAGGCATTTTCTTGCGCGGCAGTGGCAAATACCAGGTCAACATCTGGTGTTGGCCCATCGGCTCGGGCGAGATGTATGGGATTCGGACAGACCGAACCATGCCGGCTGAGGTGCGTGCTGCAGTGACACCTCGAACCCAGGCGGACCTGCCGGTAGGCCAGTGGAACCGATTCGAGATCACTGTGCGAGGCGACACGGTCAAAGTGGTGCTGAACGGCAAGACGGTGCTGCCGGGCGCCAAAATCCCCGGTATGCCACCTCGCGGTCGCATTGCCTTGCAACATCACGGCGGCAAGGACCGCACCGGGCGATGGACCAGCCCGCCCAGCTTGGTCCAGTTCAAAAACATCTTCGTCAAACCTTTGAACTAACGCGTGCGGCTTTTTCCGTTTGTGGGCAGCGCGCCCCGGTAGTCTGCTGAGATGGCCCAACGCCGGTCGCAACGAGCGTGGGCCCATGTGGTTGTGGCGTGGCTGCTGATTGCCAGCTTTTAGGGGGTTGGCCGTGTCGGGGGTCTGCGTTGGCGTTTCGGTCGGCATCTGCCGCGAACCTGACCGAAACGCTCCAGCGCGGCCGTGTTCGGCCTTGGCAACCGAGAAGCTTCGGCATCATGGCGAGCGCAGTTGGACTTGTGCGAGGGCTTATGAAGACGGCTTCGGAGCGATGGTCGTTTTGGTCTGATACGTTCGTGCTTTGGATTGGGATCCTGCTTTCAGCGGCGGTTGGGTTGCCGGCCCAGGGGAAGGTCACGGCCCGCCAAGGGCAGCTCACCTTGCCCACCTACCCGTGGGGTGCGGTGCGGCATCCGTATCTCCGCCGCACCGATAAGCTCAACATCTATCCCTATCCGATGCTGGATCTCCTGAGCCGGGAGAAGACAAATCGGACCTATCAGACGGTGGTATTGGAGAACGAGTACTTGCGGATCACGTTCCTGCCCGAGCTTGGGGGCAAGATTTACGAGGTGTTGGACAAGACCACCGGTCAACCGATATTCTACGTCAATCATGTGGTCAAGCCTGGCCTGATAGGCCAATGCGGCGCTTGGACCAGCGGTGGGGTCGAGTGGAACACCGGGCCGCAAGGCCACACGGTCAGTTGCATGCAGCCGGTGGCCGTCGAGGTCCTTCCAGCCCAGAAGGATGGCTCACGTTCGGTAGCCATTGGCGAGACTGAGCGCATTTACGGCACCAAATGGACCGTGGTGGTGACCCTGCGGCCCGGTCGGGCGTTCATCGAGGAACGCATCCGCATCTACAACCCCACCGAGCAAGTCCGGCCTTACTATTTCTGGAACTGCACCGCAGTGCCCAACACACCGGGCTTCCGGTTCATCTATCCCATGACGCTGGGCACCGACCATGCCGTCGAGAAATTCTTTCAGTGGCCCATCCACGAGGGCAAAGACCTGAGCCGCGCCACCAATTACCACGATGCCGCCTCGATTTTTGCGTGGCATTGCGACCAAGACTTCTTCGGCGCGTATCTGGATGACTTGGACCGGGGTGTGGTGGCCTACGCGAACCACCGGCAGTTGCCCGGCAAAAAGGCTTGGACCTGGGGTCAGGGTAGCTTCGGCCGGATGCACCAAATGGACCTGACCGATGAGGATGGCCCCTACAACGAAGTGCAGACCGGGCCGTTGCTGAGCCAAAGCGAAGTGGGGCGACTGGACCCATGCGAGGCGATCGAGTGGCAGGAATGGTGGTATCCGGTGCATGGGCTGGGCGGGTTCACCTTCGCGAATCGCGACGTGGCCGTGAATGCTACTGTCCAGGCTGGCACGCTCCGGTTAGCCATGCTGGGCACCGGCACCTGGGCACCGGTGGAGGTGCGCGTGGCCAAAGACACCACCACAGTGTCCCGGGCGCACTGCAAGCTAAACCCTCGCAACCCAGTCCGTCTGGAACTTGAGCTTGCGGGTGCGGTTGAGCCGTTGCAGGTCGAGCTCACCGCCCAGAACCAGCTTCTGGCCCGATTCAACGTGCCACTGGATCTGCCCAAGCGCCAGGCACCAGAGCCCCGACCCAAGCCCAAGACAGCCACCGAACTGGCCCAACTGGGTTGGCAGGAGTATCTTTTTGCCCGATTCAGCGATGCCCAACGCCAGTTTCAGCGCGCCCTGGAGCAAGACGTCCACTGCTTGGCCGCGCGCATTGGTCTGGCGTGTCTGAAGCTGGATTCAGACCCGGCGGCTGCGGCTGAAGCGGCTCGGGCCGCTGTCGCGGTGGCGTCCGATTCAGGGCCAGCTTGGTTCGCTCTGGCGGTAGCGACGAGCCGGCTGGGCGACGAATCCCGTGCGTTGGACTACGCGTGGAAGGCTGCGCTAGACCCCAGTACCGTAGTGGCTGCGCGCGCGCTCGTGGCCAAGCTGCTGTTGCGCCGAGGCGACTGGGCCGGTGCGGCTGACGCGCTGGCGTTAACGGGACCATGGCACGCTGACCCCGTCTGCCGCAATCGGCTTGCGTTAGCTCTGCTGCACTTGGGCCGACGGACAGCGGCGGCGCAGTGGGCGGCCCTAAACCTTCAAACCGATCCGCTGGATGCGCTGGCCAAAGATATTCTGGCTTGGGCTGGGTCAAGCTCGCGCCAAGGCCGGAGTGCGGCCTCGCCCGTTCCAACGCCCGCTGTGGCCTTGGAGCTGGTGCAGGACTACTTCGATTTGGGCCAACTGGACCGCGCCCTGGCAATTGCACAACGGGGACTTCAACTGCAAGACGATTTGGTGAATCCAGGCGCGCTGCGTGTCCGCCCGTTACTGGGTGTGTGGCGGGCGTACCTCGATTGGCTAGCCGCTGGCGCGCCCCAAGCCAGCATGCCGGTTAGAACCCGTACACCGGGTGGGCACGACCAGGCCGGTCCATTTGTTTGGCCGTATCGCATCGAGGACATGGCACCCCTGCGCTGGGCAACCCAACAGACAGGCGGCGCGCCGGTGTTGTGGCTAGGTCACCTGCTGTTTCACTTGGGGCGGCATGCCGAAGGCCGCGCCCTGTGGCAACAGGCCGCCGAGAGCGGGCTGGAACCGGTGCTGGCTTGGCGTGCCTTGGGCATGGCCGCCAAAACCTTGGAGGGCGACCTGAACACAGCGCAGCAGTGGCTCCAGAAAGCCAATCGAGCGGACCCGACTGACGCCATTGTGGCGCGCGACTTGGCGCGAGTGTTGTTTGATCTGGCCGAGCGCAGGCGCGAGCCCGACGAACAACGAGCGCTTTGGACTCAAGCCCGCGACATCCTCCAAGCCGCTTTCCAGCAAGGTAAAGGGCGATCCGACTTTGTGGCGTTGCTGGCCCGGGCGCATAATCGGTTGGGCGACTTTGCCCAAACCGCTCGCTTGCTGGATACGGTGCGGGTGACCATCTGGGAAGGCGCACGCGAGGTGCACGACTTGTTCGAGGAAGCACACTTGGCCTTGGGCAAGGCCCATCTGCAAGCCGGCCAGCCGGCGGCTGCGCTAGCCGAGTTCGAGCGCGCGTTGGAATATCCGGAGAACCTGGCCACCGGCAGATTGGAGGACGCTCGCGAAGCTCATATCCATTACTTGCGCGGCAATGCCCTGGCTGCCTTGGGCCGAACTGCAGAGGCCATTGCCGCATGGAAACTGGCAGCCAACGAGCGGCCTTCTTCGGATCCAGCCAAAGAGGAAGCCCGCCGCAAAGCGCGTGAGGCCCTGCAGCAAGCCGGCGTTAGGCGCTGATGGGCCACGGTTCCGCTCCGATAGCCAACTGCAGCCTGAGAGGTTGCCCGTTGAGCTTCGGACTAGCCCTGGGGAATGTGCCGACGCTCCGGGTAAGGTGAGCCTCGGCCAAAGTAAGCGCGGCAAGGGTGCAGGATGGAGCCAGCTGAGGCGCGTTGCGCTGCGGGGTGCCTTGGTCGGCTTTCCACGCAGTGGAAGGTTTCAGAGCAAGGCAACCCGGAGCCGGACAAACCGTTGGCTAGCGTTGCCGCGCGGCAGGGTGGCCTGGATGATGCGCCTAGTGCCGTCGTCCGCCACGATGCGCTGGACCACGCCTGCGCCGGTCCAAGCACCCGGCAGCAAGGTGTCGCTCCATTCGACCGCATAGCTGACATCCAGCACCTCAGCGGGCCGGGTGTAAGTCAGCACCAGTTGCGTGCTTTGCAGCGTCAGCGGCGTGGCCACGGCGTCCGGCACTGTCGGGTCAAGGCCCAGGGCGTATTCGAGCAGGTTGGCGTACCCGTCGCCGTCCGGGTCGGCGGTTGGGGACTCGCAGCCAGGCCGTTCGGCGGCCCAGCGGGTGTAGGTGCCGCGAGGCAATTCAGGCCAGTAGTGCACGGTGAGGACGGGCGGCCAGCCGCCGGCCTTGTCGAACGAATCGGCGGTGCGATGCCCGGTGCCGGTGATGAGAATGGCCAGGGCGTTGCCCGGCCGCCAACCCGGTCGGGTGATGACTTCGCGGAGAATCGGTGCCAGGTCTGGCGTCAGTTGCAGCGGGCCGCGCTCGCCCACGGTGGTCCAAGGGGCCGGCGTCCAAGTCACCGCCGCCGTGGTAAGGGGCCGTGCGCTCAGGTTGTGGGCGTTGGTAGTAAATGGCGCAGCGTCGTCAGCGGCCTGGGCACGAAAGGTCAGTGTAGTAGGCTCGCTTTGGACCTCGTCGGCGGTGAACTGAAGGCGCGCCTCGGCAATCACGGCCCACGGCGGCAAGGGCACGTTTTCAAAGCGCAAGCCCACAATCTGGTCGCCGGCACCAGTGGCGGCATCGTTGACCAGTTCGAGATCGGTGCTGGTGAGGTTGACGGCGCCGGCGGCGGCTTGTTCGGCGTCATTGCCATTGCTGGTGATGGTGAGGGCCGCGGTGTACCGAGGCGTTCCTGAAACGTAGGTGACGGGCAAGCGGGCAGGCGCCCCTCCGGCCTTGTCAAACGAGTCGGCTGTGCGGTGGCCGGTGCCGGAGATGAGGAACACCAGCGCGTTGCCGCTGGCCCAGCCGGGCCGCGACACCACTTCCTGCACCAGCCCGGCCAGATTCGGCGTGCGTTGGCTGAGGTTTGACTGGCCCGCGGTCCAGGGCGGCGGCTGCCAGGGCACGCGCAAGGCGGTGCGCGCCCGCCTGCTGAGGTTGTAGGCTGCAGTGGTGAACGGCGCGGCGTCATCGGCGGCTTCGGCAGCAATCTCCAACACGGTCGGCTCGCTTTGAGACTCGTCAGCGGTGAATTGGATGGTGGCCTGGCGGATGATGGCGCCGGGTGGGATGGGCACGTCGGGGAAACGCAGGCCAACGATCTGGTCGCCCGCGCCGGTGCCGGGATCGTTCACCAGCTCGAGGTCGGTGCTGGTCAGATTCATCGTGCCGGTGGCGGCTTCCTCGGCATCGTCGGCACTGGAGCCGATGCTCAGGGTCAGGCCGGAGACATTGATGTGCAGCATCGCGGTGTGGAGCGAGCCGTTGGTGTCGGTCACGCGCACCAAGAACCGGTTCAAGCCGCCGTTGGTGGCGCCGGGCGTGCCGGTGAGGCTGCCATCGGCGGCAACGCCCAACCAGGCCGGGCCGTCCATCTTGCTGAAGGTGAGCGCGCCGGCCCCGCCGCCCGCCAGCCCGGCCAGGGTGGCGTTGTAGGGCTGGCCGATGGCTGCGTCCGGGGCGGTCAGGGTCCGGGCAATGAACTGCGGCGGCGGGCTGCTGTAAATGGCGGCCACCTGCGCATCGCTCAAGGCCGAGCTGAAAAAGCGGAAATCGTCGAAGCGCCCGTTGAACAGCGGGTCGGCAGTGAACCGGCTTTTGCCCAGGTAATTGAACTTGGCGCCCACGTCCACCGGATTGATGGTCATGGCGGTGTTGGTGGCCACCGGCACGCCGTTGATGAACAGCTTGCCGGTGTTGCCGCTGATACTTACCGCCAAATGCGTCCAGACGCCCACCGGCATGGCGGGGCCGTTGAGCTGCTGCTGGCTGCCGCCGTTTTCGATGCCGAACCGCAGCGTGCCCGCCGAGGACTTGGGGGTGAGAAACAGATGATGGCTGGTGTCGAAGCCGAAGTCGAACACGCGCTGCCAGTTGGCGCCGCCGTTCCAGAACACCCAGCCGGCAAACGCCCACTCAGCGCTGCTGGCCAGCCGAGGCGGGACTTGCAGGTAATCCGTTGTGCCATTGAGCGCGATGGCTTGGCCAAACTTGCCCGGCACAAACCGGGGCGCGCCTACCAACAGGGCGTCAAAGCCGTTATTCCAGCCGTCGTGGCCGTCGCCGTCGAACGCATACCGGGCTGAAGTGCCGATGCCGGCGTCAGGCATTTCCTGCCGATAGGCCAGCGGCGAAAGCTGGTCACGATACACCTGGCCAGCGGGGGTGAGCGTGCCATCGTCCCAGACCAAACGTCGGACGTCTTCGACCCAGTTGAAGGCGGCGTAGCGTTCAACGAACGGCGTGTTGTCCAGCATCTGGATCATGGCGGCGATGGCGGCCCGTTGCTGCTCGAAGGTTGGGTCGGCGCAACTGGTCCAGTTGGCGCCGTTGTTCCATTCGGTGACCCAGAGCGGGCGCTTGACCACGTCATAGACACCCTTGAGGAAGTTGTAGAACTGGTTGGCCGTGCCGGTTGGATCATCCGGATTCCCATAGCACCGGTAGTAGTGCACTGGCACGAAATCCACCCGCAACCCGGCAGCATCGGCCTGAGCAATGAAATCGTATAGCCAGCTCAGACCGCCGTCAGACACCGCCGGCGCGCCCACACGTAAGCCGGTGGCCAGCAGGGTCGGCCAGGTGGCGATGGCGTCACTGACACTCATGTTGGCCTGGTCGGGCCGGTCCGGCTCGTTGTAGCCGAGCAGATGCGTGGCCCCGCGCGCCTTCCAGTCTTGGTCCAGGCTGGGCCACCAGCGGTTTTGGCGGATGGGCACGTATTCCCAGTCCAGCGGCGAGTTGCGGCTGATGTTCCAGTTGTAAAGCCACTCGATGTTCAGGTTCGCCTCGATGTCGCCGGCGATGCCTTTCTTGCTGACCCAACGCCAGGGAAACACGCGCACGAACCGGACGTTGTTCTCCAGCGCCGCCGGCAGCCGGCCCACTTCAAGATCGCCGTCCTGGGCCACGTAGCACCGGCTGGTGCCGCTGCCGTTATCCTGCTGCGCCAAGGTGGCCAGGTAACCGCGCTTGAGCTTGAAGGAGCCGATGGCCGCGGCCATTGCGCTCAGCCGGGCGCTGTCGTAGGCGGTGTAGCAGGCCAGCCTCTTGCACGGACCGGTGAAATAGCGGCCGTTGAACACCTCCAGCGGCGTGAAGTCCGGGCCGTGCGGGATGACCAAGGTGCCCTGGGCGTGTTGGACCACGCGTAGGTTGCCGTCCCGCACCGCCGGCGCGCCGTTCACCCGCACGCGCCCGAGCAACGAAGAAGCCACCTGCGACGGAGCCACCCCGCTGAGCAACAACCAGGCGTCCGGCGAATCGAGATGCACCACGCAACCCGGCAGCGGGTCGCCCGTACCGGTGATCCGCAACTCCGCCCGGCCAGCCAGGATGACGGTGGTGTTGGTCAGCGCAGGGTAGGTCACCACTTGGTCTGTGATCTGAAGCGTCTGGCCAGGCCCGGGCAGCGACATGCTCAGCAGCGCAACGGCCGCATACGCCAGGCTGCGTGCTTGCATTTGAGCTCGTGCTGAAAGCATCGCCCAATTATCGGACTTCAAGCCACTCAAGACCAGTGCTGGGTTGGGCCGAAAAGCCGGGTTTTCCAATTCCGCTGGTGCCAGCGTCCAGCAGCCCATTGGCAGCCGGCTGCTGAGCTATGAAGTCGTCGAGCAATGGCTCAGACCGTGCCGCCGCAATCAGGCCTTTGGGCTCGGACACCAACGAACGCTCGGTCGGAGGCAACTGTATGCGCCTGCTGTGGGACTTTCCCGTTGGCCAACCGAGGGTTAGGGCGGCTACCACCAAAGGCTCATTTGGCGCCTCGCCTGGTCGATACAGGTCCAGGCTTGGACGCTTGAGCAGAGGAGCCCGTGGAACGAGCCGGTTGGGTGCCAGCAGCGGGCGGAGATGCGGAGGAGCTCCAGCGTGCCGCAGGTGCAGTGCCCGCACCAGGCCCGGTAAATCCGGCATCCAACAGTTGGGCCGCCAGGCCTCGGGCACGCTCGATTAGGACCAAATCGGTCGCCAGATCGCCAAACTGGAATGTGGGCAGGCCGCTTTGTGCTTGGCCAAGGAACTCGCCCGGGCCGCGCATGGCCAGGTCAGCCTCAGCGATGCGGAACCCATCGGTGGTTTGCTCCAACACCCGCAGTCGTTGGCGCGCCTCGGGCGTCTTGAAGTCTGCGACCAAGATGCAATACGATTCATGTGCGCCTCGCCCAATCCGGCCTCGCAACTGATGCAACTGAGCCAGGCCGAACTGCTCGGCGTTTTGCACCAGCATGATCGTGGCATTGGGCACGTCCAAGCCCACCTCGATCACCGCCGTGGCCAGCAACAGGTGAATCTGGCCAGCCCGAAATGCGGCCATGACCTGATCCTTTTCAGCCGAGGGCAGTCGCCCATGCAGCAGGCCGATCCGGAACGAAGGGAATGCTTGCTGGAGCCGGTGGTATTCCTGGGTGACGGCCTTCAGGCCGGTCCGTAAGTCTTCCTCTTCAACGCGCGGGCAAACCACATATGCTTGGCGGCCCTCGGTCAACTTTTGGCGGATGAACTCATAGACCTTGGGCAACTGCTCCAGGCTACGCACAAATGTCCGAACCCGGCCGCGGCCTGGCGGCAATTCGTCAATGACCGATAGGTCCAGGTCACCGTAAAGTGTCAGGCCCAAGGTGCGTGGGATGGGGGTGGCAGTCATGACCAGCACGTGCGGGTAGTGGCCCTTGCGGACCAACTTTTCGCGTTGGACCACACCGAACTTGTGCTGCTCATCGATGATCACCAAACCCAAGTTGGGCAGTTGAAACGAGGCCTCGATGAGGGCGTGCGTGCCGATGACCAGCCGGGGTGTTGAACCGGCTCGGTCCGACGGCAACAACTCCGGTTGGGATGCAGTCCCAGCCAGAGCTGGGGCGCTGTGCGTTATCTTTCGGCTACCGGTGCGCAATTCCACCGGCACGCCCAGCGGGTCGAACCAGCGCCGGAACGTGCTGTAATGTTGTTCAGCCAAAATCTCGGTAGGCGCCATGAAGGCCACGTTGAACCCGCTTTCGATGGCCATCAGTACGCTGCAGGCTGCCACGACGGTTTTGCCCGAGCCCACGTCGCCTTGGACCAACCTGCGCATGGGCTGCGAACTGGACAAGTCGCGCCGGATATCCCGCAAGACGCGCGTTTGAGCTGCGGTTAACTTGAAGCCTAGGTTGGCCAGGAACGGTTTAATCAATCGGTTGGTGCCACCACAGGGCAACGCTTGCGCTCGGGCGCGGAGGTTTCGGCGCCGGCGTTGGATAGCCAATTGCAGCTCGATGAACTCGTCCAAGGCCAGGCGCTGTCGCGCTAGTTCGGCTTGGGCCAGCTCATCGGGGAAGTGCAACAGGGCCACTGCGCGGCTGCGGCTGGGTAGGCCCGGCACCAAACCCGGTGGCCACGGTTCAGGGACGCACGAGCCGAACCGGGCCAGGGTACGCCAGAGCAACATCCGTAGCCAACGTTGGGACAGGCCTTCGGTAAGCGGATAGATCGGCACGATCCGGTTCATGTGCACCGAGCTGTCTTCGTCGGCTTCGACCACTTCGATCTCAGGATGGTCCATGGTGGGCGGACGTAAGGAACTGGGTTTGCCAAACACGAACACCTCATCCCCCGGCCGAAAGTACCGCTCCATAAACGGCATGTTCCACCACCGACAGTGCAATCGACCTGAACCATCCTCGATTATTAGTTCGAAGACCGATTTGGTCCGGCGGCGAAAGTATTTGACGCCCTGAGCCACCACACAGCCGCGCACTGTAGCAGCCTGACCACAAACCAGCTCGCAGATGGGCCGCAGGTGCCGTCGATCTTCATAACGCCGGGGCCGGTGCAACAAAAGTTGGCCGATGGTAGTGATGCCCAACCGCGCCAGTTGGGCAGCTCGTTCCGGTCCAACGCCCGCAAGCTGGGTCACGGGCGCCTCCAAGGCAGCACTGGACACGGCAACCACGGGCCCTGTTATAGAGGCGGTGTGGCGTGGTTGCAAAGCCAGAAGCCCACCTGCGGTTGTTGACCGGACGCGCGCTCTGGCCTGGGCGCGTTTGTGTGGCTTGAGCTTAGCTTCGCAGGTCCTTGCGGAGTCGGCTTGCATCGAGGCTGCCGACCCGCTACAGGACACTGCTGTGCGAAAACTGCACTTGATCGGGCTTTTGCCAGGCGGACCCACTTACGCCGGCCTTAACGTTGGGGTGCCTGGGACCTTGCTCGCATGACCCAGCCCAAGCCCAGCCGCCCTCGTCGGACTCGCAGGTGTGCGGCTGCTTCCAGGCAGCCTTCTACGGCGCGGGCCCAGAAGCTGGCCCGAGGCCGGAAGCTGCTGCGGGATCCGAATTATCCCACATCGGAGGTCATTCAAGCTGTAGCCAACGTATTGGCTCGGCGGTTAATCCAAGCCCAAGTCACCAAACGTGCCCGCCTTCGGGCTAACCCGAAGGCCACGGGGCAAGCCTGACGCGGTCTAGTGGGAGCCATGCCAGGCTTTGGACGAGGCGGGGGGCGAGCCATCCGACGCACCAGGCGGAGAGCCGATTCTTTTGGTGCACGATTGCCTCCGGCAGGTGCAGTGACGCGGCCTGAATTTGTCAGGCGGGCCTCGCGTCTGAAGAAGCCGAAGCAGTGAAACCGTTGGCATAGACCGGACTGAGCGATTTTGAGCATGAACCTGTCTGACCGCATTTCACGTCGTCATTTCCTTCGAGGCACACTGACTGTAGGGACTGCTTTCAGCATCGTTCCGCGCCACGTGTTGGGTGGCCCTGGTTACACGCCACCCAGCGAAACGGTAGGCGGCGCGTTGATTGGCTGCGGCGGGCGCGGCCCGGGCACATTCGGCGAAATGAAAGCGCTTAACCCGGTGTTGTTGGCCCGCTGCGACGTGCGGTGGCTGGACCGGGCGGACAACAAGACCACCTACACCGATTTCCGCCGGGTGTTGGAACGCAAAGACATCGATGTGGTGGCCATCGCCACCCCGCCGCACTGGCACGCGCTGATCTCGATTGCGGCCATGGAAGCTGGCAAAGACGTGCTGTGCGAGAAACCCATGACCCGATTCATTGCTGAGGGTCGCGCAGTGGCTGAGGCAGCCAAACGCTACGGCCGCATCTTCCAAATCGGTACCTTCGGCCGCTTCAGCGCCAGCCGCAACAAAGAGAATATTCTGACCCGCAAGATCATGAAAAGCGGCTTGCTGAAGGAATGCAAAGCTGTGGTGATCAAACGCGGCGGGTTTAAGGTCAAGGAATGGAGCGGCTTGGTCAACGTGCGGCCTCAACCAGTGCCCAAGAATCTGGATTGGGACATGTATTGCGGGCCTTCGCCACTGAAACCTTACCATCCACATCGCGTGGGTGGGACGCATCGGGGTTACTGGGACTACGAAGGCGGCGGCTTGGCCGATATGGCCCAGCACTACCTGGACCCGATCACTTGGACTTGGGGCAAAGACGACACCGCGCCGGTCGAAGTGGAGGCGCATGCGCCACCAGCTCATCCTGAGGTGTGCGGGATGTGGGGTTGGGTGGAGCTGAGATATGCCGACGGGTTCACGCTGGTGCTCGACAGCCAGGAATGGGGCGACGAATACAACCGCAAACAACCCCGGGGCATCAGCCTCCAAGATTTGCCTGAAGAAGATCGCAAGAAAGTCTTGGCCATGCCGGACCCCGAGCCGTTGCTGTCGTTTGCAGAGGCCGTCAAGACGCGCAAGCCCGCCGGCGGCAACGCCGAGGCCGCCCACCGCACCATCACCATTGTGCACCTGGCCAACATCGCAATTCGGGTCGGACGCAAAATCCGCTTCGACCCGGTCAAGGAAGTGATCATTGGCGACGAAGAGGCCAACCGGCTGGTCAACCAACCCATGCGGCCACCGTGGCACTTGTGAACGTACGGCCAAAACCTTGCGGTTGCCCGGGCTATAGACCAGACAAGTTTAACCCTGAATCACTAACCCAACGTTTGCTTATGGCAGCGGAATTGAGCCTGACCGAACTGGTGGAGAAACTGCCACCGACTGATCGGGAACTGGAAGCGGCTAAGGCAACCGAAAAGGCGGCCCAAGAAGGCGCAACTCCACCTCCACCGGCCAAAGCGCCGGTGCCCAGCAAGTTCACCGGGCCTGACCCAGCCCAAGCCGATGCCCTGTGCGAGCAGGTCTTGGCCGGTGGCCGGGCACGGTTGATGGAGTTGATCGAGCTGGTCCGTGACCCGGCTGATCCCAGCTTCAACAACTACAAGCCCGAATACCTGTTGCATTGCCTGAGCACCTACGTGGCTCGGCCGGGCAAAGAGACACAACGCCGATTGTTGATCGATGCCCTGGTGGCCGGGCTTACGGAAGGCAACCGGCCCACGGCTGTGCGGGCGATGCTATTGCGTGAACTACAGTGGATCGGAGACGACCGCGCTGTGGCCGCCGTGGGCAAGTTCCTCACGGACGAAAGCCTGTGCGCTGAAGCAGCCGCTGCCTTGCTGGCGATCAAACCGGAAGGTGCTGCCCGAGAATTTCGTCGCGCTTTGCCTCAAGCCACGGGCCGGTGCAGGTTGGTCGTGGTGCAAAGTTTGGCCCAAGCAGCCGATCCACAGGCAGCCTCGATCTTGACCGAGGCACTCAGCGACTCCGACCGTGAGGTGCGCCTGGCTGCTGCTTGGGGTTTGGCCCGACTTGGCCAAGCCAGCGCGGTGGAGGCGTTGTTAAAGGCGGCTGATGTTGAGCCAAGCTACGAGCGCATCAAAGCCACGCAAGCCTGCCTGTTGTTAGCCGAACGGCTGGCCGGCAATGGCAATCGCCAGGCGGCCACAAGAATCTACAGGCACCTGCGAGACACCCGCACCGATCCTACCGAACAGTACGTGCGGCAAGTTGCCGAGAAGGCCTTGGCAAGTTTGCAGACCGCCAACTAGAGGCGGCGGACCGCAGTTGCCGCGCGACTCTGCAATTCGTGGCGCCGTGGCCTACGGCACTAGGACCACGCGGTAGAACCGTGTCGGCCCCAACGGGCCGGTCAAGGACCCGTCGTCAATGAACCTGAATCGGCCGGTGGCCGAGGTGACCGTGCCGGGCACCGTTAGCCACGGACCTTCGACGGCGGGGGCGTATTGTACTTGGAACCGCGCGCGCGGTGGTCCGCTCCACTCGAGTCGGAAGGCAACCGCGTCCGGTGCAACCCAGATCAGTCTGCTAGCGCCCACGTCAATCAGGGGAACCGCTTGGCCCGCACAGCCAGCGTCTGACCGGACGACGATGCCCGCGGAGGTAGCAGCACTTGGGTTCCAAATGCCCAAGTAGTAACGCCCAGCCTGCAACGGCGGCATGGACGGGTTCCACACAAAGCTGCCAACTAGGTTAGCGACCAGCAATACATCGGTCGGCCCGTTGGTGGGCAGAGTGTCGGGGTTAAAGAACACATCCACAGGAGCTGTGCTACTGAAGGTGTTGGTCATCCAACCGTTGGTGCAGGGCACATCCACGGCAAAATACAGCCAGCTATTGGTGGGGACGGTGCCCAGGTAGGGCACCCCATTGGTCAGCACAATGATGGGTGGGCTCGTTGGCATAAAGCCCAGTTGCAACTGCCAACTTAAAAGCACGCCATTGGTTACCGCGCCTCCCAGACGGCTGTCCCAAATCTCCAGTGTCCAAGGTCCGAATGCATTCTCGCCGAACAACGGGCTCATCGGCTCCTCCGGCAGCCAATACCGGTTGCCGGTCTCCACCAACTCGACTTGGTCAAGCCACAACCAGCCGCGCGTTGGCGCCAACTCCAGTCCGGTGCCGTTGGACACCGCGACGAACCGGATGCGCACCTGATCCCAGTTGCTGAGTGCGACGATGGGGTTGGTGAACAGGCCGCCCAATCGCAACTCGGCACGTGCGGTAGGCACAAAGCCCGGAGCAGGCGCCGCGGTGATGTTGGTGAACTCGACACGCAGCCCGTGCCAGAACGAGACGTTAGTGGTGACAAAGTCGATCGTGTTGGTCCCTCTGACAAAGCCTCTATCCAATGTAAAGCCGTGGAAGCTCCCCACGCCACCCGCGGGCGTCGTATAACCTGTCGAGACGCTGTTGACCAAGATGTCGAGGCCCGTATCGTCCACAGCCCACTGGCCGCGAATCCGAACCGACGTGGGATCAACTTCAGTAAGATCAACAGTGGTCCGATAAACGAACCGGCCCGCTGGGAAGCTGACATTGGCGCTACTGGGGTCCAGCGTGATCCACCGCGACACGCTGCTGTTGGGCACCCACCAAGGTGGCGGCGGCATATTGGCGCTGGGGATAGCATACACATTCGGGCCGGGCCACGACGGCGCGGTGCTCGCAATCACCTGATAATGCGGGTCCAAGGCGTTGTCGGGCAGGGCTACTCCAGCGTCATCGACACCCGTGTTGAACAATCGGATGCGCGGATTCGGATCCGCACGGAGTGCTAGGCGCAGCTCATATTCGTCCCCCCCTACGGTAGGCAAGAGCCGAGCGATACTGCCCTGGCCCAAATCCAAGAAATTTGTACCTGCATAAGCCAGGGCCGGATTACTGACCACCCTGACCGCGTTGGTCTGGACCGTCCAACCATCCACAACCTGGCCTTGGGGGTAGGTGGTCGGTTGCACAGTCTCGAAATCGCTCAGCACCCAGCGCTGCAAAGCCAGGTTGGTATTCACGAAGGGTGCCTGAGCAAACTTGATGGGCGTGCGGGTCAGACGCGTGTCCTCAGTGAAAATGGCATAGCGATACACGTTGGTCACCAGCTCCAGCTCATCCATGCGGAAGCTGTCCACACAAACGCCTGCGTTGCCGGGCACGGTTGACACCAGCTCCAGCTTCGTCACGGACGCTGTGGCACGGTAAAGGACGGATGTGGTGCCCCAGTTCGAGTTGGTAACGCTGGACCACCAGTCTGCGACAAGCTGTAATACTGTCGTGCCTCCCAACTTCACATCGGCCGTGGCAACAAAAGTGGGATCTAAACCGCGGTTTTGGTTCTTGGTGTAGGCAAAGCTCAGGCGGTAAAGGGCCCCGACCCGGGTGCTTATGTTCGTGGATATGGCTCCAGCGCGCCACCCATTCAGCTCTAGGAAGTTTGTCCCAGTATGGGACGGGCCGATGATCTGGTAAGGCGAATGAAACACGTCCACGTCGTCCCTATCCACCTGCCAGCCTGCGATAATGCGCCCCGCTCGAATGCCCTCTTCGTAGGGCAATCCTTCGAATCCGTTGTCCAACACCGTGGCCACGATGTTGGTGGTCACATCCGGCAGGTTGATGCCGTACCCGTTGGAACTGGTCAGACCACGGTTCTCAGCTAGCAAAATGCGTGTGCCTTGGGGACTAACCAAGTGCAGCACCAGGTCGCTAACCCGCGGATGATCGATGCGCACCCCGACCTGCACCATCGCCACTGACCCGCGGTTGGTGACCAAAATGACTGCATTGGTGATCGCATCGTCCAGCAGCGGAACCGAGTTGGTGTAGAGGTAGGTCACCAACGGACCAGGCTCGGTGCGCCGCCCCACCCGCGCGCTCAAGGTTACCTGAATGGGAGCAGCGCCTGGGTTGTACACCGCCAGGTAATACCGACCGGACGTCAACGGCGGGAAACTGGCTGGGGTGATGTCTAGGCAACCCCCGGGCGCACTGGCCGTCAGGTGCCAGTCGTAAGCCGACTGTGTGGGCACAGCACCGCGCCGCACGTACAACTCGACCGTGTCCGCCGCGCTGACGCAGACTTGCAGGTTCGTCGCGTCGTAGGGGACATTGATGGCCGAATAAAGCCAGCCGCTAGCGGCGACCAGCCGCGTCAAGTACACTCCGTAGCCGTCCAAGCCTGCCAGATTAGTTTGCACCGTCGGCTCGATCCGCAAGGTCAGCGAGTCCACCTGACCGGTGTGGTGCAGCGCGTTGTCCACAATATCGAAAAGCCACAGGCCCTGGGCTTGTTCACCCAAGAAATCCCTCAGTAATCCCGGGCCATCAGGCGGGATGCTGCCAGGTTCCTCGCCCGTATCATCGTAAATGAAGGTAGCAGTGGGATCGCCGCCGGTGTCATCGAGCCAGTTGTAGTGGTTATTGAGCACGACCGACACGGTCTCATGGCTGAGGATGCCGATGAGGTCACCGGGGTTCTCGTGGGTGATGGTGTTGGTGGCCACGACGCGCTGGACGGTCATGGGCCAGGTAGCCACGCACACCACCGTAGTGCCGCCCGGCTGGTCTGGTGTGCCGTCCGGAATGACCACCGGAATGCACGAGACGACCTGATTGCCATTCTGGTCCAGGCCGCTGAAGGGCGCCTGGCTAGCGGCTGCAAATAAGGTGTAATCGGCAGCCTGTTGGTCCTCGGACTTGACGCCGATGTAGTAAACCTGGCCGGGCGTGGCGTTGGAATAGACAATCATCTCCGTGCCCAGCCGCCCGACCGAGCGGTCGGCAGTGGCGATGGCTATCGGGTCCAAGTTCGTCAGAGCCGGATTGGACGACACGAACAAGTCCAGGTCCGCCTCGAAAGCCCGCGGCGCACGCTGCGCTGGGGGTATGGGAAGATTCGCCTGCAGGAACGCCAGGTTCGGTGGCAGGAACGTGGCAATGACCACGTTGGTGAACGCGGTCACATTGGTGAACACGAAGAAACTCCATTGTTCCGGCGCGCCGTTGGTAGTGGACCAATAGGGCGGGTTAGCCCCAACGCGCTGGTTGAGCAATAGGACCAAATTGGTGCCAAACGTTTGGACCGCCGGCGTAAGGTTGGTGGCTATGGTCGGCGTGGGCGACAAGCTCAGCGTACCACCCAGGTTGGTGTTGCCGCACGACACTACCAAGGCGTAATCCTGCGCAATCCGGTCCGGTCTGGCTGTGGTGGGGGCATTCACGTTGATTTTCTGGCCTCGGACCGTGACCGAGTAACGGGTCCCCGCCAAAGGTGGCTGCAGCACGATGGTCTCGACGTTGTTCACCAGGTCCAGCGCCGCCAGGAAATTGGTTTCCAACCCGTTGGTGCCCAGGGCTGCTGAGAAGACGCTGCCTTCCTGGAACCAATTGCCCACGTAAACCTCGGCCGGGTTGTCCAGGTTGGTCACAATGAGATCCAAGTTGTTGACCAGTTTCACCCCAGCCGCCGGATTGGCGGGCGGATCAGTCCAGACCAAAGTGAACCGGAGCGGGAAACTGCGCGAGACCTCGTTGACGGTCACCGTACGGGTATGACTCCAGCCTGTGCTCAGCGCGTTGGTGGCGTCTTGATCCACAAACTGCACCGAGGCTGAGGCGCCGGACCCAGCCGGATCGGCTGGCAGAATGTTTGGCAAGGCAGGAAGGCCCCAGCCTTGGTGATTAATGACGTTGCGGACCTGCAGGTCATATTGCGGGCTGAGAGACCGAGCGCCGTTGATCAACAGGCCCTTCATCAGGGCCGGGCTGTTGGTCAAGCCGCGGTCCAGGAAGTATTGCTCCATCAACGCCAGCAAGCCGCTAACTGCTGCGGCAGCCATGCTACTGCCTGACTCATAGCGGTAATACGGGCCCAACTGCGCGTTCATGTTCGACAAGACCTGACCGAAGTTGCCGATGTCGTTGGTCACCGCCTGGATGGTGGTCAAATCATAGCTGACAGGCGCGCCCCCTGGATTAAAGACCGTGATCGTCACTGGCCCCTCCTGCAGAGGCGGCACGGTCGCTTGAACGCCGTTGATGCCACTGGCTATCAGCCCGCCCGGCCCGGTGGACAACTCGACAGTCAAATCCGGGAATGGCACGGGCGACCCCGCATTCGAGCTGACCAGCACAGTGTAACAGACTGCATCGCTACGGATGTAATCGCTGTATTGATTGGTGCTGGCGGGGTTGACGAGTTGGTTGGCGTAGGTGTAGCTGATCAAGTTGGTTTGGATGCGATCCACCGGCTCGGCATAGGTGGAGGCACGACACGAAATCACCATTGCGCCCGGTGCTACCACGTCCGGCTTGAATCGGCCCCAAGACCCTTCCATAGACCGCCCCGTGTTGCCCCGGGCGGAAAAGTGGGCCACTTGATTGCTGCTGTCGGTCATGCCCAGCCAAGGTGCATTCGTTCGATCGCCCACCTCGACCAGATTGGTAATGAACCGAGGCGTCTCGATAGCGCCCACCGTAATGACGTTCTTGGCCGTTCCGGGCGACTGAACAGTGTCGGCCAAGCCACCCAAGCCGGATGCATTGCCGCGGCCCTGATCACCAGCAGCGAACACCACCAGCAGCGGCTGTTCCCCAGTTCGATCCGGCAACGCGTCACGCACAGCGGCATCGAAACTGGCGGCGTGTAGATCGTATTCGAAGGCCGGATAGAACCAGCTATTGTTTTGCAGACGTGCGTTGGTGGCGGCAGCGGTCTCTTGGAGTATTTCGTCATTGAGGGCCAGACCCATGCCGAACACCCGCTGCACAAAGGCTTCAGCCTGCGGCGCCATACCGCGGAAGTTGGCGCCGGTAGTCGAGCCGGAGGCAAAAGTGACGGTGTCTGACTTGGTGCCATCGCCCAGGATGGTGCCAATGACGTGCGTGCCGTGCCCGGTGATGTCGTTGGTCACACCAAACACACGCCCGGCCAAGTCAGGGTGTCCGCTGTCCACACCCGAGTCGTTAACACTCACGCGCACGCCGCGGCCAGTCAGGGCGAGATACTGCCCCGCCGGTGCAGCCGTGGTTGCGTTGGTGGACACGCCCAGGCGCACCCGGGTGAGGTCGTTAGCCGGCACGGGTTCCAAGTGGCGCTCTAGCCATTGCACACTGGGCAGGCGCGCCAGGTCAGCTACTTGCGCATTGGCCAGGCGGACCACCCACCGCGGCCCGAACGGGCTACGACCTGCGACCAGGATTTCTGCCCCTACTTGTTCCAAGTCAGCCTGCGTTCGGTGGACCTGACCCGCAAAGCCCACCACTTCCACCAACGTGTCTTGCGACAGGGGCTGTTGGCGCACCGCAGGTTCAAGCAGGCCGTGGCCCAGTTTGAAATAGGGCTCCCAAACGCCCACCCAGGCCACTCCAGGCACGCGGGCCAAAGCGTCCTTGGCTCCCGGCCAGGCCCGGACCAGGTAAGCGTTGTTCGGGATGTAAGCCACTACCTCGACGCCGGCTGCCTCCAACGCAGCGCGGAATTGGGGCGTGACGGGGCCATTGGCCTGCACTAGGAACGCCTCCGCCTCCGGCCCAGCCCGCAAATGCGCCGGCACTTCCAAGGGAGCGCCGCTGGAGTCGATCCACGCATTGCGCAGGATCAGGGCGCGATCGGACCGAATCAGGTCGCTTAACGGCTTGGCCGTGTTGCTTAACCGCAACTTGGCTGCTGGGGTGGCCTGCGGCTGGGGAGCTGGCGCGGGGCTGGCGTTGCCGTCGTCCGGGTAGCTGCTTGCAGGTGCTGCCCGGACGGACAACAAAGGCACGGTTCTATGCGCCGGCATCCGCCATGCAGCGTTGGAAGGGGTAGCGTAGCGATTGGTTTGCAGATTGGGCGCAGGACGGCGGGCGCGTTGCTCGCCCAGGTGCCAAAGGTAGCCGCCTGAGGCAAAGCACAACAGGCTCAACGCCGCCCAACCTCGAGTACTCAGGCGCATACGAGCTACGGGTTCAGAGTTCGGGCTTGTCGGAACTCCATGCTAACCATCATTCCGTGGGTAGCAAGTTAAAGCTTTCGATCACCACCCGCGGGCCTTGCCGGGTGGTCTCGACCCGTGCCACGGCTCGAGTGTACACTTCGCCCGTAACCTGATAATTGGTGCACAGGCGTGGATAAGGGCCTTCGAATTGGATCGAGTTGGGCGCTGGTTTAAGGGACTGCCCAAAAGCATAAATGACAAACCGCGGCTCCCCAACCTTCAGCAGGGACAGGATCTGTTCCGGGATCCGTTCATAAGCACTGTCAGTCAAGGCCATCTGCCGTTGCAGGGCACTACTGGTGTTGAGGAATGGGCTGCGGACGGTCAGCTCGGGCACCTGCAAAAACTCGGCCAGGCTGCGGAACAGCGGCTCGCGCTGGCCAGATGGCACGGACAGACTAGCCCGATACCGGTTGATGCCTTCGACCAACCGCACCAGCCCGTCGTTCAGGGCGTCCGGTTCGATAGTTAACGGCTGCAAAAACGCGCGTGCGGGTGGATTGGTATAAGCCCACTGAGCTAAGTCCCGGTCGGCCACGGCATTGGTCAAGACCGTCACGCCGCTCAACACCGCCGACCAAGCCGCCAGGTTCTCCGGCAGCCCACCCACACGGTTGGTGGGGTTCCCCACATTAACCGAGAGTTGGCCTCGGGCATACTCAGGCCCCACTGCCACCGTGAACAGGTCTGCCAGAGCCCAGTCGTTGGTCGGGTGCGACCGTACCCAGCGCAGGCTCGGCTCAGCGTTGGGCGGATACCACAGGTAATCTGCGGACTGCACTCGCCAATCCTGCGGATCAGCCACATCGGGTTTGAAATAGATCGTTTGCCAGGGTGAACCCCGGTGCACGCGGCCCAGCAACCCCACATTAGCCAGCTTGCCACTGGGGAAGTCCCAGTCGTCAGAGCTTCGAACCCCAGGATCTTTCAGTGCCAGGTTGTAGTCGTTGACGCCCGGGTTGAGCGGATCGGCTAGTTGCGGGTTGCCGCCCCAGGGCGCATACCGTCGGTTCAGTCGTCCCAGACTGGCAAAGGTCAGGTTGGTAGGTATCGGCCCGATAGGCGGGACTACCGCTTCAGTGATAGCGTTGGTCGGATATAGCATCAGATCGCCGATGTGATAATGCACCAGCGGATCGTTGGCCTGCCAGGTAGCTGTTTTCACCAGCCTCCGTGTGGGACAGAACGGCGTCTGCATCGCCAGCCGTTGGGGGCTGACCACAGGCGGGTTGGTTGTGTAATAGAGCGGCGTCAGCCCGCAGAACACGCGGAACCGGTCGATGGCCAGGTTCTTGTCCTCGCTGGTCCCAGCGCCGTTGTAGCTGCGCCAAATCGTGGGCGAGACCGGCTCGATGCCCAAGGCCACCAGCATTTGCCGGATGATGCCGCGGGTTGGCACCCGCACATCCAACACATTGCCGATCCGATTGGTATCCCATAGCCCGGCTACCACATCATCTTCGGGCGTGCCAGCGGGGTTGACCAACTCGGTGGCGGTGAGCAGCTCGGCATCAACGTCCAGCGTGGTGCCCATGTCATAACATACCACCAAATCGATTATCGCGTCGGCAGCCGGATCGCTCAGAATGAACCACACCCGGTTCGAGATGGTCAGGAACATCTCAGGCAACGGGAACCCAAGGCCGCGGTCCGGGCTGAAGTTGTTGACACCGACCGGGTCGAAAGTCTGGCTGCTGAACCGGTAAACGGCGTTGGCCAGCACCGTATAGTTGGTCAACAGCGGCAGCTTGAACTCGCCCCCGCGCCAGAACCCGGCCGGCAACGTGACCGGCCCGTAATTCAAACCAATGGGCGGCAAGCTGAAGTTCAGCCCAGCTCGATTGGTAATAGACACCAAGGCTACGTTGCGCACCTCGATCGTGATGGGGTCCGAGTAATCGGCCGAGTAGGAGTTCCAAGCCTCTAGCCCAAATAGATTCGAGATGCTCAGCACATACATCTGGTTGGTCTCGTAAGGCGGTGAGGCAGCGTCCGCTCTGCGCAGTTCCAACTTCCGGGTCACCTGCACGTCGGTACGCAAGGTGTATTCATTGAAGTTGGGGAAGCCTTTCTTGGCGCCGATGACTACCGGGATGCCATATTGGCCTTCGGTAGCCAGATACGCGTCCAGCGTGCTGCGCCGGTTGTCGTTGGTGAACCCGGTCAGAAAAACCCGATCCACCCCACCCAAGTTCACCCGAGTGAACAGCGGTCGGAACACCGACGGGAACCGATTGGTCCGGGTTGCGTCGAAGATATTGGCTGCGACCTGGAAAATGCGATGCACCGCTGGGCCATAATCGTTGGTCGGCGCCACTTCGATCGCCAACACCGTGTCGGGGAAAGCCGCCCGCAACGCTTGGTTGGTGATGAACGGGAAGGCTGCAGCTTGTTGCCTGAACAGCCGGTAAGCCACATTGGTCAGAAACGCTACCCCACCCTGCAGCTCCGGATAGTTCGGATCGTCCCAATCCACAAAATTTGTCGCCGCATGCCGCACTCCGCCGATCAGCCCTTGGGCATAGTTGAGATGAATCTTGTCAGCAGGTTCCGGCCCACTATCGGTCACAAACTGACTCAGCAACCGGTAAAAGGTGTAGCGGTCATACGAGCTGGTGCCGCTGCTAGCCGCGCGCAATCGGGTGGGAAAATTCGGGCCGACCCGCGCCGGGTCAAACAGGTCGTGCGGCGTGAAGAGATGGTTGGTCGGGCCGGCGCCGGGCCAAGGTTGATTCGGATCATCCACGTCGGCCGCCGACCAAGGCGGCTCTTGCAACGGGCCGTTGGCGTAGCCATCGATGGTCCGGCTTTGGAATGCGGCTGCACCTACCGGCCCGAACAACGCAGCTACACTGGGCAAGTTGGCCACTGACCCCCCACAGCGGAACAACAACAAATCCAGCGCATCCACAAAGCCCAATCCGCTGCTGCCCAGAGCTGGAGCCGGATTGTAGGTGTAGCCGGTCCAGATGCGGTTGTTCAGGTCGGTTAAGCCGGCGGCCAGGTTGATCTCCCACGGCCCGAAGCCCTGGTGCCGCATAAATCCGGGCAGAGCAGGCTGCACCGCAGGCCACTTGGCTTGATTGTGGATGTAGTTCAGGTCCAACCCACGCCCCGCAGGCACAATCAGGTAGGCATAGCGGAACTTGAACCGGTTACGGCTACTGTGGGGTTGATTGGGCTGTTCAGTGGCCCCGATCCATTCGGGGTCGCCAACAAAGAAGTTGGTCACCACATTGCCAGCCTGGTCCAACACGGGGTTACCCGTGGCGTCCAGCTCAGGCAGCCAACCGTTGGTCTCCGGCAGGCCGTTCCGGTTCAGGTCCAAGTAATACCGAAATTCGCTCGGGCCGGTGCTGCCCAGCTTGTTGGTATCCACAAACACCGGCACCCGCGGGTCCACCTTCAGCCCCTGAGCAATCGTGTCCAAATCCAGCACGGGCGTGTTGGGGTAGCTGCGCGATACCACCAACCCCGGGCCCAAGAAGCTTTCATTTTGCAAGCTCCACCGAATATGCGCCTTGGCTCGCTCCAGGGCTGTGGTGGCTGCCACCTCGGCATCTTTGAGGCTGCCGGCATCGGTGACGGCCATCCGTTCCCGCGCGCTCAGCGCCAATAGCGCCGCCACCACCGCCACAATCGCCGCTAGCAAGATCAGCGTAATGACCAGCGCCACAGCCCGGTGGCCGCTGCGTGGAGACAAACATTTCATGGTCGGACCCAACTCATCTCCGGCCCGGGTGTGGCCCGGACGGGAATCTGCTGTTTAAACACGTGCATGCGACTGGCCCGATCAGCTAGGTAAGCCTGGGGGTCGAAAGAAGCGATATTGGTGCGTGCTCGGAAGGCCGTCAACGTTTGGGGCTCCAATACACCCAGTTCAATGCCCAGGCTGCTGGGCAAAGCATTCGACGTGAGCAGGTCCGGAAACACATTGCCTTGGCCATTGAGCCAGGGAATGGGGCGCCAGGGCACAATCGCGCCGTTAGTGCCTCCCACGGTGCCGTAGGCGGTCAGTTGGAAATGGACGACGCCATCGATCAGGCGCGAGTCGGTGGCCGGGTCCGGCACCCACCGCGCCACGGCAAACCAAACATTCGAGCTGGCCAGCGCCAGGGGAGTGCGCACCCGCCACCGGAACAACGGGCCCACACCCATGCCATTGTCCAGCACCTGGTAGCCGGTCACGAACCATTCGTCATTGAGCCGCGACACAAATGCCAGCCGCTGCAAAAAGTTCAACCGGCTCTCGCCCCCAGGCAACTGGACCGTCAGCGCCGGTCGGTTATCCGGCAGTACCGCGACCAAGTCCAGCGTGTTGCTCCAACCACTCGTCGGATGCAGCTCTTGCAGCTCGCGGCTTAAGGTCAACATGGCCGACCGCCCGCCCTCCAGCACATCCACTTGGTTGACACTGCGGCGGAAGGTGCGCTGCGTCTGGTTAAACGTCAGCAGCAATGCCCCCACAATGAACGCCAATAAACTCACCGCCACCAAGACTTCCATCAACGAGAAGCCTGAGCTGAGGCGGCGCGGCGTTGGTTGCACCCAGCGTTTCATGGGATGAAATAGAACCGCTGACTGTTGGTGGGATCTTCGACCGGCACGCCGTTGACCTGGGCGCGGACCACGTAGGTCCGATTGCCCACGCCCGAGGGGCGCACGGGCCAACGCAGGCTCAGGCGCAACTCGCTCACCAAAGCATCTTGCACACTCTTGGATTCCTCGTTGTCCACCTCCAGCCTGTACCGAAAGGCCAAGTCGCGGCTGGCCGGGCCCTTGTCGGCCAAGGCGCCGGTGATGGACCGGACGGTAGCCTGCGCGCCTCCGGGTGTGCTCAATAGGCCGATAATATCCGCCCCGCTCTGGTAGCCGTTACCCAACGTGTAAGTGTTGCCTCCCACCACAATCTCATCCACGTAATTGGTCAATTCATCCAAACCCCGTGCGCCGGTGCGGATCGCTTCCAGCCAAAACAGGGCGTCTTCAGCTACAATGGTCTGAGCCCGGTTATCGCGCTGGGTGTTTAGCCCGATGGGGAGCACCCCCACAATGGCCACCACCGCAAACGCAATCACCACCAAGCACAGCGCAATCTCGATCATGGTGAACCCGGCCTGGCCAGGTCGCTGCCCACGCCCGGACCGGCGCGCTTCCGGCGGTGCCATAGCCAGGCCGCCGCGCTGCAGTGCGGCGAAATGGATTGTGGGGTTGGACCGTTCGAGCCTCATTCGATTTCCCGGCGTTCGATCCGAGCCCGTCCAGTGAAGCCGTCGATGTGGATACCGTTGGGGTTATCCAGCCAGTTGCCGGGCGGTTGCTCGCGCACGTCGTATTCGATGAGCGCGCCGGCGGCGTCTCGCGCCACGAAAATGCTACCGCGCGTCAGCCAGATATACATGTCTTGGGGCATTGGGATGGGCTGGGTCTTGTACACTAAATTGCCCTGCGGGCCAAAGGCAATGTGGGGCAGCCGGTTGGTCGGATCCACGCTGGTGGGGAACGGGAATCCCCAATACTCGAACGGACGGCGTGTAGCGGGCATGGACGGCTTCCACAATTGGCTGGGGGGCAGGTCCAAGAACATGTTGGTGGCAATGAAGACCCCGTCGGGCAAACTCTTCCACTCGGTCAGGTAACGGTAGTGCGGTCGGCCCGGCTGATCGCCCGGCTGCCGCTCAGCAAACAGCGCGTAGGTCGTCAGCGCAGCGCTCAGCAGTTTGTGCGTCAGGGGCAGGCCCATGTTGGACACGTTGGGCGGCACGAAGATGACATGGACGGTGGTGCGGTCTTTGATGGCCCGTTGCCGCGCATAGGCCAGGTCATCCAGCAACTGCCGGTGCGCGTCAGCCATTTGGTTGGACTGCCGCAGGCCCCGAATAGCCGGCAAGCTCATCGAGGTCAACAACGCGATGATGGCCAGCACCACCAGCAGTTCCCACAACGTAAAGGCGCCGTGTCGGCGAGCCATTGCCGGCGCTCCGGTGCCCGCAGCCACACCGGCTCCAGCGGCCTTACGTTCGGGAAAGTGCGGAGGTCTCATTGCCACAGCAACACGTTGTCCTTGTTCACGCCTTGATTGCACGGCTGGTTCCGGTCGGCTCGGCGGTCCTTGCCCAAAGACCAGATCATCACCGGACGGTTCAGTTCGAACTGTCCTGCGTAAGAGCCGGAGCTGACCGGGGTCAACCCACGCAGGTTGCTCATCATGGCCGGCTGCCGATAAAAGGCATCCAGGCACTTATTGTCGTCGTTCATGTCCAACGTGATCACGTAAGGTGTGCCCCACGGATCACGAAAAACACGGTCGGTGGTGCTTACCCCCGGCTCCGGCCCGCTCACTTCTTTGGAAGTCAGAAAGACGTGACGACGCGGATTACGCCGATGACTGTCGTTGGGCGGCACGTCCAGGTCCATCAAGATGATCACCAGCTCGGCGTTCAGCGGATTGAATCCGGGTTCAGGTGCGCCGATGCCGCTGCCGTAGGTGTAATCGGGGTTAGCCGCCTGCTCGGCCGCTTTGCTGGCAGGCATCCGGCCATATTCGGCTTCGTATTGGTTGATGGCTGTTTCTAAACCGGCCATCTCGGCTCGGGCCTTGGCCGCTTTGGCTTTGTCCTTCATGCCGGCCAACACCGGCAACAATAGCCCGGCCAAGATCGCAATGATCGCAATAACAGTTAGCAGCTCGATCAAGGTGAACCCGCCCCGCCGCCGGTCAGCACCCCCAAACAACTGCTCTAGCAAGCCCCCTGCACGCGAGGGCACCGACTGGACTCGCCGGGCTCGCAGCACGATCGTCTGGCGCCTGGCCCGGTCCAGCCGCACGTCCGGTAGCTCGGCGTGCTCAGGCAACGAGGCAATGCGCGCTGCAGCGGTGGTCTTGCCCCGCCGCACCAAAGGCTGATCCCACGATAATTCCAACCAACTGCAGGGCAGCCGGTGCTTGGTGGACTGGGCAGAGGCGGTAGTCATAGCGATGCTCCTTGTTTTAGTTGCCGATACGGATCGGGTGTTTGCCAGGCTTAATGGTCACCCACAGATCAAACGAGCTGGGGTTGTTGGTGGGGCGACTTGACACATAATGCCACGGATTAAACTCGCCGGACGGCCCTTTGACCGGCACCACCAAAAACATCGGGCGCCGATCAGGCGGCAGCGGATCGTTCGGGTCGGCTGCGTATTGATTGGGCTTAAGGCTGGGCAGGTAGTTCCGGCCCCAAGACCCATCCTCCCCGGCGTTCAGGAACCCCTTCCGGTTGAACAGGTTCCCCAACTCGGTAGGCGTGTAGCCCTGGCCTTGAGCCGGAGGCTGAACCCGAGTGTCATACCGCACCACAGTCTCGCGGCCACCCCCTTGGCTTTGGACAATTGCCGTGGTGCCGGTCAATTCATACAGCAACGGTGGCCGTGCCGGGTTGCCGGGATTATCCGGCGGATAGGCGTTCAGGTCAGCTTGGTAAGACTGGATGGCCGCCATCAAGGCGTTGCACAAGCTCTGCGCTGTAGCGCGTGCACGCTTCTCGTTGACCGCCGGCACCGCGACCAAAATCAGCGACGCTAGCAACGCAATAATGGCAATAACCGTGAGCATCTCGATCAACGTGTATGCCCACAGGCCAGCCCCCTTCCGCCAGCCCAATCCAGGCTCAGCCCGTGGCCATTTTCTTTGCCGACCGGTCATAAGTGCGTCCGCCTCAAGGCCTTGCGTTCCAATAGCTCGGCTTCCATCCGCTCGCTCAGCCACTGCTTCATCATGCTTTGATAATTCAGATAGCGCGACCGAGCCAGACGTTTAATCCGCGCCAACATTCTTGGATCGATCCGAAGCGTAATGGTCACGGACTCCATGTTCTCAGCCGAGCTGACCACGGCGCTTTCCATCAGCCGCAGGTCCAGCCGGTTGTCAGCCCAAAACGCCGCTTCGGCCTCCTCGCTGTCAAACAGCGGCACCTCGTCCCAACTGGAAATCACGTTCATCGCTTCCGCTCCTAAGCGCTGTTAAGTGCTTGGTTGACCTTCCGCTCGTAAAACAGCTTCTCCTCCGGCTCGAATGGCCGGGCAAAAATTACCCGGGTTACCTTACCGTTGGTCCGATACACGCTGAAAATGCCAATACCGCTAGCCGACATGCCCAGATTGAAGTACCTGGCTTGGGCCGAAAACCGTGGTGAATCCGGCAACAGTCGCACCGCAAACGGGTCCTCGAACGACTCCTCGATGTCCTGCAGGGTCAGCTCGGGGCTGAGGTTGAATGGCGGATTTGTCCAATCAAATTCCATGTTCACCGCGCTGTGTATAGCCGACGACCATGCATCGTCTTTACTTTGTATATACGCATGACCCGGACTTTGTCAACCCCAGTTCACAAAAATTTTGTCCTTGGCTCAGGAGCGCCATCCCCAGCGTGTTTGGCATAAGCCCCGCAGCCAGGCACCGGCATCAAGTGCCTGCACCAAGCAACCCAAAGAACGCCGAACCTCAGTGCCGCCCAACGGTAGCCCCGGGGCCAGCTTCTTCGACGCGGTTTAGACCGCCCGTCCGGCTGCAGTTGGCCGAGGCATTAGCCAGGTTGCCAAGACTGGAAAGAGCCGAAACTTTTGGCTGCCGTTTGCGTCTAACGATGCGTGAACGAGGTCATAAAGCGTCGGGTCCGCATCCGGCACAAAGCTTGTTGCAGGCTTGGCACCGGCTGGTATGAAATGCGTTCAGGCATGAGACAGAAAGCAGCTGAACGGGGATTCACTCTGATTGAGCTGTTGGTCGTGATTGCCATCATCGCCATGCTAGCCGGGATGCTGCTGCCGGCTTTAGCCAAGGCCAAGGAAGCCGGACGCCGCATCAAATGCGTCAACAACCTCAGGCAACTGGCTCTGTGCCTGCGCATGTATGCCGATGACAATGACGGATTCTTCCCGCCACACTCGCATCCGAACCGGTGGGTGGACCGCATCTACGATTATTTTCACCGGGACGTGCGGTTGTTGGTCTGCCCCAACGACACCGATCCACTGACCTACGAGGACGAGGAGACCAAGAAGAACTGGCCTGCCGCAGCCGCCCCGCGTAGCTACATCATCAACGGGTTCGACGACTATTTCCAAACCACCTACAAAACCAATGTCATCCCCGGCGTCGGCATCGATAAGGCCATGCCCGAGCACGCGATCACTCAGCCGTCCGAGACGATCCTGCTGGGCGAAAAGGCCGAGGACAAACAGGACTTCTACTTCGACTACCCCCGTGACCTGGACATGGGCAACCTCGACCAAAGCAAGCACGCGGTCGGCCGAGGTCGTTACGGCACCGGCGGGTCCAACTACGCCTTTGTGGACGGGGGGGTGCGGTTCGTTAAGTTTGGCCAGACCTTCAGTCCAGTGAACATGTGGGTGGTGACCGAGTCGCTGCGGTAACCCACCCGGCTGGCCCACAGCGCCCCACTGGCCCGGGCTGACGCGCAGAATGAAGTGGCGTCCCGGCCGCTGCTCTGCACACTGTCGCCCGTGGTGCAGTATTTGGAGTTGCTGCGGCTTGTGCTGGAGCAGGGCAAGTTCAAGCGGGACCGGACCGGCACTGGATGCTATTCGGTCTTTGGCGTGCAGACCCGCTACCGGCTGGCTGATGGCTTCCCCCTGCTGACCACCAAGAAGATTCACGTCAAATCGGTCATCCACGAACTGCTGTGGTTCCTGCGCGGCGATACCAACATCCGTTACCTGCACGAGCATGGAGTGACTATTTGGGACGAGTGGGCCGATGCCCAAGGCAACCTGGGCCGTATTTACGGCGCCCAATGGTGTGATTGGCGCGCCCCCGACGGACGCTCGATCCACCAAATCGACCGTGTCATCGAGGCCATCAAGAACGACCCCGATAGCCGCCGACTCATTGTCACGGCATGGAACCCGGGCGAATTGGACCAGATGGCCCTGCCGCCCTGCCATACCCTGTTCCAATTCTACGTGCAGGACGGCTACCTGAGCTGCCAACTGTATCAGCGCAGCGGCGACCTGTTCCTGGGCGTGCCGTTTAACATCGCCTCCTACGCGCTGTTGACCCTGATGGTGGCGCAGGTCTGCGGGCTCAAACCCGGCGAATTCATCCATACCTTTGGAGATCTGCACCTTTACAGCAACCACCTCGAGCAGGCCAAACTCCAATTGACCCGCCAACCCCGACCCTTACCGACCATGCTGCTGAACCCAGCCATCAAAAACATCCATGACTTCCGCTATGAAGACTTTCAACTGGTCGGCTACGATCCGCACCCACACATCAAGGCGCCCATTGCGGTCTGAAGCCTGCGCCAGCCAATGACCTGCCGCCCGGCTCATTGTCCCTTGGCACCGTGCACCAGTTCAAAGCCATCGCCGCTATGTCGCTCAACCGGGTCATCGGGTGCAACAACCGCATTCCATGGCACCTGCCCGAAGACCTCCAGTGGTTCAAGCGGTTGACCTTGGGCCACGTGCTGGTGATGGGCCGCAAGACCTTCCAAGCCATTGGCCGGCCCTTGCCGGGGCGCACCACCCTGGTGCTGAGCCGCACCGGCTTTAGTCACCCTGGGGTCCAGACAGTGCCGGACCTGCAGCAGCTCGGTGACCTGATCCAGGCCGATCCGGTGTTGCAAACCCGGCAGGTATTCATCTGCGGCGGGGCGCAAGTCTATGCTCAAGCCCTACCGCTGTGTTCAGACCTGTACTTGACCGTGGTCAAGCAAGTTGTCGATGGGGACGCCTTCTTTCCGCCATTTGAGCACCTGTTTGTGCCGGTGCAACAACTGGCTGATGGCCCCCAATTCAAGCTGACTCATTACCGGAACGTGCGGCTCAGCGCCCCGAACTGTTGAACCATCCAAGCCCGGCAGCCGCCCCTCAGCCCAGCAGGCGGTTTAGGTCAGGCCACATGCCATCCTCGGCTACAGTTGGCTAGCCACCCGCCGGTAATGGTACCCCAAGATCGCTAGTTCGATGCCGCGCCGAAACTTCCCTGGACAAGCCAACAGCGTGCTCCAGAAAAAGCGCCAGTAAGCCAGCCGGCCCCGATCCTTCAAGCCCAACAGCCAAAACGACTTCAGAAACGCTTTGAACTCAGGCCACGACAACCGCCGCGGCAGGTGGCAAGGCTGATAGTTGTTGAGGAAAACCTTGATGCGCTGGTAGTAAACCCGCGGCTCATACAACCGACGCACCAGCTCCCGATAGCCCGCAATCAGATAATCCCGATTCAGCTTCGGCCGGAAATTCAGTGTGGCGGCGGTGTTGTTGCCGGTGCTTTCGGCTTCAAGCCGACCCTCCTTGAGTAGCCGTTGGTAAAGCCGCGTTTGAGGCAAGGCGGTCAACAGCCCCACCATGGCCGTGACTACACCGGATTTCTGGATGAACTCGAATTGCCGCTTGAAAATGTCTGCGGTGTCACTGTCAAACCCCACAATGAAACCGCCCATCACCTCCAAGCCCGCTTGCTGCAGCGTGCGCACCGCGGCCACCAGATCCCGGCTGACATTGTGCAGCTTGTGACATTCCTGCAGCGACTCGACGGACGGGGTCTCCAACCCGACAAATACCTTCGTGAAACCGGCTTGCACCATCAACTGGTACAGCTCCGGATCGTCAGCCAGGTTCACCGACGCCTCCGTCATGAACGTCATCCCTGACCGGCTAGCGGCCCGCCAGCCGATCATGGCCCGGAGCAGTTCCTTGGTGCGGTGCTTGTTGCCGATGAAATTGTCGTCCACGATAAACACGGTGTCTTTCCAGCCCAACCGGCGCAGGGCCTCAAGCTCAGCCACCAGTTGGCTCGGCAGCTTGGTCCGCGGCGTCCGACCGTTCATGACGATGATGTCACAAAACTCACAGTCATACGGGCAGCCGCGCGAAAACTGCACTGCCATGGCCATGTAATCCCGGAAATTGACCAGGTCCCACCGCGGCAGCGGACTGCGCTGCAGATCCGGCCAGCCGGTGGCCCGATAGACCCTTTGCACTCGGCCTCGGGCCATATCGGCCACCACCTGCGGCATTACGTCCTCAGCCTCGCCCAACACAAAATGCGGGATGTCCGGAAACGCTTCCCAGCCGGTAGTAAACAACGGGCCACCGGCGATGATGCGCTTGCCCAAGGCCCGGCAGCGCGCAGCGACTTCCTGCACCGAGGCTTTCTGCACCAGCATCGCGCTCAGCAACACATAGTCCGCCCACTGGATGTCCTGGTCGCGTAACGGGCGCACGTTCAGGTCCACCAACCGCAGTTCCCAGTCCGGCGGCAACATCGCCGCCACAGTCAACAGACCTAGCGGCGGAAAGGCAGCCTTCTTGGAGACCAACCTCAACACATGCTTGAAGCTCCAGAACGTCTCAGGTGTCTTGGGCCAAACCAACAAAATCCTTAGCCGGCCCGGCTCCGAACTCATACTCACGCCGCTACCCTACTGCACCGGCCCGCAGTCTCCAAGCAATTTCTCAGTTGACTTGGCACCCCTTCGTAAGCCTCAGGCCACAAGAACAGTCGCCCCTCTCCAACATGGGCCCGGCTGCGACACGCTTCGGAGTCGCGAGTCCCGTGAATAAAGCATGCTTGCTGGCCTAACCGACTCGATACACCTGGCCAGGGGCCGCTCCAGCCAGCGCAGTGGCGGGGAGCCAGGAAGCCTCAAGCTCGTTTGAAAGCCGCCGGTTGTTGTGCACCCGGCTGTGCGTAGCCTTGCGGTGCAGAAAAACACGACTCAACCCGAACGAGCCGCAGGGCTGAGGCTGACTAACCTCAGTCAAATCCAGGGCCCGAGCAACCGCTCAGATCGTCTGGCAAAGGAACCCGCCGTCCACACGCAAATCCGCGCCGGTAACGAAGCTGCTGGCTTTCGGGCTGGCCAGGAAAATCGCCGCGCCCACTAACTCGTGCGGTTCACCAAACCGGCCCATGGGTGTGTGCGCCCAGATTTGTCGGGTGCGTTCGGTGGGTGTGTTGTCCGGATTAAACAGCAATGCCCGGTTCTGTTCGGCTGGGAAAAAGCCGGGCGTGATCGAGTTGACCCGCACACCCATGGGCGCCCATTGCCGGGCCAGAAACTGCGTCAGGTTCAACACCGCCGCTTTAGCCGCTGAATATGCCACCACCCGCGACAATGGCACATGCCCGGAGACACTGGCGATGTTGATGATGCTGCCTTTGCGCCGGGCCACCATGCCCGGGCCAAACACTTGGCAGGGCAACAAGACCCCAGCCACCAAGTTCAAATCGAAGTTCCGCCGCCACGCCTCCAACGAAATGGCCTCGAACGGGTTGTCCGGCGTCACGGTCGTTTTCGGGTCATTACCGCCCGCTGCATTGAACAGGATGGTAGGTGCGCCCAGAGCCGACTCGATGCTTTGCTGCGCCCGTTCCAAGCTAGCGCGGTCCAGTGCGTTCGCTTCGAAAAATAACGCTAGCCCGCCCTGGCTGCGGATGCTCTGCACGCGCGCTTGCCCAGCCTCAGGCCGCACATCCACCACCGCTACCTTGGCTCCAGCTTGGGCAAAACCTTCAGCTACGGCACCCGCCAGGACGCCTCCGCCGCCAATGACCACGGCCACTTCACCGGTCAGATCGAACAAATCCATACGCGCCACGGCTAGTGTGCGCCCAAGGCCGAACCCTTGGCAAGGCCGATAGATGCGCCGACGCTTGCGCGCAGGCACCTGAGTGTTCCGGCGTCGCCGCTGCTCCGGCAGCTTAACCGCAGCCCAACTCGACCCGCTACGGCTGGGTCCAGATTAACCCATTCGGCCGAACCTCGTCGGCGCAACCCAAGCGCTGGGCTCTCCCTCAACCGACTCGATCGCTGTCAGGCTGCAAGACCGCGCTTCGGCAGTTGCTTGGCGGCTCGGTTGCTCCTAGGCTCAGGCCATGCGTTGCAACGCCTGTCTATCTGTCCGCACTGTTAGCTTGCGGCTGTTGATTGGCCTCGCGGTTCTTGGGCTTGCCGCGGGTGGGTGGGCAGCCTGGCAGCCGGCCAAAGGCCCGCTGATGACACGCTGGGCCAAGGACGTTTCCCCCAAGACTGTGCATCCCGAGTATCCACGTCCGCAGATGGTGCGGCACCAGTGGCAGAACCTCAATGGCCTGTGGGATTACGCCATCACGGCCAAAGACGCACCGCAGCCCACCGCCTGGCACGGCCAGATCCTGGTGCCTTTCCCTATCGAATCGGCCTTGTCGGGCGTGATGAAGCCGCTCACCGACAAACAGCGGCTCTGCTACCGCCGCACTTTCCGTGTGCCCGGCTCTTGGAAAGGCCAACGGGTGCTGTTGCATTTCGGTGCAGTGGATTGGGAGGCGACCGTCTGGGTCAACGGCAAGCAACTGGGCACGCACCGCGGCGGCTACGATGCCTTCAGCTTCGACGTCACTGACGCGCTCAAACCCAGCGGCGACCAGGAGCTGGTGGTGGCCGTCTGGGACCCGACCGATCGCGGCCCGCAGGCTCGCGGCAAGCAGGTACTCAAGCCCGGCGGCATCTGGTACACCGCCTCTAGCGGCATCTGGCAGACGGTGTGGTTGGAACCAGTGCCAGCCTCCCACATCCGCGATTTGCGCATCACACCCGACGTGGACCAATCCGCTGTCACCGTGCAGGCCCAGGCCCTCAGCACTGGCGGCTCCACGGAGTTGAGGGTCGAGATTTTGGACCGCGGCCGGGTCATTCAGCAGGCCAGCGTCAAAACCACGCCAGCTACCACGTCGCACCCGGCCCAAGTGGCACCACAACTTACGTTGAGGGTGCCGGAACCCAAGCTGTGGGCGCCCGATTTCCCCCACCTCTACGAGCTGCGCATCAGCCTACTAGAAGACGGCAAGAAGGTGGACGAAGTCGAATCCTACTTCGGCCTGCGCAAAATCGCCGTGGCCAAGGACGACAAGGGCATCAATCGCCTCATGCTCAACAACAAGCCCATCTTCCAGTTCGGCCCGCTGGACCAGGGCTTCTGGCCCGACGGCCTTTACACCGCGCCCACCGACGAGGCCCTGCGTTACGACATCGAGATGACCAAGCAGCTCGGGTTCAACATGGCCCGCAAGCACGTCAAGATCGAGCCGGCCCGCTGGTATTACTGGTGCGACAAACTCGGCCTGCTGGTCTGGCAGGACATGCCCAGCGCCAACGTCGGCGACGCCAAGTCCGACAAGCTCCGGCCCGGGCGCGAGGCTGATGCCCAGCAATTCGAGGCCGAGCTCCAAGCCATGATCCAGCAGCGCTACAACCACCCCAGCATCGTCATGTGGATTCCGTTCAACGAAGGCTGGGGCCAATACGATACCCCACGCATCGCCCAGATGGTCAAAAAGCTGGACCCCACCCGCCTGGTCAACGAGGCCAGCGGCTGGACCGACCGCGGCTCCGGCGACGTGAAGGACATCCACAGCTACCCGGGACCTGCCGCGCCGAAGCTGGAGGAGAAGCGGGTGGCTGTGCTGGGCGAATTCGGCGGTCTGGGCCTGCCGATCAAAGGCCACACCTGGCAGGACGAACGCAACTGGGGCTACCGCAGCTTCAAGTCCTCCGAGGAACTTACCGACGCCTACATCGGCCTCATCCGCCGGCTTCGCCCCATGACCGGCGACCAGGGCCTCTGCGCCGCCGTTTACACCCAAACCACCGATGTCGAAGTCGAAGTCAACGGCCTGATGACCTACGACCGCGCACTGGTGAAGATGGACCAGGCCGCCATCGCCGCCGCCAACAAGACCGTCTATACCCCGCCCCCGCCGCGCCGCACCGAGGGCGCCAAACTCGTCCCGCCCGCCACGCCGCTTGTGGCGCACGACCCCTATTTCAGCATCTGGTCCCAGGCCGACAACCTGACTGACGAGGACACCACCCACTGGACCGGCAGACCGCACCGGCTCACCGGCTTGCTCCGCGTTGACGGCAAGCCGTATCGCGTCATCGGCCCCACCCCAGCTACAGTGCCAGCCCTGGAGCAGAAAAGCCTAACGGTGCTGCCCACGCGGACGATCTATACCTTTGAAGGCGCGGGCGTGCGGCTGACGCTGACGTTCATGACCCCGGCCCTGCCGGAGGACATTGACCTGCTGTCACGGCCGGTGACCTACCTGACGTGGGACTTTGTCGCGACCGACGGCCACTCGCATGAAGTGGCGCTTTACTTCGAGGTCAACGGCGAATTGACCGTCAACGAGCCGCGCCAGGAAGTGCTCGGCGAAGCCTTGCAGCTCCCGCCCTTGGCCGCGGCGCGGCTGGGCTCCAAAGACCAGCCCATCCTGGCCAAGAAAGGCGATGACCTGCGCATTGATTGGGGCTACCTCTACCTGGCCGCGGACGGCTCGGTCGCCACCGCCAGCGTCTCAGCCGACACCGAAGCGCGCCGCGCCTTCACCCAGGGCAAAAAGGCCGAAGCCCGGTCCCGGCTCGAAAACGCCGTGGCTGCCGACACCGCCCGCGCCAGCCTGATTTTTGCGCCGTTCAGGGTCAGCCGCACGCTCGTCTCCCGCTGGCTGATGCTGGCCTACGACGACCTCTATTCGATTCAATACATGCGCAAAAACCTCCGGCCCTACTGGCGGCGCAACGGCTGGGAAGCCAATGACCTGCTCAAGGCCGCCGCCAGGGATTACGAGTCGCTCAAACAGCGCTGCGCCGCTTTCGACGATGAGTTGATGGCCGACCTCACCCGGGCCGGCGGCGAGAAATACGCCAAGCTCTGCGCCCTCGCCTATCGTCAGTGCTTCGCCGCGGGCAAGTTTGTGGCTGACGACCACGGTCAGCCGCTCCACTTCTGCAAGGAGAACCACTCGAACGGCTGCATCGGCACCTCGGACGTCTTTTACCCGATGTCCCCGCAGTTCCTGCTCTTCGGCCCCTCGCTAGCCAAGTCGTTCCTGGTGCCGTTCATGAACTACGCCGCCAGCGAGCGCTGGAAGTTCCCCTTCGCGCCGCACGACCTGGGCACCTATCCCAAAGCCAACGGCCAGGTCTATGGCGGCGGTGAACGGTCCGAGGAAAACCAGATGCCAGTCGAAGAATCGGGCAACCTACTCATCCTCATGGCCGCCATCGCACAGATGGAGGGCCACGCCAACTTTGCCAGCTTGTGGTGGGGCACGCTGGAAAAGTGGGCCGAATACCTCAAAGCCAAGGGTTACGACCCGGAAAACCAGCTTTGCACCGACGATTTCGCCGGCCACCTCGCACACAACGTCAACCTCAGCGCCAAAGCCATCATCGGCTTGGGCGCCTTTGGCAAACTGTGCGCCCTGCGCGGCGAGCAGGCCAAAGCCGACGAGTATTCCCGGCTCGCCCGCGAGTTCGCCGCGCGTTGGATCAAGGAAGCCGATGACGGCGACCATTTCCGCCTGGCCTTCGATCGGCCCGGCACCTGGAGCCAGAAATACAACCTCATCTGGGACCGCATCCTGGGCCTGAACCTGTTCCCGCCCGAGGTCGCCCGCAAAGAGATGGCCTTCTACCGACGCGTCCAAAACCGCTACGGCCTGCCGCTGGATAATCGGGCCAACTACACCAAGCTGGATTGGATTCTGTGGACCGCCACACTCACACAAGACCGGGCCGACTTTGAGGCGTTGGTGGAGCCAGTGTTCGCCTTTCTCAACGAGACGCCCGATCGGTCGCCCATGACCGACTGGTATTTCACCGACACCGCCCGCAAACGCGGCTTTACCGCTCGACCGGTGGTCGGCGCTGTGTTTGCCCAGATGCTCTACGACAAGGCCCTCTGGCAGAAATGGGCTAGCCGCGACAAAACCAAGGCCTCAGCCTGGGCGCCCATGCCCAAACCACCCGCGCTGATGAACGTGCTGCCAACCGCCCTGGACGAGCGCCCGCGCTGGCGTTACACCACCTCCAAACCGCCGGCTGACTGGTTCAAACCTGACTTCGACGACACCGCCTGGAAGGAAGGCGTCGCCGGCTTCGGCACCCGGGGCACCCCCGGCGCGCGCGTCCGCACCGAGTGGAACACCTCCGACATCTGGCTCCGGCGCGAGTTCACCCTGCCACACACCAAGTTCAACGATCTGCACTGGAGCATTCACCACGACGAAGACGCCGAGATCTACCTCAACGGCGTGCTGGCGGCCACCTTCAGCGGTTACCTGACCGATTACGAGACCGTGCCGCTGAGCGCCACAGCCAAAGCGGCGCTCAAGCCAGGCAAGAACATCATCGCCGTCCATTGCCGCCAAACTGCCGGTGGCCAATACATTGATGTCGGCTTCACCGACCTAGCCCCCAATCAGTAACACCCTCGAGCCCGTTCAGCCTCGGAAAACCTGGCAGGACCCGATTGCGACTGTCGGGAATGCCAGTCTTGGACCTGCCCGCAGACCACAACGCGCCGAGGCGCCCTGCAGATCCGTAGCGACCTTTAGAGTAGAGAGATGCCTAGAACGGGCTAAACAGACCGCAGCGGCCAGTCCCCGCCGGACACCTCGCCGTTGTCGAACGGGACACGGAGATTTCCCCCATCCGGCTCTCGCCACAGTCGCCTCGTCCACCAAGCGCTCACATGCCAGAAGCAAAGTCAGTTCTGTTGTTTAGCTTGGTGCCCCAGCTTTGGTCTCAGTTCCCACAAGCTCGGTGGCCGAAGCGCTTCCCGAAAGGAAAGCTCCTCAACCACTGGTTCTGTCGTAGGAATGTCCTGCATCCCCATCAGCTCCGGGTTCCTCGGACTCGGCTTGACTGGGGCCAGGGCTCCTTGGCTGCCTCCCGACTTAATCGGCAGCTCCGCGCTACGATGAGCCCATCCGACGCTGCCATTGGGCCCCACAGGCGGTTATGGTTTCCCGCCAGGGGTTGTCCTGGCCTACAGGCCAGCACACCAAACCGGGCCTCCCAAGGCCCTAGTGGTTCTTTGGGCGCGCGCTGTCGCCTTCCACCCCGGGGAGCTGGGCGGGTGCTTCGGATCGAGCCCTTCCCAACCGATGCAGGCATGAGCTTCTCTGGCAGGCTGGCCGCTTGCAGTGTGCGTAACGAGGCCAAACCGAGTTGGCTGACCGCTACGGCTGGCGCCTTGGCCTTCCCCAGCTTCAACGGGCAGCATCGCTCGCACCTGCTTAAGGGTCGCCTCCATGACTCTGGACCATTGACCATGGTGAACCCGTCTCAGTTCACTCGATCCACCAAGCTTTGCTTGGCGCTTTCCGAAGTCCACCCAACGACGCAGAACAGCTTGCGCAGGACAGCAGCCCCTGACTCCTTGACCAAGCAGAGGGGTTGCTCCTCAGGCGTCTGCTGGTGACGTTCGGAATGGTTCAAGGGGTCGGGCGGCGCTCAGGGGCGAAACGCCTCTCCGGTCTTGGGATAAAATACACCCTACTGGAGAGCTGTTTCGAGAGGGCTGGCAAGAGTGTGCCGCGAGATGATTGTTCAAGCGCCTGCCAACGGTTCTTCAGCCCTGCGGTGGAAAGCCAAATAGCAGAAAACACACCACACCCAGCACTACATACTCAAGCGGGATGATCGCTGCTGCGGCCACGGCAAGGACCGCTTTCATCCAGATCGGCGCCCCGAGCATCCCAGCTCCAACCACGCAGACCGCAAAGCTGACCAGGGCGTCGACTGCCACTCCCCAAGGCAGCATGATCCCCGCGCTTTCAAGAAGCATGCCAACACCTAAGAACAAGGTGGGCCCAGCCAGGCCAACCCCGTACACGACAACCCAAGTCCTAGAGCGCGATAATGCCATCTTGGCAGCCTTTGTGACGATACTCCTTCCACCCGCAGAACCCCACGTTTTGAGCAAGCCAGACTAGGATCGTTTCGACCTCCGCCTGCCGAGTGCGTCCGCCACGAAACCACGTGGGATCAAAGTCATACTTGTCATCGATGCAAGCTTTCCATGCCAATGCTCGGCAACCGCATAACGTGGTCACGGTAATCGTCACTTGGCCCAGTGCCCTAGTCCACGGAGAGCCAATTGAGTCATCGATCTGCTTCGTCCGGTCAGACCAATACGACAGAGCTGTCTTGCACTCCTCAGCCTCGACACTCAGGTCGGCCTGGAACTTTGGCGCTGCGCTTAGCACCGAACCCATTTCCTCCCGGGTTAACTCCACGACGTCAGGCGCCTTCCCACTCACAAACCTATCCCAAGCCCGAATCTCCTCAGGGCTGGTCAAGAATGACCGGGCTATAGCGGCAGCCGTGTCACAAGCAGCCTTGTGCGCCGGAGAGCCTGGCGTCGGCAGCGGAACAGGTGGCGGGATCGGGAACGGAAAAGCTGGGATTGGCCTCGGAGCAAGGATGCCCACAAGCCGACCGCAAGAACCATCGCACAGCCCGAAAAGGTCATACGCATCAACCGAGTCGTTTGTGCAAAAGCCATATGCAGCTTGCCCCCGCAGCTCCCCTACCGGATCGCGGCTCAGCCACCGGCCTAGGTTGAAACTGTAGGCCCGGTATTCGTAAAGGACCAGGTCGGCGGTGGGATCGGTGCGCTTGGTCGAGAAACGGAAGGGGTTCAGGCGAGCGGCAGGGCCAGTGATGCGGATCGGTTCAGCGAAGGGCCCGTATTCGTACCGGGCCGTCTCCGACCCATCCGACGCAGCCGACAGAGCTACGATATTGCCATTCCCATCGTACGCGCAGAAGTGCGTCCCGCCGGCAGGGCCGGCGCCCGTGTGCAGAGTCAGCCACAAGAGACCGCCGACGCCGCCGGCCCCGTCCAGGCTGCCGCTCAGGTCCTGGC
>Ga0207433_10000872_pt1 | contig 67329 bp, 44 predicted proteins | sample YelNatPaOPGAMG01_FD_187559 | JGI IMG/M metagenome (GOLD analysis project Ga0207433, IMG submission 187559) | Hot spring thermophilic microbial communities from Obsidian Pool, Yellowstone National Park, USA - OP-RAMG-01 (SPAdes) (version 3) | ecosystem: Environmental > Aquatic > Thermal springs...
TCCGAGCTTCCAGGGGTGCAGCTTCAAACTCTTGGCTCCACGCGCCACGCCCCACGTTCGATGCTGTCTGCTCTATGCCCCGTGCTGTCTCCATGGATTGGGTCGGGGCGGAGGGTTGCGCCCAGGCCCCCTGCCTCACCACCGGAGGTGCATCTGGTACCGGCCGTGGCATGTCGGCGGGTGGCCCGCCGGGCTCTGGCGGGTCCGCCGCCTGACGACGGCGGCTACGGTTGAACGCCCTCCGTCTTCAGCCCTCAGTCTTCCGTTCTCCGATCCCCATGCTCGATGCCCCGCGCGGTCTTCTGTCCTCTGTCTTCGGTCCTCGGCCCTCTGTCCTCCGAACTCCGTGCTCCATGCCCCATGCTCCAAGCTTCATGCCTCATGCCCTCACGTGTTCGGTGGTTCCAGGGCCAGATGTAGGGGCTTTGGTTTCAAGGAGGCTGTCTGTGCCGCACTTGACTTCAGGCCAGCGTAGGCCGGTGAGCTGCGCTTGGGAGCTTCATTCGCCCCGATACACGCACCGGGCCTGGCAGGTCTCGGCTACTACCACCTCGATCAGTTGCGGCAGTGTGGGTTTGAGTCGTTGCCAAATCCAGGCGGCGAGGTTTTCGCTGGTGGGATTTTCCAGGCCAGGTATCTCGTTGAGGTAACGGTGGTCCAGTTGCTCCCACAACGGGTTGAATGCGGCGGCGATGTCGGCATAGTCCATCAGCCAGCCCCGTTGCGGATCGCAGGTGCCTGCCACAGCCAGCTCGATCTTGAAACTGTGGCCGTGGAGCCGATGGCATTTGTGGGTTGGAGGCAAGCATGGCAGCCGATGCGCTGCCTCGAATTGGAATGTTTTGCGCAGCTCGACTTTCATGTTAGAGCACAGGTGAAAACCTCGGTTGGGCTGTTGCACCCCACCCGGGCACGGCGGTCGGCGTGGGCGCTGGTCAGGGCACACAGGCTACCGGCGCTGCAAAGCCTGGGGCAAGGCTCTGGGTCGGATGCAACCCGTGAGTTCATTTCTCCCAATCGGTCCACAGCACCAGGTCGCCCAAGCTGGGCCGACCGTCATGGCGCCAGAGCAAGGGTGGATTTTGCATTTGGCCCAAGCGACAGACTCGCGCGACGCCCCACTCGGCTAATCGCCGGGCCAGTTTCTCGGCTTGGCTTAAGGGTGCTGCCAGGCCGACCGTGGACACCTTGCCGCGCAGGGGTGCGGCGGCCTGCAGGGCTTCATCCAGGTCCCGCACGGGTTTGACGTAAACGAACCGGTTCAGGCACGAGACTTGAAATTGGGGGTCCGACTCGAACACTACCGTCCACGCGGTGGAGCCTGGACTACACCATTGGCGGGTCTCGGGGCTATAGGCGGCGCGCACTTCATAGAAAGCGCGTCGGGTGCTGATGGCGGCGGTTTGCTCGACCGAACGCGGGCCCCGGGGTGCGCGCTGTTCCAGTTGATTGAGCGCCTCGGCCAACAACTCGGCAAACGTCTCGGGTGCCACTGCCCCCTCGCGTTGCACATACACCACATGGGGCGATAAACAACCCAACTGGTCCCAGGCCGCTACGTCCCAGGCTGCTTGACTGGCCAGTTCGCGGGCCAGATGCCGTGACAGCATATCGCGGACGATGTAAGCGAAGCTGACCCGGTGCCCGTAACCCAAGAACCGCACATGCGACGGTAACCGCTGGCGGATGGCGTCCAAGGTTTCATCGCTGCCGGTCACTGTCAGGCAGTCGGCCTGCTGAAATAGCGCCTGTTCCAATGCTAGGTTACCCCCCGGCCACGCCGCCACTTCCAGGCAGGAGCCAATCTTGGGTTCCACCTCGTAGATCGAGTGGGCAAACAACCGGGGCAACAGACTCTGGCCTTGGGCGCACTTGACGAATTGGGCTGAGCGAGCCAGCAGCCCCAAAATCATACTATGCAACGCTGGGTTGGGCAGATTGCCGGCGGTGAAATGCACTAACAGCTCCGGCCCACGCACCAACGCAGCCCGACGCGTGTGCTGTTCAGGTTGGCTGGCCACGAACGTATCGAACCGCTCCACATGCCCCAACTCTTGCAGTAGCAACGTCTCCAAATTATCCACCGTCAACTGTTGGAAAAACGTGTCCAGACCCGCTGCCAGCACTGCGGGTGAGAAGCCTGTTTGCGCCTCGGCGGCCTCCAGCGCCATGCGCCGGAACGGGTTGGTCTCTTGCAGCCAGTCCTCGGCTACATTAGCCAAAAGCCGAACAATGGCTGAGGTGTTCCAGGTGGCCAGGTACCGTGCCCGGTTCCGCTTCAACGTGATGCACGCTTCGCGGATCATCTCCGGCGTCAGCACTGCTTCCGGCGGCAGGTCAGCCAAGTAGTAGTTGGGCAGCGTCATGGTCACAGTGGCACAGTGGGACTGGCGTGGACCGGCTGATTAGCCTGGCCACAGCGGGGCTCAGGGCCCAAAGGTTGGGACAGCGGGGCAGGCTTTCTGAGCGCGGTGCGCTGCCGGATGCTCAGGAGAAGCGGCAAGCTGGCCAATGACCCCAACATGAGCATGGCCAACATCAGATAAGTGCCATAAAAGCCCCGAGGTTGGTAGCTGGCTTCACCCAACCATTCCACCCAGCGGCCAGCCAGCCAATGGGCCGTGTTGCCCAACAGCCCGCCCACCGTGATGAACAGTCCGGTGAGCCGACCCCGCACCCCGGCTGGCACTGCGTCCATTAACGCTGCCTCGACCACTGGATAGCTGGCCATAAAGAAGAATCCATACACTAGCAGCGCCGGAAGCAGACTCGATCGAGGCAGACGTGGAAACACAGCCACGATCAGACCCGACACCAAAATCAAGCCGGCAATGCACCGGTGCCGCGCCCGATCACTCAACCGGCCAAATAACGGGTTGCTGATCGCTGAGGCCAGGAAAATTCCGCTCAAGGCCAGGCCGGTCTGCGCTAGGTCGAACTGATGAGCTCGCTGGAGGAATAGCGATCCAAGGCTGCTCATACTGGCCCCGGCAAAGTCCCGCAAGCTCAACACCCCACACACGCCTAAGAACAGCGCCGCCATCTGCATCGAATCGAACAAGCGCGGCGCCCCAGCCGCCTGCCTGTGGGGGTTTGACGCCACCGGATCATCGTCGGCCAGCCAGGCAAACACCGCCGCAACCACCAACCCAGCCAGCCCAAGTTCCAGCACTGGCGTTCGCCAGCCAGCCTGCTGGGCGCGCCAACCTGAGTAAATCGATCCGAAGAAAAACCCGAGGCTGGCCCCAATGCCCACCAAACCCAACGCCCGGCCTTTGCAGTCGGGAAATAGGTGGCTGACCATTGAATTGGCTGCCGGGTGGAAAAAGCTGCCGCCCAAACCGGCCACCAGCACCCAGACCAGGGCCCAACCATAACTACGGGCGCAGCTCAGCCCCACAAACCCCAAGCCATTGATCGCCAGCCCCACAGTCAACAGCCATTTGCGGTTCAGCCGATCAGCCAGCACGCCCAGCCCGTAGCTTGGCCCAAGGTAAGCGATCATCATGGCCGTAACCAAGAAGGTGGCCTGGCCTAGACTGGCCAATTTGAACTCCTGCTGCAGAGGCAAATACAACGGTAATAACGCCACGGTGTAGAGGTGCGTAAACCCGTGCAGCAGCGCGATCAGCCCCAAAGTCCGGGTGCCCGACTGCCGGGCCGGGCTTTGGGCTCGCGAGCAGTTTGGCCGAGCTTGATTGGTGTTCGAGGCTATGAAGTTCACGGGCAGTGGCAGTTCATTATGCAGGTGCTACCTCGGCCAACAGCGAGCAACCGCGCACCGGTGCATCCGGGACACGGCCCATGAGCTCGAACCCGTCACCGCGGCGCACACCCAAGTCCTCCGTCTGCACAGCCAATACCGAAGCCACGTTGGCCAGATCATACACCCGAATCAACCCCGCCTCGCTTTCGGCCACTTCCAGCCCTGTTTCCGGCGAGATGACCATGGCCCGAGCCCAAGGCGGGAAACGGAATCGGCGCTTGGGCACCGGGGTAGGACTAACTACGGACGTAGCAGACATCGGGCTAGGCACGGCGGCCACCTGATCGTAGGCCTGCGAACTCAGTTCGCACATACCATACTCGCACACGATGCGTTCCGGCGGCACGCCGAGTCGGTCGCCCAGCAGTCGGTAGAGAGTTTCCCGAGCTAAAGCGCGGCTCCGGCCCTTGTAACCGCCAGTCTCCATCAGCCGTGTTCCAGGCGGTAGCTCAAGTCGCACCTGGCGGAAGTCCAGCACATCCAACAGATGCACCCAGTTGAACGCAGTGCCCAGCAGTAGCACCGGCTCAGCCTGCCGGCACACAGCCTGCAAGTCTGCTATGAGCCGGGCGCAGTCCAACTCCCAACCACCTTGCTGGTTCACCCAGCCATAGAACGCCGAGCCGGGCGCAGCCCATGCCCGAAACACCGTGTCGAACATGTGCACCAACGACGACTGCGGTGCCTGGACCGCAGGCGGCGTCAACACCAACATCCGGATTCGCTCGGGCGCATCCGGCAGCAGGTGACGGGCAAACCAAGGCAACAACGACGCCTCATACACCGCTAGGGACTCGGCACAGTGAAAGTGACGGCTGGGCGCCTGGCCGGTGGTGCCGCTCGAATGGAACACGCTCACCCGCGCGTCCGGCGGCAAGCAGGTCACCTCCAGCACCTTGAAGGCTGAGGTGGGCATCGCCGGAATTTGGGACCAGTGCTCGAAGCGCTCAGGCGTCACTCCCCGAGCTTGGCAAAGCCGCCGAAACGGTTCGTTTGCGGCAAACTGCAAGCCAAATAGCGCCCGCGCCAGTTGCTCGAACGCCTCAGCCCACCGCCCGGGTGCAGCCGTGTGGCTGTCGGGCTGGGAGCTGGCGGCGCGAATGAACTCGCGAAGGCAAGCGGCAAATTCGGTTAATGTCGTTGGACGCGTCACGCGGTTTTGGTTGCGGCGCGCGCGGCACCGCCGGCTGGTTATCCGCCACAGCCAGGCACACTTATAGCCCGCGGCCTGGCGGGAGGCAAGTCCCGCCTACTTTCCTGGGGATGTGGCGGGGCGGGACGCGACCTTCTACCCCCAGGATCCATGCCATCCTGTTGGGCCACTAGCCGCCTGGCGCAGGGTCTCAGCGCTGTAGGTTCTCCGGCCTACAACCCGCCGTTACGGCCCAAACCAAACACCTTAGTCACTGAGCTCACCAGGCAAGCCGGTTGCACATCGGCCCCTGAGACCCAGACAGCAAATGCGGCGCTTCGCTCCCCCCAAAGCCAGGCGCCACGGCGCCAACCGTCTCATCCGAAGCGCCAAATCCGAAATCCGAAACACTCTGCAAAGCTACAAAGACCCAAATCGCAAGGAGCCCTGGACTCGACGGATGCCCCATCTGGCGCCGCGGGCAAAGCCGGGCGCGCCAGTACCGCAGACTGGCACTTCAATCCCCTTAGCCTCTCGAGCCGCCTTTGCCCAACCGTGGCCGCACTTTGCGCTGCCAGCACCACAGCCACGGATACACCCGGGGCGAGCCATACCCCGCAGACCGGGGCCGGCCCGACACCTGCCGTGCCTAAGGGAAATCGGCGTCGGAGCTGCCGCACTCCAAATGCTGGCGCCCAGTCGAGCGCGCTTCGCCGAGCATGCAACGCCGAGGTGCCAGTTGGAGCAACGGGTTTCGGCAGGCCGCCCGAGCCGACCGGCCAGCGGGCCGTGCACCGGATCGGTCGGTACGGGCTCAGGAAGCCAGCGTCCCGGGTTTTGGGCTACTGGATCCGCACTTTGCCCTGGCCTGGGACGACTTGGCCGATGATCCAAGCCCGATGCCCTCGGCTAGCGATAAACCGCACCACGGCGTCGGCGCAGCCTGGCTCAGTGATGGCGACCATGCCGATGCCCATGTTGAAGACCTGATACATTTCGGCTGAGTCGATTCGGCCGCGGTTGGCTAACAGCTCGAAGATGGGGGGCACTTCCCAACTACCTTTCCGGATAAGCGCATCGCAGCGGCTGGGCAACACCCGCGGGATGTTGTCGATGAACCCGCCACCGGTGATGTGCGCCAAGGCGCGGATCGGGCGGTTGCGGGGGGTAAGGCTTCCGGGCCGGTTGAATCGAGCCAAGAGCGCCTGTATCAACGGCCCGTAGCTAAGATGGACTTTGAGCAGTTCCTCCCCCACAGTGCCCTCCAGCTCAGCCACTCGGCTGGTGGGCTTCAGCTTGAGTTGGTCGAACAGGATCTTCCGTGCCAGCGAATAGCCGTTGGTGTGCAAGCCGCTTGAGGCCAAGCCGACCAAGGCATCGCCGGACCGGACGGTGCGTGGGCCGTCCAGCAGCCGGGGCTTATCCACCACGCCCACAATGGCGCCGCTCAGGTCATATTCGCCGGGCTGGTAAAACCCGGGCATCTGAGCGGTTTCACCTCCGATGAGTGCGCAGCGGTTTTCGGCGCAAGCTTTGGCCAAGCCGGCGATGATCTGGGTAAACACGCGCGGTTCAAGCCGGCCAGCCGCCAAGTAATCTAGGAAAAACAGGGGCTCAGCGCCTAAGACGGCGATGTCATTGACGCAGTGGTTGACCAGGTCTTGGCCCACGGTGTCGTGCCGGTCCAACGCAAAAGCGACCTTCAGCTTTGTGCCGACGCCGTCCATGCTGGAGACCAGGACCGGCTGGCGGTATCGGCGTGTATCCAGCGCAAACAATCCGCCAAAACCACCCACCTGGCCCAGAACACCCGGCCGATGGGTCGAGGCCAGCAACGCCGGGAGCTTGGCTTTGACGCGGTTAGCCAGCGCAATGTCCACGCCGGCTCGAGCGTATGCGGAACGTTTCATGCCGGGGTAGTAAATCTGCCGACGCACGGAGCCGCCAAGCCCAAAAGTCTTCCAAGCTAGGCGCGTGGTCCAAGCATTTTAAAGCCGCAGGGAGGTGAGGTCATCCAGTTGAGCAGCCTGGCGTTGGCGGACCAAAGCCACCACAAGAGCCAGACCCACAGCCACCTCGGCAGCAGCCACGGTGACGACGAACAGGACCAACACTTGGCCGTGCAGGTTAGCGTTGAACCGTGAAAAGGCTACCAGGGCCAGATTGGCGGCATTGAGCATCAGCTCGATTGACATGAGGATCAGCAGCAGGTTGCGCTGCACCAACACTCCCAACACGCCCAGCCCGAACAGCAGGGCGCTGACCACCAAGTAATGCGTCAGACCAGGGCTCATCGGTCCCCGACACGGCAGCCCTCTGCCGGGGCACGCGCGGCAGCCTGGCGCAACCGCACCATCGGAGCTTTCCACACGGCAAGCACGTTCATGGCAGGTCTTTCTTGCTCAGTACCACCACGCCTACCACCGCCACCAAGATCAGCACGGCCACTAACTCGAACGGCAGCAGGTACTGGGTGAACAGCGCGCGCCCCACTGGACTCGGGTCACCTTCTAGCGGCCCGGGACTGCCCGGGCCCAGGTCTGCAGTCAACACCGCCCGTAACAGCAGCGCCGTCAAACCCGTCACAGCCAAAGCACCTGCGCCGAACCTAGTCCACTTGAGCCGCCACTGCGCCTCAGCCTTCCAGTCCAACACCATGATGACAAACAGGAACAAGACCATCACCGCCCCGGCATAGATCAACACCTGCACAGCGGCCAAGAAGTAGGCGCCCAATAACACAAACAGGCCTGCTATCCCGCCCAGGGCCAACACCAAGCACAGGGCGCTGGTCACCGGGTTACGGCTGAAGGGATTGACCACGACCAAACTAGCCGCCCCCAGCACCAGCGCCGCAAAAATGTAGAACAGTGCGTCCTGCATGCCCAGTCCGGCTCGATGCCACCGGCATTCAAGACGAGCCGGGGCCGTTGCGCAAGCTCCAGCCCAGTCCATCGCTCACCCCCGACCGGCTTAAGCTTGCCGGCAGGCGCACCGCCAGGCTATGCCATGGTTATGGACGCGCGCGAGGCGTTGATTGCCCTGAACATGATCGAGCATGTTGGCCCGGTCCGATTACGCCAATTGCTTGAGGTGTTCGGTGAACCGACCGCCATCTTGAAAGCGTCACGCGACCAGCTCATGCGCGTGCACGGCATCGGCCAAGACACCGCGGAGGCCATTGTGAACTGGGAAAAGACCGTGGACCTGAGCGGTGAACTCAAACGCATCGAGCAGTTCGGTTGCCGCGTGCTCACCCAACAGGATGCCGAATACCCTGCGTTGCTGCGCCAGATTTACGATCCGCCCATCGTGCTTTACATCAAGGGGCGGCTGACTGACCAAGACCACAATGCAGTGGCCATTGTGGGCTCGCGCCAGACCACCAGCTACGGGTTGGAAACCGCCCGCAGGCTAGGTTATCAACTGGCTTACCTGGGTGTGACGGTGGTGAGCGGCGGTGCCCGAGGCATCGACACCGCCGCGCATCAAGGCGCGCTGATGGCCAAGGGCCGCACCATCGTGGTGCTGGGCACAGGCATCAATTTGGTGGTGCCACCGGAAAATGCTGAGCTGTTCGAGCGGGCGGCGGCTCAAGGCGCTGTGCTAACTCAGTTCCCCTTCAATCGCACGCCCGACCGCCAATCCTTCCCGATCCGCAACCGGATTGTGGCGGGCCTGACCCTTGGAACGGTGGTGGTGGAAGCGCATCTGACCAGCGGCGCACTGATCACCGCGCACTTTGCCACCGAATATGGCCGGCAGGTATTTGCTGTGCCTGGCCGGGTGGATTCACCCCGCAGCAAAGGCTGTCACGACCTCATCAAGAAAGGGGCCAAATTGTGCGAAGACGCCGAGGATATCCTCAGCGAATTCGAGTACCTGTTTCCGCCCAGCAACCGACTCGCCCGATCAACCGAGCCAGGCCCACTGCCGGCCATGACGCTGTCGGAGTTGGAGCAGCGCGTGTATTCGGCCTTGGACCTGGAGGAGGAAAAACACATCGACGAGATCATTCAACAAACTGGCCTGCCCAGTTCAACCGTGTCGGTGGCCTTGCTGGCGCTGGAGATGAAGCGCTTGGTCAAACAACTGCCGGGCAAATTGTTTGTGCGCAACCGGTAAGCCCGGTTCTGAACGAAGCCGGCACGCAGGAGCGGTCCAGCTTGGGCGCCGCCGAGCTTGTCGCATCGGCCTAGGGGTCCTTGGGTTGGCTGAGCCAGAAGCCGGCTAAACCGGCAGCCCCCATCAACACACCAGCCCCCGCGACCCATTCCGAAACCAGCACCACCCCTACCCACCCCACCAGCAGCCCGCCGCAGGTCAGCCCCAATAACCCCAGTTCACCCAGACTCCGGTCCTGCAGAGGATTACCCGCGCTGCCCTGCTCACGCTCTGGGCTTGGTCCGCACATCTGAAGCGATGGACCAGGGTCGCTCACACCAGTGGCAACCTCCACCCACACCAGTTCAACCCAGGCCAACGCCGTCGGGCTGGGTTGGCAAGCTGACTGAAAACTCCGAGCCGCACCCGAGCTGGCTGGACACAGCAACGCTGCCCTGGTGAGCCTCCACAATGGCTTTGACCAAGCTGAGGCCCAAGCCCAAGCCGCGTTGGGCTCGGCTTTTGTCGCCGCGATACAGCCGTAGCCAAATCTTGTCCTGTTCCTCGGGCGGGATACCCACACCCGTATCGCGGAATCGGACGATGGCGCGCCCGTTTTGCCGGGTGGCGCTGATGCAGATTGAACCGCCTTCAGGGGTGTATTTGAGGGCGTTGTCCAAGAGGTTACCGAACACCTGCCGCATGCGGGCCGCATCCACCCAGGCCGGGCACGGTGCCTCCAGCTCGGTGCGCACGCTCACTTTCCGTTCCTCGGCCACGCACTGGTAAACATCGATTACTTCGCGCAGCAACTGGCATAAATCCACCGATTGACGGTGCAGCTTCAGCATCCCGGCCTCAGCCTCGGTGATGCTCATCAGGGTTTCCAGCATGGTCAGGACTCGTTCGGATTCCTCGACGCAATCTGCCAGCGCCTCGCGTGCGCTGGCCAGGTCAGCCCCACGGTGCAACGCCAGCTCGGCCACACCGCGCAACCGGGCTAGGGGTGTGCGCAAGTCATGGGCCACGTTATCCAGCGACTCGCGCATGGCGCGAATGAGCGCCTGGTTGCGGTCCAGCATGGCATTGAACAGCCGTGCCATCTCATCCAATTCACCTCCGGCCTGGCGCACGGGCACGCGGGCCTCCAGGTTGCCGGTGCGAAGAATGTTGCGGACGGTGGCGACTACCTGGTGCACCGGCCGCATGGCGCGGTGGGCCAAGCCAGCTCCAAACACCACGCCCAACAGCACCACCACGGTGCCTGCCGGTAACACGGTGCGCCGAAACGGTTGCCAGAGCGCCTCGCGGTTGCTGGTGCTGCGGCCCACCTGCAACACCGCGCCGTCGGGGAATCGGGTGTAAGTGATGGCGAAGTCTTTTTGGCCGTCTTTGGGAATCCGGTTAATCTCGAATTGCCGACGCTGCTCGATGATCCCCGGTTCGAGCCGAAACCCGCCCCAGTCTTCAGGCACGAGGCGGAAGATGACAAGCTTGCGCGGGCTGATCAGGTTCACGTAAAACGAGCGCGGATCAGCCGGAGGATTCTCGCGTTGGGCTCGGGCTTTGAGCGCTTCGAATCCGCCAGCCTGGTACGCCGCGGCGTATTCGCGCAGCCTGGCCAGGATCAGTTCTTGTTCCTTGCGCTGGAATTCCTGGGCCACCAGCTCATACACCAACACAAACAGGCCGCCAGCGCTGACACTGAAGATGAGCGCATACAACAGGCTCAGCCGAAGAATGAAGTTGCGGCTCAGTCGCTTAATCCGCTCGCAACACATAACCCACGCCCCGTATCGTGACCAGCCGGGTTTTGTCTGGATCGATCTTGCTGCGCAACCGATGCACCAGCACATCCACCACGTTGGTTTGGGGATCGAAGCTGTAATCGAATACGTGCTCCAAGATCATGGTCTTGGTTACGGCACGGCCGCGGTTGCGCATGAGGTATTCCAACAGGGCAAACTCGCGCGGTGGCAGCTCGATCTTTTGGCCTGCTAACCGAGCCTCGCGGCTCAGCAGGTCCAGGCTCAGGTCGCCCACTGTCAGGCGCGTGGGTTCAGGCGCCTGGGTGGCGCGTCGGATGAGGGCCTGCACACGAGCCAGCAATTCCGAAAAGGCAAATGGCTTGGTCAAGTAATCATCGCCGCCGGCCTGCAAACCTTTGACGCGGTCGTCCACGGACGCCTTGGCGCTCAAGATCAAGACCGGCACTTGGATGCCGGCGGCACGCCAGCGCTGGATCAAGCTCAGCCCGTCCAGCTTGGGCAGCATCAGGTCCACAATCGCTACATCGTAAGCGGTGGTTTGCCCCAACGCCAAGGCTGTCTCGCCGTCCTCGCATTCATCCACGGCGTAGCCATGCTGCCGGAGGCCTTTGACCAGGAAGGAGGCGATCTTCTTATCGTCTTCGACCACCAAAACCCGCATGCGAAACGCAAGCATGCCGGGCCGCGCCTTGCTCGCAAGCCCAACCGCCCAGAGCAGCGCGGCACCTTGGAGCCACGACTTGCCTTGGACAGCGGCTTCGGGCACAGGCAGCGTTGCGCCCGTCAAACGGGGCCCAGGACGACCGCGTAAGCATCAGGCCGGGGGTCTGCTCGCAAGCCCGATCCAGCTCAGCCCTGGCCCGAGTGCAACTCTGCTGGCTCAATCCGACTTCGATTCATCCACCACCAGGTACCGGATCTGGCCGTGGCTCCAAATCCGCACCAAGGTAGTGAGCCGTTTGGGATTTTGGGTTAGCCGCACCGCGTCCTGAGCGTTGCGGACCGGGCTGCGATTGATCTCCAGGATCACGTCACCCGGCTTCAGCCCAGCAGCCGCTGAGGCGGAGCCCGGCTCGACCTCGACCACCAATGCGCCTTGGATATGGGGCGGGATACCAAACTGGCGGCGCGTGCGTGCGTCTAAGTCGGTGACACCCACGCCTTTGAGTGCCTCGGTGTCGCTGGGCTCAGGCTGTCGGGCCCGAGCCTCAGACGGCTGGCCGGGCAATCGCCCCACGTTAACCTGCACCGTCTTGGGCGCACCGTCGCGCAAGACTTTCACTTGGACAGTGCTGCCGGGTGACACTCGGGCCACTTGCAATTTCAGATGGCGACTGTCGGTGACGGGTTTCCCGTCGAACTCGATGATGACGTCGCCCGCTTTCAAGCCGGCTTTCTCGGCTGGGCTACCCGGCTGCACGTCGCTGACCAGGGCGCCTTTGGTTTCCTTGAGTTTGAACTGCTCAGCCAACGCAGGTGTCAGGTCCTGAATGATCACGCCCAAGTAGCCGCGTGTCACCCGACCAGTCTGAATGAGTTGGTCCATCACAAACCGGGCCAGGTTACTGGGGATGGCAAAGCCGATGCCCTGGTAGCCTCCGGTGCGGCTGAGGATGGCGGTATTGATACCAATGAGCCGGCCCTCGGCATCCACCAGTGCGCCGCCGGAGTTGCCGGGGTTGATCGCCGCATCGGTTTGAATGAAGTCCTCGTAGTCCAGCCCCAAGGTGGCTCGGCCCACGGCACTGACAATGCCGGCGGTCACCGTCTGGCCAATGCCAAATGGGTTACCAATGGCCAAAACCACGTCGCCGACCTGCACCCCGTCACTGTCCGCCAACTCCAACGCCGGTAGGCCAGTTGCCTCGACCTTCAGCACCGCAAGGTCGGTCTGCGGATCGCGGCCGATCACTTTGGCCGTAAAGCTGCGCCCGTCCTGCAACGTCACCTTCACCTCGTCAGCTCCGTCCACCACATGGTCGTTGGTCAAGATATAGCCGTCTTCGCTGACAATGACGCCTGAGGCCAACCCGCGCCGCAGGGGAAACTCCAGCCGTGGCTCCCGGCCAGGCGGGCTCGGCACATCCCCGAAATATCGCCGCCAGGTTGGCGGAGCCGGCCATGGCGCCAGCCCAACCGCCGGTCTGCGCAGCCGCACCGCGGTGTCCACCTGCACCACGCTGGGACTGACCTTCTTGACGATCGGGGCAAAGCTGGTCACGCCCGGCCCGGGGCGCACATCGGGCCGCCCTACGATTCTGACTTCAGCAGCGTCCCGCTTAGCGCCCGACTGGGGCTGTGGTGTAGCGGCGCCGGCCCCAGCCAAGCTGGCCACCGCCATAACCACCGCGCCCGCCGCAACCATCGTCCACGACCTACTATTGACAACGATCCAACCACTCATCTGCGTCGAGTTACTCAGAAAACTTGCCTGTGCTCGTTTCATACGCCGCTAGCACTCTGCCAGGTTGACCTGACGCCAACCTTTCAGTGGCATTACACCTTTGTAATGAACCCCGGAACGGGGGCAACGGTTGCGCGGCTGTTTCACCCCGCTTGGGCAAGGCTGCCCACCGACACGGCAGTAGGTTCGGTTAGCGTGGCTGAGTTTTACTGGCTGTGCGCCGAGCGCGGCTGACGGGCTGAGGTTGCAGGCCAATAGCCCGGGCCAATTCGCGGTGGACCCGGGCCACGCGTTCCACCTCGCCTTTGGCAGGGAACCGCTCGTAAAAACCCTCGGCCCGGAACGCCCGTTTTTGCTCAGCCCACGCAGCCAACCGCCGAGTCCAACGTTCGAGCCGCCCCTCCTCAGGTTCGGCATCTTGAGCGGCTAGGTCAGCACAGACGCGGATCATGGCTTTGATGCTGACCGGGCGGGTGACCATGTAATTGGGATTACCCCAGGCCTCACCCCAGGCCAACGAGGCTGCTTTGAGAAAGTCCCGCGCCACACCGTAATACCGTTCGGCCCCACGCCAGTCAGCCCCATGCGCCTCGACCTGCGCCCAGTCGGCTTGCACCCACCGATGCAGCTCGTTGAACAGTTCAGCTTGCAGGATCCATTTCTCTTGCCGACTCCGACCACCAAGGCGGTTGATCCGGTACCGCAACGGGCTATCGGGCTGGCTGTAGAGCAAGTCCACGATCCGAGCGGCAAACCGCCGGTCCGGCGCAGCCCACGACACCCGCTCATACAGGTCCACCAAATGGCTTTTGTTGATCCGGGTAGGCGTCGAGTTGATGATCACGAACATCTCGGCGGCAAAGTCGTCGCTGCGCCCATCAAAAATGATGCACGGCACATGCAACGTCTGGGCCTCCTGCGGATGCGACCGGGCAAAGAAATGCAACGCCGCCAACCGATGCTGGCCGTCAATGATCAGATATTTTTCGACCGGCTCGCGTAAGCTGCCTACCTGAGCAAGCTGGCCTAGCGGTTCGAAATCCAGCTTCTCGGGCGTAAACAGCAGCACCGTGCCGGGAATGGGCGGCTGCGTCATGGCCGTCTCGTAAAAGTTGCGAATGGCGCGCACCTTGGCCCGCGAAAGCTGCCGCTGGAACGCTTTGTCGCTGCGCTCGATCCGGGCGATGAACTGCGCAATGTCGTCCCCTTGGTCCACCGGCTCAGCTTGGATCGGCTCGCCTTCGGCGTAAAACCGGCTGATGAACCGCACCTTGGCCAGCAAGTCCTCAGCCGGATAACACACAAAGTAGAACACCGCGTCTTTCTGACGAATCTGTGTGGCAATCATAGTGCACTCCGCTTTTGTCGATCCGTAAAGCTGGTTGGTTCAACACCGTGCCAGAGTCAATCCTGAAAAACAACCCCCTCGAGCCGGCTCCTTACCCTGGGGCACAAACCTGGAAGACGGAAGCTGGGAGACCCGAAGTCTTGGATCGATGGTTTCGGGGGCCGCCGTAAACTGACCGGCCAGCGGTCGGTGCTGTCCAACGAGTTTCGGCTGTGTAGCCAACGATCGGCGAGACCGTAGGTCCAATGAGCGGTCTGCGGACTGCCTAATCCGCGACACACCAGACTGGCAGTCTGCGCTACCTGCCAGCAGGCCGGCAACGGCGGCTTTGGTAGCCCAGGTTTCCAACCTGCTTGTCCCGTGGAGTATTCGGTTGCGCGGCCGTCGGGGCATGAGCGCTGGCCCCTACTCGGCGGGGCAAGTATCGCCCGCCTCCAGCCGGCAGTGCGTGGAAGCAATTGGTGCGTCCGGATGTCCATGCCGTTCGCGGAATTGAAGTGCGTGCTTAGCCTGTTTGTGCCGGCCCGGCAAATTCCGTTGCCAACGGCTTCGGCCTGGCCCAGGCTGGGGCCATGCGCGAGGTGCGCGGCACCATCCTGGAACGCATCATTGCCGATACGCAGGCGGAGCTGGCCGAGGCCAAACGCCGGTGTCCGGTGAGCGAATTGGAGCGGCGTTTGGCTGACGCGCCGCCGGTGCGACCGTTTGCTGCGGCGTTGCGTGGCCGGTTCAGCTTGATTGCCGAGCTGAAGGTCCGGTCGCCCAGCCGCGGACCGATGCGCCCGCAGAATGTGGCTGAGGCGGTGTCGGCCTACGAGCAGAGCCTGATGGTGCGTGCGGTGTCGGTGTTGACCAACGCTACCCATTTCGGCATGAGCATTGAGCGATTGGCACAGGTCCGCGCTCAGTGCAGCAAGCCGGTCCTGCGCAAGGAGTTCATTTTCGACGAGTATCAAGTGTTGGAAGCGCGGGCCTATGGGGCGGATGCCATCTTGCTAATGGCCAATTTGCTTGATCCTGAGGAACTACGCCGGCTGTATGCGCTGGCGCGGGAGCTGGGCATGGACGCACTATTCGAGTGCCACACGCTTGAGCAGATTACCAGTGTGCCGCCTGATGCCCAACTTTACGGCATTAACAGCCGCTCGTTTAATCGATCCCAGGCCGACTACGCCGCAGCGCAGGCGACCCGTGGGCAAGGGCCCAACTGGGATGCCACGACTGACCTGGGCCAATTCCAACTGGGCCGATACCTGCCCAAGCAGGCGGTCCGCGTAGCTGAAAGCGGGCTCAGCCCAGCCACGATAGCCGGGGTGCGTGCGTTGGGTTGGTTTGACGCAGTGCTTGTGGGCAGTTGGTTGTTATTGGCGCCTGAAGGTGTGTTTGAAGCGCTGCGGGCATTCGAACAGGCACTGGCGGAGTAAGCTGGCTGCGGTTGCTAACGGTTCTTCTGAGCCAGGCGTTCAAGCCGCCCAGGTACCACATCGTCAGCCCTGAAGCTGCCCCGAACCAGTTGGCTTTGCGCGCGACCTTACCGAACCAAGATCACCCGATAAAACCGCTGTGGCACTGTGCCGGCTGAGGGATCAGTCACCACCATCTGGTAGCCATCGGCACTGAGCTCACCAGTCAGCGGTTGCCAAGTCCGGTTGGCCAAGTCGTCGGTGTATTCGACGCGATAAACATGCCCAGGCCCAGTGAATACCGGGATCCGCACGCTGCCATCGGCTTGGACGCAGACTGTCCCGAGGCTGGGCGGCTGCGGCGGGCCAGCCAGCACATTGGCTGCACCCGGGGTTGGCAAGGCCATGAAATAGATGCGGGCAGCACCATCGGGGTAGCGGCCTTGACTGACGTTTTCGGTTTGCGGACCGAAACTGACCGCATCGATGATCGTGCCATCGGGCGCAAACAGCCCCAGCGCCTCACCATTGCGGCTCAAACCGAAATTGACGAAGAGGTCGGGTCGGTCGGTGCGATTGTATTCGGGCCGGCCATTGGCCCAGACCAACAGGTAGCCCCCCGGTGGGACGATGTAATGGCCGTTGTTGGGCACTTGGAACTTGCGCGGGTTACCCAAATCGTCAGTCAGATAGCAGCCGCCTAGGTCAGCCGGCACTGGGCCAGGATTGTACAGCTCGAACCAATCATCCGCCGCGCCGTCCACCGGGTTCCGCAAGAAACCTGTGTTGGCCGCCATCCACTCGTTGAGGAACAAGCGCAGCGGTGGAGCCGCCCCGTGGTTGGGCGCACCTGGGGTGGCCGACTGCATGGTTTGGCGATAGAAAGGCTGGCCGTCCGGCACTGCGCCGTAGCTCCAATCAGCCCCCAGCTCCGGATAATTCAAGTAATCCAGAAGCTGCACTGCCCCATCGATGGATCGGGCCAAAGCCACCACACCGGGCCCGTCTGGCAACGTGATGCCGGCGTGAAGTTCACCCGGCATAGTCTGGTCCGGCTGGCCATCAGCCCAGACGACCAAAAACTGCCCCGGGTCGATCAGCGCCCAGTCTGGAAACGCCCACTGCGTCAGGTTGGTGTAGTTGTTGGCCAGGAAAAACCCAGCCAAGCTCACTGGGCTCGGGCCAGCGTTGTAAAGCTCGATCCAGGGACTCCGCTGGCCGGTGCTGTCAGTGGGGCCGGTGCGGTTGACTGGTTGGACTTCGTTGAGCCACAGCGGTGGGTAGGGCGGCAAGGGTTGGGTGACGCTGTTGGAGGCGCCGGGCGTGGCCCGGGCCGCTGCGGACACGTCCACTACGGTCCTGAAAGCAGTGCTGACGCGCGCGTTGAGATTGGTGCCGCGGCTGCCCGGCCGGTACCAGAAGCTCAGCGTGTAAACATTGCTGACGGCCAAGGGCACAATCGGCTGATAGAAATCCGTTACGCGTGGACCACCCGGTTCGAAGACCAAATGCAGACAATACTGGCCGGAACGAGCCTGGCCAGCCACGACAGCCGAGTTGGTGGCAATCCGGTTGGCTATCCAGGGGGAGAGCGTGCCGGACTCGAAATCGCCATTGACTATCAGGTTAGGTCCCACGCCCGGCTGGGTGCCGGCCACCAGCTCCACGTCATCCACATACGCGTCGGCCCCGCCCGTGTCGGAGAAATAGAACACCAGGTTGCTCCCGCCGTAATTGAGGGTGTTGCCGGTATAAGTGCAAAAGCGCCAACCGGTGCCATCGCTCCAGTTGCTCACCCGGGCGTTGTCTTGGCTGGGATCAATAAGCTGCAAGGCTGAGCCACCACCGTTAGCCTGAGCTGGCCAAGGTTGACCCGGCTCGAACCGGACGCGGTCCACCACCTGTTCGCTGCCTGGGGTTGAGCCGGGCCGCAGCAGGGTGAGGGTTTCGCCGCCAGGATCGAGTCGGCCGTTGAACACGTCGAACACATGGGCCGCCGGCCCGTAGGCTTGCGCAAAGCTGGCGCGGTCTTCGGCCAGGACAAGGAAACCGGCAGGTGGCAGGATTGATCCGGGCGGGAACGTGTAGTCCAAGCCGTTTAGCCGCCAACCCGACAGATCGAAAGCCGTCTGGCCACACCGATTGAACAGCTCCACATACGCGGCCCCGGGCAGGAACGGGCGGTACATGATCTCGTTAATCACCACGCACTGCTCAGGCTCCGGCTCGGGCCCGGTGTAGGTGATCGTCAAGGTTCGGCTGCTCTCGGGCAAGACCGCCCCGGCACGGTCCAGGCCGGCTAATTGGATCACGTTGGTGCCAGGCTGTAACGGCACTTCCAGCCGCCAGGTGGTGACGGTGAGCCAGCGGACCGGATAAACCTGTCCGTTAACGGTGAGGGTCTTGACTTGGACCGGTGCGGTGCCAGTCAAGACCACCAAGTTGACGTTGGTGCTGAAATTGGTCGGTCCGGTGACGGCAAAGCTGGCGGCCACGGTGGCCAACTGCGCTTGCAAGTAAGCGCGCCGCGCCTCGATCCAGCCCGGCACACTCAACCCGTAAGGCCCACTGGGCACAAACGGTGAGGTGAAGTTCAGGCCGTAAGCTTTGTATCCGGCTTCTTTGGCAGCCAGCAGGGGGTTGACCACACTGGTTTGCAGCAGGCGCTCGACACCGAACTGCAGCTCGCGCCAGTAAGCCCGGACGAAGGCCGGGAAACCGTACATCCGTTGCAGAGGCGGATCGACATTACTGGGGAACAGTGGTGCGTCGGGTGGATCATTGAACACACCCAGGCCAACGTCGAAGTCCCAGGGAATCAGCCGCCACCGGCCAACCCGGGGTTTGTAAAGGTAAGTGTTCTTGGCATTGGGATTGCCGAAGGCATCCCAGTAGGAGCACAGGTCGTTCATGGCGAACATGCGCATCCAATCCTCCACGTCCACCAAGGCTTCGACGGTGGGTTGGTAGATGTTGGTGGGTGCATTGACCGCCTCGACTAGCTCCAGTAGTGGCGCATAGTCCAGTTGCGAGTTGCCGGCCCGCGGGCGCCAGTTCCACCGGTAGCGCGCCACCTTCAGCACGCCGCCACTGGTGAATCGCTGCAGCGAGTTGAGCAGAATCTGTTCGGGTGCCCCGGCGTCGGTGCCTTCACTCCACTGGGTGGTTTTGAACAGCGGGCCGTCCGGGTCTTGCGCGAACCATTCCTCCAGCAAGTCTTGGTCGGGCTGTTGGGTATCGTGATAAATGGTGCCGCGTCGCACCCCATTGACGAACAGGTAAACATCGCGCCGATGCAGATTGGGCAGGCCGTATTGGTCGGCGATCCAATGCATGAGCTGCTCGCGTTGATTGGTTGGATCACGGATCGGCAGGTCCAAACTCAGTTTATCGTCGCCCAGCACCAAGTCGTCGCCGGGCAGCACCACGTCATAGGCGCACAGGTTGCCTACAGGCGAATTGAACCCGGGAGCCCAGGCTGGGCTACCGGCATACATCCCACCGGCATTGTAGATGACGCGCCAGTTGCCATAGACGAACGTGACGTCCAGGGGATCATTGCTCAAGTTGCCCCGCGTGGCCCAGGTGTTGAGCGTGGTTTGGGTCATCCACAGCCGGTAATTCCCGAATGGCCCGTCGATGAACGGGTCGCCCACCCGCACCAATGCCTCGCGACCGGGCGCATCGTGGGGAAAGGTGGCAGTGGCAGGTGGATTAGCCGCATCGGTAGCTGTCACGTAAAACGCCACCAGAGCACCTTGGGCCTGGCCAGGCAGCGTGGCGGTGAACACCCCGTCGCCAGCCACCAGATCACCACCCGTGCCATCGTCGCGCATGGGGACCGAGCTGACGCTGCTGCCCGGGTCCAGTCGATACCGCACCTGCACCGAACCGATCCCATCGGGGTCCTGCACCCGCGCCGACACACGGATCGGTTGGTTGGCTGCTGCCAACACGGGCCGGTGAGTCACATCGGTGATGGCTGGCCCAGCGTTGGGCTTGTATCGGCTGTTGGGTGCACCTGGTGTGCCCAGACTGGTCGGCACCGCTAACCGCCCCACCGCCTCCAAGCCGCCTCCACGTAACCGCATCAAGAATTCCGGCCAACCCGCTAGCCACCGGACCTTAGCTCGTAAGGTCACTGTGGCATTCAGCGGGATGCTCGTATTCAAGGGCGCGCGGATGCGGTTCCCGATGGGTTCACCGCGGTCACTGGCACGCAATCGCAGGCAGCGCGAGCTGTTGTAGCCGCCGTTGGTTTCCCAGCCGCTACGCGTATGGGTGCCTTGGAACACCCAACCACTGACGCCACTCTCGAAACCGGGGTTGGGCACGCGATTGGCCCCGGCATAGATCACCTCCACGTCGTCCACCCAGGCTTCACCTGGTCCCAGCAAGAACAACTGCACTTGATCGCCGGGCACGTTGGGCATGGCGTTGTCCACGGTGCCGGTGAACTCGATAGTGGTCCACGGGGCCTTGGTTGATTCGTCGCTGTCGGCCCAGTTCGGTGCCAGCCGGTTGTCCGCCCGCGGGTCAATCAACTCCAAACTGCTCCCGCCGCCGTCGGCATAGCGCCACCAACGGCTGCGGTCGAGGTAGGTGACCTCGTTGACGACGACAAAATAGGTTTGGGTGCTGACGCCGCCCAGGGCGTTGGTCACTACGATCTGTTCCGGCTGCTCCAGCGTGATGCGTTCGCCGCCGTTGGCCAGGCTGCCGACGTAGTTGCCCAGGCAATTGCCTGGATGCAGGTGGGGGTAATTGGTCTGCAAGCGGGCGGCGTTTCGCGCTACGACCAAATAACTGCCTGGGGCCAAGATCGTCGGGCCGGGGAAGAGGAACTGGATGCCCTCGTTCAACCGCCACCCGCCCAGGTTCACGGGTTCGGTGCTGCGGTTGAACAGCTCCACAAACTCGTCGTCGCTGTCCTCTGAGATGGGATGAAACATGATCTCGTTGAAGATCACCGGCGCCACCCACGGCGACGCGTTGGCTGCGCCGGCTGTGGGTCGGCTCAATGGCGATAGCACCGGCGCGCCATCAGGCCATCGCCCCAAGGAACGGTTGGCCGCCTGGCCGCTAAAGCGCACCGCATCGATCACCCGCGTCTGGTTGGAATTGACCAAGTAAATGGTCTCGCCGTTGGCGCTCAGGCCGAACCCGAGGATAGTTTCGTCAAAGGCCACAAATCCGCCCGGGCCAAGCACCGTGCCGTCAGGGATGCGGAACTTGTTGGTGGCAGGATCATCCGTGAGCCAACACCCGCTCAGATCCACAGTGAACGTGCTGTAGTTGAACAGCTCGACAAAGTCCAACTCGGTCCCGACGCTATGAGCCAGCAGCTCGTTGATCAGCACATTGTCTTCCGGCGCAGCCGGCACGGGATCGGGCCGCCCGGGCGAACCGCCGATGAAGGCGCTGTGGGCCCAGGCGCGGGGATCCCGATGCCCAAATGAAGGTCGAGCCAACACCAGCGAATGGCCTGCTCCATCGGCTGCCACCGGCCAGGGCGGTTGGTCGGACCAACTGACTTCCAACACAATTGCTCCGGACCGTTTGACCAGCCGGAGGGTGCCGCCTTCGTTGGCCAACCGATTGGTAAAGCCTCCCAGCACGCCCTCCAGCCCATACACTGCTTCGATATCCGCCGGTACGGGGGCCACCACCAAGAAGCCCAAGCCGGCAATGCTAGTGCCTTCCGGAAAGGTGTAGTTCACGTCGCCAGTCAATTGCCAGCCGCTGAGGTCCTCGGCCCACGGCTGGGTATTGAACAATTCGATGAACTCCAGGTTCAATCCGTCAGCTCGATCGCGGGGGTGGTACATGATCTCGGAAATGACCAGGGGCGTGCGCCGGCTCGACGGCCCCAGCGGTTCGTACGAGGGCTGGCCAGGCCGTGGGAACACCACCGTCAACGTCACCACCGGGCTTACCGCGCTGCCCCAATCGTTGCTCACCTCAACCACATACTGGCCTGCATCGGCTGCGGTGACCGAGCTGAGGCTGAACGTCGCATTGGTAGCGGCCGGGATCGCCTGGCCATTGTGCCGCCACTGATAGCGCAAGGGCCGGCTACCGGTAGCTCGAACTGTAAAAGAGACCGGCTCTAGCAACGTGACCGTAGCTGATACAGGCGCCTGGGTAATGCGCGGCGGTGTGCCAGGCGGCGGGGGCGGACTGGCAGTGCCGCTCAGCTCAGCCCGAAACCCGGTCGGGTTGACGGACGTGCCGGCATTGTTCACCACAAACTCCAGCGTGTTGGTGCCTTCGACAAACCCCCGGTCGATGGTCCACGTGTCCGAAAAAGCGCCGAAGTTGCCGTCGTAATTGATCCCGGTGCTGACTCCGTTGATGAGGATGTCCACCCCACCGTTGTCCGAACTCCACCGTCCTGTGATGACGGCGGTCTCGGGGTCCAAGTTTGTCAGCATGAAGGTCAGTCGATACACATAGTTACCCGGCGGATGCCCTGAGGCCTGGCTGGTCTGGGGCGCAATCCATTTCGACTTGGGCCCGTGTGCCAACCAGGGGCCACTGGGCGCCAACGGCCATGCATCGTTCACTACGTAAGCGTTCGGGCCGGGGAAAGCTGCATCGGCGCTCTGCACCAGCCGATAATGCGGATCCACTGCACCCGCCGGCAGCAAGTTGCCCTGGTCGTCTACACCGGTGTTGAACAGCCCCGGGATAGGATCGGCCACCGCGACCGCCAAACCCAGTGCATACCCTAGCCCAAGCAAAACCCTAGTCTGGCTCATTGGTCTCTTAACTCTAACCCGAGTCGAGATTCGGAGCAACCGCACCGACAAGCTCACCCGCAGCGTAGTCCGGACTGTGGCGGCGCCGGCTGGGCAGTCCCAGATTGCTGGGGCAAGCACCCAAGCACCCACCACGCGCTGCGGTGTCGGGCGGCGGATACCGACCCGTCGCTTGGTCCCCAAGACTACCGCTCAAGCACTCCCGGTGCCGCTGCGGTGGGCTCAGTTGCAGCTTAAGTTGCCCCACCAAGCGCCGACAAAGCTACTTGAGCAATGGCTGCCGCAAGCCACCAAAGCCCAGGCTATCCATTGAACGCCAGCACCGACATGCAACGCAGCATCAAAGCTTGGGAGCCTGCACTGACTGGCCTGTTAGCCGTGGTCGTCGCGGGCGCCTTGGCCTACGTGTCGTTGGGCCTAAAGCCGCCTGTGCTGGGTCTGAGCCTGCCCAGCAGTTGGAACTGGATCTGGAATGGCCTGGCCTCGACCGTGCCCTTGTTGCTGTTTGGTCTGGTGGCGTGGTTGAGCTGGATGCGGGTGGCGGACCAGCGCGTGCTCCAAGGCCAGCAACAGCACCTGGGCCGGCTGGCCGTGGTTGCGCAAAAGACCGATAACGTGGTCATCCTCACCCAGTCCGACGGCACCATTGCCTGGGTCAACGAGGCCTTCAGCCGGATCACCGGCTACAAGCTGGCCGAAGTGATGGGCAAATGGCCCGCAGCGGTCCTGCTTGGGCCACAGCAAAACGCTCAAGCCATCGAGCGCATTCGGGAGGGGATCAGTCATCGGCGCCACTTTAGTCTGGAGCTGGCGTGCGTGCACAAGAGCGGCGCGCGCTTTTGGTTGAACTTGAGCTTTGCGCCGCTGACCGACAGAGACGGACGTGCCTCCGGCTACGTGATCGTGGGAGCCGATTTGACCGCACGCAAGCAGGTCGAAGAAGAACTCCGCCGTGTTAACCGACAATACGAACTGCTGCTGCATGCGGCAGGTGAAGGCATTTGCGCTCTGGACCCGCAAGGCCGCATTGCCTTTGTAAACCCAGCCGCCAGCCGGATCACCGGCTGGGCGCCAGCCGAGTTGGTGGGCCAACCGCTCAGTACCCTCATCAGCCAATTGCGCCGGACTGCCACCTCGGGCAGCTCAGACGATGTGCTGAGGCTGGCCGCTGCGCAAGACCCCTCCATCACGACCGGCCACACCACCCTGTTCCGACGCAAAGATGGCACCTGTTTCCCGGTGGACTGCACGAGCACGCCCGTCCGGGACGGCTCCAACGTCTTGGGTGCCGTCGTGGTGTTTCGGGATATTACAGACCGACGCCAAACCGAGGCGCTACGAGTGCGCCAAACCCGGCAATACGCCCTGCGGGCCGACATCGCCCTGGCCCTGACGGCGGGAGACACTCTGGAACAGTTCCTGCACCGGACCGCTCAAGCCATCGTCAAGCACTTGGACGGCACCCTGGCTGTTATCTGGGTGCATGACCCAGACGAGAAAGTCCTCAAGCTCCAAGCCAAGGCCGGGGCGGACCTGGCCCCAGACGCACCGCTGCATCGACTGGAGGTGGGCGACCTGGCGGTGGGTCGCTTGGCTGCTCAGCGCATCCCCTACATCACCGACGACCTGCTTCAGGATGCCGCGCCGTTGGAACGCGACTGGATCAAGCGCGACAAACTGACGGCTTTTGCGGGGTATCCCATGATCATCGAGGGACGACTGGTGGGTGTGCTGGGCCTCTACGGGCGCAAACCCTTGCCCGAGGATACACTGGAAGCCCTCGGCGCCATTGCTGAGACAGTCGGCCAAGGCATCATGCGCAAGCAGGCCGAGGCCAAGCTCGCTCAACAGGCTGCCCTGCTGGACAAGGCCCAAGACGCCATCTTGGTGGTGGACCTGGAGCACCGCATCCAATACTGGAACAAGAGCGCCGAACGGCTCTACGGCTGGACCCCCAGCGAAGCCTACGGCAAACGCGCCGACACGCTGCTGTTCCGGGACGCCGCTTACTTCGAGCGCGCACGCCAAGAGGTCCTGCTCAAAGGCGAATGGCGCGGCGAGCAGTGCCAGGTCAACCGCGGCGATGAAACGGTAATTGTCGAAAGCCAATGGACGTTGGTGCAGGATGAGGCGGGCAAGCCCAAGTCCATCCTGATTGTCAACACCGACATTCGCGAAAAGAAGAAGATGGAGGCGCAGTTCCTGCGCACGCAACGGATCGATAGCCTGGGCACCTTGGCCGGCGGCATTGCGCATGATCTGAACAACGTGCTGGCGCCGATCCTGATGGCGGCCCAGATGCTCAAAACCAAATTTACCGATCCGCAAAGCCAACGGTTACTGACTGTGGTGGAATCCAGTGCCAAACGCGGCGCTGACATGGTCAAGCAGGTGCTGACCTTCGCCCGAGGAGTCGAAGGGGAACGGATGCTGTTGCAGCCACGCCACCTGATCAAGGAGATGGTCAAGATCCTGGGCGAGACCTTCCCCAAAAACATCCAAGTCAAACAGCAACTTCAGCCGGACCTGATGCCCGTGCTGGGGGACCCGACGCAACTGCACCAAGTGCTGCTGAACTTGTGCGTCAACGCCCGCGACGCCATGCCTCAGGGCGGTGTGCTGACCTTGTCGGCCGAGAACTGTGTTTTGGAGCAAGTCCCGGCCACCTTACCCGCCTTGGGGTTCAGCCCCAAACCCGGCCCGTATGTGCTGCTGAAGGTAGCCGACACCGGCTGTGGCATTCCGCCGGAGAACTTGGACAAGATTTTCGATCCCTTCTTCACCACCAAGGAAGTCGGCAAAGGCACCGGGTTGGGGCTGGCCACTGTGTTGGGCATTGTCAAGAGTCATGGTGGCTTTGTCCAAGTGCAGAGCGAGGTCAATAAGGGCACCGTCTTCAGCATTTACCTGCCAGCGGCTGACAAGGCGCAGGCAGCGTCCAGCCAACCTGAATCGGGGGCGTTGCCCAAAGGTCGCGGCGAACTGATCTTGGTCGTGGACGACGAAACGGCGGTGCTGTCGATGATGAAAGAGATGCTGGAAACCTTCGGCTACCGCACCCTGACCGCTAGCGATGGGACCGAGGCGGTGGCGGCTTTCACTGCGCACCGGGGCGAAATCAAAGCCGTCATCGTGGATATGCTCATGCCGCACATGGATGGCCCGGCTACCATCCGCGTGTTGCGGAAGTTGGAGCCTCAGGTGCGCCTCATCGCGGCCTCGGGCCTCATGGACGCTCAACGCGCCAAAGACGCCACCGGCCTGGATGACCTGTACTTCTTGATGAAGCCGTTTACCGCCGAGAGCTTGCTCACCACCGTCCATCAGGTCCTGGCGGAGTAACTGCAGGCCCAGCTTCTCTCAGCTCAAAGCCCCACAGCGCCAGGCGATTGCGCGCCGGCTCCATACTTGCGCCGGCTGCATTCCCCAGCCAGACTCCGCCCAGCGTGCGTGATGGAGTGGACGATAGGCCAAATGCGACCTAACCGTTGGGCTCCGATGTTCCGGGGCCTTGGAAAGCGGCGGTGGCCTACTGCACTACTGCCCAGCCCATCCGCCGGGTGTAATCCGCCCCTGCTGTTGCACGATAGCCAGGCTCGACCCTGTGCGCTGAGCAGCGGCCACACGGGCCAGCACCGGAGCAGGCCGGCGTTTGGCCGCGGCGGCGCGGGCAGGAAGCTTGCCTTGGCTGGCTTGCTGTGGGTGGGCCTGGCATTAACTAGTTCGGCTGCCACGGTCTCGGCTCAGGTCGAGCCGGACGACGTGCATGTGGGCGACACTGTCACCTTCTCGCTCATCTTCGAAGGAGGCGCACCTGAAGGCAGCCCCGGGCTACCGTCGCTACCGGGGCTGACGATTTTGCCCGGGATCAGTCAGCGCACCGAAGTCACCATCCAGAACACTCAGCAAACCATCCGCTACATCTACCAATACAGCTTGGTGCCCACCCAACCGGGCGAGATCACGATCCCGCCTTTGCGAGTGCGCGTGGGCAACCAATGGCTTACCAGCTCACCGGTGAAGCTGCGGGTGCGCCCGCCCGACGCCGAACCGCGCCGCGAGACGGCCCCCGTATTTCTCAAATTGGTGGTGGCCAAGACCAACTGTTACTTGGGCGAAGCCGTGCCGGTGGAGATGCAACTCTACTGGCGCGAACGGATCGAAGATGTGCGGTATCCGCAACTTAAAGCCGAGGGGTTCGTGCTGGGCCGGGCGCTGACTCCATCCGAAACCATCCGGCGCGTGGGGCCATACGAATACAGAGTCGCCCTGTTCAAGTCGGTGGTCACCCCCGCTAAAGCTGGGCTGCTCACATTGGGTCCGGCGGAGTGCAGCTTGTCGGTGATGATCCCGGTGCAGACGGGCCGTCGGGATTTCTTCGACCCATTCGGGTTTTTTGGCCCGCGTGTGCGTGCGCAGCCTACCGTGCTCACGAGCGAGCCAGTGCTAATGCGGGTATTGCCGCTACCGGCTGGGCCAGTGCCGCCCGGGTTTAACGGTGCGGTGGGCCAGTTCAATTTGCAGGTCAGCGCTAGCCCAACCACGGTAGCTGTGGGCGATCCCATCACCGTACGGGTCGAGGTCAGCGGCCAAGGCCCGATCGAGACCCTCAACCTACCCTCGCAACCACAGTGGACCAACCTCTTCAACGCATACCCGCCGACGAGCACCGTCGAACTGACGGATCCGTTGGGGCTGGCCGGGACTAAAGTATTCACCAACGTGCTGGTCCCCCTGCGTCCGGACATCACCGCACTGCCGCCGTTGCAGTTTAGCTTCTTCGACCCGGTCGAGGGCCGCTACCGCACACTGACCGGTCCGGCGATTGCCCTGACGGTGCGGCCGGCCACGGTCGCGGCTACTACGCTCCCGCCCCAGACCAACGCAACCGGTAGCCGGGATCAAGAGCCGCCGCCTGAAGACATCCTGCATATCAAGAGCCGGCTGGACGACCTAGCCTCGGGTCGCCCGCCCTTGGTGCAGAGAGGCTGGTTCATGGCCCTTCAGGCAGCCCCGGTGCTGGCTTGGGCGTCGCTGTGGATGCGCCGGCGCCGCATTGAAGCCTTGGCGCAGAACCCGCGGTTACGTCGCGCTCGCCAGGCGGCCCGACAGCTCCGTGACGGGTTGCGGCAGTTGCGCCAGCAGGCGGCTGCGCATCAAACCGACGCGTTCTTTGCCACCTTGTTTCGCCTGTTGCAGGAACAATTGGGCGCGCTGCTGGACCTGCCCGCTTCAGCCATCACCGAAGCGGTCATTGACGAACGGCTGCGGCCCATAGGGTTGCCCGAACCGGTGTTGATCGAGTTGCACGCTCTGTTCCAAGCGTGCAACCTAGCTCGATACGCCCCCGCAGACACCCGGCCCGACTTGATGGCACTGTTGGGCCGATTCGAGGTGGTGGCAAGTCAACTGCAGCAACGGCACTTATGAACGCAGCAGTTCGGCTGGCGTGGGTAGCCGGCTTTTTGTGGCTTGGATGCGGCTTGGGCCTGCAGGGCGCGCACTCGGACCAACTGTTGGCCGCGTTCGATCAAGCCAACCGGCTCTATGAACAAGGCCAGTTCGCCCAAGCCGCTGCAGCTTATCAGCAGTTGATCGATGCAGGGCATCAGGCCGCTACGCTCTATTACAATCTGGGCAACGCCTGGTTCAAAGCCGGCCAGCTCGGACGCGCCATAGCAGCCTACCGGCAGGCTGAACAGTTGGCACCACGGGACCCGTATATCCGGTTCAATCTCCGCTTTGCCCGCAACAAGGTCAGTGGCCGCCCACCACCCACGCCGTCAGTAAGCCAGCGGGCGCTGCAGGCACTGAGCTTGGACGAGTGGGCGATTCTGGCCATGACAGCCTGGTGGCTTTGGCTGGGCCTGCTGTGCGTGCGCGAGCTACGGCCAGACTGGCGGCGGGCGCTGCGGGGTTATGCCCTGGCTGGGGGCGCTGGCGCACTACTGTTGGTATTGTTGCTGGGCCTGGCCGTGCACCAGCAGCGCGCCCTGCGCCTGGCGGTGGTGGTGGTGCCCAACGCGGCGGTGCGCACCTTGCCCTGGGAAGGCAAAGAATCCCAAGTCTGCGCTCACCTGCCTGATGGGGCTGAGGTGCAGGTGTTGGACCAACGGCAGCTTAGCCCCACCGAACGGTGGCTGCAGGTGGCCGAGGCTAACCGACCCTTAGGCTGGATCCGAGCGGATCAAGTGGTGCTGCTCCATACACCTGCTACCGGCCCCGAGCGCCGGCTGGGCGCACCCGACCGCAATACACCGTCCTGACCTGAACAGCCGAACCTTCCGGGCGGTCAGCCGCCACTACGAGCTGACCATTGGCGCCTGCAAGCTGGCTTCACCGTCGCCGCCTAGCGGGGCGCAGGCGGTGGATTGGTCACCACCGTCGCGGTGCCATCCTGCCTTAGCTCGACCTTCAACCCGTAGTTGGTCCGAGGTGCACTGGCAGCTGCCGCGGCCAGTAATTTCTCAGCCCCCTTCTGGCTCTGAGCGCCGTAAATGCCCAGGCGAATCCACTCCAAGCGCTTGGAAATCGATAGCTCCTCTTTGAGCTTGGCAATCTGAGTGCGCAACAGTTTCAGGTCATTAAACTGGCGTTCCAGTTCAGCTTTTTCGGCCTGGAGCCGTTTGAGTTCTTTGAGGAGGAACTCCCGATCGCCTTCGGCTGCCGCCAGCTTCCGTTCCGTCTCAGCGATGCTGGCCGCCAGCTTGTTGATCTCTGCGTTGAGCTTGTCCATCTCGATCGACAGTGCGTTGGTCTGTTGTGTTAATGCCGAGATTTGCTCATCGCGTCGCTGGATTTCGGCTTTGGCCGCTTGCTCCGCAGCCTGGCGCTCTTGCTGGGCTTTGGCCAACTCGGCTGCTGTGCTGATCAGCTTGTTGGAGGTGGCCGTCAGCTCCTGGCTGAGGGTGACGACCTTCTCCTCCAAGACACGTGCCTTCTGTTGCTCGGCATCCAGCTTCTTGCTGGTCTCCACAAGCGCATTGTTCAGGTTGGTTTTCTCCAGCGACAGGCTCTCGACTGTGTTGCGAAGCTCGACCACTTTGGTGTGCCGCAGGTAAAGCGCCACGCCCAGCCCCACACTCAGGAGCACCAAAATTGTTGCGATCGCTTTCATTTGCCGCATCTTGGGCACACCCGGCGCAGTTGGCAAGCCCTAGACAACGAGTTCTGGGTTTTTTGGGTTGCAGACGGCTATCCGTACCATTCCGGAGCCCGGCCATTCCTAAGCCCGGCGCGGGTGTCCCCCCGAAGCCTTCGGGCAACTGGATTCGTAGTTTCCCGGGTTTTTCAGGGCGTAGGCAGCCGAATTGTGCGAGGAGCTGTGGTGCTCGACTGTTAGGCGAGGATCGCAGGGTTGAAGCTGGCGTAAGCCAGCAGCCACCGATCCCAATGCCAAGCGAGGTTGACATGACCAAACTTGTCCAACAAAACGCAGTGGCTGAAGCCCGGCCGATTGGGTGGCCGGACTTACACCATTTACGCGCTGCACAGGGCTGGTTGGAGCTGGGCGACCACCTGGAGGCCACCGAGGAACTCAAGAAGATCGCCCTGCAATATCGGTTCCATCCCCAAGTGCTGCTGGTCCGGTGGGAAATCTACGCCCGTCAAGGCCAGTGGGAGCTGGCCCATACCATTGCCCACGGCTTGGTAGCGCTAGCCCCGGATAACCCGGTGGGCTGGATCCACCGCGCCTACGCCCTGCACCAAATGCGCCGGACCGAAGAGGCCTGGCAGGCCTTGTTACCTGCGGCCCGCAAGTTCCCCCAAAACCCGACTATCGCCTACAACCTGGCCTGCTACGCGGCGCAACTGGACCGCTTAGAAGAGGCCAAGGCGTGGCTGGAACGAGCACTCCAACTGGGCGACGCCGCAAAGATCAAAGCCCTGGCCATTCAAGACCCAGACCTTAAGCCCCTGTTCGAAACCAAAATGCCCTGAGCCGGGTGCCTTCGCTCAGCACGGCTCACAAACAGCCCACTGACCGCGCCCAAGCCACCTGCCTGGCTCAACTGTAGGAGGGCCCTCGCCCAGCCGGTCCATCCGCAGAATGCCCAGGCTTATCGCCCAGAACCCTTGCCACCCCATCCGGCTCCCGACACACCGCCCCGGGGTCTTAGCCACAGAACTGCTCGAAGGCGCCGCCCAACAGGTGCTGCACGTCCCGTTGGATCTCGGCGCGGGTTGGGACCCAGCCGGTTTGACTCAGCTCGATGTATCTGTCGGTCAACACTTGGGCGAGGATGTGGCGGGCATGGCGCCATTTGTAGATGAGCTGATCCAGCACCCGCGCATCCGAATGCTGCACCGTCACGCTCAGGCCCACCAGCTCAAGCCGCAGGCGGGTGATCTCTCGGATCAGATGCGGCACGTTGGTGAACCACCAGCAGCCGAACGGATGCAGGTTGCGGAACTTGCGGGCTAACACGCACAGTTGATGCTGGTTTTCCCGAGCCAAGACCGTGACTAGGAACTTGTTGTCAGGAAAGCCCGCGCACAAGGCCTGCAGAGCCTCCAGGTTGCTCACCCCGACTCCGTCGCCCGCCAGCCGCAGAGCGGGGTTGACCCCGCGGGTGACCCCCAGCATCAACGCCAGCGGCAGCCCCTGGTCGCGGCAGTAGGGCAACACCACCTTCTCCAGCATCAGGGCTGACCAACTCCGACTGGGAAACTCAAACTGCGGCGGCAGCGAGACCATCAGGTATCTTGGCCGAATCCGTTGAGTCCATTCCTCCAGGAACCGGGTCACTTCGCGCACGGTGCGTGCACTGAGGCTGGAGCCGACTTCGTAGCCCCACTGACGCAGCGCCGGGCCAGCTTGGTCCCAAGCCACCACCAACGGGTCGATGCGCAAGGCAGTAGCAAACCGGTCGTCCCGCCGAAATCCCTTGGCCCACACGGCCCGTTCCTCCGGGTCGAATGGCGAATTGGTCATATAAACGCGGCTGACCCCAGCCAACTGGAAGCACCGGCTCAGATGCCGCTCCACTGGTTGCTCAGCAAACCAGCGGCGTAACGCCCGCAAATCCCGCTTCCGAACGTCCAAACCCAAAGCCTGCAGCGTGGTCAACACCCCGCGGCAGGCCTCCGATACCGGCGAATGCCGCACAAACAGCGTATCCCAGATCAGCTCAGCTTGCTGCGATTTGGACAATGCCCAAAACCGATCATACGGCAGGTCCAAGTGCCGAAACGCCTCCGCCACCAAGTAGTGATACACCAAAAGCTCGTCTATACCCCACAACAACAGTGGACCGAACGCTGGCTCATACAAATGCGTGTGGATATCGATGACGGGGGTGTGCTCGACGACCGACTGCACCTCGGCAGCCAGTCGGGCCTGTGCTTGGCGAGTTGGGCCGGGCGATTTCATCGCCGCCCAAGCTATCGCCAAACCGCCACTCCGGGCAAGCCCGGCTCCGTTCGACCCAACATCCTACCCTCGAAGTGCGTCGTGTTCGCCAGCTTCCGTCTGCCCAGTCCCGGCATGGGCAACACCAGTCGCTGGCCAGTCGGTTTCGGCGGCTCGCCGAAACCAACATCCCGGCGCCGCCAAACCATCAGACCCCTTCGCATTTGCGCAACCGCCAACCCCTGCCCAGTGGCCTTTGGAGGGCGGCGGCTTTGACGCCGCTTTGAATCCCCAGCCCACAATTCGCAAACCGTCCGAACCACCGAACGGTCCCCCGACTACCAGTCGGCGCTACAGCACAACGCCATTCTGCGCTACAGGTGGCCTGGCGCGGCCCACTGACCAGACCGACCTGTTCTGGAGACGGAGGCAAAGATCGAGAGGAAAATGGCGTGCTGTTTTCCCAGGGCGGCGCTGCGCTTGCCCTGGGCTGATGCACCGCAGCCCCGTTGGGGCTGGTCTGTCTGCCGTCTTCAGTCCCTGGTCCTTCTGGACCCGATGCCCTATGCTGCATGCTCAAGGCTGTGGTTTTGCAACGTGAGCGGCAGCGAGGCGCTTGCTTCGGGGACCAACTGAGGCTCGACAAGCCCCGGTAGGTCAGTAGGTTCAGCAGCCGAACTATGACTGACCCGCGTTACACCAAGCTGGCCCGATTACTAGTGGAATACTCGATTCGGCTCAAGAAAGGCGACCGGTTATTGATCGAGGCGATTGACGTGCCTGACGAGTTTACCGTCGAGCTTGTGCGGGCGGCGCGCCGGGCCGGGGCCATCCCGGTGGTCGAGGTGCGCCACAGCCGCATCAGCCGCGAAATGTTGTTGGGCACCGACAGCCGGCACGCGGCCTTGGTCCGCGACATCGAGCTTGCGCGGATCAAGAAGATGCAGGCCTACATTGCGGTGCGGGGCAGCGCCAACATGAACGAGACGTCCGACGTGGCCAGCGACCGGCTGGCGTTGTATTCACGCACGTTACGACCGGTGTTGAATTGGCGGGTACGCAAGACCCGTTGGGTGGTGTTGCGCTGGCCCACCCCCAGCATGGCCCAGGCTGCCGGCATGAGTACCGAGGCCTTCGAGAACCTCTACTTCGACGTCTGCACGATGAACTACCAAAAGATGGCCCGCGCCATGATCCCGTTGTGGCAGCGGATGAAACGGGCGGACCGGGTGCACGTCAAAGGCCCGGGCACAGACCTCACCTTCAGCCTCAAAGGGATCGGCGCCAAGATGTGCAAGGGCGATCGCAACATTCCCGATGGCGAAGTCTTTTCCTGCCCAGTGAAGACCTCGGTCAATGGCGTCATCCAGTTCAATACCCCAACCCTTTACGCCGGCACGCGCTTCGAGAATGTGCGGCTTGAGTTCAAGGACGGGCGCATTGTCAAAGCCGAGGCCGGCCCCGGCACCAAACGCCTCAACGAGATTCTGGACACGGACCCGGGCGCTCGCTATGTGGGCGAGTTTTCCCTGGGGCTAAATCCCTACATCCTGAAGCCCATGTGCGACATCTTGTTCGACGAAAAGATTTCGGGCTCGCTGCACCTGACGCCCGGCCAAGCTTACGAAGAATGCGATAATGGCAACCGGTCAGCCATCCATTGGGACATGGTGCTGATTCAGCGGCGGGACTGGGGCGGTGGCGAGGTGTGGTTCGACGGCGAGCTGATCCGCAAAGACGGCCGGTTTGTGCCCAAAGACCTTCAGCCGCTCAACCCAGAGCATCTGAAAGGGTAGCCTCTGGCTGGGGGCCGGGGGTCACACTCCTGCGCCGAAAGCAGCCTGCCAGGGCGGTTGCTTAAGGTGGCGCGGGGCGCTGGGGTCGCCAGGTGCTGATGCGTGTTCCCTGTTCGAGACAAGCGCGGCTGAGCCGGTCGAGCACCGAGCCGCTCGTTGCCGGACCGCGGGTTACTGATCTCTGAGAAGCACTATCGTAGCCAGCTCGGCCTTGTGGCAGACGATTTGCTTGTCGGCAGGGCCGGAGACAGGCTACATGAACGACAGAACTATGGCCACGTACCCGGAAGCGAAAATCCTAGAGGTATCCCGGCAATTCCACATTTACGGGGACCTGCTGCATGCCGAGCCGTGCAAGATTGGGCACATCAACGAGACCTACATTGCCTCCTACAACCAAGGCGGCGTGCACGTCCGTTACGTGCACCAAAAGATCAACACCAACGTGTTCAAAGACCCCGACGGGGTCATGAGCAACATCCAACGGGTCACCACTCATCAACGCCGCAAACTGATGGAGCAGGGCGTCAGGGACATCTCGCGCCGCACCTTGACGGTAATCCCTACCTGGGAGGGCAAACCTTACCTGCGGACCGCCGATGGCGAATGCTGGCGTACCTTTGCCTTCGTGGAACGAGCCCGAACCTATGAGGCAGTCGAGAGCCCCTCGCAAGCTTATGAGGCCGGGAAGGCCTTTGGGCGGTTCCAAAGTCTGTTGGTGGACCTACCCGGACCCCGACTGGTGGAAACAATCCCACACTTCCACGACACGCGTCACCGGTTCACCGCGCTCCAAAAGGCGATTCAGGAGGACAAATTCAACCGAGCAGCCGAAGCCAAGAAAGAAATCGAGTTTGCGCTGAAACGAGAAAACATCGTGGACGTGATCTTGAACGGGCTGGCCAAAGGCAAAATCCCGGAGCGGATCACCCACAACGATACCAAGTTCAACAACGTCATGCTCGATGTGGAGACGGGTGAAGCGGTGTGCGTGGTGGACCTGGACACGGTCATGCCCGGGTGCGTGTTGTATGACTTTGGCGACATGGTCCGCACCACCACCAGCCCCACCGTGGAAGACGAGCTGGACTTGTCCAAGGTGCACATGCGCATGCCGGTGTTTAAGGCCTTGGTCCGCGGCTATCTGGAGACAGCCGGCTCGTTCTTGACCAAGCACGAGCGCGCCCTCATCGCCTTTTCGGGTAAGCTGATCACCTTCACCATCGGCATTCGGTTCCTCACCGATTTCCTCAGCGGCGACACTTACTTCCGCGTGCACCGGCCCCACCACAACCTGGACCGGTGCCGCACCCAGTTCAAACTGGTCGAAAGCATCGAGCGCCAGGAAAAAGCCATGCAAAAGTACGCCGATTCGATCTGAGCTGGGCCACAGCGGTGGGCCGAGGCGCGCCGACAAGCCCGCCCGGGCTGAGGGTGCTGGCCTGAAACTGCTGTCCAGCCCAGCCCGTGTGCCGTGCCGACCTTCAGACATCAGTCCATCCGGTTTCACTATCTGGACCGCGGGGCCGGGCTGCCGTTGGTGCTGCACCACGGTTTGGGGGGCAGCGCCCAACTGCTCTGCAGTCTGCTCCGCCCCCTTACGGGTGTGCGGCTGATCGCTCCGGACGCTCGGGGCCACGGCCAAACCGATCCGCCCACCGACCCAGCCCAGTTCAACTTTTACACTTTTGCCGATGATCTACGGGCATTGCTGGATCATCTAGGCTTGGACCGCGCTGTGGTGGGCGGTATGTCGCTGGGGGCAGGGGTGGCGCTGAACCTCGCGTTACGCTTCCCTGCACGGGTCCAAGGCCTGGTGCTCATCCGGCCTGCGTGGCTGGACCGACCGCACCCATGGGCAGCGCACATGTTCGAGTTGATGGCGCGCCTCCTGCGCCAGCATCAGCCGCCTCAAGCCCGCGCCCTGTTTCTGCAAACCGAGGAATACCGCCAGACCCTCCAGCAGTATCCTGACACGGCTCGGTTGTTGGCGTTGCAGTTTACCGCGCCTCAGCCCCAATGGGCTGCAGCGCGCCTCGAAGCTTTTGCCAGAGCTGTGCCCTGGCCAGACTGCGCCGACCTGAAGGCAATTAGCGCGCCTACCCTGGTGTTGGGCAGTCGGCTTGACCCGATCCACCCCTTCGAGTCTGCCCAACAGCTTGCCCGCGCCATCCCCAGTGCCGAATTGCACGAAATGACTACTGGCCCGCTGGATTCACCGCAGCACAGCCATGAGCTACACCTGCACTTGAGCCAGTTTCTCCAGCGGCATTTTGGGCTTGCGCAGTAGCAGCCCGAGAACCCCTCCGCCAAAGACCACATCCAACAGAGCTTCGCGGACAGCTCAAATTCCACCCTGGCGCCTTGCGGCCTGCACCGCCAGACTCCAAGCTCATGACCGAGCTCCCTTGAGTGTGATGTCGGTCGCGCTGCGACCAGCAGCGCCTCGGAGCACGGACTGTTGCGCCCCCCTTGCTTGTGTGAAACCTTCCCTTTGCGATCAAGTGCAGCGCCGGGCCAGCCACCGAATCCGGGGCACCAAATCCCTGGCGCGAAACAAATCCCAAGGGTTAAGGACCGAAATTCGAACCGGCCTAAGCACCCGACACGGGGCCGCACGCCGCAACCACCCCCAGCGCAGGCTGGCGGCCTGCTGGTGTCGCGGGCTGCTAATCCGCGCATCCCTCATCAGGCCTTGTGGGCACGCTGACAGCCCGTTGTACACCCCAAACTGGGCGGAGGCCACCCGCCGCTGGCCCGGCAGTCCCAACGACCCGCCGAAACCACCAGCCCAGTTCCGGCCAACCATCCAACCGCAACGACAGGAAGAAATCTCAGCGCCGCCTATCTCTGCGCTCTTTGCGCTTCTGCGGTTTGTCGGTCTCTGAGCCCAAGCGCCTCCGTCGAAACGGATCCGCCCAACAGCCCAAGCCGCAGCCCTCAAGGCACTCCAGCCCACCGCTTGCACACGAGTTGACAAACCAAGCAGAGCTGGTGTGGATCTCTGCACAACCTTACACCCCCGAAGCATCGCAGCTCGGCAGTGTAGCCCCCTGTGCCCTCGGTCTAAGGCCCAATCGGACGGGCCTAAGTTCCTTGGACGCCGTGTGCAGCGCCAGGCTGCTGGCCTGAGGGTCGCAACGACTAGCCGCGCATCCGCCCCTAGCTCCTAAACCGGTCTCTCCAGCACCTTGGCCAAGCCTAAGCCCCATGCCACCCCGCCGCTTCCGTAGTATTGCCAGTTTAACGCAAAGGCGCAGGCAAAGCCCCATCCGCCCAGACAGCAAGGCAGCGGGATTGGCTACTGAGTTAGCCCACAGGGCCTTCTTAGTGGCTTCTCTTCTGGCCTTGGCGTTGAAGCCCTTGGGTGCCCAGCCCACGGATGACCCCAACCCCAACCGCCAAGGCCAGCCTGCCGATGATTGAAAACGGGCTGTTGTGGCTGTGACGGCTGGCCGCCGAGTGGTGGCGTCAAGCCACAACAGCGGCTGGACTGGTACCACGTGGCGCAGCAGTTGGTGGCGGTGACCGAGGACGCTGTGGGCGGGCAGAGCCTCTGAACGCAACCGCGGCCCGATTTTGGGGACCGGTTCACGCCTTCCCACCGTCCGGCCAACAAACCAGGTTAGCGCGCGAGCGACGGCCATGGCTTGGATGACCGCCACCAACTGCTGCAATGCTTGCGACCGCTTCGCAGAGGTGGAAAGCCGATGGGATAGCCCACACCGGTGCTGGGGCAGGGCCAGTGGAGCTGCGACCCCTTGGGCCGTCGGATCCGGCAGACAACGTCGGTCTGGAGGAGGAATGGAGGGGCAGCGGTAGAGGCGCTGAGATTTATCGGCACTCCAATGCTGTTTGGCTGCCACACCGCCCAGCGCCGAGCCAGTGGCGACACCCTGATGTGCGGTCGGTTCTGGAACCTGGACTCATCTGGCACGCAGCATGTGGAAAAGGGGGACGTGCCCCGTGAGCGAGTCGCCGTTGGTCAGGTTTGCTCCAGCGGTCACGAGCAAGGTGGTGCCCAATGGCTCACCCGGCGCGGACTCCTCTCACAGCCTAAAGGCGGGCTGCTGCTGATGACCAGAGGCCCGCTCCCAGCTCCCACCTCCGTGCTCCATGCTCCATGGCGCATGCCCCATGCTTCACACCCCAAGTGCAATTGTGGACGGTGGCGGTCGCACAAGGGCCAGCGATGCCCTGGACCGCTGGGCGCACCAGTAGTTTTCGGCGCCCAAAATTTCGCCGCCCAGTCAAATGCAATCCCGGTGCCCGGACCGAAGGGTGGGCGGCCGAAGTGCACCGCCCAAGTGCAAGTTGGCGGTCAGGGCAGGACCGGCTTGTGGCCGTGGGGTTCCGTGCCCGCCGGGCAACGACCGCGCGCGTGCTGCTCGGAGCCCAGATCGGTCTGAGCAAGTAGGGTCCTGTTTCGGAGTCTGGCGGTTTGGGTCAGTGCATCTCGACTTCGCAGGTGCCCAGGCCGGGTCGGTAAAAGTTGAACTGCACGTTGGGATGATCGGCCAGCAGCGACATGGGCACTGAGGTGTCCACAATGCGATGGGCAATCATGAATGTGGTGAGTCGTTGGCCGAAGGGGTTATCGTGCCGGCCAGCGTGCCAGATGGAGACCTTCTCGGCTTGCCAAGTCTCCACTGGCCCCACAGTCACGGCTTGGGTAGGGATCATGGCGATGTTGCCGCCGCCGCTGGTGCGTGCGTTCTGAGCGATGGTCAGGGGATGTAAATCCACCACGCGTGTGGCTAACTTGCGGTACTCGGCTGGGGTAGGCGGGGCATGTTTGTATTTGCCTTTGCGCGGGAACGGGTCGTTGAAGGCCCAATGTTTCGCGTCGCCCTGGCCACCTTGCATGACGGCGCATCGGACACCAGCATTCCAGCTTTGGCGGTAGGCAGTGGTGTCGGCTTTGGGGAAGTGCAGGTGGCTATCGGGCATGCGCAGCTCTTTGCGGATGCGGTTGAAGCACAACTCGCGGTCGCACCGCTCGAATGACAACGGATGGGTCACCGGCACTTCCTTGCCGTCGATGCACCATTCGTCCATGGCCCAGAAATGGGCCGAGCGAATGTTCAAGTTCAGTTCGTTGACCAGCCGCGCCACCAACGGAAGCTGCTCGGTGGGACCGATGGGGCCGCAGATGCCCACCGGGTTGTCTTCGGTGGACTGACGCCAGGCGTTGATGTATTCCAGCGCTTCAGCCAGGTAAAACTCTTCCAAGGTCTCGTAAAAGACCACTTTGAACCCGGGGCGCGACAGCTTCAGCATCTTTTCTGGAGTGAGCTTGGCGGCGGCTCGGAGAATATCGTCGTCCAGGGTGGTGTAATCCCACCAATCCGGTGCGATGCAACTGAGTTTGCGTGGCATAGCGATGGTCTCTGGGTTAAATGGTGTTATCGGCCCGACAGCTTAAGGCCGGCCTGGGCGACGCAGCAAGTGCCGATTCGCATCTCGGCTGCGGTAGGGCGCGTCCCCCTTTCCTGCCTTCCGCCGGCTTACGCCGGCGGCTACGGGTTTTTCCGCCGGCTCATGCCGGCCGCTACGGATCGTTCCGCCGACGCAGGTCGCCGGCTACAAAGGGCTGGGCCTCCGGAGGGCGGTTTGGTGCTGTGGCCGCAGGTGTGGGCTGGCGGCCGGCTACCGAGCAGCGTGCCAGCGCCCGCGTCCCGTCTGCCGCCGCTCGATGTATCAGCCTGCGGCAGATTGAACCAAGCACCCGACCCACAAGGCCATGTTCAGCCGGACCTTGCAAAACGGTGCCAGCCTGGGAGTCTATGGCCGCAGGCAAGCAGCAAGATGCAGCCTGTGCCGTTGGCGCGGGTTTAGCTGAGTTTGGCCTACTGGGCCCGGCTGGTTGGTCGGGCAGACTGATGTGATGACGAACCGAAGCAAGACCGTGAACTTGTTGAGACGCTGTTGGCCGGGCACACAGCCCTGCGGGACCGGTGGTTTGGCAGTGTGCCTGTGGTTGTGTTGGGCTGGATGGCTGCTGGCGGCGACACTGCCGACGACTGCGCAGCGGGCCAAGCCCCAGGCTCCACCGCCGCGACTGGCCAGCTTGCCGACGGTGGACGTTGGGGACGGGTATTTAACGCCCACCGGCAGACGCGCCCTGCATCGGTTGGTGGATGTGGTGGCGGTGCGCGCCGCCACAGGGACCAACATCGATGCAGTCATGAAGGAACTAGGCCGCCCACGCATGGTGTTGACCGACTGGACAGTGGCATGGGAGGTCGGGCGCGGTTACCGCCTGCTGCGTCGAGCCCACCGCCAGTCTGCCGCACCAGTGGAAGCGGCCACCGAGCTGAACCACAACCTGAAGGCCATCCGCCAACTGCCAGGCTTGGCCGCGGCTAACCCGGTGTTTGTGGACCCGCAGGATCGGTTGTGGCTGGTACCGACTTCGGAGATCATCGTCTGCCTGCGCCCGGGCACCGATCCGCAACGTTACTTTGGAGCGGACTGGCCGCGAGCCCGTCGGTTGGCGGGTGGGAGCGACACCTTTGTGCTGACTTTGCCCAGCGCTAATGCTGAGGAGCTGTTGGCTGAGGTGAACCGGCGCATGACCGACCCGCAGGTGGCCTGGGCTGAACCAAACTTCATCAGCCAAGTGCGGCGCCAGACCAATGACAGGTACTACCGGTTCCAATGGCACTTGAAAAATACTGGTCAGACCGGCGGCCGCTCCGGTGCAGACCTCGACGTGCTTGAAGCATGGCAGGTCACCACGGGCCGGGCTGACATTGTGGTGGCGTTGCTGGACGACGGGGTGCAGTTGGATCATCCGGACCTGAGCGCCAACCTATTTGTGAATGCGGCTGAGGACGGCTTTGACAGTGATTGGAACGGTTACGTGGGCGACCGACACGGCTGGGACTTTTTTGACGCCGATCATGACCCCAGCCCGGCGGACCTGTATGACGACCACGGCACCGCCACAGCCGGCGTGGTGGCATCGGTGGGCAACAACAAGCTCGGCGGCGTGGGGGTGGCCTTTGGGTGCCGAATCATGCCGGTCAAGGTCATTCGAGGCGATTGGGCGGTGGCGGCGGCTGACATGGCCGAGGCGATTTACTACGCCGCGGGACGCGATTACTACGGCGGCTGGTGGCGGGGTGCAGACGTGTTGAGCATCAGCCTGGCCTTTGCCGAATCGCGGGTGGTCAGTGAGGCCCTGGGTTGGGCAGCCCGGTCGGGTCGGGGCGGCTATGGCTGCCCGATCTTTGCCGCCTCAGGCAACAGCGCTAGCCGCTGGCAAGTCAGCCGATTCGAAGTGCCCGTTGGGCGAGCCGTGGGGCCGGGTTGGTTCCGGATCGGCTTCGAGTATCGCAAAGACAGTCTGGGCAGTGAGGGCGAAGACCTCGTCATGATCGATAACGTGGCGCTCGTCCGAGGCGACGGCTTGACGCTGGTCAACTCGGCTCTGGGCCCCGGCGGCCGCCAAGATTTCGAGGGTAACACCTTTCCGCCGCCAGGCTGGGTGACCGATGCCTCCCCGGGTAGTGAGCCCTGGACGGTGACTACCAACCGGGCGTTGACCGGCACGGGTGGAAAGCAATCTGCACGCTCCGGGTACGTGCGGCACGGAGGCTGGAGCGAGCTCCGCACCCCGTTGATTGCGCTGGCGGGCGATGAAATCCTGAGCTTTAGCTGCTACACATCCAGTGAATTGGAAGACGGGCTTTACGTGTGGGCGTATGATCCGACCGATGGGATGGTGTGGGTGTATCCGGAGCTGAGCGAGTTGCCACTGGCCAGCGGTAACCCGGACATCATCACAGCTATCGAGTTTCCTGCCCGACACCCGGATGTGATCGCGGTGGGCGCCAGCACCGATGCTGACTTGCGCGCTGACTATAGTCAGTTTGGGCTAGGCCTGGACTTCTTGGCCCCCAGCAGCGGCGGCTGGAGCGACATCATCACCACGGATCGGACGGGAACAGACGGGTATGCGTACGATCCATTTGCGCCGACCCTGGACTACGACCTGCATTTTGGGGGCACGTCAGCCGCCGCACCAGCGGCAGCCGGCGTAGGTGCGCTGTTGCTTTCGGCTAATCCGCTGCTCACAGCCTCCGAGGTGCGAGCCCTAATGCGAGATTCCTGCGTAAAGATCGGCAAAGTCACCTACACCAATGGCTGGCACCCACTTTATGGGTACGGGCGGTTAGATGCTGGCGAGGCGTTGCGGCGCGCGACGCCGGACCTGCAGGTGAAGTTGTACGATTTCCCTGACCCAGTGGCCCTGGGCCAACTGCTGCGGTGCACTGTGACGGTGACCAACCACGGCCAGGCCGTGGCGCGGGACGTGATTCTGACCTGTTTCTTCCCCACCAACGCCCAGTTTGTATCCGCCTCAGTGCCGCAGAGTTGGCGCGAGGGTTTGCTGGACTTGCTGTTGGGCGACCTAGCCTCCGGGAGTGGGTTGGTGATCGAGTATCTGCTGCAACCGGTGAGCGGCAGTCGGTTGACCAACGCCGTGGAGGCCACCAGCTACGCGCTGGACCTCAACCCGGCGGACAACCAGGCCACCGTCACCACTCAAGTCCGCGGTCCAGACACTCAACGGCCTTCGCTCAGTATCAGTTTTCCGCCGCCGGGTGCGCGACTGACCAACATGCACTTGTCGGTCAAAGGCACGGCCACCGACAACGCAGGTGTAGCGCGCATCGATTATTGGGTCGAGAACCTGGCAGGCTTGGGGCCGGTGCATTCGATCTTCAACTCGACCATCACCGGGCCACTGGGCTGGTCAGGGCCGCTGATTGGCCTGGTGCCCGGCACAAACGTTATTCGCGCGCGCGCTTGGGACGCCTCGGACAACCCGGCGGCAGAGGTGGCGCGCCAGTTTTTCATAGCAGTCTCGAGCCCGCTGCGAGTGCTGGTCCGGGGCCAAGGCACACTCAGCCCGCCCGGCACAAACCGGTTGCTGACCCTGCACACCACGCATTCGATCCAAGCGCGTCCAGCCTGGCCTGGCTATCTGTTTTCAAACTGGGTCGGGAGACTGGGCGAGGATGGCCCCGTGCTGTTTGTCAGTGGGCAGCCCCAGATGCGGTTTTTCATGGTGTCGAATCTAGTGTTGGAAGCGAATTTTGTCGCCAACCCATTCCTGGGTTGGGTAGGCAGCTTCAATGGCTTGTTTTACGAATCGGGTGGGGTGACCCACGACCGGTCAGGTGCTTTTTCACTGGCCTTGCGCGCCAGTGGCACTTACTCGGCCTCGATGCAGGTGGCAGGCCAGCGGTTGAGTATGAGCGGCCAATTCGACCTAAATGGCCGCGCAACCAACCGGCTTGTGCGCCGCACCGGGGACGACCTGTATGTGGAGTGGCAGTTGAACATTGGCGGCACAGGCACCAACGACTTGTGGGGTTGGGTGCGCAGCGCCGATGGCGCCTGGACGGCTGAGTTGGTGGGCGACCGCGTCCCGGTCTATGCCCCGGGCGCCTCGCCCTACGCGGGCCGATACACCTTGCTGCTCAGCGGCACACACGAGCCGGGCGACACGACCCGGCCCACCGGTGACAGCCCAGCCGTGGCGTTGGTGAACAACGCCGGTCGCCTCAGTCTGGTGGGCACCCTGGCGGATAACCGGCCGATGAGCCTCAGCGCCCAGGTTAACACCAATGGCCTGTGGCCGCTGTATGCTTCGCTCTACGGCGGGCGCGGTTCGATCCTGGCTTGGGCCGGCCTTCCAGAGACTCCAGCCTGGCCAACCAACTTGGCACAAGCGCCACTAAGCTGGATCAAGCCCGCCACCACCGACCGCTATCATCCCGGACCGTTTCAGTTGGAAACCGTGTTGCTGGTTTCGTGCTACAGGTTTAGTCGTCCGGTGCTCCAATTGAGCAATGCGCCGGTGGTGTTGCTGGGTGGCAATTTGGCTGAGCCGTTAACCAACTGCATCACTGTGTTGAGCAACAACGCCTTCTTGCCCTGCGGGCCGCTGAGTCTGACGCTCAAGCTCAATGGCGCCGATGGCCGTCTGACCGGCACGTTGAATTATCAAGGCCGGCGGTTACCGTTGCAGGGTGTGGTGCTGCAAAGCCTGACCAATGGCGCAGGGTTCTTCCTGGGCACAAACCAGAGTGGCTGGTTTGGATTCGGACCGTAGGTGCCGGCTTGGCCGGGTTGATTTGGTCGGGCCTGCTGCGGTCCGTTCACCTCACTGCAGGGTCGGCAGGGGCACTTGCTCGCCCCGGCGTTGTGCAGCGTGGTCTTGGACTGAGTAGGTGCCGTAGAAGGGCGCATTGGCGTCCAGCCACAGGTAAATCCGGCGTCGGTCAGCCTCGCTCCACTGTAAGGCAGGCCGATGCACCGCATCGTCCAAAATCCGCGTCAGGGGACTGGCATCGGCGCCCGCTTCGCCTGGCCGGGTAGTGATCTCCCTGATGGTAGCGCCGCCCCACTCGTACCAGCGCAGATACGGTTTGAGGTTGACGTAAGCGCGCGAGAAGGTTCGGACCGGTTCGGACGTGAGGGCCAGCTTGCTTTTGCCCGGGCCAGGTTGGCCGTCGTGGCAGCGGACACAATGCGCATCCAACACAGGCTGCACCAACCGGGTAAAATTCATCGGCTTGGAGCCCTCTGGCCCGGGCTGCAATTGGGATGGTGGTCGAAGGAAAGCTTGGACGGGCCGATTGACTGCGGCTGCGCCGGTGGGCTCGTGGCAGCCAACGCAGCCGCGGCGTTCCCCAGGCTGCAAGTAAGTGACGCTGCGCATGGTCTGCACCGCCCGACCATCGGCATCGACCGCCTGGAAATAAAGCGGTTTGGCCGCCGGCGCGCGGAAGTAAGCCGAGCCGTCGGGCTCGACCGGCACGGTACCCAGCAACAGCCGGGCAGACTCGGCATTGGCGTGACCCAAGCGCGGTTGGTTCACCGCGTGCGGGGCGGGTTTGGGCAGAATCTGGAACACGCGCAGCTCGCGAATGGGCCGGTTGGGTGGCATGGGGAACAGGCTCCGCCGCACGTCCGTCAACAAGAACTCGCCCTCGCCTTCCAGGCTCGGGTCCAGCACCGAAGCCACCACAGGCGGCTTAGCCCGGGGCTTCAATGGGATGGGATACATGCTGGAGATACCCGGGTCGCAATATAGCAGTTCCAAGTTGCCGAACCGGTCGAAGTAATACAGCCCGGTACGTGTATCCCGGCCTTCGCCCGAACTCATGCCGGGCAGTGGATCGAAGCTGAACGATACCAGGTAGCAATCCTCCGACAACGGCCAGGGACTGTGGAAGTAGCTCTTGGGCCAGCCCACCGATTCGGGGAAACAGATTTCCGGGGTGAGCACTTGGATTGAGTCCAGCCGGTCTTCGCCACTCTTAGGGTCCAGTTGCACCCGGTTAGGGTCCAGCAGCACCAACGCCCCGCCCACATCGGCATGATGCGCACCGGCCACGAAAATGACCTTGTCGCTGCCTGGGATGGCGCGAGGTTGGTAACAGGCGTTGATGCGCATGGTATAGTTGCCAAACAGGGCCATAACACACGAGCCATCCGGCCGGCTGGTCCACAGCCCGTGGAAATTGGCAGCCGACCGGTCCACGTAATCCCATCGGATATACACGATCCGTCCGTCGTGCAGCAGGCTCGGGTGCCATTCGTCAGTCTCGTGCACCGACAAGATTCGAATGTTGCTGCCATCCGGGTCCATCCGGTGCAAGGTGTAGCTGGCACACGGCTCCCATGGGTTGTTGCACCGGGCAAAGCCGCCTCGGCGCGTGGACATGAACGCTATGCCGCCGTCGGGCAACGGACAGGGGTCAAAATCGTCCTCCACGCCCCAGGTCAGTTGCCGCAAGTTCGAGCCATCCGCTGCCATGCTGAACAAGTGGAAGGATTGGCGCTGGGGCGAATAGAAATCGGGCTTGGTCTCGGACCGCTGGGCAAAGGCGAAATAGACCGTGCGTGCGTCGTACGACAGGGCCAAGGTGGCGAAATTGCCTTTGGGCAGCTTGCCCTTGGTCAACTCGCGCGTCTGCAGCGAATAACCGGGGCGTTCCAGCACAAACACACCGCCCCCTGGGGGCACATTGCCGTAGTCGTAGAAATAGCCCATGTATTCGTGGAGCATCTGGCAGATGAACCGGTTCCGTTTCAGGAACAGTAGCGGTTGGTCACAGACTCCGGACTGTTCCAGTGCAAGCTCACGAGTCAACCACCGGGCTTTCCGATACGCTACCAGCCGATCCGCCGGGGCCATTGCCCCGCTATCGTTGGCCACCGTCTTCAGCTCAGCCACCGCAGCCGTTACCGACTGCGCTCGCGCGGGCTCCAGCCGATCCCGTAAATATCGCAGCACGCTCTCCAGCCGCGCCACAGCCGCGGCCAGCGCTTCGGCTGAATCGGCGGACCGGCCCAACCGTTGTTCCTGTCTGGCCCAGTCGGCCTCGACCTGCTGCCGCAGCTCAGGCTCCGGCTCCGCCGAGCCTTGGCTTTGGTCAGCCAGGCATGATCCGATCCAGAGCAGCCCAGCCCCCGGGATGGCTATGACCCAAGTCTGTAGCCACCGACCACACCGGGCCACCCTCCAGGCCGCCTTTCGAGCCGAACTCGCAGGCACCCAAGGCGATGGCAACCGGCGCGTGTGGGCATCTGCATCGTGGCGACACCGACCTGGGCAGCGCGAATCAGGCGTGGGCATGGGGTAGCGTGGGTTTTCGTGCTGGCGGGATGAAAAATCTGCAATTGCAGGCCCAGCCACTCAATTCCACGCCGGCTCGTCCGGGGCATCAGCCAACAGCCGATAGCGCAGGCCCTTCTGGCGCAGGATAATCTTCCAGATTTCTTCAGGCCGCTCGTGGAACACCAGGTCCAACGAGGCCGGATGCACCATCCAAGTGTCCCGTTTGAGCTCATCGTCCAGTTGGCCTGGGGACCACCCGGCGTAGCCGGCAAAGATTTTGGTCTTTTTGGTCGGCGAGTATCCCTCGGTCAATTCGATGAGTGTGTCTAGCGAATGGTCCAGCAACAGGCCGGGCATAACGTTCGCGTTGGGCAAGTAAATGTCGGAATGCAGGAAACTGAGAGCCTGGGGCTGGACCGGCCCGCCCAAGAACAAGGTCTGTTGTTTAATGGACTCGGGTAAGTTGGCCACCAAGGCTTCGCCCACCGTCGTGGCTGTGGGCCGATTGATCACCAGCCCAAATGCACCCTCTTCATCATGTTGGCAAACCAAGATGACTGTGCGGTGGAAAAACGAACCCCGCAAGTTGCCCTTGTCCAAGATGAACTTGCCTTTGAGCGACTTATGGCCCTTCATCGTCATCCGCTATTACTGTGGCCCGAGCTTGCCCGCTTGGCAATACCCTTTAAACTGTGCCCATGAGGAAAATCGTCTGGTTAGTGCTGGTGCTGGTGACGGTGCTGTCGGTGGCCGGATGCGCCTCCAAGCCGTCCGGTAGCCGCCAATTCATCCCTGGCAAAGGCTGGGTGCCGACTGATTAGACCCGCCACAGCGTCTGACCTTCCACACCCGGGGCAGGCCGGGTGGCCAGCTTGCGCCGGAGCTTCACTGCCGCGAGCCGGCCTCTAGCTCGGTAAGGCGCCGACGTGCCTCAGCCAAGGATGGATCAAGGCGTATGGCTTCACGCAGGTGCTGGATGGCCTCGGTGTGTTGGCCTTGGGCAGCCAGCAACAAACCCAGTCGGCCGTAGGCCTCCGCATAAGCCGGGTTAAACTGTAGCGCAAGCCGGTAGCGCTGGATGGCCTCAGGCACTTGGCCTTTGCGCTCGAAGGCCACGCCCAAGGCAAATTGCGCCTCGGCAAACCCCGGAGCAATCTGGACCGCCGTTTCCAAATGCTGGATGGCCTCGTCCAAGCGGCCTTGCTTGGTCAACACCCGCCCCAGCCGCCAATGCAAATCGAACCGATACGGATGCCGCCCCAAACACGTCAGCGTGTGTTCGAACAACGTCACGCTATCGCGCCATACCTCGGTTTGGCGCCAGCTCAGCACACCCAACCCCACTGCCACCACAGCCGCAGCGGCCAACGCCACCGTGCGGCGGTGGCCGACTGCACACCACTTCAAGCCCGCCGCCGCCAACGCGATTGACCACAACACACCGGCCAAGCTGGCGTAACGGTCGTTGGCGTAGTGCGGATGTTCGGTCAGGCCCAGCATCGGAACCATCAGCACCAGGTAACTGAACCATAGCGGCAACGCCGCTGGCCATGGTCGGCGATACGTTACCACCAGCACCGTCACCAACCCCAAAAACACCGCACTCTGCACAAACACCGCATCACCAGGCCGCACCTGTAGCAGGCTGGTGTAAACCGGCGCTAGGCCAAACGGCACCCACGGTCTCCAAACGTAGTAAGCCCACACATAACAGGCCTGCATCAGCCGTTGGGCCAGGCTGAACTCGGCCAGCGACGGCGCCTGGGGCCAGCCGCCCTGCACATGCAACCGAGCCCAGATGGTGATGCCCAAGCATAAGCCCGCCAAAACTGCAAATGGCACCTTCTCAAGCCACACCCAGCGCGCCGGCGCGTCGGTCCAACCGCCAGGGCGACTGCCTAACCGCCGTAACGGATAAACGTCCAAGGCCACTAACCCAGCTACGTAGCCAAGCCCGATCGGATACGAAAACAATGAAAGCCCATAGGCGCACACTGCCCCCCAGTAAAGCCAACGGCGCCGCTGCGCCTGGGCCTGCGCCGCCCCTATGTAGGCCAGAGCCGATACCAGCAAGAACAGCAGTGCCTGCTCATGCAAGAAGGCCGAGGCCCACGCCACCAATTCGACCCGCAACGGGTGCACCGCCCACAGCGCGGCGGCGCCGCCGGCTACCAGCCGTAGCCAGGCCTGGCTGACTGGGCTGCCCTGGCCCAAGGCTGCCTGCATCAGGCGGCCTACCAGCAAAAACACCAGCACAGCGTTTAGGCTGTGCGCTACCAGACTGGCTAAATGATATCCGAACGGATTACGCCCGCTGACTTCGTAGATGGCCGCCCAGCTCAGCCACGTCAGCGGTTGATACCGGACCACGTAATCAAACCCTGTAAATGCCCACCGAACTGTCGCCGCATTCAGTCCGGTCAAGTGCGGATTGGCATACAGCAGGGTGTCGTCGTCCCAAGCCACAAACTGGTGACCCAGCACGCGCCCGAAAACCAGCGCCGTGCTAATCACCAACAGCAGTGCGATCCCAATGTCACCTATATGCCGCCGCATGCTGCGAAGTCCAGCTTAGGCCGGTGCCGCGCACTAGTCACGCCGCCATGCTGCGGTTGATCGGGCGCAGCCGCCTTCCGGCGGCTGGGCTTGGGCTTTTGCCATCGCACGCTAGCATGAGATTATAAACCCGTCGCTTTCCCAGGCCCGGGCCGCAGCCGAAACCAGCGCTAGCGGACGCCATCCCACTCGCATCAGCGCCTTTAAGTGCTCCGCTTGCTGGCGCTTCAAACCCTGCTGGCGCCTGCCCTCAGGTAAACCCTTTGGCTTCTTTCTGTGGGTGGCATCAGCTCAGATGCTGAGAGCGCGTCCCCGACATGCATCCGATCCATCCCGACGGAGTCGGTCGCAGCGAGAAATTGCAGAGGCGCCAAGGGCGCAGAGATTATTAACGTTGAGATTCTTTCGCCTTTTTGGGCGTACTTGGCAGTTCGAGGGTTGGGTGGAGGTGAAGCTGGAAGCTCGGGACGCCGCTGGCCTTCAACTCACCCGGGGCTGTCCCTTTCATAGGGGTCGCAGAACAATCTCCAAGGAATAGTGCAAGCGCCCCCATTTTGGCAGGACTCCCTCTGCCTCCAGGGCACGAGACGGCTGTCCCAAGTTGCCTCTCTCCTCCACGGAGCGTGGGGCAAGCGCAGGCGTACAGATCATGCGGTATGGGGCTGGATGGTGAAGGTGCTTCAGAGTGCAAGATCGGCTGCCGAGGCTCGGAATTCTTTCGAACCGACGTAACCAAGCTTGCCCTGGGCATGCGGTTGGCGAACCCGCCCCAGCACTGGAGCAAGTGGATCGGGCCTGGTCCGACGCCCAATGCCGGAGCTAGGGCTGGGCGCTTGCTTTACCTTTGGCGCGCTGTTCGGCAAAGAAGGCTTGCAGTAACGCCCGCGCTTCGGCTGCTCGAACGCCGCCGGTCACAGCGCATCGATGATTCAGTGCAGGGCATTGAAGCAGGTTCATCACACTGCCGGCGGCGCCCGCTTTAGGGTCAGCCACGCCGAACACCACTCGAGCCAAGCGCGCATGTACCAAAGCACCCGCGCACATCGGGCAGGGCTCCTTGGTCACATAGAGTGTGCAGTCGGTCAGCCGCCAATCCCCCACCGCCTGCTCGGCTTGAGTGATGGCCAGCATTTCGGCGTGGGCGGTAGCGTCTTTGAGCAATTCCACCTGGTTAAAAGCGCGGCCAATGATCCGGCCAGCCCGCACCACCACCGCGCCCACAGGCACTTCTTGAGCGTCGCGAGCTCGGGCGGCCTGCCGGAGCGCTTCGCCCATGAAGTAGTAGTCGCTTTCCAGGTCGATCAAAGGTCCGGTCGAGTGATTGGGCTGGGCCGGAGGGTCAAGGCTCATAATGCAGCAGGCGCAATAGCTTCCTCCAATGTCCACTCTTGCCGGCCATCCGCATGGCAATGGCAATGAGCGGCAAAAAAGCCGCCGCGATACCGCCAAAACAACGGCCAAATCTGCTCCCGGTCAGTCTGCGGCAGTTTAAGCTTGGGCAGCTCGGCCGGTGCAAAAAACTGGAACCGGCCCTCGGGGATGGGCGGGGGCAGAGTCCGGAGCCTGGGTTTGACCTCGAACAAGAACATGAGCCAATGGGCCTGCCCTTCGTAACCGTGTTCGCTGACCAATCCAGTCAGGTGCAGATCGCTGGGCTTGATGTGCAGGCCCAGCTCTTCCCGCGCCTCGCGACACGCGCAGGCGTAAGGCGACTCGCCCAAATCGGTCCGCAGCTTGCCACCGCACGGGCTCCACAGCCCGCAGTTGGGCTCGCGCGTCCGTTCCAGCAACAAGACCTGGTCCTCAAGATTGAAGCAGTAAAGCAGTGTCGAGATTCGATACGGCAAGGTCATCGGTGCCAACCAAACCCAGCTATCGGGTCCATGCAATCCGTTTGAAGACCCGCGCCGGCCCGCCAGGGCTTCAGGGTTTAAACCCGCCCGCCGCGACAATGATCAGTAACACCACCAAAATCAGCCCCACAACCGCAGCGGCGATGATGAACAGGCGGCCCCGGTTGCTCTTCTTCTCGAACCCGGTTTTGCCTTCCAGACTGGTGGTGCGCGGTCGCTCTAGCTCGGTGATCTTGACGCCTTGAGGAATGACGATGGTCTTTTCCAACACTTGGCGCTTAGGGGCGGCTGGCTCGCCGGTCTCTAGCCGCATCTCGATCAAGCCCAAGCGCAGGATCTGCCCCGGCTTGAGCACGCCCTCGGTAATCCGCTCCCCGTTAATAAAGGTCCCGTTGGTCGAGTGCAAATCCCGCACCAGCACCTCGTTCCCCTGCAGGATCAGTTCACAATGATGCCCTGACACTGACCCATCCGGGATCTGAAAGGTGTTGTCCTCCAGCCGGCCGATGGTGGTCCGCTCGGTCTTCAGCTCGTAAGTCCGGCCGGTATAGCCTTCGCTCAGAAGGACAAGTCTTGGCATAAGCGACGCAACGCAGCCCAGTATCGGCTTGGCCTGGGTCAAGTCAACGCTGAAACCGCAAACCAGCCGGAGCAGGCCCCAGCTCATTGTCCTGCCTTCCGGCGCCTTGCCGCCGGCACGCTTGGTGCCGGGCTGTAGCACAGGGCTCCAATCTGCTGACTTGAGCCGCTTGGGAAGCGCCGAAAGCGATTGCCGGAGCGAAGCGACGGCAAGGCCCACAGGGCCGAGTGAACGCGCGCGAACAAGCTAGTCGCAGATTTCCAATCCGCACCCCCACTGCTTGCCGACCTGCCACCGTGGCCTTGGCCCTGGGGATGCGAGTCGCAAGCGGTAGCTGCAGACGTCAGTGGGCGGGTTGATCCGCCGTTCCGCCACCTTACGGCAGCGGCTACGGTTGGCGGCGGCCCGATCCATCAAGCCCTGGCTGCGCGACGGGTATTCAGCCGCAACCGGCATTCAGCCGGAATATCCTTGGCCCCAGCCGGTGCATCATCGCACATTTGGCCTGTGGGTTTTCGAGACAAGATCATCAGTTGGGATCAACTTCCACAATGGCGAGCGGCCCTGCGGGCAGCCGGTCGGCGCTTGGTGGTGACCAATGGCTGTTTCGACATCTTGCACGTAGGCCATGTGACCTACCTGGAGCAAGCGCGCCAATTGGGAGACGCGCTTCTGGTTGGGCTTAACAGCGACAGCTCAGTGCGCCAGCTCAAAGGCAGTAGCCGGCCCATCAACTGCGAGGCTGACCGCGCCGCCATGCTGGCGGCCCTGCAATGCGTAGATGCGGTGTGCATCTTTACCGAGCGGTCTGCTGTCCGGTTTCTGTCCGTAGCTCAGCCAGACATTTACGTCAAAGGCGGCGACTACACGCCGGACACTTTACCGCCAGAAGAGTTAAAAGTGGTCCGAGAGGCTGGAGCGCAAGTGGTGGTGCTGCCGTTGGTGCCTGGCCAGTCCACCTCAGCCTTGGCGCAGAAGATCGCCCGGCTTTGAGCTGCGGGTGCGCCCGCTGGCTGTGGTCATGGACGGCGCTAACTTGCCCGGGCGTAAGCGGCCGACTCGAAGGCCTGCCGATTCGATCAAGTATCGGCTCCGGAACCGTTGGCACCCGCGCTTGACCGGGCAGGTGGGTTGGTCTGTTGTGCCCTCGGTGCTGTTGGTGTCAAAAGCCGGTGGCCTACTTCAGCAGGTCCATTCCCGGGCTGAAGCCCACCGTGCCCAGTGTGACGGGGCGAAAGATGCCTCCGGCTCCATACCAATCGTGCACGCGCACCGCTAACAAGGCGCGCTGGCCAGGCTGAACCAAGGCGGTGATGTTGTGGCTTTTCTTTTCGTTGAAGGCGTCTTTGCGGGTGGCCAAGTCGCCCCCTCGACCAGCCAATTGGCCGTTGACATACAACTCATACACGTCGTCCACACCCTCGAACGACACAAACACAGGCCGGCCTTGCCACCGAGCCGGGATGTCCACCCAAAGTCGGTACCAAGCCCAGCCGTCCAGGTTCGGGTAACCCTGGGCTTCCCAGGCGGTGCCGATGCGAATGTCGCGCCAAGCCTCATCGCTGGCCCCGCCGGGTCGGTGCCAGCCCAGAGCTAATCCCTCGTCTTTTGGGTCTGGCCTGAACTGCCAGGTGCATGCCGTCAGGTTGGTTTGTTCAGCGTGCAGCTTCTGTTTGAGGTAGGACCAGGCTGCTTCAGGCAACTGCTGTCGGGGCGGGCTGGCTTGGCACAGATGCTCGACCAACCGGTCCAACAGCCAGCGCCCGACTGCATTGCCGGGTCCTGCGTGTCGCACGGCGCTGACCAGCAGCCGGCCTGCGCCGGCGCGCGTTTCGAAAATGAGGGCGTGCGTTTTGACGGTTTTCAAATCGTGCGTGTCCCACAACAGCAACACCGGGTCGATAGCTTCCAAGTAATCAATGTCGGGCACCACGGGCCCAGCCAGGTCAAAGGCCTGTAACTCCACCAACAACTGCCGCGGCACCTGGCCGGCCAACGGCCGCTCCGGCACATACGGTGCACCGCGCAAGAACCAATGCTCCTGCAGAGGCAGACTGTTTTTCTGGCCATCGGGCAACAACAGCACCCGACCGCCTTGTTCCAGATGGTCCACCAATGCGTCGTCGAACCGGGCCGCCACCGCTACGGCATCCGCGGCACCCGGCTGGAACGGCTCTGCGGCAGGGAACAGTTCGTGCGCCAGCTCGGGCGCAACCGAGCTATGGATTCTCAGGCTGGGTCGCGCTTCTGGGTGGATGGGGGCAGGCACTACCCACAACGGCCAGTGGTTGGTGAACGTGCCGGTAGCAGTCTGGAGCCGAGCGCACAACACCAGTCGCTGCGGCTGGGTGACCTCCGGGAGTGGCCAGTCCAGCTCCAGCCAGCGCGCCACGGTGCCAACGTTCTGCTGCAAACCCGACCGGGTCCGCCGCTGCAGTGTGCGGTTGGATGCATCTGCGGCCTGCAAAGTCAGTTCCAGCTCCGCCTGTTGCAGCGGTTCCTGGCCAAAATGGCTGATCCACACTTCGGCTCGCAACCGTTCAGCCGAACTGAAGCTGCGCCGGTCCGCCTCGGTCTTCAGCAGGCAGATGGTGTCCCGGTGCCAAGCCCAATCGGCTGCCGTCCACTTCGGTCGGCCCAAGTAATCGATCAGACCCATGCTGGCGTTTGGGATATCACGGATCACACTGACCACATAGCCGCCGTAGGGCATTTGGCGACGGTAGGCCTCGATTTGGTATTTGCGCATCAGCCAAGCGTATCGGAGCGAATCCGCACCCAGATGTTCCAAACCATCGGCGGCGATAGCCCGTAGCCGCTCAATCCACTGCGGGATTTGGTCTATGGGCCCCGGCGCCCACCAGGGGCGCTGGTCACCGAGCCGGTCCAGCAGAGCCGGTCTGTCCAGCCATGTATCGGCGGCCATCGCCTCGCCCAACACCAGCGGTTTCAGTCCGTGGGCCAAGATGTGATCACCCAAACGCTGGAGCGTTTTGACCCAAGTGTGATTGTTGCCGTAGGGATGGTCGTCGTAGAAGTCGGCAATCCGCTGCCACTCGATCCAGCTTGAATCATCTTCGACCAGCGCACCCGGGATCATCGCTTTAGCCAGCTCGTAGAGGCTTCGAATCACTTCCAAATCTGCCCCATGCCCGGTCTCGCAAGTCAAACTGCGCAGGATGATGCAAGGATGATTGCGGTCGTACCAGAAAAACTCGGTAAACTCGCGCCGCAACGGCTCCAAGAACTGAGCCGTCAATTTGGGATGCCAGGTCGGATACTCCATCCAGGCCAGCATCCCAAGTTCGTCGGCCAACTCCAAATACCGCTTGGGCGGCACCCAGAGGCAGAACTTCATCAGATTGAAGCCCCAGGCGCGGGCCAGCTCCAGTTCGCGCCGCCAAACCGCTTCACCAGGATTCGGCGCCGTCAGCGGCGCTGAGTAGCCCCAGTTTAACAACCCCCGCACCTGGATCGGCTGACCATTGAGCCGCAGTTGCGGCCCCCAAACCTCGATGGACCGAAATGCAGCGCAGGTTATCACCCGGTCACCATCAGGCCCGCCTACCTCAATCGCCACTTCGTAAAGGGCTGGGTCAGACGGCCACCAAGGCCGCGCCCCGGGTACCGGCGCCCGGCAGATCAATGTATCGTTGCTACGCTGGACTTGGAGCTGAAGCCACTGCCAGTCCACGCTACCGCGCAACCGGAGGCCCACACGCACGGGCGGAATGCCCTCCGGCACCTTGCCAGCCAGAGGAATCTCCAGGCACAACTCCTCTCGCACCGGGTCGCCCACCGACAACAACCGTAACTCGTCACAGTAAGTCTCCGGCACCACCAACAAGTTCACCTCCTGCCACAGCCCACCAAAATGCGGCGCAATGGCTGGCAGGAACCCTTGTGTGTTGTGGCCCACCTTTTCGTCCAGCCGCACCCGCACTTCATGAACGGCGTCAGCAGGCGCTTGCCGCACCAGCTCAGTCACATCAAACCGGAAGGGTGTCCACCCGCCCAAATGGCTACCGAGCAGATGCTGGTTCCACCACACTTGCGCTTCAGTAGCTGCCGCCTGGAAGTGCAGCAGCAAACGGCCACCCGCCGGCAACTTCAGCGGCCCGACCCGTTTGCGGTACCACCCGACCCCGTCAAACTGCGGGCCTTCATGTTGCTCGAAGCTAGACGGCACCGTGACTGTCTTCCACCGGTCGGGTGGATCGGTGTCGCGCCGGAATTCCCAGTCGCCATTCAGGGAAATGGTCTGACGCCCCTGCCCCAAAGCCGGCACACCGGCACCGGCCACCCACGCAAGCACTATGGCCCACACCCAAGGCCACTGCCCACACACTTTCGTTCGCATGGCGCGCCGCATTCTCGGGCCACAGTCAAGCATCGTCACGGCCTTTTTGAATCCTGTTTCACCCAGGCGCCATCTCAGCTTGCCACCAGCCAGCGCCCTCAGACGCTCAATCCGCCACGGGCTGATCCGCAGCGCACCGAGTAATCCCTTCGGAAATCGCAAGGCCGAGGATCGGATCCGCAACCACTGGCTGCCACCCCACAGCACATGCCCGCCAGCGCGACTTTCAACCCCTGCAGCAGGAGCAGATGATCTTACAGTATGTGACCAATCACAGGCGGATAATCCGAGAAGAGGCCGCTGCCCTTCGCCAACCTGGCGCCCGGCAGGCGAGGCGTTTGCTTGGATTCTTAGCCACCCGCCACTGCGTTTTGGTTGGCGCCACGTGCAGTGTACCCAACGCGGGGCCGAGGTTCAGTGTACTCCCTGGAGCGCTCGCTAAGCCACCGATGCCAACGGCCCTGAGACGGTTCTGGCGCGATGGGCTCGACGGTTGCTGGGGTGGCAGACGTCCTGGTGCTTCGGACCGGTCAAGCGCCCACTTCCCCGGCGCTGCGGTGTGAACTGGCACTCCGGACTCCGATCGAACCGAGGCGCAGGGTGGCCGAATCCTTCGGCCCCAAAGGGAGCCGATCCTCAATTGATTTCTGGCCTAACGCGACGTGTCAGCCGATGCAGTGGAGGGCTTGACCAACAAAATTCGGATGGTGCCCACCAGCCCATCCGGCTTTTGGACCTAGCAGGTGACCGACCCGGCTTGTGCTACAACCCTGGCCGACTCCCCAAAGCCATGCGTCACCCGGAACTTCTGCGCCGGATGCGGGCTCGCTAGGTCGTCCATCCTGGCTTGAAGAAGAACATCATTTGTCCTCCGCAAATTATGTTGTAGATGAAAACCGACTGGATGTAGGAAGTCGCGACCAAGAGCAGCACTTCCGGGATACGGATTCTGGGTGCGCTGTTAAACAAGGTCGCCATTCCAAGCAAGCTGAGACCGATCCCGACAAAACAGTCAACCCGGCGAGGAAGTGAAAGGAACGCTAAAAGCAGTGCCGCCACAAACCAGCATACGACTTCAAAAACTTTCGCCAGCTCAACCGTTTTCAACTCGACTGCAGCTAGACAGATTAGGCCAACCAAGACAGCGAGGCCCGGCTTAACCGCCCAGCCGGGTGCTAAGTTGAGGATGGCAGAGGCTTCGGCCCATGCATACAGCCCTGCCAACATCAACCCGCCAGCGAGCCACACTGCAAGCCCCACTATGTGTCTGGCACGCCGAAGCTCACTTTTGGTCTTCATGATGAATGGGACACGGCTTTTCCTTACATGGTGTCGGGCCCCAATCGCAGGCATATTGATCCAACATGTTGTCAATGCGCCAGTGGAGTAAGGACAGCGTCTGAGGACTTTTCCCGAGACGGCCCCCCACAGCGCATCTAGAAGCGGTTTGTCAATTGTAATCGTCAGGCCCTCCTGGCTCTTGATCCTTGAAGTTTGTGTAGTAGTGGTCTGCCTCATGCGCCAGAAGACCACCAAACATGGCAACCCTAGCGAAGCAGCATGGATTCAGATTTCGCCAGACGCTGGCGATAAAGATGTGTCCCTTGTACGTCAACCCCTCAACCGCCGTACCTGAAAATGTGGCCCAGTAAACATCCGGAAAGCATGGTAGATAGCGTGGAGACCCCCGCAACTCTCTCACCAGACAGAAACCGTGGCTACCAACCTGTTCGTCGGCCTTCGAGAACTGCCTACTGAGCGTAACCGTTACCCTGCCTCCGCGGTCGATTCCCACAGTGAAAACCGTTCCAGGCAGGGCCTCGGGATCCGAGCCGAGCTTGTCCATTTCCCGGAGTGGCGCATTGCAAACGACCAAGTGAAAGCCTAGTCTGGCCTGCTGGCGCTTTACGTCGCCGTCGGCGCTGCACATGAACTCAAATCCCGCCTCGCCAATCGGATCCCTGCTCAACCACCGGCCAAGGCTGGGGCTCTAAGCGCGGTATTCGTAGAGCACCAGGTCGGTGGTGGGATCGGTGCGCTTGGTCCAGAAACGGAAGGAGTTCAGGGCGGCGGCGGGGCCGGTGACGCGGATGGGTTCACCAAACGGGCCGTATTCGTAATGGGCATGGGGCGTGGAGCGACAGGCATGGAGCTTGGGGCATGGAGCTTGGGGTTCAGAGGATCGAGGACGGGGGACGGAAGACCGCATGCAGCATGGAACCCCGAGGCGGGAGCTGGAAGCTCGAAGCTGGGAGCCCGAAGCTGGTCATCATCATGAACCCGCCTTTAGTCCGTGACAGGAGTCCGCGCCACGCTGAGGCATTCAGCAGCGCCCGGCAGTGCCGGTCACACAGGCGCGCACCGGCAGCAACGCTGTCGCGGGGCAAGACCTCCAGAACGTCACTCCGATGCCGAACCTGGCATGAGGTGGCATTCGGTCGGAACCCAAGGCTTGACCGGTGAAGATGTTCGGCCTGCTTAGGCGATCCCGACGTGCTTTCCGGAAGGCAGACCACAGTCTCCCGCTCAAGCGTTGAGCTGAGCCAAGCTCAGGCTGCGGTGTCGTTGCCCACCATTGTCGCAGGCGTTGCTCACGGTCCTGTGAGCCCAGGGGTCATCTGCACTGGCCACAGCCCCAGACCGACTTTACCCATACCCCATCACGCCCACCGCGTCAGCCATTACTGAGGCTGCCAAGGTGTGCAAGGTGGATCGCGGTCTTTTGCAGGGGCGAAAGCGATGTGTGGCAAGAGCCGCACCCTGCAGTCGTGGTGCTAAGTAGCTTCCACACAAAGCCGCACTTCAACCTCGGCCTGAGTGCAGAACTGTCCGGGCCGTCTCAGTGGGCATGGCGCCTGCAGATGGGGCACTTCCACCGCACTGCTGCCAGCCGTCACAGCCACAATGGCCCGTTTTCGATCATCAGCCGGCTGGCGTTGGCGTTGGGCTTTGGGGTCATCCGTTGGGTGGGCAACACAAGGGATCCAACCCCACGGCGCCAAGGCCCAAAGAGAAGCCGCCAGGAACAGCCTGTGGGCTAGCTCGGCAGCCAATACCGCTGGCCTGTTAATCTGGCGGCTGAGAGCATGGGGCCGATGAGGTCGCCGGTTGGGGGATGCAGGCGGCTTGGGATCGGCTCATTTTGGCGAGTTCTTTTTTGTCCACTAGCTGGGGTTACGCTGATCAGCGGAGCGTGTGTTGCCTAAAACCAGGCGGACGGCTGTATGAGTTGCGGCCCCAGGGGTTAGTAAAGCCGTGACAATGCAACTGCGGCTGGGCTTATTTGGCGAACCGAATATCTGGTATGACACCTGTTGCCTCCAGACCAGCCGCATCAGTCGCCGCCGGCTACAACCGTGCCTATGTATGGGCCGTGTGCGTGGTAGCCGCTTTGGGCGGGTTGCTTTTTGGGTATGACTGGATCGTGATCAGTGGCACGGACCTTTTTTACGAGCCGCACTTCAGGTTGGAGTCGGCGTGGCAGAAAGGCTGGGCCAAGAGCTGCGCTTTACTGGGCTGCTTGGTGGGCGCGTTGCTGGCCGGGGCACTGAGTGATCGGTGGGGTCGGAAAAAGCCGTTGGGGTTTGCCGCATTCCTATTTGCGGTCTCGTCGGTAGGCACGGGTTTGTCCGGCAGTTTCGCCACGTTCATCACGTGGCGGATTTTGGGCGGGATGGCCATCGGGTTAGCCTCGAATTTATCGCCCCTTTACATTGCCGAGGTAGCCCCGGCGGAGGTTCGAGGTCGGCTGGTGTCGCTGAACCAACTGACGATTGTGATTGGGATTTTGCTGGCGCAGTTTGTCAACTGGCGCATTGCTCATTGGCATCCGTTACCCGAGGCGGCCAGTGCCGAGCAAATCGCTAGCTCTTGGGCTGGGCAGGTGGGTTGGCGGTGGATGTTTGGGGTCACGGCTGTGCCGGCCATGCTGTTTTTGCTGGGGACGCTGTGTGTGCCCGAAAGCCCGCGGTGGTTGCTGAAGAACCGAAGGGGGACCGAGGCCACGCGTGTATTGGAACGGGTGGGCGGGGCTGGCTACGCGGCTGCAGCTCGAGCGGAGATCGAGGCGACGCTGGCTGACGAGGTGCAGCAGGTGGGTCTGGGCCAGTTATTGGAGCCGCGGCTGCGGCGGGTCTTGTTGTTGGGCGTGGCGCTGGCTGTGCTGCAGCAATGGTGTGGCATCAATGTCATCTTTTACTACGCCAAGGACGTGTTCCAAGACGCTGGGTTTCGCCTGGCTGACATCCTCATCAACATTGTCTGCATCGGCAGCGTGAACTTGTTGGCGACGCTGGTGGCCATGCGCACAGTGGACCGGTGGGGACGACGTCCGTTGATGCTTTTGGGTTATAGCGGACTGGCGGTGTTGTTTGGGGTGTTAGGGCTGCTGTTCTGGGTCAATGCCCGAGGCGTGCATGTGCTGGTGCTGGTGCTGCTGGCGATTGCGTGTTACGCCATGTCGCTGGCGCCGATCACGTGGGTGCTGATCTCGGAGATTTTCCCCAATCGCATCCGAGGCCGGGCCATGTCGGTGGCGGTGGCGGCTTTGTGGATAGCGTGTTTTGTGTTGACGGAGACTTTCCCACTGCTGCGTCAGTGGCTGGGTGCTGCGGGGACATTTTGGATTTACGCCGGCATCTGCGCTGGTGGTTTCGGCTGGTTCGGGGCTCGACTACCCGAGACCAAAGGCCAGTCGTTGGAGCAGCTTGAACGGCAACTGGTGGATTGAAGCGCAGCGGCCAGCGTGACGAGGCCGACCGTCCGAGGCTTGCGCCGGAGCAAGCTGTGCAGGTTTGCCTTGCGTGCCCAGGCCGACAGCCCTACAAGCTGAACCGCGTCGCCGGTGTCGGGTCAGGACATGTGTCGGCTGATCTGTTGGACAAGAGGTGTGGTTGGGTGGCGGAGGCTTATTGGCCTGGCAGGGCCCCTGGGCAGCAGACCGGGTGTCAAGCTAGGACCACCTGGCGCCTCCAGCATGTTGGTCGAGTCCGACCACTGCATTAGCCGGCGGTTTGGCCTGAACCCCGCACGGCGGCCATAGGCTTAACGTTTTTGAGACTGCCGCGATGACAGCAACGACAACTCAGACTCAACAGCACCCCCAGCTACAGGCTCTTCCGGGAGACGAGGTGCGCCAGATCATGTGGGGGTTTGCAGACCGGTACGATCTGCAGATGCTGGTGCAAGCAGCCCGGGCCGTGGCCCGAGGGCCAGTGGCTCGGCTGGTGGCGGCTGGCGCCCAGCACAGCCACGATTGGACACCGCAGAAGGCCAGCCTACTTGAGCAGTTCGACCAGGCCGGTCTGACGGCTGCGTTTCTGGACCCTGAACATGGCGGGTTTATTGCCGGCCCGAAGAATTTGGCTCTGGCACTGATGGCGTTCGAGTTGGCCTGGGTGGATGCTGGGGCGGCCACCTGCAGCATGGCGGGCAATTTGGGTCTGGCTCCCATCTATCATTGCGGCACACCTGAACAACGGGCGCGATACCTGGCTGGGGCCGTACCGTTGAAACCGGGCGAGAGCCGCACGCAGGTGCGTGCGGCGTTTGCGCTGACTGAGCCGCTGCCGTTTGCGGGAGTGGAGACAGGCATTTTGGCAGGCAAGGTGCGTGTGGCGCAGTGGGACCAAGGGCGCGAGCCTGAGCTGCAGGTGGATAAACGTGGCCGGTTCATCACCAACATGGCTTTTGCCAATGTGGTGGTGGCGGCGGTGGACTCGGCTGATCCGCGGCTGAAGGGCAGTTGCATGGTCATTTTGGAAAAGGGCGATCCAGGCACCTGGGACCCCGGCACGCCGGCACGCAAACTGGTGCACCAGCTTTCCTCGACCACCGACCCGATCTTCAGCCTGCGGGTGCCTGCCAGTCGGATTGTGGGCGGCTACACCGTGCAGAACGGTGTCATTGTCCCGAACTACTCGCATAGCGAAATCCTGGAAGCCGTCTTCCGCCGCACCCGCGTAACGGTAGGGCTGATGACGGCAGCCAAGCTGTTGTCGGCAGTGGAGCCGCTGTTGTTGTATCAGCGTCGGCGGTTCCGGGGTGGCGAAGGTGCGCCCGGCACGCCCCGCTACGAGCTGGGTCTGCAACAGAAACAGGATGTCTTGCATCGGTTGGTAGATGTGTGGGCGATGGGCGAGGCGTGTGCGTCGCTGGGGTTTGCAACAGCCCGGTTGTTCGACGAGCTAGACCCATTGGAACAGCAGAAACAGCAATTGTTCACCCAGAAGAAACTCTCAGGCCGAGCGGCACTGAAGGAACTGGCCCGTAAACAGGAGGCGGCTCTGGAACTGGTGCGGCTGGCCAGCCAGCCGGCTACCGACCCAGTGCTCCAACGCAAACAGGAGTTGGAGGCTGACCCGTTGGTGCGATTTGTTTTGCTGGATGCGTTGGCCAATGTGTTGTGCCCAGCCTGCAAGCTGTGGAACACAGGCCAAGGCGCCACCACGATGCGCGAGGCGGTCAGCTTGATGGGCGGTTACGGGATTACCGAGGATTGCCCGGGTTTTTTGGGGCAGAAATGGATTGATGCCCAGCTTGAAGCCACCTACGAAGGGCCCGAGGCAGTTCAACGACTCCAGCTTTCCCTGACCATGACCCACGAGCTGTTCCTAGCGCAGTTCGACCAGTGGATCACCGAGCTGCGCCGCATCGCTTCGGAACGGCCCGGCACCGGCGCTTGCACGCTGGCCACTGCCATGCAACTGTGGCGTTGGACTTTGGACTACACTCAGACCGCCACCGACGCACACGGCGCCAAGCTTTACCATAAAGCCCGTCAAGGCGTCACCTTCCCGTTAGCCGACGCCCTGTGTTGGCTGTTGGCCGCGCGCCAGTTCATTCTGGATGTGATCGAGCTTGAAACCCAAGGTGCAACGCACCCGGCCTTAACCCAAGCGCTGCCTGGGCTGGTGAGCTTCTTCACCGATTTATGCCATGTGCAAGCCGCTCGGGCAGCGGGCGAAGTGGGCCGTATTTGCGCTGAACTGGTCCACGGCTACCGCCAACACCCGGCTTGGGACCAAGCCACCAGCTCGACCGGTTACCAGGCTGAGGAACTGGCGGGCTTGGAAAGTGTGATGCCGGGCATCGACGGGGCTGCGCGCGCTTACAGCGACGTGACCGAGTCGGATCAGAGTCGGCCGTGCAAAGCCGGGCCGTGCGTCCGGCTCAACGAGTTGGAAACGTTTGTGCGTTTGCGGACCAAACTGGACGGCTGCCTGACGGGCTGTCGCCTCGCCAAGGACCGCGCTGCTGAAGCCCTGACGCGGGTGATGATACCCGAGGCGTTAGACTACCCGAGGTGAGGGATGGCTTGCCGGTTGAATCAGCGCGGCCAGGGTTCGACGCGCTTTAGCAAGCCCTCAGTGGGTTAAGCTGGCCCATGCCAAGTGCAATCTTGAAACGCTACGCCGCCCTGGATCGGATCGCCACCGGGTATCGAGCTTCCCAAGTGCTGTTTACCGCGGTGCGACTGGGTGTGTTTGCTGCTCTGGGTAGCCGGGGCATGACTGCCAGAGGCCTGGCCCGACGGTTGCGGACTGACCCGCGAGCCACTCGCATCTTGGCTGACGCACTGGCTGGCTTGGGCCTGCTGCGCAAACGGGCTGGGTGGTACTGCAACTCGGCGCTTGCGCGCGAGTTTCTGGTGCCGACAGCCCCGTGTTCGCAACAGGCACTCTTGCTGCACGGGGCAGCGCTTTACCAACGCTGGGCCAAGCTGACCGAGGTGGTCCGCTCCGGCCGGCCAGTGCCCGGGCGGACTGACCCGCGCACCTTCGCCCATGCCATGGCTAGTTCGGCAGCGCTCTGGGCGACGGAGACAGCCGCGGCGCTGGATTTGGCTGGTGTCCGGACCATGCTGGATGTCGGCGGTGGGCCGGGGCTTTACGCCGTCGCATGCGCGCGCCGCCAACCAAGGCTGCGGGTGGTCGTGTTGGACAGCGCCCCCACGCTGCAAGTGGCTCGAAGATACATCGCCCAAGCCGGGTTAGCCGACCGGATCGAGCTGCGGGCTGGCGACGCATTGTGTGACCCGTTGGGCGGGCCGTATGATCTGGTGCTGCTGTCGAACGTCATCCATTCCTATTCTGCGGCTGAGAACCGGCGGCTCCTAGCCCGGTTGACGCGGGTGTTGGCCCCGGGCGGACGGGTGGCCATTAAGGATTTTTTCCTCGGCCCGGATCGGACCCGACCGCTGGCTGCCAGTCTGTTTGCGGTGAACATGCTGGTTAACACGGAACGGGGCGATTGTTATACAGTGGCTGAGGTGCGGCAATGGCTGCGAGCCGCAGGACTGCGGTTTGCCGGAGTGGCCAGGCTGAGTCCACCATCGCAAGTGGTGTTCGGTCGAAAGTGAGCGGGGCGGTTTGTTGAGCTGCACGGCGTCAAGCCAGGAGCGTTCGTGTCGATTCCGTTGAAGGCTGTGTTGGGCTTTGGCGGCATTGGTCTGGCGCAGTGTTGGGGCCAGTTTATGGCGGCGGTCATCCTCCGAACCGTAGCGCAGCGGCCTTCACGTCTCCCTGCGTAGCTGTGGACAGCTCTTGTGCCAAGAAGCAATGTCGCCGGGTGCCTGGTCTGGCTTAGCCCGTCCCCAAACGCTTCCGAAAATAACCGGCTACTCAGGCGGCGGGCGTGGTCAGCTCCTGGCTGGGCTGACGTGGCTGAACCGAGCTAGCCTTGGGGCAGATGAACCTGAAGTCTGCTAGCCGCCGTCGGCCCAGATCGACCCGATCCCCGAAGCCTACAATGATCGCCGGCTTCATTTCGGTGGGTTCGAACCCGCGGGACTTGGGTTGGCTGGGGTCAGGCCAGGTTCAGCGCCCGACCACTGCACGGATCGCGCCGCGCCAAAACAGGTACGATTTGTATCGTTCCTTGCGAATCTGGCCGGAATCCAGCGCAGCCTTGACCGCGCAACCGGGTTCGATGCTATGCGAGCAATCGTTGAATTGGCAGCGCACCTGGCTGAACTCGCGGTAGAGCCGGGGCAGCATGTCCACCGCTATCCACTGAGGGAGATCGACTTTTTGGAACCCGGGCGTGTCAGCGACCCAACCGCCTTGTGGGTTTGGCAAAAGCCGAACCTCGGTGGTGGTGTGGCGGCCCCGTCCGGTCCGTTCGCTCACCTCGCCCACTCGCAGCCGTGCACCAGCAATCACCGCATTCAACAGGGATGACTTGCCCACACCCGACGGCCCAGCCAGGACCACGATGTTCCCACGCAGAGCGTCTTTGAATTGACCAATGCCGGAGCCGGTCTCGGTGCTGGTCTGGATGACGTCGTATCCAAGGGCGGTGTAGAGCTGGACCCAACCGTCCAGTTTCTTGCGTTCCCGAGTGCGGGCCAGATCGATCTTGGTGAAAACGATGGTTGCGGGCAGGCTGAAGAACTCCGCCAACACAAGCAGGCCGTCGAGGGTGAAGTGGCTGAATTCAGGTTCGCGCCAACTCATTACAATCACCAGCTTGTCCACGTTGGCCACGTGCGGCTTGGGCAACAGGTTCTGGCGCGCTTGGACGGTGTCGATCTCCAGCTCGGTTTCCGAGATGGGCTTGCCCAAGACCCAATCGCCCGCATACACGCCGGTCTCCTGCACGCGCAGTTTACCGCGAAGCACAGCTCCATAGGTGCGGTGTTGATCCGGAACCCACACCTCGATCTTTGGCCCAGTGCGGCATACCACCAACCCGCGCAGCGCCGCTGCGCCTGAGTCGGGCTGGACTGTGGACTCGGTGCCCGGCCGGGATTCGATCTGGTTCAAATGCCCGTTGCTTTCGGGGTCCATGGTAGCGTCTGGGTATCAAGCCTGAGGCATGTCGCAGGGTTTCTGTGCCGAGGTGGGTTGGGTGCGACTGAACCGCTCCTGCAGCCTGCAAAAGGCGCAGACCTCAGCCGTGGTGGGGAAGCTACAGCGCGAGCAATCGCGCAGGGGCACAGGCTGCTGGGCCGGCTTTTCGCGCCGGACGTAACCGAGGTAAAAAGCGGCTATAATCCCCGGCTGTTCCTGCTCCAGCTCAAGCAGCAGCCGCTTGTAGATGCGGGAGGTTGCACCGACTGCAAAGGGGCAGCTATCGGCCAGGTGCTCGATGCCATTCAGCTCGGCGTAGAGTTTGATGTCCTGTTCGTAATTCAAGGCCATGGGTTTGGCCTTGGCGGCGAAGCGGGGATGGGTTTTGGGCAACAACGGCCATTGCCGTTGCAGGTAGCCCTCGTGCCAGTGTAACAGGTTGCCCAGCAACGCCGCCGCTTCGTCGGTCAGGTTGTGCCCGCTCGCCACCACATCGTAGCCGTGTTCGACCGCGAACCTGTTGATGAGGTAGCGCCGTGCCAGGCCGCACACCGCACACACGGGCCGACGCACAACCCGAGCCACCTCCTGAATCGATACGCGTCCTGAGTAATCGGTTGCATCCAAGATATTGAGCTTGCCCGGGAGTGACCCGGCTGCCTTTTGGACAATGGCCTGGGCTTGATCAACCAACGGGCTGTTCCCCAGCCGCACAAACAATGCGTCTGGCCTGTAACCCAGCCGATTTAGCGCGTGCCACAAGCTGAGACTATCCTTGCCGCCCGACACAGCCACTAGAATGCGGTGGGTGCGGTCGAACATGCCGAATTTGACGATGGCACGTTCAATCCGCTGTTCGACCAGCCGCACGAAGTCTGCCGGGCAAAGCTTCAGGTTAAAGTGCTCAAGCCGCACCGTGGCTGGCCCACTGCAGATACTACACTTCATCCCGGTTTGCTTGGCACTGACCATCCGCCGCAGGTTAGCAGCCCAAAACCCGCTTTGTCACCAGAAACCAGCCGCCTCTGTTGGTCTTGCTTTGCGCCGAACAGGTGGGCACCTACCCAATTGCCCGATAACTACAGCCGCGGTCAGGGGCGGCCCCAGCGGATCATCCCGCCGGCTTCCGTTGGGGACTACCCATTGCGCGTCCGGTGGTGAGGAAGGCGCCGGGGCCGTCGCGGAGCGACGGCTTGACGGTAGCCGTGGGCTTCAGCCCACGGTGGGCGGCCAGCCAAAAATGGATTTTGCGTCGCGGAGCGACGCCTGAGACGGGTGAGAGATGTATTCCAGCGTCGCTATGCGACGCGTGGGGTGGGGCGGCACCGGAACCGTGGGTTAAACCCACGGCGGGTTAAACCCACGGCGCCGCGCAGTGCGCGGGTGTGGGATGGCGCTGCGACGCTGGGTTTGGCAGCCCAGGTTTCCAAGCTGCCGGCCCTGTGGAGTATTTGTCTGCGGAGCCGCCGGGCATAAGCGCTGGCCCTTACTCCACGGGCCAAGCAGGCTCCCGAGCTTCGGCTGGCCACCAGGGCAGGGGTTAGCCCCTGCGCGCAATTGTGCCGCGCACCGTTTTCGGAGCTTGACGGTCCGGTGGGCCTACCCTACAGAGAGCCCGAACCGAAACGCATTAATTCCATGTCTGCGGAAAAGACAATTGAGCAACGGGTTCGGGACATCATTGTAGAGCAACTTGGCGTGAAGCCCGAGC
>Ga0207433_10000875_pt1 | contig 67273 bp, 47 predicted proteins | sample YelNatPaOPGAMG01_FD_187559 | JGI IMG/M metagenome (GOLD analysis project Ga0207433, IMG submission 187559) | Hot spring thermophilic microbial communities from Obsidian Pool, Yellowstone National Park, USA - OP-RAMG-01 (SPAdes) (version 3) | ecosystem: Environmental > Aquatic > Thermal springs...
ATCGGGGTGCCATCTTATCCCACCCTTAACTGGACCTAGTGCATCATTATACTGAACGCGGAAACCCGTGAAGATCCTGACTGTTCCATCATCCATTTTAACAGGCATGTTTACTATGAGCGTTCTAATTGGTTCCTTGAGTAACGCGAGCGTCGCCTCGTCGAGCCCCAGAATGTTGGCGCATTTATCGATTTGCTTCCGAATATTCTTAAAAGTGCTGTACTCCTCAGCCATGTCTTCTTCAGCTTATTAAGCATCTTTTAAATCTATATTCATCTTTTTATTATGGAAAGATAAAAATGTATCGGAAAATTTTTCCAATGTATTCTCGCCCTGCATCTGGGGGTAGCATCTTTTGATAATGCCTTAAGAATAATTAAAGCGAAAAAGATAAAAATAGGATATTTTTTCCGATAAACTTATATAGATCCTCTTTCTGAAGGTTAAGGTTCCGAGGGATGAATACCAGTGTAAATCGGCTTAACTCCACATTTATGCGGTATCATGTAGAAACCAGAGAGGCCCAATGGAGATTCAAGCTTCCTCCGAAGTTCAGGGTTAAGATATACAATAACTGCGTAAACGTCCAGGAATGCGTTCAAGCCTGCGTCTACAATGTTCACAGGGTCGGGGAAGACGGGAGGGTCGCGGAGCCTGTCGAAGAATTATGCCGGGGGTGCCACCGGTGCACGCTCTCATGTCCGAAGGGGGCAATATGCGTAGAATTGAACCCTGCATTTGAGAGGCTTGGAGACTCATACTTTACACCCGAGAGAATTGAGAACATTTTCTTTGAGGCTGAGACAGGCAGGGTTCCAGTTTCAGGAGCAGGGTACGGTGGGGCTTTCAGCGGAAGAGGGTTTGACAGCTTTTGGTTTGACTTCTCGGAGATAGTTAGGCCTACTAGAGATGGTATACATGGCAGGGAGTATATTTCGACCTCTGTAGACTTAGGTAGGAAGCCGCACAACCTATTTTTCGATGACTCGGGCAACCTCGTTTCAAAGGTTCCGGAAAATATTGAGATTCCTATTCCAATCATTCTTGATGCCCCCCTATCCTCCTCTTCGAAAAGTAATCTTAATCTAGCTTTGGCAAAATCCGCCAGTATCCTCAATACTTTTGCAATAGTTAGTGCAGACGATTATTCGGATGATTTATCCGACTATGGTTCCAACCTAATTCTAAGGATTGGTCCAAATGAAGCGAGGAAAGTTGCTGGGCTGATTAAAACATCCCCGATCGTCGAGCTGGATTACGCGGATAATGCCCTGGATGAGAACAGAATTACAGATGATTTGAGGTTTGTGAGGAAGGTTAACCCCGCAGCATTGGTTTCAGCCAGATTCCTCGGTGAAGACAGCGTAACGGAAAAATCTGAGGCATCAGTTAAGGTTGGCGTCGACATGATACATCTCCATGTTGAAGACGAGACTGTGGTGCATGATCCTGATGTTGTGAAGAGAATTATTCGGGGTACGCATACGCGTCTTGTCGAGAGAGGCATTAGAGACCAAGTTTCAATAGTTTTCAGCGGCGGGATCGCTGAGGCCGCGCATGTTCCAAAATCAATAATTCTCGGAGCCGATGCTGTTGCAATAGGCCTTGCCTACGAGATTGCATTAGGATGCAAGGTCTGCCACGGGAGCAAGCATGAAGCCGGTTGTCCATTGAAAGTTGAAGAAGGCGATGTGGAGCTTGCTTCCCAAAGGATTGTAAACCTTGTTGGGTCTTGGAGAGACCAGTTGCTGGAGGTCTTAGGAGGGATGGGCTTGCGGGAAGTTAGAAGGTTGAGAGGCGAGCTTGGAAGGGCAATTTTCTTTGAGGAGCTTGAGATGAAAATATTTGGTGATGAAGATGATTCAGAGTAGGCTGGCTTTTAAAGTTCCGGAAGTAAAGCCTGCAGTCTCAAAGGAGCCCTTCAGGATAGGGAAGTTCGAGGTGCTCTTAGATAGGTCTAAATGCACAGCCTGCGGTCTCTGTGCTCAAGTGTGCCCCACATACATAGGGTCAGCGATCGTCGAATACGAGGCGTTCAAAAAACCCAGCGGTATCCTACGTGTAACGAACGCGAGGGCGATGTGCGAGGGCTTAGTTTGTCGGAAGTGTGTAGAATCATGCCCTACAAAGGCTTTAACGGTTAGGATTAACCCTCAATACCTTATTCTTGGAGATAAGCGTTGGACGGCAGACCTGATTCTTTCGACATGGGAGCAAGCAGAATCCGGAAAGCCTTCCGGAAGATACGAGTATAGAGTGGGTGACTCGGGAGGGGGCTTCGACAAGATAAGATTCGATTTCGAGCTTGAGGAAGAAGTCAGTATTAATGAGATTTTTGAGGCAGAAGATCGCGATACTTCAATAGTCCTGAACAGGAGGAGGGATGGGAGGCCTGAGATAAGTATTCCTATCCCTGTTTACAGTGCAGACATGTCCTTCGGCTCAATAAGTCTGAGGGTTATGGTTGCGAGAGCAATTGCAGCCAAGGCTTGGAATACTTTCACGAGCACTGGTGAAGGGGGGTATCCTAATGAGCTTATACCATTTAAAGACCATGTGATAACGCAGGTTGCTACCGGCCACTTTGGCGTAAACGCCGAGACTGTTAAGAGGGCCAGGATCGTCTGCTTGAAGTATGCTCAGGGGGCTAAGCCAGGTTTAGGAGGGCATCTTCTCGCTGACAAGGTTACTCCAAAGGTTGCGGAGATTAGGGAGGTCGTGCCTTACATAAGCCTTTTCTCTCCATTCCCATTCCACAACGTTTACTCTGTCGAGGACCACTACAGGCATGTCCAGCTGATCAAGGATATTAATCCCAAGGCACTGGTCTCCGTAAAGGTCTCCACCCCGATAGACGTTGACATGGTTGCCATAGGAAGCTACTATGCGGGAGCAAATATTCTTCAGGTAGATGGAGGCTTCGGTGGAACAGGGGCTGCTCCAGACATAGCAAAGAAGAATATTGCGATGCCTATTGAGTACGCTATTCCAATGGTTCATAACTATCTGGTCAAAGAAGGCGTTAGGGATGAGATGGTGATCATGGCGAGCGGCGGGATAAGGACAGCTTTCGACGTAGCTAAGATAATCGCTCTTGGGGCTGACGGGGCAGTAATTGGTACAAGCGAGCTCGTAGCTCTTGGGTGTAAGAGATGTGGGAACTGCGAGAGGGGAAGAGGATGCCCATCGGGAATAGCTACCACTGACCATGCTTTAAGCCTCTTAATTGATCCGGAGTGGGGGGCTCAAAGGATAATCAACATGTATTGCTCTTGGAAGAAGCAGTGGAACTATATTCTTTCAAAGCTTGGCTTAAGCAGCATTAGGGAGCTCCGTCCAAAGAATGAGGTGAAGTTCAGAAAAGGTCGTTTCAACCACCTTGTTCACCTAGACCACTTAAGGTGATGACTATGAATAGTTTTGAAAGGGTTGCAGAGGGCGGGTGCGGCGTAATTGGTGTAGCTTCATCAATCCCGATAAAAGGCAGGTTCCTATTAAGGCCTCTTGTACAGATGCATAACAGGGGTAATGGCAAGGGCGGTGGCATAGCTGCAGTAGGTCTTTCAGCAGAGCAGCTCGGCGTCTCCAAGAGAGTTTTAGAGGAATGCTACCTGGTTCAAATAGCCTACCTAGATTCAAACGTGAGGGAAGACGTGGAAGCAAGTTTCATCAAACCCTTCATGAGGGTTGAGTACTTTGAGAAGCTCCCAACGTTAGGGGACCACAGGAGTATTGGCTTGGAGGTGAAGCCTCCGGAAGTCTGGCGCTATTTCCTCAGGGTTGACGAGGACGTGTTGAAAAAGTTTGCCGAGGACAACGGTATGCAGGCGCTTGACCCGAGGGATGTGGAGGATGAGTTCATATATAGGAACAGTTTCGCTCTGAACAGGAAGCATTATTCTTCAACAGGCTTGAAAAAGGCTTTTGTCCTCTCTCATGGGAGAAACATGATTGTCCTAAAAATAGTAGGCTATGCTGAGCAGGTCATAAAATACTACATGCTTGAAGATCTTGAGGCCCACATCTGGATTGGTCACCAGAGGTATCCTACTAAGGGGAAGGTTTGGCATCCTGGAGGGTCTCACCCGTTCATAGGGTTGAATGACGCCCTTGTTCACAACGGCGACTTTGCAAACTACTACTCTATAACGGAATATCTTAGGCAGAGGAATATTTACCCGCTTTTCCTGACTGACACGGAGGTCGCTGCCCTATACTGGGACCTCTTGACAAGAATATACCGATACCCGTTGGAATACGCTATTGAGGCGCTTGCCCCAACGACTGAAAGAGACTTTGCAATGCTGCCGGATGAGAAGAAAAAGATTTACAAGGTTATTCAGGCCACGCATATCCACGGCTCTCCTGACGGCCCATGGTTCTTCATAATTGCGAGGAACGATGTTAGAAACAGGGTTTTCCAGCTTATCGGCATAACGGACACGTCTATGCTCAGGCCGCAGGTCTTTGCGCTTCACGATGGTGATGTTAAAATCGGGATAATCGCCTCTGAAAGGCAAGCGATAGACGCTATGCTTGAAGAGCTGTCTAAGCATGACGAAAGGATTCATCCAATGGCTGATGCTTACTGGTATGCGAGGGGAGGAAGCTATACTGACGGCGGAGCATTTATTTATACGGTGGATGAGTATGGAGGCCTTGTTTGCACAAATAAGTTTGGCAAGAGAGTAGCCGTTGAGGCAAGCACCCCTAGAGTTGAGTTTAACGGCGGAGGATGGAGACCCGAGATTGATGAGAAAACCATTAAGAGGCTTGGCCCTGAGGAACTTTTTAAACTGGTTTCAAAGAGTATTGGAGACTGGTCTATTCGCGAGGTTGTTTCCTTAATAGAGGCCCTTGAGGAACATGGTATGAAAGGGAGTGAGGAAATGCTGAAGGCAATAAGCGTGTTAACACTGCTAATCGACAGAAGGTACCCGTCTAGGGTGGGTAGGAACCGTCTAATCCCGCTTTTCGAGAAGGCTGTTTCCAAGATACTTAGCAGTGTGCCGTTAATAGAGGCTAATTTTCAGGGCAGGCTTCAACGGGTCGACTGGGATTCTAGAAGAATGCTTGTAAAGCCGTCTGCAGCCAATAGTGTTTTAGTGATAGATGCTCATGATTTTCCACCTGAGGGTGATGAGGGTGTTTGCAATCTTCTTGAGAACGCTTACCGGTTGGGATGGAGAAGGCTCATTGCGTATAACTTCATAGGGCAGAGGAATTTCGGCGCGGGCCTCGTTGCCAGGGATGGTGTTAGAATAGACGTGTACGGCAGGCCTGGCGACTGTCTCGCAGCCTTCGCAGACGGGCCGGAGTTCCATGTTCACGGGAGTGTGCAGGATTCGGTTGCATACTGCTTCAGGTCTGGAAGGATCGTTGTGTATGGGGATGCAGGCAAGGCTTTCGAGTATGGCGCTAAAGGCGGTGTCGCTTTCATCCTAGGGGATCTTGTAGACAGACCTTTGATAAACGCTGTAGGAAGCGCTACTGCTGTGATAAACGGCTCATGCATGGACTACATGGGTGAATCGTTCATGGCTGCCAAGGGCTTCATAATACTGAACGGCATCAGGTTTGACGGAAAGGGCAGGCTCGTGGAGAAGGAAACGCCCTATCACGGTGGAAACCTCCTTCCCCTAGCGGCGGCTGGCGCAGTGTACATTAGGGATCCTAGGGGGACTGTTGGTGAAGACCAGCTTAATGGTGGTAGGATTGAAAGTATAACGGGCAAGGATTGGGAGAAGATATTACCGCTGTTAAGGGAGAACGAGAAGCTGTTCGGCATAAGGGTTGAAGACCTTCTGAGGGTCAACGGGGTGTTGAGAATGCCGGAGGAAGTTTACAGGAAGGTGGTGCCCGTTCAGGTTGCTGCGCTAACCAGATATGAAAGGGGTGATTAACATGCACATCATAGTTTTAATAAAGCAGGTTCCAGACTCCAGAGAATATGTCCGCATAAGGGAGGACGGAACTCTAGACAGGGAGAGGGTAAGAGCAGTAATAAACGATTGTGATAAAAACGCATTGGAGGCAGCGCTCCAGCTTAAGGAAAAATTCGGGTCGAAAATAACTGTGGTCTCCATGGGACCGCCTAAGGCAGAGGATGCTCTCAAGGAGGCTTTAGCCATGGGTGCTGATGAGGCAATCCTAATCTCCGACAGGAGGCTTCGAGGATCAGACACGTTGGCAACATCCTACGTACTTTACAAGGCGATCGAAAGACTTGGCCACTATGATCTAATCATATGCGGAATAGAGTCGAGCGACGGCGGTACTGCCCAAGTAGGCCCTGAGCTTGCCGAGTTTCTCGGAATACCTCAAGCAACATTTGTAGATGAGTTTAAGGTTATTGGCGGATACGTTGAAGCCAAGAGACTGGTAGAAGGAGGCTACGAGAAGCTCAGGATAAAGATGCCAGTGCTCCTGACGATCATGAAGAACGCTAACAATCCAAGGGTCACAACTTTTTCAGGGATTCTAAAGGCTGTTAAGAAGCAGGTTGTGATGTGGACGATTGACGATGTTGGGGCTGAGGAAAAGAAGGTAGGATTAGCAGGCTCCCCCACTAAGATAATGAAGGTTGAGAAGTTGAGTTTTCAGAGGAAAAGGCTTATGATTGAAGGAGAAACAGCTGATGAAGTCGTTGATAATCTTTTGAAGAGGCTGGTCGAGGACGGGGTGATTCGTGGAGGATACTGAAAGATGACCGGATATTCAGGAGTCTGGGTTTATGCGGAGCATCGGAATGGCGTCATCAGCAAGAATACCCTTGAGATACTTGGCAAAGGGAGAGAGCTGGCTGACAAGCTTTGCGTTGAACTGTCAGCAGTATTATTCGGCTGCAATGTTAGCTCGTCTGCAAACGTGTTAACGATTTACGGTGCTGACAAGGTTTATGTTACGGATGATGAAAAACTTAGAAACTATAAGACTCGTACATATGCAAGGCTGATGACAGAGCTTATTTTAAAGCATAAGCCGGAGATAGTGCTGTTCACCGCCAGCACTACAGGCAGAGACTTGGCTCCGAGAGTGGCGGCAAGGCTTAGAACAGGATTAACTGCAAACTGCATTGATCTAGACATTGGGGACTTTGAAGACAAGGAGACTGGCAGGAGATACGAAAAGATCCTTTACCAAATCGTTCCAGCATTCGGTGGAAACGTTGTCGCAACAATAGTTACGCCCTTCAATCGACCTCAAATGGCTACTGTCAGGCCGGGAGTGTTCCCACCTCCGGAAAAAATATTTAGGAAAGGGGAGATTGTTCTCTTTAAGCCTGAGGCAATAGATGTGGATGAGGAGGTGGAAGTCTTGGAGGTCAACAGGGGTCAGGAGGAATCTAGTCTTGAGAATGCGAAAATAGTTGTTGGAGGAGGATTGGGCGTAGGCGGCCCAGAGGGTTTCAAACTCTTAAAGGAGCTTGCCGACTCCTTGGGGGGATGCGTCGGGGCTACCCGTCCAGTAACAGATGCCGGGTGGATGCCGTATGATTCCATGATAGGTGAGAGCGGTAGAACGATAAGGCCAGACCTCTACATAGCGTGCGGCATTTCTGGAGCGTTGCACCATATGATTGGCGTCAGGGGAAGCAGGAAAATAGTCGCGATCAATAATGATCCTAAGGCACCCATATTTGAGGCTGCGGACTATATTGTAATAGGAGACTTATTTCAAATAGTCCCGAAGCTAACTGAGAAAGTGAAGAAGTATGTCGGAGCTTTATGATGCAATTATTGTTTTAGACTACGGGGGACAATATTGCCATCTGATAGGAAGAAGGATAAGAGAGCAGGGAGTATACTCGGAAATAGTCCCCTGGGAAATAAAAGCCGAAGAAATCAGGCTTATAAGCGAAAAAATGAATGTTAAAGGCTTAATATTGTCAGGAGGACCAGCGAGCGTTTTCGATGCGGAGGCTCCGAAACTTGATGCAAACATTCTGAATTTAGGGTTGCCTGTTCTAGGCTTCTGCTACGGCCATCAGCTCTTGGCCCACATTGTTGGTGGAAAGGTCAGACCTGCTGAAAGAAGGGAATATGGTGCAACTTATGTTACCATAGACAGGCCTGTCGGCGTGTTAAAGGGGCTGGGTAGAAAGGAAAGAGTGTGGATGAGCCATAGTGATGCTGTTTTCTCAGTCCCGGAAGAATATGAGGTGCTGGCGCATTCTGAAAACTGTCCCGTAGCAGCCTTCAGGCACAGGGAGAAACCGGTCTACGGTTTGCAATGGCACCCTGAAGTAGTTCACACGGAGAATGGAGTCCTAATGCTCAGGAACTTCCTGTTCGAAGTATGTGGCTGCAAAGCCAATTGGAAGGTTGAGAACCTCGTGAATAAGATTATTGAGGAAATCAGGTTTGAGACAGGCGGTAGCAAGGCCATAATTGCCCTAAGCGGCGGCGTGGATTCAAGCGTCACAACAGCGCTAGCAGCCAAGGCTATTGGAAATAGGCTTACAGCGGTTTTCGTCGACCACGGGTTTATGCGAGAGAACGAGCCTGAGTCCGTGGAGAATTTTTTCAAAGGCATGGGGATAAACCTTATGGTGATAGATGCGAAAGACCGTTTTCTGAAGAAGCTTCGAGGTATAATTGACCCTGAGATGAAGAGGAAGATTATAGGTGAAGAATTCGTAAGGGTTTTCGAAGAAGTTGCTGAAAAAATCGGGGCGGAATGTTTAATCCAGGGAACCATTTACCCGGATAGGATTGAATCGGGATTTCGAAGGTTTTCAGACAAGATAAAAACGCATCACAATGTAGCTGGGCTTCCGGCACGTGTAAAGTTTAGAAAGATAGTTGAACCCCTGCGGGACCTATACAAGGATGAGGTTAGAAGAATTGGGGAAGCCCTTGGGCTGCCGAGGGAGCTGGTTTACAGACAGCCCTTCCCGGGCCCGGGTCTTGCTGTAAGGATTACCGGTGAGGTAACCAGGGAGAAGGTTGAGGTAGTGAGGAAAGCAGACAGGATTGTTAGGGAGGAGGTTGAGAGAAGCGGTTTGAAGGAAAGACTCTGGCAATATTTCGCAGTCCTGACTAACACGATGGCTACGGGCGTTAAGGGTGATGCCCGGGCCTACGGCTATGTTGTCGCAGTCAGGATTGTCGAAAGCAGTGAAGCCATGACTGCAAGCTTCGCTAAAATACCCTACGAAGCGTTGGAGAGTATCTCTACAAGGATAACCAACGAGATACCTGAGGTTGCAAGGGTTGTTTACGACATTACTCACAAGCCGCCTGCAACAATAGAATGGGAGTGAACCCTAGTGTTTAAAAATAGATTATCCTTCCACTTGTTGACGATAGGCGTTTTCCAACCTATGCCGAACGCTTTGCGCGTGGTTTTCAGGCATAGAGGTGCCTGACACCTTTTATACTCGGCACTTCTGATATTCGCATAGGTGTCCCAGCGCGCGATGCTTATTGCAGTTGTTTTGAAAAAAGAATAAGGATTTATATAGAGATTATTACAGCTTTGAGCCCATGAGTTTCACTAGGTCTACTAGGCGCACACTGAAACCCCATTCATTGTCGTACCAAGAGAATATTTTTATAAATCTTCCTTTTCCTCCTGGTGGAATTACTCTCGTGTCTAGCGCCGAGAATATTGATGAATGGCTGTTGTGTAGGAAGTCTACTGAGACGAGTGGCTCATCGACGTATTGCAATATGCCTTTCAAATATGTTTCTGAGGCTTCTTTAAACGCTGCGTTGATTTCTTCCACGGATGCTTCTTTCTCTATTTCACACGTGAGGTCAGTCAGCGAGACATCTGGTACAGGCACTCTCAGCGCTATTCCGTCGAGCTTACCTTTCAGCTCAGGTATTACTTCACCTATGGCTAGCGCTGCCCCGGTTGTCGTGGGTATTATTGAAAGAGCCGCTGCTCTTGCTCTTCTCAGGTCTTTATGAACGAGGTCAAGTGTTCTCTGATCATTTGTGTAAGCATGTATTGTTGTCATTAAGCCTCTTACTACTCCGAAGTTTTTCAGGAGTACTTTCAACATTGGCGCTAGAGAGTTTGTTGTGCAGGATGCCATTGAAACAATATGGTGTTTAGCAGGATCATACATTTCATGGTTTACGCCGATGACTATCGTTATGTCTGGTTTTTTCGCGGGAGCGGATATGATTACTTTCTTGGCTCCGCCTTGAAAGTGTTTGCTAGCGTTTTCCCTGTCGGTGAACAGGCCTGTGGACTCTATAACAATATCTACACCATAGTCTTTCCAAGGTATTAGCGCCGGATCTTTCTGCATAAGCACTTTAAGCTCCCTTCCATCTACCTTTATCACGTTTTCTCCGACCTCAATCTTGTTTTTCAATGGGCCGTGTATCGAGTCATACTTCAATAAGTGGGCGTTAGTCTTAGTGTCAGCAATATCGTTTATCGCAATAACCTCGAATGTTTTGCCGTATTCAGGGTCTTCAAGAGCCGCCCTGTAGAACAGTCTACCGATCCTTCCAAACCCGTTAATACCTACTTTTATCGTCATTTTTCCCTTAGAGGCTTCCTCGGGGAGTTTAAAAACTTAACGCGATTCACGTACTGCCAAGTAAACCCTTTAAAATCTTTAATCCGTATGAATACCCCGTTATGAAAAGTTTGACTGAGGAGATAGTGAAGAGACGTGTTTTAACTGAGGTAGAGAAGTACCCGTTTTTCCAGAAGGCAGTTATCGCTCTCTCGGGTGGGAAAGACAGTGGGAGTCTCCTACATGTTTTCATGGAGGTCTATCCAGATAAGGAAGTTATTCCCGTTCATCTGAACCTTGGTATAGGAGGCTTCTCAGAGGCTTCGGAGCGTTTTGCAAGAATGCAGGCTGAGAAGGCGGGTCTTCAACTTGTGGTTTTCAACCTTGAGAAAGAGCTTGGTTTCTCGATCATGGATGCTAAGAAACTCTATCCGAAGGTTTGTAGCGTCTGCGGTGGTTTCAAGAGGTATCTTTTGAACAGGATTTCCTTCGAGCTTGACGCTGACATCATTCTTACAGCTCACCATCTTGAGGATTTCCTGGTTAGAATGTTGAAGTCTGTTTTAAACGCCGGGTTTGAAGAGCTCGCTAGGTTTAAAACATATCTTCCAAGGAAGGGAAATCTTGTTGCTAAAGGTAGGCCTTTCTGCAGGGTTTCGGAGAATCTCATAGCGGAGTATGCTTTTCTCAAGGGTATTCCGTTTCTATCTGAGAAATGCCCTATCGGGAGGAAAGAGAACGTTGAAAGATTCAGGAGGACTGTTGAAATTTTAGCTAGGAGGCAGAGCCAGAAGCTTCTTTATTTCTCGTCCTTAACGAAGCTGGCTGAGAAGCTTCAGAGCTGCGGAGCTATACCCATGCCGGAGTTGAAACCTTGCTCATCATGCGGCTTTCTCGCTTCAAGTGAAACATGCTCCTTCTGTGCGAGGGTGAGGAAGATCAAGGCTTTCCTAGACAGGGAGAAGGCAGCATCGTTTTAGTCGAATACTCTGCGAAGCTTTTTAAGCAAACCCTTTTAAACATCTTGCCTTCTTACACACTTTAAGAAGCGGGAGGCCGGCATGAGAATCGCCTTCGTTTACGACGCCGTGTACCCATGGGTTAAAGGGGGAGTGGAAAGAAGAATATACGAACTCGGGCGCAGACTGTCCCGTCGACATGAAGTCTACTGGTTCGGGTTAAAATGGTGGAGTAGTGGAGAGAGGAATCTTGACGGTATTATGCTTCATGGCGTTGGAGAAGGAAGGCCTCTTTACGTTAATGGGAAGCGTTCGATAAGCGAAGCCTTATATTTCGGCTTTAAACTGCTTTCCGGCTTAAAGCATGATATAGACTTTATGGATGTTCAAGCTTTCCCATATTTTTCCTGCTTCTCTTCTAAAGTTCGTTCAATGACTGCTGGAGTATGCATGGCGGTGACTTGGCACGAGCTCTGGAACAGCTACTGGTTTGAATACATGGGTCTAAAGGGGCTTGCGGGCTGGGTTGTTGAGAGAGCAGTCTTAAAACTTACGCCTATGCATATTGCCGTGTCAGATGTAACGAGAAGGAGTCTGGAGAAGGTTGGTGTTCACGCCGAGGTAATCCCGAACGGGATAGACTTCGAACATATAGCGGGAGTACGTGGAAGCGGTGAAGAGTCTGACATGGTTTTCGCAGGAAGGCTGGTGAAAGAGAAGAATGTTGACTTGATTATTAAGGCGGTGAGAATTCTGAAGGACAGTATTCCAGACGTTAAATGCATGATAATAGGCGACGGACCTGAGAAACAGGCTCTTGTAAGCCTTTCGGAGCAGCTTGGAGTAAGGGAGAACGTTGTTTTTAAAGGTTTTCTTGAGGATCATGACGATGTAATAGCCTTCATGAAGTCTTCAAAAGTATTTATACTTCCTTCAACAAGGGAGGGGTTCGGAATCGTTGTTTTAGAGGCGAACGCGTGCGGCCTGCCTGTTGTCACAGTCAGGCATGAGAGAAATGCTGCCTGCAGCCTGGTTGAAGAAGGTTTAAACGGTTTCACATGTCCTGTTTCACCTGAGAAAATTGCGGAAAAAACCTTGGAAGCAATGGGGAGGAACATGAGGCAAACGTGTGTTAACAATGCCTCAAAATATGACTGGAGCAGCATCATAAGACTTTACGAGGATTTTCTAAAAAAGGTCTGAACGCTATGGTGACCAGTTATTCCTGCTGATGCTTTGCACTACACATCCTTAACACGCCGCGTGTGTTAATATATGGCGGAACACTGCCGGTTTCTAGCATGGAGCAGACCTCTGGACCAAGTCCTTTCGAAACAATCCTTTTGAACGCTCTCCATGTTAAAACAGATACTGCAAGCATTCTTCTAGTATCTATAAGAAGGATCCTCCACTTTCTGCAAAAACTCGCAGCACTCTTAGAAACCTCTACTCTGCCATAATGCGTTGCCCTCGCATACATTCCTCGTCTGGACTTTACTCTCGCTCTTGACAATGCTACAACACATATGAATTCCCTGTGGGAAGGACTGATCTTCCAGTACTTGTTGTGCTTAACTGCGTTTACAAGGTCTTCTGCTTCCTTCTTAGACAGCCTTTTAAAAACACTATCCTTGAACATCATGCTTCGCGGAGCCTAACAGAGTAAGGAGCCTGCCTAACAATCCTCAAGAAGGCTGAAGCTCAACCACCCTGATCCCGTAGAAGGTGGCCAACTGCTTCGCGTCCTCGCTCAGCCTCGGCTTCACTATTAGAGTCGACCCGTTAATCATGTCTTCAACATCATTCTTCTTGGTGTAGAAACCGATTATGGATGTGACAGGAACATCAGTCACATCGAAAACAATATCGCAGACGATCGGCTTATCCCCGTTTAAAACACCCATGTCAAACACATGCGTAATTCCGGATTTACCGGTTATTCTTATACCTTCCTTAACCTGCAGCCCAACCATTGAGAGGTATTGTGAAAGCTGCTCCTTAAAAGAAGCGTACTCCTCCTCCTTCATTTTCAACTCCTGTTCAGCGGGAAGCATTCTTACCGATACTTCCTCAGGCTGCATCATGCTTGTAAACAGCTTTTTGAGAGACTGTACCAGGGCATCGCTATTAGTCCAGATCGCTGTAGCCTCTTTTCTCTCAGCCCGGCTTACACCTGGTGGTTTAGTAAACATGAGGAGCTGCTTATTGTCAACTATTACGAACCACGGTGCTGAAATACTCATCGTCTTAACCTCTATGACCTCAGCATGCTTCTTAAGAAACGACGTTATGCTTGACGTCCCTAAAATACCATGTGTAAGTATTTGGATACGGATGTTGTCTTTGCTCAGGTTTCGAAGCTTCTGCAGGATTCCAGCGTTATATGCTCTAACAAGTTCCGTCCTAGAAGCTACGATGTTAACCTCCTCTTTAGCCTCATCCAGCATGTCTGAAAGCCTTGCGTAAATCTGCTCTATGCCCTTCAAAAGCTGAATCTTCTCCTGCTCCTCTACCTTAGAAGGAACACGGACCTTTTTCCATATTTCCATCAACTCCTCTTTACTCTTCTCCATCGTCATTATTCTTCTCTTCTCAGCCTCAATCAGGATTTCAAGCGCTTTTTCAAAGCCTATTGCTGAGAATTTAGCGGGACGATCTAGACTCGCTTCTATAATACCCTTATTCTGAAGGCTAGTCAGTATGTTGTACACTTCTGTCCTCGAAATACCCAGTGATAATCCTATTTCACTAGCCTTCATCGGCCCTAGTTTTAAAAGATGTATGAAAACCTTGGCCTCATTATCAGTTAAACCATATTCGCCGAGCTCCTCCCGGAGTTTTTCAAACTCTTCAGATTCCCCGCCTAAAGCAATACGGCTCTCTTCCTCTATAGAAGCCATCGCTGGATTTAAACATATGTATGTCAACGGTGCTAATTAAGCTTTTTTAAAAAGGACGGAAGTGCCTAGTGGTCTAAACCCCGTCGCGAGAAGCATTAAGGTTAACACAAAACCTTAAGTATTAAAACCTGTTTTCTGCTTAATGATGATCGGGTTAATCCTGGCTGCCGGCAAGGGTACTAGGATGCGGCCTTACTCGAACGCAATAAACAAGGAGATGTCCCTAATCGGGGAAAGCCCCGTGATAGAGTATAACGTGAAGGCTCTTGCAGACGCCGGGGTTAGAAAAGCCTTCATAGTGCTTGGAGAAGGCAAGTGGCAGATATTTGAATACCTTAGAGACGGTTCCAGGTTTAACATCGCCCTTTCCTACATATATCAGGATCTAGGTGAAAAGGAGGAGAAAAAGGGTACTGCGAAGGCAATACAGGTTGCTGAGGAATGGGTTAACGATGATTTCATAGTGATTTATGGAGACTCGTTTTTCCACCCGTATGATTTCCTGAGAAGCGAGATTGAGCTACATGAGGAGAAAAAGGCTGATGTTACTATGGGGATCTACATGATGAAGGAGTATAAGGATTACGGTATTGTTAGAATCGAAGGTGAAAGAGTAGTCGACATACTGGAGAAAGCCACTCAAGAGGAGGCGGAGAAAACCAAGGTTGACGACATGTTTGCAGTCAATTCCGGTCCAATAGTTTTTACGCGCGAAGTCTTTTCCTACATAAAGAAGACCCCTGTTTCACCAGCGGGAGAATACTGGATAACCGACACTATCAGGCTAATGATTAAAGATGGTAAGAAAGTATTAGCATACAGGATACCTGAGGGAGTCTTCTGGAGGGACATTGGAAGGATGAAGCACAGGATGGAGGCTGAGGCATATTTCTTAAGCAAACATTATGAGTATACTGGGGTTTTAAACAGGAAATGATCAGTCTTCTCGCTCCACAGCCATCCTGATAAGGTTTAACGCGTCTTCAAGCTTAATCTCTCGTTTAAACTGAATGCCGCCTATGTTTGCCCTACCCCCTGCTTTCACACCATTATTTTTCAACAGTTCTGTGTAAACCCTGTTCAAGTCTGAACGGCGTGCGGCTATGGTTGCGGAAACCGGTTTACCCTTTTTTAAACCTAAGCAGACAACCACCTTCTCACTCTCTTCAAGTTCAAACATCAGCATTCTTCTCGCAGCAGCCTCAAGCTGGTCAGTAACATTATACGTGAAGTATGTAATGCTTCCTATTTTACCTATTGAGTTTCTCAGCTTTTCAATCTTGTCCTCTACAAGGCTCCATCTGGCTAGCTCGCTTTCAACCCATTTCAGAATACTATTCCAGTCTGAATCGTAAACCATACGCGTTAAGCTGCTTCTAAAGTCTCCCCTCATACTGTTTAAAAGGAATGCCTTATTCATTTTTACGGCTAACTCTGAAACAATGCTTCCAGAATCTATCTCGTCAACAGCCTCCAACATCTTGATACCGTCCTCGTTAAACTCCAGAAGACCTTTGAAAACGCTGAAAACAAGACTAGAAACACTTCTAATACTGCCGTTAAACAATATTTCCCTGGTTTTTCTATGTCCATTGTAAAGCGCTATTACAGGTGTTTGACCATGATGATCTATCAAAACATTGCTACCAATATAAGTCAAGCCTTTGCTCAAGGGGAGCTCTATAAGTATGCTTCTTGAGGCTTTCACAGTGTCGATCTCACTTGGTTTAGGATAGTGGATTCTGGAAACATCCGCGCCTAGAGCCCTCGCCGTTATTGAGGCAGCGAAAATCCCGTCTAGATCAGGATCGCTCAGTATCATGTACTCCGGGTTATCCTCGACGAAGCGGAAGAGTATTTGCCTCGCCTCCTCCTGATCAAAGCTCAAGCCTCATTTTCCCTCTTTTTTAGAGTGCTGGCAGAGTTTTCCAGAACACCCTTATTTAAAACTATTTTTTAAGCGGACAAGACTCGACTATCCTTGGTCAAAAAATTTGAAGTATGCTTAGCAGGATGATGATTGTTCCGAGTGCCAGACAATAGTAGGAGAACTTGTGAAAGCTATGTTTAACAACGTAACTCCTAACCGTCCCTAGGGCAAGGTAGCCGACGACAGCGGTTACCAGAACCCCTAGGCTAATCATCCAAAACTCTTGCTCGAAACTAATTTCTTGAAGCTTGACGAGGCTTCCGCCTATTATGCTTGGGATTGATAAGAGCAGGGAAAACCGGTAGGCCTCCTCATACTCAACCCCTCTAAGCAGCCCGGTTGAAACAGTTATTCCTGTTCTGGATATCCCGGGTGTGATTGCAGCAGCCTGAGAAAACCCTATCAGGAATGCGTCTAAAGCACTTAGTTTCCTAACCGGTTTAGCACGCCTCGTTGAATACAGGATTAAGCCGTTGAGAAACATCGCAACCCCTGTTGCGAAAAGGCTTTGAAACAAAGACTCGAAGAAGCTTTTAAGAAAAAAGCCTGCTAAGCCGATGGGAATTGTGCCAAGCGTAATGTATACGAGCATTCTGCCTTCTTCCCCTGAGAAATCGAGCCTAAAAACTGTCCTGACAATGGATTGTAAATCCTTTCTCAGAAACACCGCTACTCCAATGAGGGTTCCCAGATGAAGCACAATGTCGAAAGCAACGGAGACTTTTATGTTAAACAGCTCCTGCACTATTACTAGGTGCCCAGTGCTTGAAACCGGAAACCATTCTGTTAAACCTTGAACGAGGCTTAGGCAAACCGTCTCCAAGATTCCCGTTAAGCCTATTCTTACCTGTTTGGAAAAATCAACGGTTAAAACTGCCTCGGCGAAAATAACTAGCGTTTGAATAAACAGGCAAGTAGTGAGGATAAACGTTAGCGACCGGCGTTTTCTCGTGTCCACAGCCTTTCGTCGCAACCATCTTATAAAAGTTTTACAGTTAATAATTTTCAACAAACTTTCTTGCCGATATCTCATACATCTTTCCCTCAGCGTCGAACGTTATAATGTTTTTGTTCAGCCGTATTGCTGCTATCGCGAGCGCTGAGCTTAACAGGCCGTCGTCTGAATCTAGACATACAGCGTCTATCGTGAGGATTTCTTCAGAAAGCCTTTCGACAAGCGTATTCATGTCTCTCGATTCAACCCTCCTAACCTCGATCGTCGGAGGCCAGATGCCTTCAGACCTAACTTTCCTCCTCAATTCCTTCACCTTGCCGCTTACATCCGATCTCGAATAGATGATTAAAAATTGAGGGCGGTATTTTCTAACAACTGTTGCGGCATAATCCACTGACTCGCCCATTACTACAGCCACGTTAAATCTTAATGTAGACCATTCAAGGACGAGTTTCCTAACATGAGTTATAACTTCATGCGCATTTGACTCGAGCATAACTGCGTAGAGGGATTTCGTATGAACGTAAGCCGAGTATTCTTCCCCGTCCTTCTTAACTTCGATCGTGGTTAAGGCTGTAAACGGCCTATTGCCTCCCTTTCCATACCTGAAACTCACCGAATACGAGACATTTCCATTCTCATCCAGTTTTTCCTCACGTGAAACATCTGAAATTACCAGTTCTAACGCTGTACTGCTTTGAGGCAATCTTTCGTAAAGATAGTTAACAAACGTTTCAACCTTCTCCGAAGGAATCCTCACCGGGATTCGAACCGTCCACACTCCTTCTTTAACTACTTTTTCTTCCATTCTCCATCTTCTTAAAAGCGAGGGAGTTGCTATTTTCGCAGCCTTTAAGGCAGGAATTGTCGAAGAAACCATGGCTGTCAGAAATGCCATAAGTATTAGGGAGAACATATCTAGAGGAGTAGTTTTCACGTCAATGGGTATGATCATGTTAGAGACATCAAACACTTTGAATATGATCATGCTCAATATATAGCCAATACCACCACCGATGAAACCGAATACTCCTGCCTCCACTATGAACAGGCTGGAAATATGAGTGGGGTTTAAGCCTACAGATGAAAAAATGAATATTTCATTCCTCCTTTCGTAAACCAGCGTGTAGAACAGCAGCGTAATGTTTAACACAGTAATGATAACTGGGATGAGAACCGATATGCCAAAGACCTCGACAGAACCTCCTCTGAAGTAGTAGGTTATGCCTTCTGAGCTCGGCATAGCTATGACTGAATAGTTAGCGAGCAAAGCCAATCTTCTTGAAACCTCTCTCGCCTGCGCATTGTCTTCGAATGTGCAGTAGAGCGCGGAAACATAGCCGCCTAATCTTTGAGCGGTGAAAGCATCCGTTATCAAGAGGTTGTCAGCAGGTACCGGCTGAGCGTTTTCAAAGCCTGGAAGAATATACATGGGCAGGAAATGGCTACCATCAGGCTCTTTTATCACGTTAACCGGCTCGCCATCAAATATGCCGACTACCTTTAGCCTTACACCTTTGAAAACAATGGTCATGCCCACGTCCACGTCTGCTCTGTTTGCCAAATACCTGCTTATGAGAACAGCATTACTGTTGTTGAACAGGCTTTCTATTGCATGCTCCGGGTATGTAGCGCTCTTAATAAGGTCTAGAGATGGATCTCCGGGCGAAACTCCTCTAACCCCATAGATCGGTACCTCGCTAACATAGTCTAGAGCGCCGTACGCAACGGGGGTTATCACCTTATAGTCTATTCTTGAAACCTCTCTCTGCGCACCTATGAAGCTAAAATCTTCAAGCGCGAGTGGGCCGGAAGGCTTGATCACCATCGACACCGGAGGCTTATCGGCTGGCCACGTTTTCGCCACCATAACAGCGTTAGTCGTTAGGGATACCCTTATTGAAGTCAGCGTGGATATTGCTATGATCATTATTGTAATGGAGACAAGAGTAAGTGTAGTTCTTAGCTTCCTCTTTTTCAAGTTTCCAATAGAGTATGAAATAGCGATCAATAAGGCAGGTATCAGTGAAACTCCTCGCTCGCTCTTTATTTCAAGAAAGTAGGGAGCTATAAATACGATTAGAAACATGAATATAACAATATAGATTCCTGTCTGAAGCTCCAATACTGTGATTCTTGAAAGACCTGGGAACACCTGGTAAGCTATAGTCATTAAAACGATGAATGTAATCACCGTCAACATTGCGTATTGATCCTTCCTCTCTGCAATTATCGAGCCGATGCATAAGGATAGGATCGCAACAATCACAAATACTATAATCTGGTTGGTTCGCGTTTCCCTCAAAATATTTTGAATATTACTGATTATTAATATGCTGCTCATCACGGCTTCTTGCTGATACGCCAGTATCTTAATTGGGTCAGTGGCATTTAAAATAGCTAAACGGAATCTTTCAATCTGCTCCAACCTGTAAAGCTCCAGGCCTACGTAGAGCCCAATATTCCTAGTTTCTTCTACATGTCTTTCAGCGGATTCAACGGTTTTGTTGACGAGAGTTTGATAGGACTTTACTTGAAGTAAAGCAGGCTGGTCTAAGTAGGTTTTAGCATTTTTGCTTAACCTAATTGGCCGAGTACTATTCCCTATTTCCAATACTGTTCTTCTCCCACCGACAGTGATTGAAACCAGTATCCATAAGTCTGTTTCAGAAGGAACTATTAGGGTGTTTCCAGTTATGTTTAGCAGACCAAGTAGCGGCAGATGGCTTGAATCATAATTCAGTATCAGTTGATTAAGCCGCGTCTCATTAAGAATGAGGACACGCATTTCCTGAGTTGGAATCAGCAGGTCGAAAGGGGAAGGAACAACAGCTAGGACCTTTGCAACCGCTCCTGGACATAGGTTTATTTCCACGTTCTTGGTTTCTCCGACTGATAGTTTTCCTAGGCTTATTATTTGAGGCACATAAGTATCTTTTTCGTTTAGAGAAGGACCTATGATCCTTATTTCTGAGCCAGAGGGCACTGCTATCGTCGTTTCATTCCAAACTCTGGCGACCGTATACGTCTCGTTCATGAACACTAGGAAAAACTGGGGTTCCCTTGGCTTCGGGTTTAACGTTATTTTAAGCATTGATGATGGTTTTACGACGAAGCGTTTAGAATTTGTGTCGATTCTGGTGCCGTTTGCTAGGAGCAGCTCCGTTGAAACCTCCAGCACATGTTCAGAGTCAACATGGTGCGGCGCCTCGAAGACGCGTTTTACAGCGAGATAGGCGGGTGATGATGAAGAGGGTATTTCAACGCTCATGTTCTCACTGACTAGAGTTTTATTGCAGGTTATGTCGTTCAACCTCCAGCTTAGCACTGCGTTGAAAGGCTCCTGAAACACGTCGTTCACAAGCCAGAGCCTAATCCTAACCGTTGAGCCGGGGAGAAAGAATAGGGATGTCAGATCATGCCTATAGTCTCCGTCAACCATTATTACGGTATGCACAGGGTTGAAAGCATTCATAACCTCGTAGTAAGATTCTTTCTTAAATCCGTAGGAATCTACGATTGAGCCGCTGACGAGCAGGGGGTAGTCTGTAAGTGGAAGAACATTAACCCCTATGGAAATATTGTACCTAAGTATTCTTGCCCTGTCTATAGCATGCCTCAAAACTAGAGATTGATACTTCTGGCTTAGCTCAATTAAGCTGGAGAGGTTTTTAGCCAAATCTCTCCAGTAGGTGTTTAGGAAAACCGGGTCAAGCCCCTCTGCCTGAAGAAGCGTAAGAACCTGCTCATAGGGCAGGTTTTGAGCCTCTACCCAGAATGGAGAGTTTAAACTGGGTAAGCCCACTGGACTAACTATGTTTGGAAAGGACTCCTTGTAATGCAGATAGTCAACCCAGCTTCCCGTTCCCCAACCATAGTTCACGAACCTATCAACATAATCGTATGTCTCAACGTATGATAGAACCATGATTCTCTTATTCACCTCCTTAACCAGGACGTTCAGATCACGGTCAAGGTAGAAATTGGTTCCAGAACCATAGTATGGTGACTCCCTGTTCAGCCACGGCGGGAGGGTGTGGGGACAGACTGTTGTTATTGAGGGATAGTTGTAAGTTAGCAGTAACAGTTCAACAAGCTGCATCTTCACGAGCCTAGCATAGTTTTCAGAGTAGTCTAGAGTAGGGTAGGCGCCTATCAGGGGGAAGTCCAGCTGGACGATGAAGCCTTTCAAAGAAGTTAACTCGTAGAACTCTTTCGGCTCAACATGCGCGAACGACCTTAAGAAATTAACGTTGGCTTCTCTCAGCAGGCTGAGCGTCTCATTCATTTTAAAGCTACCGCTCGTATCAGTAAGCCATTCGAGCCTAGAGAAGTAAGACCCACCCCTTAGAAAAACACTTCTACCGTTTACTTTAATGTAAGGATTCTTCCGGGTAATCGAACCCTCTAAGAAACGTACTCCAAATAATGTTTCAACCGACCCGGCGTACTCATCACCATGGTGCAGACTAATGTTGAGAAGGTAAACGTTTGGAACACCAATATCCCATGGGAACCAGTATGCTGGGTCCCGGAGGGAGATGCTTAAAGTTTCCCACCTTCTTTCCCAGGCAGAAAGCTTTATGCTGAACGACTGTTCTAAGCCGGCTGTGTTGTTGGGGCCAAAGCCCTTTATTCTTACGGATGCTACAAAGCTATCGTCAACATCCCCCTTGTTCTGAAGTAGAATACGCAGGTTTAAGGAGGCAGGGTTCGAGTACTGTGCAATATCAATCAAGACCAGGTTAATAACTGGGTTCAGTGTCCCGACGAGGGTAACGCCTCCAGATATCCCGATGTAACTGTTGCGGAGGTTTGGAAGAACCTCTGAGAAAGAGTATATGCCCATCGGGTAAACTCTGGATTCATACGTTTCTTGGGTTGGAGCCTCTAAGTATAGGGTCAGTAAGTTGACACCGTCCCGAACAACAATTTCATCTATGTCGAAGAAGAATTGGGAAAAATAACCCACATGCTCCCCCAAATAGAAGCCGTTCAGCCAGACTTTAGCAGCAACCCAGACACCTGAGAAGACAAGCCTCAGCCTCTGCCCCCTCATTTCACTAGGCACTGTGAATAATTTTCTTACCCACAGCGAGCTGTTTGACCTGGTTGACTTAAAAAGGAAGGGTGCTTCAACCCTGCTCCATGAAGAATCATCATAACAAGGATCATAGTAGAGATTAATGTTTCCAGGGTCGAAAGCGTCAACCTTGTAACTCCACTTTCCAGTCAATTCATGTTTAGAAAGATAGAAGTAGTCAAATGGCGCGAGGTACGAGGAAACCTTATCCACCAGGTTTTCAGAGGGTTCTATGAAGAAATACCGTAAACCAGGAAGAATCAGAGCCACTATTAACATCGATACTGAGACTACTGTCAGAAGCGGCTCTGCGATTCTCCTGGCCACCATCACCGGATTGCTTTATTTCGAAGCACGATATAAGTTTTCACTTAGTGTTTAAGAGTTGAAGATAGGTTTATAAAAAGGTTGGGTTTCAAAATAGGTGAGAAATGCCTGTGAAAACACCTGCCAAGGTTATAGAAATATTTAAAAAACACTACTACATTCTGTCTCTGCTGCTGCTCTTCATATACGCATTACTTTCTGTGAAAACAATTTTTCTAGAAGGCATGATCCCGGGCTGGGATAACCCTGTGCACTATGTGAACTCCCATCTCACAGCGCTCTACATGTTTCCCAGGCTGGATATTCTAGGCTGGGATCCTTTCAACCAGTTCGGCTGGGTTTTCAACCTATACTACAACCCGGGCATGAGCATCTTCGTCTCCTCCGTATACCACTCATTTCTAGGCTTCGTAGACACTCTGTTAGCGTACAAGATCGCTTTCTTCCTAGCGTATTTCCTACTGGCTCCCGCCACATTCATGTTCGTCCACGCTTTAACAGAGGATAAAATCGCATCCCTAGTTGCCTCACTGCTTTCAATAACAACCTTCACCGAGGAATCTGCGTGGTTTGACGCTGGTTTAAAGCAAATGTACTACATAGGCATGTGGCCAGAGAGACTGGGCCTAGTTTTCGTTTTTTTCAGCATAGCCCTCTTAGCCTACTCCTTTAAATCTAAATCCATAGGGAAAACCCTGTTCCTCACAGGACTAGGATCTCTGTTCTTCACAATGGCTGTTCTAACCCATGTAATGATGGGGATTTCAGCGGCTTTAATGGCATTATTACTATGGCTATTTGTTTTCCTAAAAACAGTAGTAGAGTTCCCAAGTTCTACTAGTCAAGGACTCGTATCTCTCTTAAAAACAGAAGGCGTTGTCTTGGTGAAGTTCACATCCATAGGCTTGCTTTCCTTGGGAATGGCTGCTTTCTGGATGGTCCCGCTTTTTCAAACACTAGAGACGTATCACAGTTTCCCAGCCGTCACGTGGTCCACTGGACCATATATTTTTGGAGAAACATTTGCCAGTTTACCATGGTACCTCCTGGTTTTTTATTGCCTAGGTGCTTTCGCACCAGTTTACGCAGGAAGTAAAGTCTCCTATTCATCCTTAGCTGCATCCGCAGTCATCCTCATTCTGCAGTTCCTGAACCTAGTTAACCTGTACGATGGCAACATTGGACTGAGGCTTATTTTCGCGTTCGCGGTGTCACTGGTTTTGCTGGTTTCCTCCAAGGACCTCTACGTGCCGTTCCTGCTTGCATCCATATCTATCCTTGGTTTTCTGGCAACAGGACCCGATACATACCTTGTGTACTTCGGCCCGTTTAGACTCGACCTGCTTAGTCTAATACCGTTCGCAAGAAGCTTCGGCTACTCCAAGTTTAATGCTCCAGTCAGGATTCTAATACTCAGCTTAGCAGCCCTAGGTTTCTCGAAGATTTTAAGCAAGCTCTACACGCTCTCCAAAACAACAAGATTTCCAGCAGTTTTCTCGATAATAGCCGGATTGCTAGCGTTCTTGATCCTCAATTCTTCGCTTAGTGCCCAACTACAGAATACTGACCTCGCCTACCCTTTTTCCAAGGAGAAGGTTTTCAAACTAACCTCAGACTACCCGGGCTTCAAAAAAGTTGACGAGCTTATAGGCTGGGTTGAGAACAATGTTCCCGGAGACACTTACATACTGTTTCAGGATACTTTGGATTTCGGCGGCAGCGAGGATTTTCAGACATCCCACTATGTCTATATTGCTTCAATAAGGCTAAAAAGGCCTATTATTGGCGGTTGTTTTGGGACTCGCTATATAACTAATCCTTATGCCCTTACCGAGGGAGGGTATCTTCTAAGCTTCCCCATTGAAAAGCTGATTAAGAACGATCTGATTCAGCGACTGATGGATGAGCTTGGAATCGGCTACATCGCTATCCATGATTCGAGACTAATAAATTTCTTAAACTCCTCCACCGATTTTTGCCTCGAGTATTACAATGGCTTGTACGCAGTTTTTCGGAAAACTAATTCCTCAAAGATTGTTTTCATCCAGGGAGAGGGGAGAGTCGAATCAGTAGACTTCACCATAAACAAGATTGAAGCCACAGTATCCGGCGTGTCTGGAAATGCTTCATACCTGATAGTTAGACAGGTGAACTTTCCAGGCTTCACCGCCGAAGCAGACGGGGAAATTATTTCTATAGACACATATTATCCTAAGCTGCCAAACGTAATAACGGGTTGGCAGGGAATCCAGCCGGTATTCAACTGGAGAATACCGTTCATCAAGGTGAAAATACCAGCCGGGTCTAACAGGGTAACATTAAGGTTCAGTATTCATACCGTGGGAAGCGACATATCAAAAATAGCCTGGACAGTGTTCCTCTGTCTTCTGATCTCCGGCATAGTCCTGCCGACAGTAGGGAAGTTGCGCAAAAAATGGCGAAAGTAAAGGATTTTTTAGTCGAAGCAAGGATTCTAGACTGGTATAAGAATCTACTTATACTCGTTGCACCATTCTTCGGCGGAAAGCTTCTGTACCCCGTCTATTATCCTAGCCTTTTATTGGGGTTTCTAGCCCTTTCAGCCACCTCCAGTGCCTGCTACGTGATTAATGATATTAAAGATGCTGCTCGGGATGCGTACCACCCTAGGAAAAAACATAGGCCTGTGGCTAGTGGGAAAATGAGTAGGGCTTCGGCGTTAATCTTCTCGATAACCCTACTGGGGTTTTCCCTCTTCACCTCATACTGGGTAAGCATCATCTTTCTAGTACTGTGCATCTCCTTATTCCTAAACTCGATCATTTACACTTTTTTCCTAAGGGATGTAGCATGGTTAGACTTACTTAGCATATCTCTTAATTATATCATTAGGTCACTAGCAGGAGCAGAAATAGTTAACGTCTATGTTTCGCCATGGCTGTTGATCAGCGTCTTCTATACTTCAATGCTCCTTGCATTATCGAAAAGAAGAGAGGAATTAACCGCTTTGAATGAGGCTGAACATTATAGGAAGTCTTTCAAGCACTATGACGTGACTCTTATAGATCAAGCGATCACCGTCTTCTCAACCCTAATAATAATCTCTTATTCTCTCTATACTTTTCACTCGCCTTATGCAGATGGTCCTTTGCCTTTTACGATTCCGATAATAACGCTAATAGTATTGCAGTTTATTTCTATTTCGAAAAAAACCGGGGAAGCCGGAATAATAAGAAGACTCCTGTCCAGCAGGACCATCGTTACAAGCCTCCTTATTTGGCTTGTAATAATGTTTTACCTAATATATTTAACATGAGTCCTTCTAAATAATTGCCTGAAGCAAGATTTTAGAGAGTGAAGATTTATTAGTGGAGCGGGAGGAGTTTATCAGCATGGTCTACCTTTATAAACAAGATTTGACGAGACACGATATTCTTAAACGAGTTGGCAGCATGGAGCAGATTGCCGGGGTGAAAATAGCAGAATTCTCCAATGGCTTTGAACGCGGTGTCAAAGTCGCAATAGTAAGAAATGGAGAACTAGGTTTTCTAGTGGCAATAGACCGGGCTATGGATATAGTGAATGCAGAGTATAAAGGAGTACCGTTAAGCTGGATTAGCCCTACCGGGATAGTTGCACCCGGTTTCTATGAGCCAGAAGGACTCGGATGGCTTCGTGGCTTTCCAGGAGGACTAGTCACCACATGTGGTTTAACATACATGGGAGCACCTACCTTTGACAACGGGGAGAGTCTTGGGCTACATGGACGCATATCCTATTCACCAGCCAATTTACTGCATGCAGATGCCTATTGGGATGGAGAAAATTACAGAATACTTTTAGAAGGCGAAATTAAAGAATCTAAAGTTTTTGAGCCCAATATCACGCTTAGGAGACGAATATCGACAACTCTTGGGGAAAGACGCATAGTGATACGTGATGTTGTAACAAACTGTGGATGGAGGGCACAGCCCCTGATGATACTATATCACATCAACATAGGTTTCCCACTACTGGATAAGAATGCTAGATTCCTGTCGACGACCGGTTGCTTTACTCCGAGAGATCAGGAAGCCATGGAAGACGCGGAAGATTTTGCAAGCATTCATGAGCCAAGACCAGGTTATAGAGAAAAAGTATATTTTCACGACATGCTTGTTGACGATGATGGAAACGCTTATGCTGCGATAGTAAATGATAAGCTTCTCGGAGGTCTAGGGGTATACGTGAAATACAGCAAGCATGAGCTGCCCAGGTTCGTACAGTGGAAAATGCTCGGCGAGGGAACATACGTTATGGGAATGGAGCCTGCGAATAGCCTTGTAATGGGAAGAGGCAAGGAACGGGAATGGGGAACATTACAATATATTATGCCTTGGGAAACAAAAGAATTCCATATTGAAATAGGTGTTCTTTCAAGCAATGAGATAACTGCGTTCGAAGAGAAAATAAGTAGAATAGTGGGAGCTAAAAAACCCCGCATGTTTGAAAATGTTGAGGAATTCGTTAAAAATTTAAGATAACGGTACTTATTTAAAGTTTATAAGCTTCTAGGAACTCTTAGGAGAATTGAATGAATGAAATAAATGTTGCAATAATTGGTTGCGGAGGAATTGCATCAGTTCATGCGGAAAGATTAATTAAAATAGAAGGTGTTCGACTAAAAGCGTTCGTCGACATCGACGAGAAAAGAGCAAAATCTTTTTCGGAAAAATTCGGAGGCCATTACTATAACAGCATAGACCAGCTAGTTAAAAACGAGCATACAGATGCACTGTTCATAACGACACCTCCTTTTGCAAGAGGTGATGAAGTGAAAGCCATAGAAAAGGGCATAGCAGTATTCTTTGAAAAACCAGTTGCTCTCAACATGCGCAAAGCCGAGGAAATCCTGGACTCTATAAGAAGGTATTCAGTCATAAACAGCGTGGGATACATGTGGCGATACCTGGATATTTCCTCCGTTGCCAAGGAAGAGGTTGTGAAGAACAGTCCCACTGCCATGGTTCTTGGTCAATACATAGATCCTTTCTGGTTTCCCCCTAAACACTGGTGGCTCTATAAGGATAAGGGGGGTGGACAGGTAGTGGAGCAAGCAACCCATGTCTTTGATTTAGCAAGGTATCTTGAGGGCGAGGTTTCCCGCGTATATGCGGAGATAGACAACAGAATAGCTGGGAAATTTATATATTCTGACATGACGGCTGAAGATAGTTCGATTGTAAGCCTAAGGTTTAAGACGGGCGCTGTGGGAGTTATAGTTAGCTCATGCGTCAGCCAAAATACTTTCACAGGGACTCTTCTCAGGTTAATAACTAGAAACATTGTTGTCGAGCATCTTGGTCATTCGAAAATCCTGAGGATTTATGAAAAGAACAGGATTCAGGAATTCAGGTCCCCTGTAGACCCATATTTCGAAGAGGATAAAGTATTCATAGAGGCCGTAAAAACAGGAGATACGAGTAAAATCAAGTCAAGCTTTGAAGACGCGGTAAAGACTTTGAAAATAACTCTGGCTGCTAACGAGTCTGCAAAAACAGGGAAAGCAATAAGCCTAGAGTAGAGCTAAAAGGCAAGCACCCTTATTTTCGCTCATGCGTCCGTTAGGTGGACATGTTTAACCGGTGGCTTGAAGATGTGAGAATAGACCGCTTAGACAATAAAACATATAGAATAGTGATTCCTAACGTTTATTGGATTGGCTACTGAGAAAAACGATCTGGCCAGCGAATCTCTAAGACTTCTTTCTCAACCGATTAGGGCAGTGATGAAACAAATCGGGATTGAAAAATTATTGGAGACTCAAGAAAAAGCCATTCCTCCTATAATGATGGGGAAGAATGTTCTCCTAATAGCTCCGACGGGAAGCGGGAAGACTGAAGCTGCACTTCTACCTGTTCTGTCTAAGCTTACCGCTATTGAGGATAGAAGGGGGATTTCGCTTCTCTACATTACTCCATTGAGGGCGTTGAACAGAGATATGATGAAGAGGAACATGAAACTATGCGTCTCCCTAGGATTATCGGTGGATGTTAGACATGGAGATACTTCATCCTCCATGAGGAGGAAACAGGCTTTGAAGCCCCCCGATATCTTAATAACGACTCCTGAGACTCTTCAAGCAATACTTCCCGGCAGAAGAATGCAAAAAAACCTTAAAGATGTCAAATGGGTCATTATAGACGAGATTCATGAAATAGCTGAAAGCAAGAGGGGCGTTCAGCTAGCTGTAGCCCTAGAGCGACTTAAGGAGATTACTGGTCGGGATTTTCAGAGGATAGGTCTTTCAGCCACCGTAGGAACACCAGAAAAGGTTGGAAAACTTCTCGCCGGAAGCAGGGGGGCTGTTAAAATTATCAGAGTCTCGGCGTCAAAGGAATACAGGTATTGGATAGAATGGCCGCAACCGGATGAGGAGGATTTCGACCTTTCTGCCATTCTCTACACTTCGCCAGAGGCTGCTGCAAGAATAAGAACAATAAAGGATCTTTGCGACGCATCCACCTCTACCTTGATATTCGTTAACAGTAGACAGATTGCTGAAATGCTTGCTTTAAGGCTGAGCTTCCTAGACCCTAAGATAGGCATACACCATGGTTCACTGTCCAAAGAGGAGAGAGTAAATATAGAAGACAGTTTTAAAAAGGGCTTGACTAAGGCTATTGTCTGCACTTCAACGCTTGAACTCGGCATAGATATTGGTACTGCTGACCTGGTGATACAGTATCTTTCCCCGCGTCAAGTAGGGCCTTTCATCCAGAGAGTAGGTAGGTCTGGTCATAGGCTTGGATTAACGTCTGAAGGAGTAATACTAACCGCCTTCGTAGACGACGCTCTCGAATCAATAGCAGTTGTGAATAGGGCGCGGAGCGAAAAGGTTGAGCCTACCCGGATCCATGAGGGGGCTCTAGACGTTCTTGCACACCAGCTAGTTGGTCTCTCCCTAGACCATGGGAGCATAAGCATTTCTAAGGCGGTTGAAATATTGTCGAGAGCATACCCTTTCCGAAGGCTGGGTGAGGAGGAGCTTCGGAGGGTAGCGGGCTTCCTTTCCAAGCTTAGCCTAATAAGGCTGGAAGGAGACAGCATAACACATACTAGAAAAGCTAGGAAATATTATTTCTCAAATCTCTCAATGATACCTGACGAAAGAAGATATCCCGTTGTCGACCTTACGTCGAACAGGACAATAGGAATAGTTGGTGAAGAGTTCGTAATGCTTAGAGCAAGGATAGGGCTCCACTTCATCTGCAGAGGAATGGTTTGGAATATTGAGCAGATTTCTGACGAGGGGGTGTACGTGACACCGGTTGAAGACCCTAGAGCCGCCCTGCCCGGCTGGGATGGCGAGATTCTTCCAATACCCTACGAGCTGGCTAGGGAAGTCGGCAGGCTTCGGAGAAAAATCAGTGAAAAACTCCGCAGAGGCGAGAATGAGCAAGCCGTAAGCTGGCTTTGCAGAGAGTTTCAGATAGATAGTAATGCCGCCAGGAAAATAGTCGGTGAAATCGGGGAGCATATGGAGATGGGGGCTCCAGTCCCCTCTGACAACCTTATCCTAGTAGAGGGTTTCGACAGGTATTTGATTGTGAATTGCTGCCTGGGAGAGCTGGCGAACAGAACACTCGGATACGTTATTGACCAGAGGCTTTCCCGAGACGGGCTCATTAGAAACTGGTGGGCAGACGGGTATAGGATCCTGATCGAACTACCGGTTGAGGTATCAGAGTCCAACTTAAAACACCTTGTCGAAAAAGTATTGCCTAGAGGCCCTGAGGAGGTTGAGAGGGATTTCCACGCTAGGATAAGGGAAAGGTTTCCATTCGGATATTACATGAAGTTCATCGCCGAAAGGTTCGGTGCGATTGAACGTGGCCTGTCGCTGGGGGAAGAAAAGCTGCTCGACCTGTACAGCAGGTTCAAGCAGACACCGATATACGATGAAACTATACGGGAAGTTCTTCAGGAGAAGGCTGATGTCGAAACGGTGAAAAAGGTGGTTTCAGCCATTCGAAGTGGGAAAATCAGGGTTGAAACCCGGATCTCAAGCGAGAAACCCACTCCAATATCATACCACATACTGAACAAGTATGCTGAGATTCCCGAGATGATCGCACCGGAGCAGGTTCAGGCCGATACGGTTGAGAGAATGAGAAACGCCATAATGCATACTAATGTTGAGTTTATATGCATGGAATGCGGGAGGAAGCAGGAGCCGATTCCTATTAGGGATCTTCCGCAGAAGCCAAGCTGCTCCTGCGGCTCAACTCTTCTAGCGGTACTGCCCGGGTATAGGGGGTATCTTGTGAGAATCGTGAATAAGAGGCTGAACGGTGAAAAACTGTCTGAAGATGAGTCGAGGCTTCTTGCCGACTTGAGGAGGACTGCAGACGTTATTCATTCTTATGGGAGAAGAGGAGTTATCGCGTTATCCGTCTACGGAATAGGGCCACAGACCGCTCTAAGAATACTTTCGAAAATGCATTACAGTGAGGATGAATTGCTCAGGGATCTTCTAGAAGCAAAATTGCAGTACATAAGGACTAAGCCCTACTGGAAGACCTAGAGAAAAACCTCCGTTATAATTTGAATGAAAAAACATGGGGAATTATGGGTTTTAGGGCTTCTCGATTACTGTACGAGTTATTATCTCAATCCTAGTTACTTTATTGTTCTCAACATCCACCCATATAAATGCCAAGCTAGAGCCGTCTTTACGCAGCGTGAGGATGGCGCTCTTAGCCTTAGCTACCACGCTTCCATCAGCCTCAACAACAGTTTTTATAATCGGTTGAATACGAGTTACGTTGTAGCCTTCTGAGAGTAGATTCTGCACATCAGAATCGCTCTTAGCTATATTAACGACATTGTTCTTAAACTCCTCACTGATCTCGATAGAGCCCCATCCTCGCTTGATGCGACCACAGTATGTTTGAGCCCTACTAAGATTCGCCTCGACCTTGGCAGAACCCCATTTGAAACGGCTCAGCGGGCCGCGGAACGGTAGCCAAGGCAAGGGTGTTTCTGAAGATTCACCAGTCTGTGCAACGACGTTTGTCAGGCTAACGTATATGGCTATGCCTAGAAGGAGGACGAATATAGGTAAAGCGATCTTGAGAGCGCTGGTCATCATTGCTACTATTGAATATAGTAGCAATATATAAATGTTACGTTCCTCTTAAACGGACATAAAAACCGATCGGGCTGGATCCGGGACCAGGGTAATCTTTTTACCCATGAAAAAAGAGATTGGCCTAGGAGAGACATATAAGCTACTGCATCCCTAGACCAGTAGTTCTTATATGCGCAAGAAGCAAGTAGGGCAGGGTTAATATCATGAGCTGCTCCTAGGATATCCCTGTGAGCGACGACCCTCCGCTTATAGCAATGTCCCTATGGGAGAAGGAATATACTCATGCTTTGATAGACGAGACCGGAGAATTTACAGTAAACATCCCTTCTTCAAAGCTGCTTAAACAGGTTTGGCTGGCAGGTACCAGAAGCGGTAGTAAAATGGATAAGGCTAAGCTTCTAAAAGTCAGCTTCACAACCTCTAGCACCATTAAAGTGCCCGGAATAGAAAAATGCATAGGGACCCTTGAATGCAGAGTCAAAGATAGAATGAAATTCGGAGAGCAGATACTATATGTCGCTGAAGTCAAAAGAGCATGTGCTGAAGAAGGCTTGTTCAAAAAAGGTGTATAGAGTTGTAAAGCAGAACCCCTGCTTCATCTTGCCAGCAAAGCCTTCTCAATACCCAGGCCGGTTGATTAAACGGGAAACCCTGTCATTTTTCCCATTTCCTCTGACCATCATTCTTTTTGCTTCCTATCCTGAAATCGTTCAAAAATTTTCTAATAGAATTTGTATTGCACATTCTTTAAGAAAAATAAATATTAGGAAAAGCCCTGTGCCACGCGCTTAATTGGAGCTTTCTATTTTTAGAAAACTCTGAAACACCCTTTTTGACTTTTCTAAATAGGGTGTGAGGCTTTTGTAAACAATACTTATGTTCATTCTTTTTCGAAGCGTCTCACACATAACGTTATTCGTGGACAATGCTTATGGAGGCATCTTGTAGCAATGAAGCGCGCTTAATCACCAAAAGCTATTCGAGATCGTGTCCTTAAATACAACAATACTAATAGAACACGGGCACCGGACTTAGGCTATAAACTAAAAGAGTAGCTTTAGATCACCCGCTAAGATATCTTTTCTATTTTTAGAAAAGTCTAAGTTAGGCTTTTGGTTTCCAACATTTTGTCCAACGTTTGATTTTTTTTCTTTAAAAATTTGAAATAGACTTTCTATAAGAAAAATTGAAAAGATTTTTTAGCGCGCGCTTTAGAATCTTTATTTTCATATGAATCGGCGAGATTGAAAGAGTTTTGAAAAAATAAGGTATAAAGAGTGTTTATATAACCCAACGATATTCATATAACTCGATTCGAGGGAGGCCCCATGAACTCTTGGGAAAGAGTAGTGAAAGCTATGCAGCTTTCGGCACCTGATAGGATTCCGATCTACGAGATGCATATCCCTCCCAAAATATCTTCAGTAATATTGAATAAGAACGTGAATGAAGTCATGTATGGTAATATCGAGGCCTTCTATAACCTGATAATTTCAAAGGCAGAGATTAATTTAGACAAGTTGAATGCTCAAGTGGCGGAGGAACAACTGACCCTCTACAAGAAGCTTGGGTTAGATTGGATAAGAGTTGGCGGAGCCTACACCAATATCCCAAAGAATGTTAAAAAGCTTGGGGACAAGGTATGGCAAGTAAATGGCGGACGATACAAATTGACAGGAGACACGACTTGGTTTATGGATGAGCCTAAAGAGTACGATCCTGACGAGGTAATTAGGGCTTGTAAGAATAGCAGTATAATGGTGAACACTGGTGTTTTCGACGTATTGAAGCGGATTTCCCAAAAAGTTAAGGGTGAAGTCTTTCTATCCTTTGATGCCGATGGAACTTGGGGGCCAATAGTTTCAAATCCGAATTTACTCAGGCATGTTCTTGTCTGGATGTATAGAAGACCTGATGCTGTTGAAGCCTTGATAAACTATCATACTGAAATTGCAATAGAATACGGGAAGTATGCAATCGATGAAGGTGCTGATGCGATTCAGCTCTGCGTTGACTACGGTAATAAAAATGGTCCTTGGCTTTCTCCGTCAATGTTCAGAAGGTTCGTGAAACCGGCTTTAGAAAGGCATGTAAATGAATTCAGGAAAAAAGGGGCTTTTGTAGTGGTTCACTCTGATGGTTATATCATGCCACTGTTGGGAGATATGGTGAATGCAGGGATTAATGCCTACCAGGGTATAGATATAATAGCAGGCATGAACCTTAAGGAAGTTAAGGAAAAATACGGAGATAGTATTTGCCTAGTTGGTAATGTCGACCCGAGGATAATAGAGTACGGTATGAAGGCCGATGTGGAGAGAGAGGTTGAAAGATGTCTTAGGGAGGGTGGAAAAGAAGGGTATATACTGTCGACATCTGCCAACATTTCTATTAACACCAATGCTGAAAACTTCATACATATGGTGGAGTATGCTAAGAAAACATCATCTACTTAGCCGCTTCACATAGTTATTTGAATCCCGAAACGTCTAGATTCGAAGATAGATAGACTTTGGAACGATCAAAGGCAATTAAAAGACCCGTGGAAGCATCCAGTGCATCACCCTTGAATCGCTTGTTTCCCGGCTTTAGGACATGTGATGCAAAACGGCTACAATACATAACTGACTTGCATGCTGGGCAGCATATTGAGTAAAAAAATGGGTAAAAAATCGCATAAGTATTATAAACCATGGTGTCATTTAGTTGACGGTGATGTGAGATGGAGGAAGAGAGAAAAGAAGTTGAGCTGCCTGAAACAGAGAAGAAAAGAGAGATGATGCGTCATTCTGAGGATGTTGAAGAATTGAGAGAAGTCTTGAAGACTGTTAGAGAGGAAGTACCTGGGCTCTTGAAAGATATTGTCGGCCCTCTTAAGGAGTTGATGGGTACATCATTAACGGAGGAGCAGGCAAAGGAAAGGGCTAGAGCGATAGCGACCTTCTACAAAGAATTAGTAGCAGCAGGAATGAAAGAAGATGTTGCTATTGAGCTGGTTAAAAATCAGTTTATCAGTCCAGCAGAATTAATCAAAAACCTGTTAGGGCAAGCAGGCAGGATAAGAAGGGAAGAAGAGAAGGTTTTAGAGAAGTAAGAGATTCCAATGGGAAAGGCATTGCGAATAGTCCTGATCGTAGTGGAGGCTTTAATAACTCTAATTGTATTAATCCCTGTTTTTCTCTGGCTTTTGTTGAATGTTTATCTAGTCAATTACAGGATAGGGAAAAACAGGAAGAAGATGGTTAAGATGCTGAGGAGAGAAGGCTTATCGGAAGATGTTTCGATCAAGATAGCTGAACACATGTTTCCTAAAATGGAGTTTTCCCTTTTGGGGTTTAGGTCCCTGATGAGTGCGGCAGAACCTGCGCGAGAAAAGAGGGGAAAACTCATTGGAAAGCAGGATAGATGAGCTTGTCAGGAAGATCAATCTTCTTGAAGAAGAGCTCAGGAAAGAAAGGGAGTTGAACAGAGATATATTGCGGGAGTTGGCTGTCGTTAGAAGCATCCTATCCTTAAGCTCAGATGCCTATAAAACTTCTAGGAAAATAAGCCTTCTCTCAGAAAGCCTAAAAGCAGGGCCATTAGCTAGAGATATAACTGAAATATTGATATCCGAGGGGCCATTAAACATATCTCAGCTAACTAATCTTCTAAGAGAAATTAGAGGGAGAGCATCTAGGAAGACAGTTGCAAAGAAGCTTAGAGAATTAATGGCGCTAGGAATTATAGATATGGTGGAGGGGAAAAAGAGTGAAAAGCTGTTTAAAGTAAAAAGCGAAGGCTCTAGCGGGTAGCTGAATAGTTTTAAACAACCACCTTTTTGGCGAGTGAACCTATGTCTTTAGATGAGAACGTGTTGCTAAATAATTCTGATCTTTTTCAATGATTACGATGAAGCTACATTCGATGTTTAAAGAGCAATATTCCCGTATTCTCTGAAAAATTTTTTCAAGTTTTCCAAACTTTTAACAGCTATGGTTTCCGCATTTGGTTGATAGTCAAAAACCTCAACAGACAGATATCCTGAATACTCTATTTCGATCAAACTCTGAACTATTTCTTTATAGTTAGCAGAGCCAGACCCCGGAATATACCCGTTACAATCATTCGCATGGAAATGTTCCAGATAGGTTTTTCCCTCTTTTATTATATCCCTGAAAGATCTTTTTTCATCACACATGCTTCTCACGTCAAGAATAAGCCTGATATTTTCATGATCAACATCTTTTATGAATTTGACTGCTTCGCTAACATTGTTTATGAAATTTGTTTGATCTTTAGATAAGGGTTCGATGCAAAAGACCACCATTTTTTCCTTAGCAGAATCCCCTATCTCTCTGAAGGCTGAGACGGCAGAATCCCATGCTTTTTTAAAAACCTCTTTTGACGGAATGCTTCTTTGCTTTGGAGAGCCAAAGACCACTATTCTTCCACCTATTTCGCTTGTGAATTCTACTACTGTAATCAGATACTTTAAAGCCTCTTTTCGCACTTCTCCCAGCTCATTAAAAAGGTTCACATTCTTGTCGCAGACCAAGACCCAATGAGTACCAACAATTTCAATACTGTTTTCGATCGCTTTCTTCCTTATCTCTCTTCTCCTATCTGAGGAGATCTTCTCAACGTTGCTACCCATGGTGAAAGGGGCGATTTCGATACCATTATATCCGAACCGCTTAACGTAAAGTAAGACTTCATTAATATCCATCCCTGAAAAAACTTCGTTGCATATTGAAAGCTTCATTTGCACTGGAGAATCGAATTAGACTGTTATAAGTTTAAAGACTAGCATAATGGTTTAAAAAGTCCTGTTTCAATAAACTCGGTAAAAATGAGTAAGAAGATTGCTGAAGTCGAGATAGAAGCCGGTGTTCATGACAGGATTGAGACCCCAGTTTGTTTCCCCCTGCAGAAAATAGCTTCGCTCCTTGGGGACAAGAATGCCGTTCACCTGGAGATAAGAGGCGTAAAAATACCTTTACAAGTTACAGGGCAAGAAACCTTGCTTCAAGGTTGCTTCATCCTTCCTTATGCGAAGGCTGGTGGAACCTTAAAAGGAGATATCGTTGTTAGTGAAGAAGAGGAAGAAACTGGTTTCTCGTATGACTTAAAGGAGGATACTCTTATCGTCAACTATGAGGGAAACGTGGTAGCAAGCTATCACTATGGAAGATTGCTTAGTAAGCCCTATCTCTATCCGGTCTTCAGCACGAATGGTGTTAGAGTTACGGAAGACGGGCCTAAGGATCATTTGCATCACAGGTCGCTATGGGTTGCACACGGGGATGTGAACGGATATGATTTTTGGGCTGAGTTTAATGATAGTGGAAGGATAGAAGCGAAAAATGTTAAAGTGAATAGTTGCGGGAGAGTTTTCTTCGAGTTCAGCAGTAGCAATGTTTGGATTACCAAGTCAGGAAGCATCGAGCTATTTGAGGAGAGGACAACGCGTATCTGGAGGCTTAAAAGGGACGTACTTCTAGACCTTGAAATAATTCTTTCCAATCCTGAGAAGGATGTTAAATTCGGAGACACTAAGGAAGGCGGAATACTTTCAATAAGAGTTAATGAAAAGATTAAGGTTGACAATGGTGGTAAGATTGAAAACTCGTTTGGTGGAATTAACGAGGCGGAAACATGGGGTAAAAGGGCAGCTTGGTGCGACTATAGCGGGATCGTTGATGGAAAGAGTGTTGGGATAACCGCTTTTGATCACTTGAACAACTTCAGATATCCAACCTACTGGCATGTAAGGAATTACGGACTGATGACTGCAAACATGTTCGGCGTCTCAGTCTTCACGAATACGCCTAAAAACAGGGGGGACTACGTCCTTCCTAGAGGAGAGGAATTAAGATTTAAGTATAGGGTTCTTGTGCATGAAGGTAGAGACTCCGGCTACATAAAAAGCAAGTATGTTGATTTCATCTATCCGCCTAAGGTAGAAATTTCAGAAGTGAGAGTATAAGCCGCTGCTAATCCTGCGCGCGCGCTGCTTACCCTCCATAAAGGCCGATTTTCTTCAATAGCTCGTAGGTGAAGTTTAGATGCTCTACTGGAGTGTTCGGAGCCACATTGTTAGCGTCTCTGAAAACAAACCTTTTCCCTCTCGTAACCCCAGAGCTCAACACGGTTTTAACCTCCTCTTCAATCTCGCTTAAAGGACCCTGTTTAAGTGTCGTAACTCTGACACCACCCTGTATCACTACGTCTTCTCCAAGTATCTCTCTTGCTCTTCCCAAGTCCAGTGGAAACCCTGTGTCGATCGAGGAAATATTAAGCTCCTCTTTAAGGGTTTTCAGGTGCTGTATAACTGCTCCGCATAAGTGTATGCTTGGTCTTCCAGAGCAAAAAGTGTTAACTATCTTCTTGTGAAGAGGCAGGACGAATTCTCTATAAGCTCTCGGGGACAGAAGTTGAATAGAGTCGTCTGCAAACCCAAATCCTTCATATGGATATGAAATCTTAAGCAATCTATGCCAAGCCTTCATCCTCTCGATTATTGATTCCGTTATAAACCAGAGGAATTCTTCGGCTAGACTTCTGTTTAAATAGAGCATTTTAACCACGTAGCCGCCCGTGATGTTAGTCGCTATTGTGAAAGGCCCGTCTGTACCAATCGGTGCGGAAACGCTTCCAATAGGTCTTTCAAAATAGGTGTAGCCTTCCTCCTTCTTCTTAAGGAAATATTCGTAGAAGCTTTTTACTCTTGCCATAAAGCCGGAGAAAGGCTCCGGCATACCTTTTTTCATAAAATCCTTCAAATCATCCTCGCTTTTAAGAAATGGAAATATATCTGGAACACTGCCGTCAGAGAAGTAGAGAGGTGCTCCGAACCATGCTGATTCATAAACGTTTTGAAACTGTACGGAAATAGGCCATTCCCTAGGCAAACCCATTTCCCAATCAGCATAAACATTAAGCCTTTTCCAGTATTCGAATTCAAGTTCAGCCTGCAACATAGTTTCAGGATCATTGAAAATCCTCTCATAGGTATAGTTCCTAATATTTAGCTCCTTGTTTAACACAATCATTCTATCGTTCATTCCCCATATAACCGGGATTCTTTTATGCCTATTCAGCTTGAAGTCTTCCCATAAGTGCAAAACCATCTCATTGTGATGCTCAAAACTATTAGTAGCATTTATCATTGTTCAAGAGCTTGAGTTAGCATTACATATTTAAGCCTTATCCTGAAAAAAACTTTTACAAGGATATGTGAAACACTTCCATTTCCCGATGGACTATCTTACCAGCTTTAACCGTATCCTTTGTTCACAACACCGGATTTTCAGTAAAGGTTCCTCCTGCATAAGCTCTCCTCCTTCAACCATTACTTTACCCTTAGTCTTTGCGACGAGTATCCCCGGCTCTCTGAGCCTAAGGAAAGCTTCGTCTCCATAAACAACCGCGAAATCAATGCCCCGCGGCATAATATAGATGTTCTTTAATCCTATCAGTGTGAGCCAGTTGCTCCATGGCGCAAGTATAAAGAGCTTCACACTCATGGGGTTGAGCTCAAAGCTAAAAGATTCCTCCCGCAACTCCTCGCTGAAGTACTCGAAAACTACATGCTTCTCGCCCGGAAGCATAGCGTCGAAAGGGGTTATAATCCCTTTAACTGGCATGTCGTCCTTTGTGATGTTGAAAGCAGCTACCACGCCGTATACTCCCACATCGCTCAAGCTAACCTTCGTGAAAACTTTAAGCGGTACTGCTTCATTGTAAGGATCGCGCATCAGTATATCTTTAGTGGGCAGTGCAGGCCCATCGGGCAACGGAAGGAAACCATCACTGAATGCAAGCGGTTTCACGATTTCCACTACGCTTTTTCCGGCTTCATCAGTTAGGTATATTGGACCGCCACTCACAGCCCTTGCCACTGCCTGCTGCAGAGCCCATGGGTCGTGGCTCTGAAACATGTCCCAATCAGGCCATACGACCTGAGACATGAAAAGCGCATTGTATGCGTTAAAATAGAGGTGTAATTTGTTTCTGGATTTTTTATGAGGTACGATATAGTCCACACAATTCCTAGCTATAGCCGACCTAAACCAGCTGAATGCATTCTCTGGTTGTTGAGCCATACAGTTAAGAACCTCCAGTGAATTGATATAAGCAGCTGCTTCAAGCCCCTTGTGGAGCATCTCGGCCGCCTCTTCAACAGGTATTTTACCGGCATACATATATCCGACGGAAGACTGGTTATCAACCTTCACGAAGTCGAAGCCCCATTCCCTGAGCTTAGAGTACCAGTCCCTGAAAAGATCGAATGAATCAGCAGGATTTGGAACTAGATTTCCCTCCGCCTCTATCAAATGTTTACCCCATTTCTCTGCAAGTCGGCTTCCCTTGGCGACTCCCCTCCAATGTATGTTGAGCGTGTGCCAAAGCCCCACGTATCTTGCCCCCATGCTCTTCAGTCTATCAACAACTTCCTTAAAACCGCTTGGAAACTTTTTCACACTTGGCTCCAAATCCTTTATCCTCATATCCTGCTCTTCTTGCCACCCATCGTCAATCAAGGCAAAGCCGGGTGTAACACTATTCTCTAGCAAGGACTTGAATGTAGCCACTATCTTCTCCTCCGTAGGATCACGCCAGCAAGCATTCCAAGAACACCAACCAAGGTACTTGAAGATCTCGGGTAACGACTTCTTCTTCCGAAGCACGTCTCGCCTTCCTGTAAGCGTGAAAGCAGACTCGTATGCAGATTCTACTGCCCTATAGGGGTTGCTCGACGTTGCAAATGCAAATAGAAATACGCGATCCCAAGCTCCCGCTACCATCCTGTTCAGCAGGATGCTGAACTCATCCCGTTCAAACCGTGAGACGTAGCCACGAGCACCCGAGTTTGAAATTGGAAGCAAGAACGCATAGCTTCCTGCACCTTCAGCAATGAGTTGAGAAACCTTGATATTCCTCGGCAAGCCTTTAAAGCCTGAAGCATGGATTGGGTAGCTCCATGCACAGTACTCGAACTCCTCCGTCTCTCTTAGCTGCGGATACTGATATGGTTCCTGCGATTCACTGAAGTATTTTTCAGGATCGTGAGCGAAGTGGAAAAGGAGAAGCTTTTCAAAACCTTCGAAGCTTGACCTTAGCTCAACTATGAGACCATCATCACTCAGTCCATCGGCTTCAGCTGTTACAACAATGGACTCTGGCTCCCATTCTTCGAATACCAGTCTACCTTTTCCCTCAGGGTATTTGACGTACGCAGTATTGGCATGCAGTTCTGTAGAAAGAGGATTAGAAAGCTTCCCAGCGAGAGCCATCAGCGGCCTAAAGACAAGTTTAAAGCCATCCTTTTCCATAAGGATCTCTGATTCTCTAACCCTAAAGGATGCTGGACTCATGGAAAATACGTTTCACGGTTACTAATTAACGTATCGCAACATTCTAGCCAGAATGCAGACTATCTTCACTGAGCACTGATAGAAATTGGAAAATTAAGCGTCTTAAAATTTTTATAAACTGTGTCCACCCCCATTTTCGAATGAACTCTTGGGAGAGAGTAGTGGCGGCTATGCAGATTTCAACACCAGATAGGGTTCCCATTTACGAGTTGCATCCTTCCTTGAAAATATTTTCCACCGTGCTTGGTAAAAATGAAGATAGCATTATGGCTCATAACCCTGAAGCGTTTTTCAGCCTGATAGCTTCCAAGGGGAAAAATATTGATTTAAACAAGGTTAATGAACAAATCGCGGAAGAACTTCTAAACTTTTATGGGGGGCTTGGGCTAGATTGGATTCGCGTTGTAAAAGCTTACGCCAGCATCCCGAGGGAAGTGAAGAGGATTGGCGAGCATACGTGGCAGGTAGACGGGAAAATATGCAAGTGGTCGGGAGAAACCCTTTGGAACTTGAGCGAGCCTAGAACCTATGACCCGGATGAGGTAATGAGAGAGTGTAGGAATAGTGGTGTTGAAATAGATCCGTTAGCGTTTGAAGTGCTTAGGAGGCTAGCAGCCAAGGTGAAGAAAGACATGTTCCTGTCTTTTGATGCTGACGGAACATGGGAACCCATAGTGTCTAATCCGAATCTTCTCAAACATGTTCTAATATGGGTTTACAGGAGGCCTGATGCCGTAGAGGCCTTAATCAACCATAATACTGACGTTGCTATCGAGTATGGCAAGTGGGCTATAGATGAGGGTGCCGATGCGATTCAACTCTGCGTCGACTATGGGAATCAGAATGGTCCTTGGATGTCGATCGAAATGTTCAGGAAATTTGTTAAACCGGCTTTGAGAAGAGAAGTGAATGCTTTCAAGAGGAAAGGTGCATTTGTAGTTCTTCATTCAGACGGATATATCATGCCCATCCTACCCGATATTGTTGACACAGGAGTGGATGCTTACCAGTGCATTGACGTGATCGCCGGTATGAGGATGTGGGAGGTTAAGGAAAAATTCGGAGATAAAATCTGCCTGGTTGGGAACGTGGATCCAAGGATAATAGAATACGGGACTAAACGTGATGTAGAGAAAGAGGTTGAGAGATGCTTAAGAGAAGGGGGGAGAGAAGGCTACATTCTTTCGGCTTCAGCAAGCTGTGCGCTTAACAATAATGCAGAGAATTACATTTATATGATAAACTACGTTAAGAGAAAAAAATTACAGTAAGCAGCGCCCTAACCACCAGTAAGAAAACAAAACCTATATATGAAAAAGACTTGGAGGCAAGGGGATTGGGTGGAAAGTTTGACGTAATCAGATTGGGAATGAGTTGTGTCGATTGCATTTTAAAGGTTGAAAGCGTTGAGAATCTGAACCGGGTAAGTATACTCGACTGGACTATCCAGGGAGGGGGTAAGGCCTCTACCGCCATGGTGGCCGCGGCCCGTCTCGGGGCAAAAACCTCCGTGATAACGAGGATTGGGCAGGATGAGGCTGGAGAACTCATCATCTCAGAGTTTAAAAAGTATGGGGTAGACACGAGTAGAATCATTGTGCAAGAGGGATACAGTACTCCAATACTCTTCATACTCGTTGATGCCAAAGGTAGTCCTCGATGGATTGATGCTAAAGTATTAAAAGACTGTGTTCTCCCAGAGCCAGTAAAGCATATGGTTAAGTTAGCGGAAGCAAAGAACCAGTTTAAGAACACCATTATAAGAAAACATGTTGAGGACGAGTTCGACTTCGTAACTGAAGGGAGAATACTCCTCCTGGATTGTTTTCAGCCCGAGTGTTTAGATGCAGCTATAGCTGCCAGGAAGAATAATGTTGAAACTTGTCTCGATATGTATTTTCACCCAAATCTGAAAGAACTTCTCCGAAACATAACATACTGTATACCATCTAGGAGAGCTGCTGCTGATTTCACTGGAGAAACTGATCCTGAAGCCATGTGCAGAAAGCTTCTTCGCCTAGGGCCTGAAGTGCCCGATTTGAAGAGGCTTTACGAGGCTATTCTTAGGAACGGTTTTACTCATCATGCTAGCATGATTCATGGAGATTACACTAGGCCGATTCAAGATGCTTGTGAAATACTTGGAATAGAAATAGTCAGGGTCTAACCATGCTGTTTTGTTAAGCATGGTGCCGAACCCGTTGCTAATCCTTCTAAAGGAGACTTTCTAAAACGTTTTTAAACAGTGTTGACACCATAGGGTTTCATGCATGAATGGGCTTTAGCCGAATCGGTGATAAAAACAGTTCTAAGAATAGTTGATGAAAAAGGGATTAGAAAAGTCACCGAGATTAAAATAAAAATCGGGGAAATGCAGCAATTGGAATATGAAGTGTTCAGAGAAGCACTGGTGCAGCTGAAGCCTGTTGAGTTGAAGGACGCGGAGTTCATTATAGAGGTTGCGGAGACAGAGTTTAAATGCAGAACCTGCGGGCTTAAATGGCTTTTTCCAAAGAAGGAGCTTGGTGAAGACGTATTGGAAGCTATACATTTTCTCCCGGAGGTTTCTCACGCCTACTTAAAGTGTCCTCGGTGTGGAAGCCCGGATTTTGAAATAACTGGGGGCAGAGGGGTTTGGATCGAGAGTATAAGCGGAGTGGAGAAGAATGGTTGATCCGAGGATAAGCGTGATTGACGATAGGGTGAGGAAAGTAGGAAGGATAATTGCTGTTTCAAGTGGGAAAGGGGGTGTGGGTAAGAGCCTTCTGGCCTCCACGCTCGCGTTGATCCTGGCGGGAAAAGGCTATAGCACCGGGTTGTTCGACTTGGATTTTACAAGTCCTTCTACGCATGTTATTCTGGGTTTAAAAGAAACCCGGCCTTTGGAGGACAGAGGGATCATCCCACCAGTTGTCCATGGCTTAAAATACATGACGATAATTTACTATTCGGGTGGACGGGCAACACCTCTGAGAGGTATAGATTTTTCAAACGCGTTTATCGAATTGCTTTCTGTAACTGATTGGGGTGAATTGGATTTTCTAATACTGGATATGCCTCCAGGCATTGGCGATGCAACTCTCGACGTCATACGTTTAATGAGAAAACCTGGATTTCTAATAGTTACAACACCATCTCCACTAGCTTTTGAAACAGTTAAGAAACTCATAGGAATGCTGAGGGAGCTTGATATTCCTATAGTGGGTGTTGTCGAAAACATGAAAACAGGGTTTAGTAATATTCAACAAGAATATCGAAAACTTAACGTCAAGTTTCTAGGAGAAATACCTTACGACCCGGCGGTTGAGGAGAATCTTGGGAACGTAGACAGACTGTTGAAGACGGTTTTTGCAAAAGAGGCTGAGAAACTGCTCGAGCATTTAACGGGATAGTGATGAATAACGCATCACCCTGTTTCTCCAGAACGTAGGGCACTCTAATCTCTGTTGCATACGCAGTGACCCTTATACCCATGGCAAATAGGACAAGTGGGCACGTTTTGCCCGCTAGGATACCATCCGGCTTCCCTAGGCCCCAAGATTACGAAACGCGCTCTTCTATTTTCAAACTCTATATTAAGCTCATTTATGTTTTCGACGTCAGATGCTTCGACGAGGAAGCGCTTCTGGCCGAACAGGCCCTCCAATTCAGTCACATTCCAGCCAGGGGGAGTTCTCAGGCTTATTTCCGGCTCCACCTGTAGATTGTCCTTAAACACCCTTACCCCCAAGGTTTTCCCAACATTCGGGTAGATGACAGGCTCTCCATTGTAGTGCAGCCACACTTCATAGTTGTCAATGCTTCTCACAGACGAGTGGACATCGTTTTTCAAAGAGCCGATTGCTAGCTCGTTTCTCATAAGGAGCGACACGTAGTTCTCAGGCAGGATCGTGTAATCTCCGAATTTTACTTTCCGGTTCATCTCAAGCACTTTTTCCGCTAAAGCACTCACCCTATCGGTTAATTCAGACACCGTCTTGGGAGCATTATCCAGCCTAGTATACTTGTGGAGAACTATCTTCTCGCCGACTCCCTTTTTCCACTCTTCTGGAACAAGTTTCGTACCAAGAAGTATTCCCAATAGTGAGCCAAGAGTTGCTCCAGTACAATCAGTGTCGTAGCCACAGTTAACAGCTTTACACAGCTTGTCGCCGAAATCCCTTCCGTAGAGCAGACCCAGTATGGTGAACCCGTGGTTTTGAACAGCATGACAAACACTATTATGCCCATACCAGTGGACTATTCTCTCTCTGGCTTCAGCCCACCTCACGTTGTTCCTGTAGCACCATAAGGCTTCTCTTATAACTCTCGATACCTGAGAGTGTATTGGAATCATGTTCAAACCTATCCTTATAAGAGTCTCAACATCCTTTATAACGAAGGCAGCGCTCTCAACAGCAGCCCAAAACATCTCGCCATACATACCCTCGCCACCGGAGTGGTCAAGACAGGAGTCTTTCCAAGCATAGGAGGCTGCAAGCTGCGGGTTTGCTGGGGCAATGCATGCCCATATTTCGCTTCTTATAGGTGAACCCATCTCATCAACATAATAGTTTTCGAAACAACCGGAAATCGGCGGTAGAAGGCCTCTTCTAAGGTTTCTCTGACAAAAACCGTACTCGTTCCAAGGATATGCTGAGAGATGCTTAAGCCAGTATTCTGCAAGCTTTTCAAGCTTAACATTAACCCCATTGTCCTCAAGCATCTTAAGCCATACTAGTTGAAAGTCAAGATCGTCATTTGGAGCAGCCTCGCTCACAGGTGTAGCATAGAAATTCAGGTCATTCACAAACTTCTTTCCTTCGAAGGGTGCGCCCAAAGTGCCTCCAATGTTCTTTCCAAGCCAGCAAGCGTAAACCTTGTCCCAGTATTCAGACCTTGAAAGTATTATAGGCTTATCCATTTATTTCCAATTAAGCTCACATGTTCTGATTTTTAAGTTTTAAAATCTTAGTGTCCAGCATATCATTTTTTCGCAGCAAGTTCATCAAGCAGTTGTGAAACCATTCTCACCCTCTCAATATCTGCAGGAGGAGGAAGCTCATCTGATATGCCGAGTATGAGCCGTGGAATAGCCTTCACGATCTTTCTTACAAATCGCTCCAACGTTTCAAAAGGCACGTCCGGAAGGAAAAGCAAGAAGGGTATGCCGTCTAAAACAACGATTTCATCCTTAAACTCTCTTGCAATATCTTCGACGGCCATGTCTCCAACGGGCTCAGGGGTTAAGGCTTCAACTCCATCAACCCCCGACCTGCGGAGTAAAGGGAGGAGGGGCTTCGCATAGCCGTCAACATGTATATGCACGTACTTGCCTCTTTTATGCAAGTATTCGCACCTCTTCTGGTAGATCGGCAGACAGAATTTCTCGAACAGCCTTGGAGAAGTTAATCTAACATCGATGTTCTCTCCCAAGTTAAATATTTCAATCGGAGAATTACCCATTAGCTCAAAGAACTTATCGTTATATCTTTCAATAGCATTCATAATATCTTCAAGCCTATCATATCCTTCAATGTATAGGAATCTCATTGTTCGAGTGAAACCCATGTAGTCCAGTATTAGTGCTTGAAGAGGCGAGTGTGGGAAAAAGAAGGAAACTATTCCCTGGTCCTTTACGTTCTTCTCCAACTCCCGGTAAACCGCCTGGTTAAATCTGACTTCAGCACTGTCCAGCAAGTAGGATAAAGCCTTAAAATCATCAACGGTTTTCAAAAAATACTCTAGTTTTCTCGAAGACAGGCCCCATTCATCAGTTTTAGCTACTTCCTGAAGCGTGCCGACGGGTGTCTTAATTCTCGTCCTAACGATGTTTCCGTTTCTCTCAACATTAAACTGAACGTCATCCTCATATGACACTTCCACAGCAGTTTTCACGAAGTATCCCGAGTAGCACCTCCAGCTTGCTCCAAGATCCATGCAAACATCAGCAAGACTAGCCTCCTCATATTTTTTAGGAAGCTTTCCACTCTTCTTTGCCACGTAATACCAGTATTCATGCCTTATATTCCAAGGAACCTTGTCCACCTGTCTTCCCTTAAAGACCGCTAGGATTCTTTCACGAGCGTTCAAAGCAGCATGTTTTTGCTAAAGAGCATTATAAATCTAGCGTTATCCTATTTCCTTAGCCTGATTGTTTTTATTTCCCACGGTGCAAGTTTGACTTTGAGCAAGCCTTCTTGAAGCGTAAGCCTTGTCAGGTTTCTTTCAAGCAAATCTGTTTCAACAGCCTCTCCAATGGGAAAACCCGGAGTGATTTCTGCTTCACCGCCTTCTCCAGTCGCATCGTAAATCCTGATTATGATGCCATCCGAATCCTCAGCCGTCTTTAGACAGGACAACACTATGTTCTCAGGATTTATTCTCATGAACGACGCTTCCTCTGGAAGATTTCCCTGAGAGGCTCCGCCACTCACAACAACTGTTTCAAGCGGATGGTTCAGCTCGTATCCTCTTCTGAAGGTAAGTGCCTTCCTCCAGTCCCCTCTGTGAGGATACAAAGAGTACCTAAGCTCGTGATGACCTTGATCCGAATTTGGGTCTGGACTATAACTTGTCCTGAGAATCGTCATCCTCATTGTATTACCCTGCACATCAAACCCGTACTTGCAGTCGTTCAGCAAGCTGACACCATACTCGTCGTCTGAGAGGTCAACCCATCTTAAAGCAGGAAACTCTCTTCCATCAGCAGTTCTTGAAATGCTTCCGAAAGGTATTTCAAAGGTTGCGGTGGAGGTTCCTAAGATTGGTGTGAAAGAGACTTTCAACATGGGGGCGTCGGTGAACTCGTCAGAAACTTCATGCCAATCAACAGTTGTGTTAAAATCAATCCTAGGGATGCCTGCGTACAGCATTATTTCTTGAGTTATTGTTGAACCCCTATATCTCCTTATAGTTCGGATCCTCGACATCACCGGGCCCTTTTCAACAGCTTTTACCTCTGATCCAGTAAGCAGGTTCTCCACCTTAGTTATAGGACCTATTATCCAGGCTGACATTCTGTGAGGAGCTTCATGGAGTACTTGAAACAGGTTGCTAAACTCTGGCCGTGTAGCCTCGTGTCTAAAAGCCTTAGTCACAAACCTGCCTTCCTTCTTATCGTAAACCGACTCTATTGCTCCAGAATCCTGGTCTACCTCAATCTTGAAAAACTCGTTTTCAAGCACTGTCTGCTTTTGCCCAGATTGATAACACTCCTCCTCTCCTCCTTCAACAAGACAATAGGTTGAATAGCCTAGACTCGGCACTTCAGCGATGAAAACCAACTCATCGCCATTGATTTGAGCAGGATATTGCTTTCCACGCGTATCCCTAACAACCGGGTTTCTTGGAATCATTTCTCTAGATATTTTAACTTTTGCAACATCCTTCCTATCCCAAGCAAGAGTGTTGAACACCACTATTGCTAACCCTTCCTGAGAGAATTTTATTCTTTCAGCTATCTTCTTCATGGATTTATCTAAGGTTTCCTTTGCTGCTGCAAGTACTTCCTCGGCCAGACGGTTAGAGTACAAGTAGGCTTCGTGAAATGCACTTCCATCCAGAATGTCGTGAAACTGGTTAAACAATGTTTTCTTCCATGCCTCTTCAAGTTTTTCTCCAAGATGTTCGCCAGCGATTGCTGAAAGCTTTTCAGCATCAACCAAATATCTTTCACACAGCCTGTTGTAACGCTTAATGTCAGCATGAGTCGTATAGCAACCGTCGAAAGTAAAGTTGAGCTCATCCCTAACTACCGGTAATTCTGGTTTCACTTTTGAAACCTCGTTGAAAAACTGGTGTGTCGAGCTGAAGGCTACGTCGGGGAGGACTGGCTTTTCACGTATTTTCATCGCAGCCTTAATATCCTCGATGGTTGCACCACCACCATGGTTCCCAACACCGTAAACGAACATGCTTGTTTTCAAGCCGTATTTCTCATGTAGGAGTTTCGCGGTTTCAACTATGTTTCTAGGAGTGATCGTGTTGTTGTAAACACTGTTGAAGGCAAGCAGTCTTGAGCCGTCTGGCCCCTCCCAATAGAATATTGGATATCCTTTTCCACACCTCGTGAAATAATAGTAGTCGACTCCGGCTTTCTTTAAAACCTGCGGTAGCGTCCAGATGTGGCCGAAAGTATCCGGCTCCCATCCTACTTTTATTTCGAAGCCAAATTTCTCCTTCACGTATCTTTTTGAATACATTATTTGTCTAACCAGTGTCTCTTCCCCTATCATGTTGAGATCCGCCTCAACCCACATCGAAGCCGTAACATCCCAGTTTCCAGAACGAATTTTCTCCCTTATTTTCTCGAAAAGAATAGGGTTCTTCTCCTCCACCACTTTGTATGTTACTGCCTGGCTTTGAGAGAAGTGGAAATCCGGATAGCGATCCATTAGATCCACCATTGTTGAAAAGTCTCTTTCTATGACTTTAACCGTGTCTTCCCAAGGCCAGAGCCAATTCATATCTATGTGGGCATGCGCTACGAGGTGAACTTTAAACTCTTTAGCATACTTAGAGAGAGCCTTTAGCTTCTGCCTCGCCCTCTCTATTTCCATCAGGATGCTTTCGGCATCACGTGAAAAAACATTGAAGTCGAATTCTTTAACAACCCTGTTCAATGTTTCAGGCCCACCGGGTAGGATTTGAGCAAAACTCAACTCTTGAATGAAAGACTCTATTTCAAACGCGATGTTGTCGACAACATCATATCCTAGTTGAAACAAGGGTATTCCTTTTTTCTCCCCCCTTGAAAATGGTCTTTTTTCATAGGCGTGTATAGCCACTACATGAATATCTCCGGGTCTCGCTTTCTCCGCAATAGTTATTCTCGGTCCCCGGAAATCAGTCCAATAATCCTCCTTCAAGACGAGTCTGGAATCAACATAGACCTCGCCGCCGGTTATCATTGCTGAGGAATACATTTCAACCTTCGAGCCTGAGACCTTAATCCCCTCAACCTCGTCAGGAATCCTGATTTTACATCTCAGCCATACATCGCCTTTCGAAGGATCCCATTGAAAAGGCAGTGAAACAGCCTCCCACGAGGAATCGTCAAAATCCATCCTGTGAGCCTCTCTTATGTTTCCCTGATAGAATATCCAGGATAGTTTAGAACGGTAGTCGGTAAGCCTTCGATACGTTTCCTCCAGCTTTAACTTCAGCTTTTCAGCCTCACTTTGCCCGGCCATCAGCTCGCAATAATAAGCTTAATATATAAAGTTTGAGTCAGATTCGTTTAACCTGAAATTTTCGCGTTAAATATTAATCGGATACCTGCCGTACTTCTCAGCAGCCCTATACATTGCTAAAGCGTTTTCAGGCGGCACATATCTCGTTAACACATTAGTCGTGCTTAAAATATAGCCTCCACCAGGAGCTACTTCACGCATAAGCCTCTTAACCTCTGCCTCAACATCCTCCGGTTTACCGAATGGTAGGAGAGTGTCTAAATCAACGTTCCCCATTAAACACAGCCGGCTTCCCCAATGCTTCTTAATCTCAACTATATTTATGCCAGCGCTCGGTTGAAGACTGTGTAGGCCGTCGAACCCAGCCTTAACAATATCCTCCATTAGTAGCGTGATATTTCCGTCTGAATGCAGTATTACGGGAAGATTAAACCGATGCGCAGCCTCAGCCTCTCCAGTCAAATATGGGAACACGTATTTTCTGAGAAGACTCGGAGGAACGAATGGCCCGTTGTCATATGCTAGGTCATCACCAACAAGTATCACGTGCGCCCCTGCTTCAGCAAACATTTTTATGACTTCTAGGTTGAACCTGTAGACCTCTTCGATAACATGCTTAAGAGCATTAGGACATAAGTAGAGTGCTTTAACATAATTTGTTAAACCCATATAGGGATAGATTGAGTCGAACACTCCACCTACTTGAGCGAACACGCAGAAATCGGTCTGCCCAACCCATCTTCTTATGCTTGAAGTATTGAACAGGTTTATGCTGGGCATGCAGAAGTTCTCCATGTCCTCCACACTGGAAAGAGCGTGTTTTAAGTAGCGGCGAGTTTTACCGCTTTCAACCCATTCTACTCCAAGCCAGTTCCTGTATATTGGATACCCCTCCTTCGTGACTCCTACGAGCTCCACCTTGGGTCCGCCTTCCAACCCTAGGTTCACCAGGTCCATATTGAGCAGTCTCCGGACCTTTACTTGGGCTTCGAACGAGCTTCCAACTGGCTCGTCAAGAAGCGCGGAGACAAGCTCATCATGTATTCCTAGCTCTCCTTTAGGCACCTTATCCGCCTCCTCAATGTTTAAAGCCCGGTAGACTCTTTCAACCTTATCCAAAGACACCACCTGCCAGCAACTTTACCCCCGATTACATCAAGCCTATTAATCTTTTAGAGCCATAGCGCGCGTTTCAGAAAGAACCCCGAGAAAAAATCTGAAAAAACAGGGTTTAAAGATAAGAATAGAGGAACTTTCAGGCGCGCTACGGGCACCAGCTAGTTTCTAAGACGCATTATGTTTCGTCTTTCAGAAAAGCTTTAGGGCTGTTTCATACATGGTCTAAAGAAGGTATGTGTACCGGTAAAGGGAGCAGCATGCCAAGTCCCCTTAGATCCCCGATGTTTACTGCAGCACCGCCGAGGAAGATGCGCACGGCTTCACGCTCGTCAAGCTCTACGTAGTTTCTTGAAAAAACGCCTTTTTCAATGTCAACCTTGCCGTTGTTTACATAAATTGTGGCTGTGTTGACATCATCGCCGAGCCTTAATCCAATGGAGAGTTCGAAGTCTCTCACCATTTCTGCTCTGCTGGACATAAACTCTTTAAAGGCTTCAAGCAGGCCGGTTATGTCGATTATTCTAAACAGTCCTTCAGGAACTATTTCCCAGTACGAGGCTGCTTTAAGCAGGCGTTCAAGCCTTTCAGTGTCAAACGCGTTAACCTCTATGGAGGCGGAGTCTCCGAAGCAGCGTTCCATAACGCCTCCAACTAATTCCGCCTCTTTTCCCTCTGGCGATGCAGCTTCAAGTATCCTTGGCGAGCCGATTTCGCCGGAAGAAATAGCGTATCCTTCTTTTCCAATCCATATTCTTATACCTTCCTTCTTTAAAATGAATGCATGATTCTTACGTTCAACCCTCATCCTGAGGAAACCGTGAAGTTTCTCCACGTTGAGAACGGCATCTTCAGGGGAAACCTCCTCTACTTTAACAGGCTTCACATGCGCTCTTTCAAGAGAACGGGCCGTTATTGTTAACGAGTATTTTAAGCCAGCAATATCCCATCCAAAAGGATAGTATCTTTGCCTGTCCCCCCAGAGGACTGACAGCGGTAAGCCCTTCTGCTTCATCAGATTGCCCACATGCTTCAGAAGCATCGACATGTAGCCTTTCTTCCTTTCTTCCGGCAGGGTTGCGACGCCGCCTATTCCGCCAATCTTTATGCGGGTCCCTAAGCTAAATAGCTCGAGGGGGAACAGCCCCACGTGTGAAACTATTCTCCCGTTTTCCTCCAGAACTATGAATGATGAAAGAGCCTCTTTCTCTTGCCTGTAGAGCTGTGGATAGTAACGGGGAAAATAGTTTCTAGAATGCCCGTAGCTTCTTTCAAGAAATCGCATGAAATCATCCCACTCCTCCGGTTTTAAGCTTCTTATAGCAGGAGTCATTTCAGATATTTTAGTAATTCTTATTTATTAATTTTAATCAAGGATTTGGCTTATTCCGGGTTTTAACGAACTCAAGAAGACTATTTTAAATTGAACAATAGAAATACGATTTAACACAAGTGTTAACCCGAATTATGCAAGACTCTTGCTACTGATAGCGCGCGCTTTGAAGATCTGGATTCGAATAAAGCTTAATAATGATTGGCAAAATGTTTGTTTATGAGTAATTCTCTGAAAATAGTAGTGGTGGGCGGTGGTGCTGCAGGCATGGCTGCCGCCGCCAGCGCCAGAAGAGTTAACCCAAGTGCAGAAATAATCGTGCTGGAGGCTTCCAGACATGTTTCCTACGGATCATGCGGTATCCCGTATTACCTAGGAGGCCTTGTGGAAGACGTTTCAAGACTCGTGACCTATACTCCTGAAGAATTCAAAAGAAGCAGAAGAGTCGAAGTCCAGATAAACTCGTATGTAAAGAGTGTCAACGCTAAGTCGAAAACCCTCGTGTACGTTTCTGGAAAAGGAGAAGAGAAGGAAATGGGTTTCGACGTTCTTATTCTTGCAACAGGTGCTAAACCACTCGTTCCAAAAATGGAGGGCCTTGGTCTCAAGGGTATCCATACTGTTCGTTTTCTCGAGGGTGCCGTTAGGCTTAAAGACGACCTGACCCATTCAAAGAGAGTTACAATAATAGGTGCTGGCTATATAGGTTTAGAGTTAGCTGAGAACCTTAGGAGGATCGGTAAAGAGGTTACGATTCTCGAGCTACTGCCACGTCCAATGCCTAATGTCGACCCGGAGTTGTCTGCAGTAATAAGCAGGGAGCTTACTATAAACGGTGTGAAACTCGAGCTTAATAAAAGGGTTATCGGTTTTAAGGGCAGTGAAAGAGTTGAGAAAGTGGTTACTGAAGATGCTGAATATGAGACTGACCTTGTGGTTATAGCTGTCGGCGTGAGGCCGAATGTCAGCTTAGCGAGGCAGGCAGGTGTTGAACTGGGTGAAAGCGGCGCGATAAAGACTAACAGCAGGATGGAAACGAGTGTTAAAGGAATATTTGCCGCAGGAGATAACTGTGAAGCGCAACACGCTGTGTTGAACAAGCCCGTCTATATTCCTCTTGCTCAAACAGCCAACAAGATGGGTTACGTTGCCGGTGCAAACGCTGCCGGAGGAAACGAAGAGTTTCCCGGAGTTGTTGGAAGCGCTATAACTAGAGTCTTCAACCTTGAAGTAGGTAGGACAGGGCTTGGTGAGGAGGAGGCTGAGAAACACGGTTTTGAAACTAAGAGTGTTTTTATCAAGGCTAGGTCGAGAGCAGGCTATTTTCCAGGGGGTGGAGACATATGGGTTAAACTCATCGTAGAGAAATCCAGTGGGAGAGTTATCGGTGGACAAATGGTTGGTTACGAAGGGGTTTGGAGCCGGATTGTAGCATTATCATTAGCGATTATGAACAGGCTTACTGTAAAGCAAATCGTGTTTTCGGACATTCCTTATGCTCCCCCGTTCAGCCCCGTTTGGGATCCGTTGATAACTGCTGCAAGAGTAGCCTTAAGACAGTGAAGGTTTCACACAGAAGCTTCTTGCGGAAGCAATTCGTCCACGGCCTCGTGCAGGCTTTTCCTGATTTCGCTAGACCTTTTTAAACTGAAAAGAGTCTCTTTAAGCAGACGCATTGCGAAGACGGAGGCGATCCAGCTGTTCGTCCAGCCTGACTCCACGCTCCAAGCTCCCCATCCCGTGTCTGAAGAACTTCCCCAGTACTCCCATTTCTCATAGTCGAAGCTTCGCATCCAGCAACCGTCTAAATAGGGATGGTTGTTTGAACAAACCTGTATTCTGCACAGGAATTCCGCCAACTGGTCCTCAGCATGTTTAAACCTTATGATTCCGCATGCGGAAGCTAACTCATGCAGGCCGAGAAAAGCAAAGTTTGAGGTGTAGAGCAGGTCGCATGCAGGATCACCATTATGCTGGATTACTGGGGCTTCTGTCGTTCCATACTGCTCGTTTGAAGCAGGCGGCGGGTATTCTCCATTACCATCAGGACCCAACAGTTCTCTAATAGCACCGCATGGCTGCTGTTGGGAAAGAAGGTCTCCACCTATTTTATTAATCCACGTCCTGTATTCAGGCTTGTCTTCAACTCGAATTAGGAATGCTAAAGGCAGAGTCATTCTAGCTAGCTCTTGAGTAAGTCCATTAGTCCATCGCCAATCCGGGTATTTTTCAACAGTCATCCGGATTGCTTTAACGGTTTTCTCGAAGAAGCCCCGGTACCCGGTTAATAGAAACCCCCATAGGAAACACGCCCAGAGGTAGGCCTGGTAATGTGGTGAGTACGAGGTGACAGGGTTTTTCCAATAGTATTCCCATCCGTTTCTAATCAACTCCGGAAGGTCGATCCTGTTTTTCCTGAATCCCAGTGGACCAGTGGTTCTGAAGTTTGCGAGAAGACAGAGAGCCAGAGAACTGTCCCAACGGTCCTCCTCCAAGCTGCTGCTGGCCGAGAGTGTTGAAAGAATGACTCTCGCATTATCATCCCCATAGAAGACAGGGAGCCCTTCCATCCAGTTAACCAATCCGTATGCTGGGCTGTTTTCCTCAGACTGTTGAAAAGACCATACGTAGTCGAGGATTTTAGTAGCAATCAGCCTGCTCCTAGGGTTTCCTGTTAGCCTCCAGTCGTAGGCGAACACCATAGCTGCTTCAGCCAAGCAGTCTGAACGCACCAGCACTCTCTTAAGCTGATGTCCCTCGTAATCTATATTAGACTGATACCCCTCAATCACCCCCCTGCTTCTCTCAACACCGAAAAGAACATGTTTACGGAACCACTCTACAGACCTCCTGTAAGCCTCTTTCTCAATGTACTCAGGCAACGGTTCGTTTCTTCCGAATGCTGTTCTAACAGTCGGGATCCAGGATAAATCATACTTTTCTCCAGTCAGCCATTTCAACAGCTTAATCCATAACTGCTTCCAAGCTTCACTAGGCGCGTATCTTCCTGTTTTAAACTGGCTCAGTTTACTTGTTGAGATCATTATGTTACTGGAGTACTCGAATAGAACAGGATACGGGTCCTCAGGAAGGCCGAAAACCGCTTTATCATAACCCGCAACCTTGGCTAACATTAAGTGGGAACCTCTTTTTTCAACAGGCAGAAACCAGCAGTCATGCATATTCAATATGCTCATTCGAGGAAGCTCCGGCTCGAAAAACCTTGAAGTGACAACCAGTCTTTCCCACTCCACAGTCCGCGGTTCACCCAGCACAATATCTGGAAGAACTGACGGATACTCTATGTAGAACTTCAAATCTTTTTCTTCAATCTTCTCCAGTAGGGTGGGTTCCACTACCAGGCTTGGAACAGGATACGAGTCAGATAAGACGAGTATCCCGTCGCCAGGAGAAGCATTGTTAACCGCCTCGTTTAAGCAGTCATAACGTACCGGAGTTCTCCCGTTTTCTCCAAGCACAATGTAAAGATCGTTTTCAGGCGAACAGCACAGTATTAGCTTTCCCATGGTTTTTCGATTTTAAAGTCTTATTTAAGCTTGAGCTCAGCCAAAGAGGGAAGATTTTTTATCTACCCTGTGTTGACAATAATCATGGTGAGAGCCGGATCAAAAAAGATATGGAGCAAAGGGGACAGGGTTTTAGTCATACAGGCACATCCTGATGATGCGGAGTATCATGCTGGTGGAACAATTGCAAGAATGGTTGAAGAAGGATGTGTTGTGAACTATGTTACCGTAACTGATGGAAGCAAAGGGACTTTCAACGTGAACATGGATCCTAAGGCTTTGAGCGAGACTAGGAAGAGGGAGCAGAGGGCGGCGGCAGACGTGCTGGGAGTGAAAGACCTGTTTTTCCTAGACTATCCTGACGGCGACTTATATCCGTCTCTCGAATTAAGGGGTAAGCTTGTGGAAATAATAAGAAAAGTCAAGCCGAAAATTGTTATGACGCTTGACGCTTGGCTTCCGTATGAGGTTCATCCTGATCACAGGGTTACCGGGCTTATGGCTTCTGAAGCAACAGTTTTCGCCGGTATGCCGAGTTTCCACAAGGAGCAGATCCTTTCAGGAATCGAAGCCCATAAGCCTGATTTCATACTCTTGTTCGCTACAGGCAGCCCAAACTTTTTCACCGACATCACAAGGTTTATAGATAAGAAGGCTGAGGCCATTATGAAGCACGAGAGCCAATTATCCCTATCGTTTCCAGAGGATCTGGTGAAGAAAGGCTTAGAGGAAGTAAAGAGGGAGATGGTGAGGTGGTTGAGAAAAAGAAATCGGAAAAAAGGGAGATTCGTGGAACCCATGAGAATGTTCAGAGTGGGAGCAGGCCATTTCATAATAAATAACGTTTCATAAGGCCTCATGAAACTCAGTGTGCATATTCTCAAAAGATTTATATAAATGCCGCAACTGAAAGGCTTCATGCGGACTATCCAGGAACTTGAGGCAAGGCTGGCCCTGTTGCATGCCGTATCCTTCAGGAATGTCAGAATACTGGAATGGGATTCTTTCACTAATAACAAGGCGACGATAGCCTTGAACGCTGCAGGAGAAAACTTTCAGCTTCTAGTTCTTGATTACAAGGGCTCTGCCTTAGTAAAGCTAGATTCGAAACCATATTTTGCCTTAGACGGCTATCATCATGCCATACCGGTTCCACAGGGCCGTCACTTGTTGGAGGCCGAGTTCTCGCCTTTTCTAGCATTCGGTGAAAAAGCGGATGTTAACCCGGGCAAGCCCGTGAGCGTTAATAGAAACATGAATGCTCTAAGACTCTGGGTGTATGGGAAATCTGTCCTAGAACTGGCTCGCGTAACAAAGGACGAGGAACTTAAAGAGGATCTTCTAAGAGTTTTGAGCGATGCTCTTAGAGAAGCCCCTTTTGAAACTGTCTCTAGGGAGCAAGTTTCACTAGCTACTGCTTTCAAGACAATGATAGGGGGGCTTGACAGTGTTCCAAGACTGTTGTCAGACGATATTCTTCCGGTTTTTTTGGAAGAGCAGAATACGGAGAAATATGGAAGAGCACTCAGCCTGCTTAAGAACAGTCTGAACAGTCTTGTTGAAAAATACGGTAAAAGGGGAAGCATGGTTGCGCTTGCTCATGCACATATAGACACTGCATGGCTCTGGCCTTTTGAAGAGACTAAGAGAAAGGTTTTCAGAACATTCTCAACCATGTTAACCCTAATGGAACATTATGATTTTAAGTATATTCAGAGCGCCGCTATATATTACGACTGGATTAAGAGCGAGGAACCTTCAATCTTCGAAAGAGTTAAGGAGAAAATCGCAGAGGGGAAATGGATGCTTGGAGCAGGCTGGGTGGAGTTTGACACTCAAATGATATCCGGCGAATCTCTGGCTAGACAACTCTTATATTCTCAAAGGTTTTACCTGGAGAACTTTGGAAGAACTGCCGACATACTATGGCTTCCAGACACATTCGGGTTTTCACAAACACTCCCCCAAGCAGCTGGGCTTGGAGGAGTTAAAGTCTTTGCGACTCATAAAGTCTTCTGGAACGATACGAATACTTTCCCTTACAACGTGTTCCTCTGGATCAGCCCGGATAACAGCAGGCTTAAGGCAGTGGCATTCGGCCACGGGAAGGGAGGCTACAACTCTGATTTCACGGCAGATAGTGTTTACGAGCAGTGGCAAAACTGGGTTAACAAGGATCATCCCATGCTTTACTCGTACGGCTATGGAGATGGTGGCGGGGGTCCCACTGAAGAAATGCTTCTGAGGGCAGAGGCAGTTGACTTGCTTCCAGTTCTACCCAGGGTAGAGCTTAAGGGATCTTTAGAATCGGTTGTACGGGACCCTGTTTCTGAAGAATGGAGGGGGGAGCTTTATCTTGAGGATCATAGAGGTGTTTTCACGTCGCATTCTAAAATGAAGCTGTTAAACAGGAGGGCAGAGCTATCTTTAAGAGAAGCGGAAACATGGGCAACTTTCGCCGGAACCTATGATAAAGAAAAGTTTTCAAGGCTTTGGAAAACCCTGCTTAAAAACCAGTTTCACGACGTTTTACCGGGTTCCTCCATAAGAGAGGTTTACAGTGAGGTTTATCCTGAGCTTGAGAAAGTGATCTCTGAGGCGGAGAGGATTTCTGGAGAAGCTATGAGTAAGATAGCTGGAGAAGGACGTACAAAACTGGTTTTCAACTCACTGCCCTGGGAGAGGGAGGACTACGTTATTATAGGGGAGGAAGTAGACGGGTCTCAGAAGGTTCCTGAAGGCTTCTTGCTGAAGGCGAGGGCACCTCCAGTCGGTTATGCTCCGCTCACTGCAATCCCGGCGACTTCTCGCGTGAAAATTTTTGAGGAAGATGATTCCTACCTGGTTGAGAACAGGTTTTTCACAATTAGGATTTCAAAAACCGGAAGGCTGATTTCCATATGGGATAAGGAAGCCGGTAGAGAGGTTTTGAAAAACCAGGGGAACAGACTAGTTGCTTACGAGAATATCCCAGGATGGGCTGATGCTTGGAACATTGAGAAGGGCTATAAGGAAACGTTTTTCGAAATAACTGCCTCCAAGAGTTGGATCGTTAGCAATGGTCCGCTAATGGTGTCTATATGCTTCACCTACCCGTTCAGAAGGTCTGAGATCAAGCAGGAGGTGAGGATTTTCTGCGATTCTAGAAGGATTGATTTCGAAAACACCATTAACATGAAGGATAGGGAGCTTCTGGTTAAAACCTGGTTTGACTTCGACGTGAACACGGAGAAAGCTGTTTCAGACGTTCCTTTCGGAGTTGTTGAGAGACCCACGACTAGGAATACTTCGTGGGAGAAAGCAAAATACGAGGTGGCGGTGCAGAAAATGGTTGATCTTTCTGAGCACGACTATGGAGTAGCATTGTTAAACAATGGGAAATACGGGGTCTCTGTAGAAGGCTCTTCAATAGGGCTTTCATTAACAAGAACACCCGTCTTTCCAGACCCGTCGACAGACCTTGAGGAGACAACCTTCACATACTCCATCTACCCTCATGTTGGAGACTGGAAGAAAGCAGGAGTGTTAAGGAGGGCATATGAGCTAAATATTCCATTGAAAGTAGCTGAAGGAAGAGAAAGCAGTAAAAGCTTCCTGAAAATAGGCTCTGAAAACTTGATGCTTGAAGCTTTGAAAGCCGCGGAGGATGGTGACGGCATTATTTTAAGGCTTTACGAGTTTTTCAATGCAAGGGGTAAGACGCGTATTGATCTTGCCACCGAGGTGGATAGCGTAGAATCTATGGATATACTTGAATTGAACAAGATTAACAGAGACGTTAAGATAGATGGAGGAAGCCTCGAATTCACGTATCGCAACAGGGAAATAATCACTTTAAAAATACGTGAAAAGTGTTCTTAACCGCTTTCAGCCCTCCAAACATTGTAAAGCTCTCGTACAACATCTTTCTCAGCACCGTCAAAGTTCCAGTACACTAATCCATCAGCGTTGCCGCGTGCCGCCGATTTAACACTCTCCACGAAAAACTCTCTCGTAGCCATGGAGATGTTCGAAATACGTTCATTAAGCAGATGGTGCACGATGTCGATGCGGAGGATCAGTACGACTGGCCATATTCTAGCTCCTCCAATATTCCAGTAGGAGATTTTCGCAAGACCCGCTTCTATTGAAGCCGGAGGCAATCCTGAAAGCCTTGATTCATCATAGTTTCGCGGCTCAACTATAGTGCTTAATCCAGTAGCCACGTAGTAAAACTTGCTTAAAAGATTCTTGTCGACACCGTAAGCATGGCTGAGCTCCTTGGCTGCTGTTAAGCCTTCCCACTGCATCCAGTCGAAATATAGCATCGGCTCAATAATTTCGAGAATCCTGCTAAAAGCCCTATAGCTTTGACCTGCCAGAAGGCTCCACCAGGGTGACAGAAGATTTGCGCCAACGACTGTTCCACGGCCTCCTTCCTCTTTAACTGTTGAAGCAAAAATCTTAACAACGCTCTCGATATATTCGCTTCTATACTTGAACCATTCGAAAACTCCGGGAAACTCGTTGTAGAGATCCAAAACGTCTGGAGTGCTCAGGGTTCCCTGTTTAACTATCTCTTTTGGAAAGCCTCCTTTACCGAGGAAATCCAGCATTCTCAACCAGTCTCTCTTGATTGAAACAGGGTTATAACCTAGGCTCCTCATATTTTCGCAGCAACTAGGGCAGAAGCATGTTAAGAAATAGTCTAAACCAGCCATTGGGCTTTCAAACCTGATGAAGTCGAGTATGACTCCCTCAACCCCATATAGTTTCACGAGGCTTCGAAGATCAGCAACTATTCTTCTTAAAACATCAGGGTTTGTTGGGCAGGCACGAGCATAATGAGGCTTTCCAAGGATTGTCCATGCGGAGTACTCTGCTCCTCTTCTAGCTATCTCCGGCCTGCTGAAAACAGGATAACTGGCAAAGATTTTCAAGCCTATTCTACGCAGCTCTTCGAGAAGCCTCTTAAGATCACCATACGATTCTTTCTCAAAGTTTTCCGGGAGGCATTTTACACCACTGTAAAGCTCTCTAGCCTCCTCTGGGAAAACAGGTAGATGCGTATGCGCGTATTCTATACCATACTCCTCTAAAAGCCGGTTTCCATACTCCTTCAGAGCCTTAAGGCTGATGAAAGCACCTATGGGCTTCATTTTCCAATAGCCTCCGAAATCCTGCTAATCATGTTTTTCTCCTCCTCTCTGAAGGAAAAGAAGTCGACCCCGTCTAACCCTGTTTCAGAAGCAAGCCTAACAGCCTGCTCTATTTGCGGGTCATCCAGCATTATAATAGGGTGGAGCTCACTCCTCCCCGCTATAAGCCTTTTAGCGGCCTGAAACTCGGCTTTAAGCACGGATAAAGGTAGGCAATCTTCAAACAGCCTGTTTAAGCTCATTGGAAAACCTTCTTCCTGCAAGCCAAAAACCCGGTAAAGCAGGCTTATAAGCTCAGCCTCCGGCAGCCAAGGATTCCAGCGGAGCAAGTCCTCAGCGATTCTAGCCAGTTCAAAGTTTAGGCAGGCGACTCCACGCCCCTTCCTATACACCATGGGTTTTACGAAATCCAGGTAGCGCCAGAACTCTCGATAGTTCTGACCGACTAGAAAGGCTAGTGAAGGAGTGAAAACGTAAGCGCCGAGGCTAGCCTTCCTACTGTACGACTTAATCAGGTTTCTAACTTCAACGATGAAGTCTGAAACACTGCGCTCCCGGAACTCGAGCCAATCAAGCAAGCCATGCTTCCCCCTGGCAAGATCTAAGAAACCTGCTGGAGAAGAACGGTATGCTTGCAAAACATCCCAAGCCTGTTTAAAATCGTAGAAAGCGTTAAGCATTTTTTTAACCGACTGCTTCATCTCTTCAAAACGATAACCATATTCCTCAGCCTTATTCCTGCAATTTTCACAAAAACATGTTGCAAAAGCCTCGATCCCGCTCCCCATGGATGCGAACCTGATTCCATCGAGCAAAATGCTGTTGACACTATGTTTCTCAATGATCTCGGATATCTGGCGTAGGGTTCTACGCCTTATATCAGGATTATTAGGGCAACCTGACCCAAACCATATGTGTCTCCTGCCGTACGGATCTTCCGCTAAGAATCTTGGATCTCGAAACTCATTGTCCAAACGAAAAGCCCCGACGACTATGTGAACGTTAAAACCTTTATCCAGAAGACCTTTAACCAATTCAGGATCATAACTGACAACAATATCTTTAAAACCGTTTTCCAGAAGGAGATCAGCGTATTCGAGACGCGGGATTCCAAACATCCAAAGCCTCAAGCTGCTTTCACTGTCTCAACCTGTTTAAACAGTATTTAAGTGTAGCTGTTTGAAAAAGCCGGAGACCAGTCAACCAAACAGTATAAATCTGGATTTACCACTTCACAATAGGAAGACAGGTCTGCCGCTTGAAATCCGTTTAACGAGAAGGCTTCAGAGAAGAAAGAAATTTTTAAAAAGTCCGTTTTAACATTTTCATTTCAAGCCGGTGATCAGCTTGCTCATTGAGAACTGGGTAATTGGGACTGGGGCTAAAGGTTTTGCATCAAACGTTAAGCTTCCTGTTAAACGCACTATTAACCTTAATGACGGCTGGATGTTTGCAACCGACCCGGATGGAAAGCTCACCCCGGAGACTGTTAACTCTGTTAAAGAAGTTAGGAAAGCAAGGGCAGGCCTGCCTTGGGAAGCACAGTTTCCAGACCTTGTGGATTATGATGGAGCCGTGTGGTATTGGCGCAGCTTTAGAATACCGAGCGTGCTGATGGGTAAGAGGATTATTTTAAGATTTGACGCTGCCGATTATGAAGCTAAAGTATGGCTGAACGGAGTCGAGCTTGGCTCCCACGAGGGAGGCTACACTCCATTCGAATTCGATGTAACAGGCATCGTGAAATTCGACGATGACAACCAGCTTATGGTTAGAGTTTACGATCCTCAGGACTGCTCTGAAATCCCTAACGGTAAACAGTCTCACTATTGTAATATTGGTGGCCTATGGCAGGGAGTGAGTCTCCAAATTAGGGAAAAGATTTACGTGCATTCGGCATTCATACTACCGGATGTTGACAATTCAAGGATTAGGGTCCGCATAATCGTCTCTCATGTTGAGGAGGCTCCTGAAGAGGGACTTAAACTAACTCTCAAGATTGTTTCAAACGGGGAGGAGAAAATCGTTAAAGTGGTTAAGGACGAGCCTGTTTACGAAGCCGAAATACCTATCCATGGGCTGGGACTATGGTCTCCAGACTCCCCTTTCCTCCATAGGCTTGAAATCCTTCTCTCCGGAGCAGGGATTTACGACTCCTGCTTTATAGATTTCGGCATAAGGAAGATTGAGGTTCGGGAGAACAGGATTCTCCTCAACGGTGAACCCATATACCTTACAGGGGCGCTTGACCAAGATTTCTACCCGGACACGATATACGGCACGCCCTCAGACGAAACGCTTCGCGACCAGTTTCTCAAAGCTAGAGAACTAGGGCTTAATTTTCTTAGGACGCATATTAAGATACCTTGTCCAAACTATCTTGAATGGGCAGACAGGCTTGGAATAATGCTTTGGATAGATTTTCCAAGCTTCTACAAGTTCACTGTTAAGGCGAGGGAAAGGATGAGAAGGCAGCTTGAAGAATGGGTCTGGAGGGATTTTAACCATCCGTCGGTCTTCTGTTGGTGTCTAGTGAACGAGGAATGGGGTGTCCCGATTGCGAACGAGGAAGCAGCAAGAATATGGCTTAAAGAGATGTGGCACTTGGTTAAAAGGCTTGACCCCACTAGGCTTGTTGTTGACAATTCTCCAGCAAACGCTGGACATGTTGTGAGTGATATTGAAGACCAGCATGTCTACAAGGCAATACCTGATCATGCTCGGGAGTTCGAAGACTGGGTGGAGGAGTTTTCTAAACATCCTTCTTGGACTTTCAGGTTCCCCGAGTCCGTTAGAAGAGGTTTTGAACCATTAATGGTTTCAGAGTTCGGCAACTGGGGGCTTCCGGATGTTGAGGAGATTCTACGTTACTATGACTGGAGAGACCCGTACTGGTTTAACCAAGCGAGCTACGGCGGGCCAATTCGCACAGGTGTTAACGAGTTCTTTAAGCTAGGGTTGGATGAAGCTTACGGCTCTTTGAAAAAGCTTGCGGAAGCCACTCAAAAACATCAGCTTGACTCCTTGAAGTTCGAGATAGAGACAATGAGGCTTCATCCGGAGATTGTTGGCTACGTAATAACCCAGTTTACAGATTTAAACAGTGAGAGCAACGGTCTTATAGATATGTGCAGGGGCGAAAAATTTCTACACCGTTTCATGAAATTCTTCCAAGCGCAGGATGTTATCGTAATAAGACCTGGAAAATGGAGTTACCTTGAAGGTGAGGAAGCAAGGGTGAAAATATATGTTTCAAGGTTTTCAGCTGTTGAGCCGAAGACCGTGGAATGGTGGGTTGAAAACACTCCTCTGAGCGGTGTCTTCAAAAAGGTGGAGGTTAAAAGAGCTGGTTGCGTTGAAGTCGGAGAGGTGTGTTTCAAGGTTCCGGAAACACGCTATCCGGGCAAGCTAACCATATGGGCGAGGCTGCTGGATAAAGGTGGGAGAGAGATTTCTCGAAACTACCAGGAGCTTCTGGTCCTACCCTCTTGGTCCGTCAGAACCAGTGGGGAAATCCGCGTGTTCGGAGTAGAAGAGAACATTGTGAAGAGGCTTAAGGAGACGGGTTTAACCATTGTTGAAGCCGGCGAATCCAACATAGCCGTGTCCTCAGGTCTTGTTGAAGAGGCTGTTAGCCTTGTTGAGAAGGGGGGTAGGGTGCTCTTTCTGCTGGAAGAGTCTCAACCAGGGTCACTATTGTTCAGCAGGTTCCGACTGGCCGATAGGAGGGAGAAAGAAAGATGGGGCGACTGGTGCACATCATTCCTCTGGCTTAAGAATGTTTTTACAGGGAGGCTTTTTTACGAGGGACACTTGGGAATGCCGTTTATAGAATGTGTTCCAAGCATGGTTTTAGAAGCTCTAAGCCCCCGCGACATGAGGAGTGCTCTAGGCGGGATTTTCACCGGCTGGATGCGGGAGCCGGCTGCTACGATTGTTCCCGTTAAACTGGGCCTCGGCCTCGCCGTCCTATGCACTTTCAGGCTGATGAAGAACCTTGTTAAAGACCCTGTTTCAACCGCATTATTCTGCTCGCTGGTTGACCTAATGGCTTCATGGGAAAGCTCACGCTGATACGTTTTGCACGGGCAAACAAGTTTAGAAAGACAGTAACACCTGCCAGATGAATAAGTATCCGAGTGAATCGATCTCCTCCCAGATCCTTTTTAACAGACCCTCATCCCCAGAGATCCCTAGAATCTCCCTGCGTTTCTCATCCCAAGGAATGCAGGAACCAGGTTTCACACCCGGCTTTTTCAAAATGGCTTTCGGCCTATTAGCAACCGTTTCCTGACTAGAATGCTCCAAACCCTCCGAGCCCCGTTCATACTTACCATAGTTGCGTGTAAAATCAGTCATCGCCTTCACGTTTTCCACCTTGGCATCGTTCTGAATAATTGCTGACGCATCCATAATGTATCCCCCGTCTGAAGCAATGGTGTCAATGATCTTCTTACAGTAGCGGCAAACCTCGTCAGGCGTCCCGATGGTAAGCAGCCAGTTCGGCAGGCCTCCGCTTAAACAGAACCTACGGCCCAGCTTCCTATGCGTTTCAGAGAAGTCGCTTCTATCTATGTGGAAGACTATGCTGCCCTCGGGAAGTTCAGCAAAACTGTCTAGGTGCGGCGTCCAGTCTCCTTCAGCGTAGAAAAGAACTCGATATCCATGAGCCCAGAGCTCCTCTATGATAGGCTTCAGAGTGCGCCAGTGAATGTTTTTAAAATGGTTCATGCTGATGAATGGTATAGAGGTGCGATGCATCCAGAAGCCTATTGGCACTTTCTTCTCAGGGTCGGCGGTCATTCGTGCAACCTCTGTCAAGTGTGGAGCAAGTGCTTCACAGGCTTCAAGCACTTTTTCAGGTTGCCGGTGCAGATCCTTAGCTAAGCCGACATAGCCGCGCAGCTTATCAGCAATAATATCGAGAGGGGCTTTGAGAATACCTGCTATAGCGGATACGGTTCCAGCCTCCCTTCGCATTCTCTCCACTTGGTGTCCAAACGCGTTAAAGTATTCACTCATCGCCATGGCTCCCTTTACTAGCGCAAGCCTGCTTCCATATTGGGAGCCTGATGCTTCCACACTTACTTCGCTTGAGACGCGTGGCAGCCAGACGTTGTACAGGAAAGCCGTCGGGTCGTCAATCAGTAAGTTATACTCATCCGGCTTCATAAAAGCTTTCTCCTCAGGAGGCTCAAGATATTGGAACGCCGTGTTAGGAGGAATGTCTACGCCGGGTGTAGCATAGTACTTCAAGCCCAAGGCCTGTGTTAAACCTGTCCAGACGTATACCATGTTGGCGACCATCGCATCCCAGTCGAAATCCCTGGCGCATTTCAACACTGCTTCAAAAGCCTTCCTGTAGTCATGCGTCACCTCCTGACAAGTATAGCCGGCATACTTCGCAGTAAACTCGGCGACGAAAGGGCGAATCGGGATGCGATCAGGTTTTTCATTACGCATAGCGGTTAAATAGCGTTTTAACCTTTCCTGGTAAAGCTGCTCTTTTTCACCCATCTCAACGGCCCCCGTCAGTCTCAGTATTTCAACCAGTCTCATCCTTAAATGCTTTACACTGTTTGAAGAAGAATTAGAAGGCTCGGACTTTTCATCCGAACGGAGAGAGGCGACGGTTCACGAGGAAAAGACTAATATTCTTTAACTTCTCTCTAAAAACGGTTAAAAATGGGAAGCCTGAAAATAGGTGTAGCATTATGGTCGTTGGGATTAACTAGGAACGAGCCAGAGTTTAAAGCGGCTCTTGAAACAGCAAGTAGAATCGGCGTCAAAGGCGTGCAACTCTTTTGCGTCGACTACTCGTCTTCGGAACCATGCTTCCTGGACCCGGATAGGTGTGTAGGCGTTGAAAGGAGGAGGATTC
>Ga0207433_10000876_pt1 | contig 67258 bp, 79 predicted proteins | sample YelNatPaOPGAMG01_FD_187559 | JGI IMG/M metagenome (GOLD analysis project Ga0207433, IMG submission 187559) | Hot spring thermophilic microbial communities from Obsidian Pool, Yellowstone National Park, USA - OP-RAMG-01 (SPAdes) (version 3) | ecosystem: Environmental > Aquatic > Thermal springs...
GGTTTTTGTTCAAACATTTTTTATCCCGTAGTCGTCTCTTTATCGGAAAACATCTTTAAGGAAGACGAATAGTTTCAGAAAGAGAGGTAAGTTAAAATGAAAATTCAAACCAAAGCTCAGGAAATGATAGGCTTATTGGTACATCAGCATCTCAAAACTTGATTCTTGTAGAAAAAACGTTCTAGGCTGATGTGAAGCATCAGGATCAGATTTCCTGTAAATTTTTCACTTTAACTGAACTCTCCACATCTTAATTATGTCGGCATACATGAAGCTTTTAAAGGAAAAAAGGCAAAACTATACCGTGAAGAGTCTATAAGATCGACCAGAAACTAGATGAAGAAAACCATCGCAGCTTCACTTTAACTCACCTCTACATTACTGAAACTATTCGTCTCACTTAAAACCATACAAAAAGAAACTAGTTCAATTGGAGCGTGTGAAAAATGAGTTTAGATAACCTGCTCAATTCAAAAGTGAAGCGTAGAATAATTAGGGTGTTATGGAAAATTGGAAGCACAAACATCATGGATCTTGCTCGAAGAACAAACAGCACGTACAATCAATTGATCCCACATTTGGTTGCTTTAGAAAAAGAAGGAGTCGTCTCTGAACATAGGTATGGGCGAATGCGTATGATAACGCTTGAACGAGAAAATGAAAAGACAAAACTGTTACTTCAAGCCCTAAAAATACTCGATAAAGCCTTCCCCCCCATCCCGTCCAAATCTTGAAGGAGAAAACATTAACAGACTGCACGAAGACAGTGAACATGAAATTGCAACCTCATCTTTGTTTTCTGAAACATCCCCAAATAACACATATCAACAGTGATCTTTATGAACGCCAGTAACACGGCAAAGAGAATCAGCGTCTTCTTAGGAGGCAGATTGAATATTATTCCAGCCTGTAAATCTGCTGTCAAACTGAATCGAGCAAGATTAGCGTATTATGCGACCAAATCTTAGACAGCACAATAGTGGATGGCATCGCAGGTACTTCGGCATACATTTATGCTTGAGAAGTTTCGTTAAAGGCGGCTGTTCTCTCTTTTCTTTTGATGCTTCTGATAAAGATGAAAGAATAACCGAAAAATTGCTTAAATCAGGGGGCAATTCTATGGGTTTGTTGAAAAGAATTTACACTCTCATGCAACGGCATATCTACGAAATTGCTCTTGAACAGCCTAATGATCGAAAAAAAGAACCGCAAGAACTGCGACAAAACAAAACAAGAAAACCCAGCTAACTTTGCCTGACAATTGTTCTACTCCATTTCTATCGTGTCTCTGTTGCCGAAACTATTCGTCTTCCTTAAGAGGTCCCAACAACAAGAGTGTCTCCAGAGCTGTCATACTTAGACATCAACGCTTTAAGATACAAACAAGAAAAAGAGGTGATGAGCATGGTAAGTATCGGTGCTAGGGTTATTCGGGCGATCTTCATAGGAAGCACAATAGGCATTTTCGGCGGCATAGGTTTGTTCCTTTTAGCTACGGCTGTTAACGTTTTCGCGGGTTCTCAGATTTTTCCACCGATTGGGTTTTTGCTTTTGGGCTTTGGCGGCTCTGTAGTGGGCGCTGTGGGAGTTGAGCTATCATCCGACTTAGAAGAAAGCCAAAATGAGAAAAACGCGCCAAAACCCAGTTGAAAGGAAAACGGATATTGCCCCCTTTTCGTCTTTTTCGTAAAGGATAGCTTCGGTTTTTAGATAGTCTGTCATCTTCACCTGCAGCTGTTTTTTAAGGCTTTCCTGCTGCTGTTCCTCGATGAGGCTTTGAAGCATCTTGAATTATGCGGCTTCAATGAATCCCTCTCTCATCGTATTCCAACTGCTTGCTTGTAAAATGTTATGAAGTAGGATTTCCATGCTTTGGAATAACTTGGAGATATTCTTAACAGTATTAAGGGGATATGCTTATATTTAAGAATATCTTAGAGATATAACTGGTGACTGGTGTGCACGCCTTGCCAGTGAAATTTGAAGTATCCGTAGTCCTCGTGGGTAAAAGCCTCAAAGTCACCATCCCCAAAGAAGTCTGCAAGCACTTAGACCTGAAGAAGGGCGACACGGTGCTTATGTGGACAGACAACAGTCACCTAATCGTCGAAAAGAAGAAGGAGGAAAAATAATAGCGCTTCAGGAAACAGCGCAAAAAGCTTATGCGCGATATGGCGGCGACCTTGAAAAGACATACACAAGCCGTCGCTTCAGCATACGCCAGCAGCTCCCACATATGACGGCTAGCCAGCTTCAGAAACGCCTGAACGATTTAGACGAGGAAATTGCCGATTTGAAAAATGAAAACGCGCAGTTTAAACGCTGGATAAGGCAGATAAGGCGGGAAGGCAACGCAAGCGCTTACTTGGACTATGTGCACCGAACGCTCACTAAGTCTCATTTAGGCACGCTTGAACTGCGGCTGGACGCGAACAAAACAGCGCTTGAGTGGATGCAACGGGAACGCAGAATCTACGCTTGGGCGCTTAGACTTCGGAAAATCAAAAGCGTAAAAGTGCCGTTTCTTAAGCAGCGTCGGGCGAGTTTGGAGAAGAGGGCTTGCGAGTTGGAGGGCGAGATAAAAGCTGCTGAAGCGAAGCTGCGGGCTCTGCGCGGAGACCATGAGAAGGTGCAGTGTGAACTCTGGGGAGTAAACAGAGAAATCGAGCTTCTAAGCGTCTGACGTATATGATGCTGCATGCATGTATGCCAGAAACAATGTTGGAGCGTACATGATGAACCACAAAAGTAAGCTTGAAACGAACTCTAAACGCAAAAATCAAACTGAAAAAGCCACAGTTGATTTTGAAAAAATTTTTTATGAAACCCTCAGCGAAATCACAGAGACACTCAGGGAAAAGCCCATAGCAAAAAGGCACAGGGCGACCCGCAGAACAAGTAAAATGCGGATTCGAGACCAAATTCTTCGCGCGGAAACATGGCCTGAAAGAGACCAGCTGCTCAAAAGTTTAGCCGCAAAAGCCTACGACATCGCCCATAGCTTCATGGACAGCGACCCAGACAAGGCGCTGAAGTGGATGCGCGCGGTCGCTAAGCTGCTTTCGCTGAGCTTCGTGCCCAAAAAACTGGACGACTTAGAGCTTATAAAGAGGGAGCTGGCGGCGCTGAAGGAGCAGGCGCGTAAGATGGAAGAGGACGGCGGCGAATAGTGGAAAAAGCTAAAGCTGACATCGCCAAGCTGAAGCAAAAACTGGGCAGCGCCGACGCTGCAGGGCTCTGCTGGGAAGCCCGGGAAATCCTGCGGCTTTACGCGCAGGGCTACCACGACTGGTGCTCGCCAGAGTACCGCAAAAACTGGCGCGTCTTCTACCGCGAAGCCATAAAGCAGTTTGGCGGTGAATTCGCAGGGAAAGAGGAGCCATCCACCAAAACGCTGTACTGGATGATGTTCATGATTAAGTTCCGTGGAGGAAAAGACAGCGAGGAAGCGCTTAGAAGCCTGAAGAAGTTTTGGCTGTTAGCCAGAAGAATCGCGCCTGAAAACACCGCCAAACTCGTGCTGGATAGCCCAGACGACGAAGACGGAAAGAGGTTTCTCGCAAGTCTGGATGCGTCACTAAAGAAAATTTACCATGACGAGGAAGGCAACGCAGCCTAAGACTCTACCAGCATACATGAAGGTCTATTGACACAAGGATAACATTTGGAAGCGCTAAGAATAGCAGTCGTTATCTCTGTCAGGCGTGCTTCCAAAAAATGTCTAAACTTCAAGCGCTCTCTTTGCAACAGCTGCATCAGTGAATAGCTTTAATGTGGTTTTGTTGGTTATGTCCACGCAGCATGCTGTCGCGTTCCTGACGAAGGAGGCTCTTTGAGGAAAACTCGCATCCAAACTCTTTCTGTTTCCTCTGGCCATGGCTCGAGACCCGCTGAGGAGAAAAAGTGAGGCCCATGACTGGCTGGCTTCGCCTCAGGTGCGAGCTCAGGGCAATTTTCAAGAATTTTTCTGGCTCTTTCAACAATTCCATTTGAAGCCGCTTGTTTTGCCTCCTCAACCATTTTATTCAGCTCAGCGTCTTGTTCACCCCTCTGAAGCCAAATCAGCCAACCAGCCAAGTTAATAGCCTCTTCAGCCTCCTTCTCAGCTTCCTCCTTATCTTGCTCTCTCCACCCAATTTTAGGAGCAAGCCCATAAAGTACCGAACGCACAGTTTCAGGAGTTTCGCCCACCTTGAAAGCAACCTCCTTCACCGTTGGCTCTCTGAAAAACTTGAATTCGCGTCTCAACTCTTCAACAGCCTCTCTTACTTTCCGCTCTAAATGAGACTCAAAACAGGAAAGCGCGTACTGAACAGCTGGCGGCTTCTTAGAGTAGTCCGCAAACCGCTTTATTTTCCCATCTCTCTCCAACTTTAACAAGTTTTGCGACAGAGTAGACTTGGACATTTTCCCAGACTTAACAAGAAGGCGTTCCAAGTCTTTCCAACGCTTTTCCCCATCCTTGAGGGTTGCTAAAATGATCTGCTCGTTATCAGGCATGGTTCGAACCTTGTCTGGACTTAGTTCGTTTTAAGCACTTCTTAAAGATTTTCTACACGTGAAGCTAAAAATGACTGAAAAATACAAGGAAAGAATTCCTGCTTTTCTGATGAAGACTAAGGCGCCGATGGATGTAGAAAAGATAAGGGTCGCGTGTAAAATTGGAAACTGGAATACCACTCTAAAACATTGTCTGGAACTGTTTGTTGAGGGAAAAATCAGGGGGCAGAAGACGTCGAAAAGCTGGGTTTTCTGGGTGGGCAACGCCACCCTTGGATATACACCGTGGAACACAGGAGCAGAGGTTTCTAAAGAGCCAAGTGACAAACCATGAGCGACCAACTTGACCGTGCAGAGCTACGAGCCGCCGCTGAAGCCTATTTTGACAATGGCTTTAACGTCTTCGCTATAAGGGGAAAGCAGCCACTAGCTAAGTGGGAGAAGTGGCAACATGAGAGACAGAATCAACAAGAATTTGACAGCCTAAACTTTTCCGATGCGGATGGTCTAGGCGTAGTTTGCGGAACACAAAACAAAGACGGCTTATACTTAGCGGTAGTTGATTTTGACGTTAAGAACGTGTCACAGGAAGCCATAGAAAAAGGCAAACAGGTTCTAAAAGAGCTGCCAATCACAGCAATCGAAGAAACGCCTAGTAAAGGGCAGCATTGGATTTACTACGTACATCACAAGCCGAAAACTGTTAAAGTCTACCACAATGAAGCCGCCATAGAATTGCTGGGTGAGCATTGCTACTGTGCGATGGCGCCAAGCCTTGGGTATAAGCGATTAAACGATAACACGCCTACCGTTGTGCAAGACTTGGAAGATTTGCTCTATGACGCATTATACAAAGTAGGCGTTAAAGCTGAAAAGAAAAGCGCAACATGGTTTGACCGCGACGAAACAGCTGGACAGCCGTACAGGGGAAAAGAGCCGAATTGCATCAGGGAAATAGAAAAAGGTGCAAAAGAAGGGCTGAGGAACGAGTACGGCATAAGGTTAGCAGCTTACTATGGCAACTTTAAGCAGTATAAGAACGAAGTTTGCCTTAAAATTTTGAGAACGTGGAATAAACTTAACGAACCCTCCTTAAACAAGCAAGAACTGGAATCTTTGCTTAAATCAGCTCTGCAAGGCAACTACGTCTACGGATGCAATGACCCAATACTGAAAGCGGTATGTAAACGTGAAGGATGTCCACTAGCCAAAAAGGAAATGAGAGAAGCCACAGAGCAGGAAAAAGCCAAAGCGTTAAAGTTGCTAGCTGATCCGAAACTATTAGACTATGCCTTAGCTATAGGCAAGAAACGCTTAATCGGAGAAGATGATCTACTAAAGCAAAACATCATTTTCCTAGTTAGTGGACAAACACGTTATCCAATAAGCGAGATTATCACAGGGTACAGCGGAAGCGGAAAAAACGAAAGCATACGAGCCGTTAGCCCATTATTCCCTGAAAACTGGTTCTTTGAGTTTACCACTAGCACACCTGAAGCTATCAAGTATATTCCTGAAGATTTCAGCGGAACCATAATCATTTATGAGCTTGCGGGAATACGCAGCGAAACAGGCACGTTAGGCTTAAGGTCAATAGGTGAAGGCAAAGGAATAAAAACAATTTACCCAATGCGCGATGAAGCTACTGGAAAAATGACGCTTGGCGAGACTCAAACTAACGCTAAAAACTTCATTTCAACCGACAGCGGAATAGACATTGTAGCCGACCTGTACAGACGCGTTTTCAAAAACAGCATGAACGACAGCTTAGCCCTGACTAAACGTGTAATCGCTAAGAAAATGAGAGACAGCAGCATACCTGAAAGCCTAAGGCCAAAGCTTTTCCCTGAAAAGAAGATGCCTTATTCAGAAAACGATTTTAGAAACGCCTTTGCCCTACTGGATTTAAACCTGGAAGTTGTGGTTTTTCCGCCAAGCAATCTCTTAAGCCTGATAGATTTAGCTCAGAAAAAAGAGCAGCAAGTAGCCTTAAGAACACAGATCGAAAGAATACTTAACGTCATCAAAATTTTAGCCTTAATCCACCAAAAACAAAGAATTAAGCTAACCGTAGAGGAAAACAGCTACGTTGTAGCTGATGTGCAAGATGTAGAGACGGCTTTAGCGGTTCTGGAAAAGTCAATTGTTGAAACAGTTACAAGGATAGAGAAACGGCAAAAAGAAGCCTTAGAAATTTTTGAGAAACAGCAGGGGCAGCTAAACAAGAATCAGTTAGCTGAGAAGCTGCATTGTGAAGCGCGTACAGCAGCAAGAATATTGAAAACTCTTGCTAAGAATGGCTATCTTAAGGAAATTGAAACCACTAAGCCATACTCTTATGAGTTGCCTGATGAGAATGAGGAAAAGCGCCTTAAGCCTTTTGCCTTTTCAGAGATGGTAAGCGAATATAAAGCGGTTTACCCAAAAGAGCTTAGAACGTTCTTAAATGACACCTTACCACCTTACCATGCTGGCGTCGGTAATAATTTTTTTGTTGAAATTCCTGAAAACTTGGGAAAAAAATATTGTATAGCAAAGTGGCAAGTTGGTAAGATGCTAACTGAAGCAGATTTAAAGCCAATTTCTGAAACTAATTCTAATCCACTTGCTTTTTCCGACGGGGCAATTGAAAACGGGGTTAATACGCCTGCAGGTTCGTTAAAAAATCTTGGAGAGAAAGGCAGTGTAAGCGGAAAAGCTTCAAACGTTGTTACGCCTGAAATTGGAGAGCTCTTGCCTCTAGAAGGGGATTGGCAGGGCAAGTGTGTTCAGTGTGGATTTAGCGGGCAGATGAGATTTCAACTTAACAAACCTGACGGCTCTTGGGGGTTGCTTTGCAGGGTCTGTGGGGAGAAACTTTCGAAGAGGCTGAACAAACATGAGTGAAGACTTTGTAGAGAATAGCTGTCTGGTTCGGCTGGTTCATCAGACCATTGGGGACGAAGCCTCTGCTGTATCAGTTCATGTACACACCAAGGAAAGAGAGGGTAAGCCGAGAAAGTTTGAAGCCCATTGGACACACGTGTTCCGTAATAATCAGCGCTTCACAGTCAGCATCAATGTTGGGGGTGTTGCCGCGTGACTTCGCACTTAACCACGTTGGTGACTCGTTTTCTCAGAGCCCTTGAGAGCGTAAAGCGTTGGAACCAGTTGGACAGCTTGGTAGGAGAGGCGGAGCTGAAGCGTCACCTGTGCAACATTATCGAGTACACCTTCTACTTTCACAGGCAGCAGATCACAGAGCAGGAACTCGAGCATGTCGTCTACCTCTTGGAAAACGGAGGTGAGCCCCGGCAGTGACTTTGCGCCAGAAACTTGAGAGCAAACAGGAGAATGTAGGCGCCATTGTTTACGTGCAGTACTTGGACCACGTGCTTTTCCGAAACGCTGACGCCGGCTTGTTTAAGCCTGCGCTGCGCGAAACCGTCGGGTGGCTGCACTGCGAAACTTTAGATGCCATATGGGTTCTCTGGGAAAGAAGCGTGAAGCCGCTTCCCCACGAGAGAAACCCAACCAAGGAATCAGGCCTAGTCCTGTTGAAAAGCGACATCGTGGAAATGCGGCGGCTACCCCTACAAAAAATGTTAAACGGGCTTTTATTTACGTCCTCAGCCTTAACATCTAATTGCCGAGTAAGCGCTTCGGAAAGAGAAGCGAAAAACTCAGCCCGAAAAAAGCCGGAGGAAAAAGGAAACCGTGGAAACACTTAACCAAAACAAAGCACTGCAACTGCAACACCATCCGCTGACACATAGTGCGGCAGCGTACCAGCAAACTTCGCCATGCCCGCCCGACGTGGAAAGGTTCATCCGCGAAGCCCTAACCAAACGCAAGCCAAGCCTCATACCCTTCGCCACCACAAGCCCCACCGTAGCTACGATGGTTAAATACCTTAAACGACACTGCAGCCAATCCCACTCCACCGCTTACCTCTACACATGGTCAGTTCACCAGTACTGTCGATGGTGCGGAGCAGACCCAGACCAGCTAATAACCGAATGCTTCTCAGAAGATAGCCTGCCCAACCAGAAGGCGCTGCTGCTTGAAGCCAGAAGACTAGACGACTACGTTGGCGCGTTGCAGAGCGAAGGCTACAGCCCAGGCCACATAGCCAACTGCGTTAAAGCCGTTAAAACCTTCTTCAGAGTAAACGGCTTAAGCCTAGCGCTGCCCTACAAGTTCCGCAAGTACGTGGTAAGCAGAGACCGAGCACCCACGCCTGAAGAGATCGCCCAGCTCATAGACTTGGCGAACGTGAGGGGAAAAGCCATCGTTTCAATGCTCTCGCTGGGCGCCTTCAGAATCGGAACCCTATGCAAACTCCGCTACAGGCACGTGAAACACGACCTTGAAAGAGACACGGCGCCACTCCACATCCACGTAGAAGCCACGATAACCAAGGGGAAGTACCATGACTACGACACTTTCATAGGGAAAGAGGCTGTTGACTACTTGAAAGCGTATTTGGAGGCGCGGAGAAACGGCGGACTGCCCAACAAGATCCCGCCTGAAACATTCGACGACGAGTCGCCGCTGATACGTGACGAGCATTCTAAGGTTGTTAAGCCGCTGACGCCTTCTCAGGTCTATAACGTGCTGCACAGGCTTATGGCTCAAGCGGGACTGCTGGGCAGTAGAGTTGGAAGGCGCTACACCATGAGGCCGCATAGCATAAGGAAGTTTTTCAGGACGCAGATGGCAGCTTTAGGCGTACAAACAGACTACATCGAGTACATGATGGGACACACCATAAGCACGTATCATGACATTCAGATGAAGGGCATTGAGTTCCTGAGGGGCGTTTACGCTGCTTCAGGCCTGTGCGTTAAGCCTAAGACGAAGCCCAGCAGGGTGGAGATGCTGAAAGAGATGGTCAGAGCTTTAGGTTTAAACCCTGAGGAAATCCTGACGAAAAAAGCATTGGCGTTGCCTCACAGAACCGTGATGACAGCGGGCGTGAAAACAAGCCATGAGCAAGACCATATGGATACGTTGCTTAAAGCTTTGAAGCAGAAGCTTAAACAAGAAATCACCGCCGAAACAACCGACGCCACACTAAAAACGGTATAAATTACAATATGGGCAAGGTAGCCCGGGAGAGATTCGAACTCTCGTCGAGGGCTCCAGAGGCCCCTATGCTTGGCCGCTACACCACCGGGCTTCTTTGTCATAGGTGACGAAATTCTCAGTAATAACTTTAGCGCCGTGCCTTTCCGAATGGTTTAAGGTTGCTCATGAAGTGGTCGAGGTCCTGGGGGAATTTGACTTTTGGTTTGGGTGCCTATGATCTCTGGCTGTTTCTAAGCGTGCCTTTGAATAGCTCGGTGTCCAGATTTGAACACTGAGAGAGATAGTTCTTAAGTCCTTCTGCGTTGGGCTGGACAAGCGAGGTTTGCTTGTTCGTGTGTGTTCTAAATTTGATTTTGATAGAAAGGTTGAAAATACGTGTTCAGCCTTGGCTTCTATGCTTTCGTGTATTTTTCGCGGATTCGTGCGTCGGCAACTTTCGCGATCATAGCGTTGGATATGAGGATGCATTTTACACCAGTGAGCTCCGCGAGGTCCGCGGGTTTCTGGTCTTGCGTTATGAGGATTAAGCCGTGTTTTCCTGCGTAGTCCACGACGTCTTTGTCGCTGGCGCCTTTCAAACCTGCCTCCTGTGCAGTTAGCACTTTGTAGCCTAACGTTTCGAAATACTCTTTCAGTCCAGCGTACATCTCGTCGAGCAGGAGCTCTAGCATACGGTAGCCACGCTGAAAAAGTCAGTGGCTAAACGTCTATTTAGCCGTTTGCTCAAGTGTTTCTGAGGAGGCGAATGTTTTTCCACTTAAGCTGTTACTATGCGAATTTCTGCCCGAACTTATCTGCGCTAGCCACTTCACTGACGGGCTTGCGTTTTCTTAGCGTAAGAAGGATTCGGCCTGTTAGGTCGAAGGATTCACGCGGGTATCCGATTGTGAGCAACGCGACAACCTTCATTCTTTCCGGTATTTTCAGCTCCTGCTTAACCTCGTTTTCGTTGAAGCTGCCAACCCAGCATGTACCCAAGCCTTCAGACACAGCTGCAAGAACAATGTTCTGAAGGGCGATGGCGACATCAACGACGTGCCATTCAGGCGACGCTTCCCTGTCACCGCACGCGACTATGACGACGGGTGCTTCAGTTACAAACTTCGCAAACCTTCCATGTGAAAGCTTTTGTCGCTTCTCTTTGTCTGTGACAATGATAAAGTGCCATGGCTGAATGTTCTTGGCTGAAGGCGCGTATGTTGCCGCTTCCAGAAGCTTCAGTAACGTCTCCTTCGGCACGGGTCTGTCCAAGTAGGCTCTTACGGACCTGCGGGTCTTTATGGCTTCGAAAACCTCCATTCTGCCAATTCCCCTTATGCGGTGTTTTCGTCTTTGACAATATGCGCTTGTATTAGTCTATGAGAAGCAACGCAAAGGATTCAGGGTTTTTAGCGAATGGAAACGTCACTTCGATCCCAGCGTTCTGCGCGGTTTTCCGAACGTTTACGCCCAACGCGTCTTCAGACGGCCTAGCCATTTCTGGATGCCTGCAAATTCGTGTCTCAAGGTCGCATTTTTCACATAGCTGACAAGAGCCGGAAATGAACCCGACTGCAAGGGGGTAGCCCCTACTCATAGCGGCCTTTTCGAGCCGAACAACGGTTTCAAGCATCCACCGTTTGTCTTCTTTCCACGTCGCCCAGAACTTTTTCACTCTTTCCCTCACGTCCTCCGACAACATGGGGTCGTTTTCAGGTTTAGACAAGTTTTGTTGTAGTTCTACGTCTGCTTCAGCTTTTGACTTGAACTTCATGAACATAGCATAGTTATATTCGCTTACGATCTTGCGGAATTCGCTTGCCGTTGGCGTGTAAGGCGGGCACGCCAACGTTTTGCCGTAATCTTTGCAGCCAAACCGGCATTTAAGGACGACACGGTCTTCAACCACCACTTTGCTTGCTGGAATAATCTTTGCATCTGCTGCGCCCAATTCAAGCGCAAGCTCCCTCAAGAAGTCAAACTTGGCCAACTCGTTATCATGAGGCACGCGTAAATCACCGTAGCCACGCAATGGTGTAGTCCAATACTAAAGGTTTACGCAGTGCCTTGCGAAAACGTAATGAAACAATGCGCTTTCCGCCAAGACAGTTCAAAAACTAAAAGCATAAGGATAATATACAGTGTCTTGTTTCACATGTGAGACTGAGGTGCCGTCCGCATCAAAAGTCGAATTAGCGACATAGGCTACGTCAACAAAATCCGAGACAACATACTTAGCATTGGCAGGAAAAGCCTTGCCTCACTGTACGAAGACCTGAAGGCCGCTGACTGCGTTGTCTGCGGCGGCTCAGGCCGCTCGCTTTATTCCCTGAACGCTGCTATGAGCCAAATCGCCCTGAGCCAAGTGGGGTGGAGAAACAAGGTTGTGTTAACTCCGGATGACCCTGGTTTCCCAGGGAAAAACATGTACGACGCCGCCGCCGACCTTGAACGACGATACAAAAAAACGTTGCTTCTAATAAACTCAGGCAGCGGATATTCCGACGACCCTCTCGTGATGGCCCAGGACTTGGCAAAGTACATTGAGGATAAGAAAACCACACGGTTTTCCATGGGACTCTTGACATCAAACCTTGATTCGCCTTTGGCTCAGATAACTCGCCAATACGGTCACGTCGTCCAAGTGAAAGGACGAGGCAACTCTAAACCCTCATTCGAGTACAGCGAAACCGGAATGATGGGCGACATTTTCGAGTTAGGCACGCTTCTGCTATTATACATGATGATCGAAGCGATCTTTCGGAATCTTGACGCCGACGAAGTCTTCAAGCTGTGCGAGGAAGAATTCGAGACAATCGGCAAACTCATAGACGAAAACGTTGAATCCGAAACCTACACGCAACTCGTAGACTTGCTGGAAAGACGAACAAACGTGTTCCTAGGCGGAAAAGGAACGGCAAATGAAATCGCCAAGATGACTGGCGTAAGGCTCTTCCACATAAAATCGTTCTTGGGCGACAACGTTTACATGACGCGTGGCGTGAACACACCCCATCCGAGAGCAGGCGACCTGGAGATCCTCATATCCTACACAGGCGAAACCAAACCTGTAGTGCTTTGGTGTGACGTGCTGAAGAAATTCAACGGAAACGTGCTGGCCATAACTGGACGCGAAGACTCAACCTTAGCCAGAAAAGCAGACCTGAGAATAGTGCTTAAGGAAGAAGTGAAGCCTGGCACACCACGCCGCTTCTACACGAGGGCGGCATACGTCTTAAGCCCGCTGCCCGTGAAGCTTGCTGAACGCCTCGGTCAAAGAGGGTTAAAGCTGCCCGAATACATCATCAGCTGGTACCATTCAGTTACACAGTAAACCATGCATGAGACTTCGACGTTATCCCTGCTGTGCGACTGTGCATCACTCAGAGCTTTGCTGGAAACGTAGCCAGAAAGGCTTACATGCGATAAACTCCGATAAGAACACAGCAAACTCTGGGCTGGACTTACACACGGAAAGGATTTCCCCGTTTGCGAAAACCTCAGCCCTCTCCTTTAATGTTTCCTTGACAAGTTCGGCAGCGCCGAACTCTCTCTGGCCTGATTTTAGCCATGAACGCAGCCACTTGACGGCGTCGCATTCTTCGCGTTGAAGCTGCACAACCCACCGTCCCTCATGAAGATACGGTCCTGCAATCACGCAGTTGCTGTGCGCATATTTCTTCAGGAAGTCTTCACATTCACATCTCCGCTCAACAGGCGGTCCTACATGCAGTTTAACGCGTGGAAGAACCAGTTGTTCAAGCTCGAACACAAAAATGATCGACGTGTCCTCGTCTGTCCATACACCGCTACGGAACACGCGGAAATCGTTTCGTTCAAGCAGACGCCTGAACGCCCTTTCCGTGCGATAAAGCTGTCCCCAGAGCACGTCAGGAACAGTTTTCACGGCTTTCGTAACCACAAAGAGCATGCAGCGTCCGCACTGAGCTAGCATCCGCTCCAGTTCAGACAAAGGCGCAGCCAGCCTCTCCGCGGGAAAGAAGAAACGTTCGTCGGGTGCTTCAAGAAAAGCACGTGACGCAGCGACGAACATGTGTAGCTTATCCTCACGCACGGCGGAAGCAACGTTTCTAGCTGCGTCGACCGGGTCAACAACCACCAGCGGTTCAGGAAAGAGAAGCTCTAGGTCACGCATGCGCCCATCATAATGTTTCTCCAAGTCGATGACTAACCGCTTGTTGCTTGATGCGAAAGCCTGCAATACTCCGCTGAACGCTCCGTAGCACAGGATGAGAAGCTCGCACAGGTATCCGCTGAACCCGCCTATTTTGATTTCAGCACCATAAACGCCGATGCCCTTAAGGAACTTCTTCAGAAGGCGAACTTCATCCCGCATAGGCTCAGTAAGCCTCGCTCGCACGTAGTCAGTATGATAAGGCGTCCTGTCCGTGGCGCTTAACCATTTACCACGTGCAACCTCATAGCAGGGTACGACGTTAACTCTTGTACCGTCGACGTACGCTTCCAAGTAAGGATGCTCAGCAAAACGTTCGACCTGCCTCTCACCTTCCAAGGCTTTTCTCGCGATGCTGAGTCCAAGCTCGCCGAGGGTACTCCGAGGCAGCGACCTGTCCATTCTGACAAAGACATCGATGTCAGGCTCCTCTCTGAGCCACGTATCCTTCGCAACCGAGCCTTCAACACGCACTTCGGCCTCAACGTTCAGTTCAACACATGCCATCTTGACTTTCTGAACTATTTTTTGGGCGAGGGCTTCAATTCTTGCTCTGTCTTCGGCCGTAGGTTTAACCATTCGGAGAACACGAATGCAGACTTCGTCCATTCCGGCCGTCATCAACCTTCGCTTTCCTACGGCTCTACACAGACTTCCTTTATCGTAGAATATACAGGACCTTTGGGTAACAGGACGCTTTTCTTAAGCCTCAAGCATGAAACTCTAAACGCGCCGAAATCAAACTTCGAGTTGGACTTCAAGAAGCTTACAAGTTTATCTTTACCCACGCTTGACCTTACACGCGCAATCGTTAAATGCGGACTGAATCCTTTTGGGTCAGCGGCAAAACCAAGCGCCCGCAGCCGCGGTTCAAGCTGATTGAAAATTGTGCTAAGTTCATCTTTTCCGTCCTCGATTCCAGCCCAAACCACGCGTGGACGATTCATGTCTGGAAAAGCACCAAGCCCGACTATGGAGACCGTGAAAGGCTTGAAGCTGAGCTTCTTCATTTCCTCAAAAACTCTTTCAACCATCAGCATCGTGATCTCGCCTAAAAAGCGAACAGTCACATGAATGTTCTGCGGCTCAACAACCTTGACATCTGCCCCCGTCTGAATTAACCCGCGCTGAGCAGCTATAAACCTCTCCACGACCTGAGGCGAGTCAATGTCGAACGCCAAGAAACTTCGTATAGACTCCAACTTGGTTTCCCCCATTGCCTAATTTAACGGATTCCACTCATAAATGCTTTTAACACAGTGCACTGTAACTTTAACAAACAAAGGATGCTGCATGGATAAAATTGTCGTAGGCTTAGCTGGAATGCCTGGGTCGGGTAAATCGCTAGTGGTGGAAACCGCCAAGCTGCGAGGTTACGATGTCGTCGTCATGGGCGACGTCGTCAGGGAAGAAACTCAAAAACGTGGCCTTGACCCGACGCCGCAAAACATCGGAAAGGTAATGCTTGAACTGAGAGAAAGTAACGGAAAAGCGGTTGTCGCGGAAAAATGCATACCGAAAATCCGTCAAAGCGAATCCTCCAAAGTAATCATAGATGGCATAAGAAGCCTGTACGAAGTTGACGCGTTTAAGAAAACTTTTCGAAAGTTCACTTTACTTGCGATCCACTCGTCTCCTGAAACAAGGTTTAGCAGACTTTACAGCAGGCGTAGAAGCGACGACCCTGACGGTTGGGAAGTATTTCATGAAAGAGACATGCGTGAACTGAACGTGGGTCTGGGAAACGTTATCGCAATGGCTGAGCACTTAATAGTTAACGAAGGCACTAAGGAATCGGCGAAAGCGCAGGCCAAAGAAACTTTGCGGAGGATCGAAGAGAAATGGAAAGAATAGTCCTACATGTAGAGGCGCAAGTAAACCCGACAGAATCAGACGAGAAAGTCAAAAAGGCAATGACAAACCTTTTCGGGCAAGTCACAATCCAAAGCATTAGAAAAGGGAACGATTTGTTTCTGGAGGCTGAAGCAACGGGACAAGAAGCGCTGGAACGTTTTCGTAACCTCCTCGCGTTTGAACACATTCGCGACGCGGCGCGGCGAGCCCTTCAAGAAGGAATCACACGGGGCGCGGTTACGTTTCACCTGAACAAGCAGGTTGCCTACGCGGGCCACGTTTCCTTCTCAATGGAAAAGGCGGAGTCGCCGCTAGGTCCAATCACCGTAACGATAAAATGCAGCGATCCTCACGCAATAATAAACTGGCTTGCTCCGAAAAGCGTAGCACAAGCGTGAGAACATTGGCTCTCGACGCATCCATCACTGAACGCGGCGCAATACTTTTGGGCGAAAACGTAGCGTGCGACGCCTTCGAAGCGACCCGACCTGTAAGAGTAGTTACGCATGCGCATGCTGACCACATTGCGGGTTTAGGAAGCAGCCTTCGCAAATGCCGAAAAATCCTGATGACAGCGGCTACTAAAGACTTGGTCGAAGCAATGAAGGGTCCGCTTACCCATGAATCACGAATCGAAGTCCTTGAGTATGAAAAGTCCGTGTCCTACGGCGACGAACGCATCACACTTTTCAAAGCAGAGCACATTCTGGGCGCCGCGCAGGTTCTCGTCGAAACGCCAAACGGACACCGCGTTGCATACACCGGTGACTTCAAGATTGAACAAACACGGGCACTTCGCTGTGACACACTTGTACTTGAAGCCACTTACGGCAACCCTTCATTCAACCGTGCCTTCAGTGTTGACGTACGCAAGCAGCTAGTTTCGCTTGTGGAAAAACAACTACGACAAGGCACAGTGTACGTTTTCGGCTTCAACGGTAAACTGCAGGAAGTCATGCAAATACTCAACGACGCCGACGTAACTGTGCCTTTCATAGTGCCCGAAAGCGTCCACAAAATCTCCAGAGTATACGAACGACACGGCATGCGTTTAGGCTACCTAACGCTGTCAACCGAAAGAGACGCCCGCAAACTTCTCAGCGAAAACTTGCCGAGCATAGCGTTCTACCACATGAACTCCGCGAAATCTGTTGGACTAAACTGCAACCGAATATACGTAACAGGCTGGGAGTTCCAAACACCATGTCGTCAAACAGGTCCCAATGAGTATGTAATCGCCCTAAGCGACCACTCAGATTTTAACGGATTAATCGAGTACGTCAGGCGCGCAAACCCGAAGAAAGTAGTCACCGACAACTACCGCATAAGCCACGGTGAAACTCTCGCAAAAGAGATACAAAAACGCTTAGGCATACCCGCCGTGGCATTACCTACATACTAGCCGCCACAAACACGACATTGCTACGCCTCACAATGTTGAAACTGAAAAATGCTGCTTTATCCCAACAGCGTTTCAAACGTTGCGAACGTTTAAAAGCCTGAAAAAACGTTTCTGAAACAGCGAAACCATACAGTTGATGGAGCCATCCCAATGAGCAAGTCCTCGTTAATTTCAGGATTCTACAAACTCAGCATAAAAGAACGTCTTGCAATCGTGAAAGAGTTCGCTGGGCTTTCCGAAGAAGATTGCCAACTGCTCTTGAACACAGGCTCATTACCGTTAGACTTGGCAGACCGCATGATCGAAAACGTCATCGGCGCCTTTCCCGTTCCGCTGGGCATAGCCGTCAATTTTCTGGTAAACGGACGTGACTACATGATTCCAATGGCAATCGAAGAGCCGTCGGTGGTTGCCGCCGCAAGCTACGCTGCGAAAATGGTCCGTGATGGCGGAGGCTTCTATACGAGCAGTACAATGCCCGTGATGATTGGGCAAATCCAAGCCGTTGGAATGGCGGATCCGTATGCTGCACGGCTACGTGTCCTCGAAAGCAAGGAAGAAATCCTGAAAAAGGCCAACGAGCAGGACCCGCTATTAAACTCACTCAGCGGAGGCGCTAAAGACGTAACCGCCAAAGTAGTCCAGACGACGCGCGGACCAATGCTCGTCACCGAACTGCACGTTGACTGTCGAGATGCAATGGGCGCAAACGCCGTCAACACCATGGCGGAAGCCGTTGCACCCATGATAGAACGCGTTACAGGCGGACGGGTTTATCTGCGAATCATTTCGAACCTTGCAACACAAAGGCTTGCACGAGCACGCTGCGTAGTTCCGAAAAACGTCGTGGGCGGAGAAGAAGTCGTCGACGGCATCGTCGACGCCTGCGCTCTAGCAGCTGCTGACCCATATCGTGCCGCCACACACAACAAGGGCATACTAAACGGCATAATCGCCGTGGTTCTCGCAACAGGAAACGACCACCGCGCAATAGAAGCTGGTGCACACGCTTACGCCGCGCTGAATGGACGCTACACTGCACTTGCCGTGTGGGAGAAAAACGAAGAAGGCAATCTAGCAGGCTCGATTGAGCTTCCAATCGCCGTCGGACTTATAGGTGGAGCCGTGCGCACTCATCCTATAGCTCGAATAGCCATGAAAATTCTCGGTGTCAAAACTGCCAACGAGTTCGCTGAGGTTTTAGCTGCAGTAGGCTTGGCTCAGAACCTCGGCGCATTACGTGCCCTCGTGAACGAAGGCATTCAGCGAGGACACATGTCACTTCACGCCCGAAACGTCGCTATAGCCGCCGGCGCAACTGGAAAACTGATCGATATGGTTGCTGACGCGATGGTGAAGGAAGGAAAGGTTCGGCTTGACAGGGCGCAAGCTCTTCTGAAAGAATACACGAAAGCGAGCTGAAAAGCGCAGTTCACGCGTCTTTCGTCGCTTCTTTTTCACGCAAGTTTTCGCTTCCGCCGAAGCGAAGTGCACAGTTCGCAGAAGGAATTGCTGAATTCCTCCGTGTCCATTTGGGCCGAGGCTATTCTCGCCGCGACTTCCACTGCAGCTTTCTGTATCGCTGGCAGGATTTCTTCATAATTCGGTACATTTTTGTATCCGCGCTTTGAGTTTATATACTGGCTTATGGCTGCTTGTGTCGTGCCGAGTTTCTTTGCTGCTTGCTGCTGTGTGTAATTGTAGTTTGTTACTAATTCCTTGGCTACCATTGACCTGTAAATCGGAAGTATTTTTCGGGCGAACCCCTCGCAGGAGGCAGACATGTGTTGACAACCGCGTCTAAATATAACACACTTATACTTAAGATGTTTGGTCTATTGCGCTAGACAGCGGTCTCTGGATTTTCCTCGTAGACTTTTCTTTCTTTACAGACAATAACAACGTTATACTTAAATATGCGAAACCGAAGAATATGCCAGAACCCTATAGGGAGACGAAGAAAAACGAACCCAACCAACATATGTGCCCTCGCATTCAACGTTACACGCAAAAAACCCAGTCATGTAGCAGACTCGAGAATCATACTCCCATACTCGCCAGTCTCCCTATGCTGCGACGCGATACCACACCCAGCAAGTCCATATAACATGAAAGGATTAAACCACATTGACAACCATGAAGCGAATTCAGAAGAGGCTCCCAAGAAACAGGCACGCGTGGAAAGCCGAGCAGGCACCTCAAAGTCCTGCGTAGTCTCAGGCTTCTTAGCGGCCTTTTTGCATAACAGCTTAACCGTTTGCGTCACGAGCAGAGAAACCACCGCTGAGGGAAAACGGTTTTCCGGAGGGAAAAAGCAGGCATGAATCTAAATGATTCAGGCTTAGAAAATGTTGAAACCAAATACTACACTTTCGCGCAGCCTCCGAATAAGCTGGAGTTGGAGCTCGGCGAAAAACTTGGACCTATAACGTTGGCGTATGAAACCTACGGAAAACTGAACACGCAAAAAACAAACGCAGTCCTCGTTTTACATGCACTCTCAGGTGATGCTCACGCTGCAGGCATCCAGAAAGGCACTGGTGCGGTCGGATGGTGGAACGACCTTATCGGTCCAGGAAAAGGAATAGACACAAACAAGTATTTTGTTATATGCTCGAACGTGCTCGGCGGATGCCGCGGCTCGACAGGTCCATCGTCAATAAACCTCGAGACAGGGAAACCCTACGGAATAGACTTTCCTCTCATTACAATTGGCGACATGGTGAATGCGCAACGCTGCTTAATAGACTATTTGGGCATAGAGAAGCTTCACGCAGTGGTCGGCGGCTCAATGGGCGGCATGCAAGTCCTTCAATGGATGGTTGCTTACCCTGAAAGGATACGTGGCGCCATATCCATCGCTACAGCGATGAAACATTCACCCCAGCAAATCGCCTTCAACGAGGTGGGCCGCCAAGCAATAATGGCTGATCCAAACTGGAAGAACGGAAACTACTACGGCTCTAGGCTTCCAGCGAAAGGTTTGGCCATCGCACGCATGGTTGGGCATATCACGTACATGAGCGATACTTCCATGAACGAGAAGTTCGGAAGACGCTTCAGACAGAACAAAGAACCGTTCAAGTTTAGTCCAGAATTCGAAGTTGAAGGTTACCTGCAATACCGAGGCGACAACTTCGTGAAACGGTTCGATGCAAATTCATACTTATATATAACAAAAGCCATAGACTACTTCAACATCCTCAACGGAAAAACCTCCTCGGACCTCTTCAAAAACTTGAAAGCAAAAGTCCTCGTCATCGCCTTCAAATCCGACTGGCTTTACCCGCCGCATCAATCACAGGAAATCGTAAGGGCCTGCAAGCTCGCAGGAGTCGACGCAACCTACTGCGAAATAAACTCAAGCTATGGGCACGACGCCTTCCTTGTGGAAGTGGAGGAGGAAGCTCGCCTGATAAGCCATTTCTTAGACAACTTGTCCAACGGAGCCAATGCAGCAGAGGGTGATCACTAATGGGTCACGTCGATAGACGTGATTATGCAGAAATCCTCAAATGGGTTGAAAGCGGCTCTTCAGTTCTAGACTTGGGCTGTGGCGATGGCGCACTATTGGAACTCTTGGCAAAAGAGAAAAATGTGCATGCCCAAGGGATTGAACTCTGCGGGGACGCCGTTTACAACTGTGTCGCGCGTGGTCTAAGCGTTTACCAACAAGACATTGATACTGGGCTTTCAGAATTCGCAGACAAATCCTTTGATTACGTAATACTCAACCAAACATTTCAACAGGTGAAAAAACCCGATTTCGTGCTTAAAGAAGCCCTCAGAGTTGGGAAAAAAGTCATAGTCGGCTTCCCCAACTTCGTCTACATAACCGCCAGGCTTCAAATTTTCTTCGGCGGAAAAGTCCCTGTGACAAACGCGCTTCCCTACGAATGGTATGACACGCCGAACCTTCACTTTTTAAGCATCGCTGACTTCGAGGAATACTGCCAAAAAAGAGGCGTTCGAATTGAAAAGACAGCATTCTTTACTGGTAAAAGATTAATCCGCCTTTTTCCAAACCTCTTTGCTGAAAACGCGCTTCTCATGCTGTCAAAATAAGGCGGCAATGCGTATGGGCACAAGGATGGGCCGTCAACATTTTAGTCGTGTGGTTGATCAATTGCGCGTGGCTTTAGGTATACAGAAACCTTGCGAAGCGAGGAGAAACGGTCCCGAGTTCAGTTTCAAAAAACCTATTTCCCCCAAACCAGTTTTCCCATGCACAATCTGGTTGTTAACGCCCGCCTTCTTCAAGTCTTTTGATGTGGCGATCTCCGATAAAGATTAAAAAGGTAGAGCCCTAAACTCTTACGGCATAAAAGTTTGATTGAGGGATGAAGTGTGAAGATTATTCTCGGTCCGTCTTCTCAAGACCTTGGGCAGAAGGTTGCGCGTCTAACCAACATAGACGTTGTACCCGTTGCCTCAAAAATCTTCCCGGACGGTGAAGTCTACATTCGTTTAGAAGGGAATGTTGAAGGCGAGCATGCTGTAATCGTGCACACCACAAGTCCGCCGCAAAACCAGCATTTGATGCAGTTAGCCTTCATCGCTGACGCATGTAAGCGAGAGGGAGCCGAAAAAGTCACAGCTGTAGTGCCCTACTTAGCTTATGCACGCCAAGACAAGGTCTTTCTAAAGGGCGAAACCATAAGCATCGAGGCTGTTGCACGAATGTTGAGGGCGGTAGGTGTGGGCAGTCTTCTAACAGTGAATATACATCAGGAGAAGGCTCTGGAGAAATTTCCGTTTCCTGCCAAGACAGTCTCTGCAATCCCGCTTTTGGCCAGGTATTTCAGGCAAAAAGGCTTGTCAGGAGTCTTCATTTTAGCGCCTGACAAGGGCGCCATGCACATCGCGGAGGAGGCGAAAGCTATTCTGGGAGGGGAATGCGGACACCTTGAAAAGCAGAGAGACAGGTACACAGGACAGATTAATGTGGAAACAGGGAACTTCACGCTGAAAGGTGAAACCGTGATAATCATTGACGACATAATCAGCACAGGGGGAACAATTGCGGCGGCGGCAAAAATCGCCAAAGCTCTTGGCGCACAGCGGATCCTTGTAGCCTGCGTGCATGCACTGTTAATTGCCGACGCAAAACAGCGAATTCTAGAAAGCGGCGTCGAAGAAATCGTCGGCACAGACAGCGTCCCAGGCGAAGCAAGCAAGGTAACACTGGCGCCGATAATAAGTCAAGAAATAAAGGCGCTTCAAAGTGCCTGAACTCTTCTTCCTGCTTTCAGGCGAAAACGAAACCCTTCCGCGTTCAGAATTAAAGGCTATACTTGAGACTGAAGGCTACGTTTTCAATGAGATGGAACAATTCGACCAAGTACTTCGGTTAGACGTGGACATTAAATGTGTAAACGCTGTGAAAAAACGGTCTGCCTATACACGCATATGCGCACTCGAACTCTTCGCATGCGAAGCTTCCATGACCGAGATTCTACAGAAGGCAAATTCGATACGCTTCAGGGACATGCTGAAGAACGGGGAAGCCTTCTCGGTTAGGATAAAACGGGTGAAAACATACAGTGAAGACCTCAATACCATGACTTTGGAAGCCGCGCTTGGCAAGGTGGTTCTTCAAAGCGCTGAAAACGTCAAGGTTAACCTCGATACACCGGACAAAACATTCATTGGAGTTCTCACCAGTAACAAACTGATTTTCGGCGTTAAACTCGCTGAAGTCGAAACTAAACCCTACGTTACAAGGCGACCTAGAAAGAAGCCTTTTTTCCATCCTTCAGCGATGCAGTCAAAGCTGGCTCGTTGCATGGTTAACCTTTCGCACGCAAGAGCCTGTGAGCTTCTCTTAGACCCTTTCTGCGGCACAGGCAGCATACTCATAGAGGCCTCGCTCATAGGCTGCCACGTTATAGGCATCGACGTTCAGCCACGAATGGCAAAAGGATGCGCCGAGAACCTGCAGCATTTTAAGCTGGACTATCAGGGGCTCATAATCGCTGATGGCCGAGAGCCTCCTTTGCTCCGCGTGGACCATATCGTAACGGATCCCCCGTATGGCAGGTCGGCAACGACTATGAAGTCCAACACTAAACTCATAATCGAAGCATTGTTAACTTCAGCCCAGTCGATGCTGCGAAAAGGACAAAGAATATGTATCGCCGCACCGAAGACGCTTAACATCGTGCAGGTAGGCACGTCCCTGGGCTACAAGCATGTGGAATCACATTTCGCCTATGTGCACAGAACCCTTACAAGAGAAATAGCTGTGTTCGAAAAGTGAAGGTGAGCCGAAAATGAGTCTGCGCATTCTTTTCTTGGGAACCGCTGCCAGCGTTCCCACACCAACTCGTAGTTTACCGGCAATTCTAATCCAGCGGAAAGATGAATACCTGCTTTTCGACGCCGGCGAAGGTGTCCAGCGTCAGATGATCAAAGCTAAAACAGGCTTCCACAAGAAAATGAAAGTCTTCATTTCCCACATGCACGGTGACCACGTACTGGGCTTGCCAGGATTGCTGCAGACTATGGCGTTGAACAACAGGCAGAAAGCCGTTGAGGTCTACGGTCCTGTTGGCATAAAACGCTTCCTTGAATGCATTCAGGAAACCGTTCAGTTCGTATTGACTTTCTCACTGCGTGTCCACGAGCTGGAAGGTAACAGAGTTGTCTGTGAAGAAACAGATTACACTGTGGAAACTGCCTGTTCAAATCATGTCATACCAAGCCAAGCATACGCGTTGACGGAGAAACCTCGACCTGGAAAGTTTCACCCAGAAAAAGCCCGTGAACTTCACGTTCCAGAAGGAAAACTTTGGTCAGAACTTCAACACGGACGGAAAGTAACTCTTCCAAACGGAAGAACTGTTGTGCCCGCCGCTGTTTTAGGTCCACAGCGTCGAGGAAGAAAAATCACTTACAGTGGAGACACACGCACCTGTGAAGCGGTGATTCAGCTTGCACGCGAATCAGACGTTCTGATTCATGAAGCCACACTCGACGATTCCCTAGCTGAAAAAGCTGTGGAAGACGGGCATTCAACACCTACCCATGCCGCTGAAACCGCGAAAAAAGCTAACGTACGCCTTCTCGTTTTGACGCATATAAGCGCAAGATACACTGATGCAACCCTGCTTTTACTTCAAGCGCAGAAAACCTTTTCGAACACGTTGATCGCTGAGGACTTCACAGAACTCGCTTTGCCGCTTTCCGAAGGCTAGCTCAAAAGGCGCCTGAGTGTTTGCACGCTTTCGTCAACGTGCTCCACAGATTCCACGACAACGGTTCCCGAGAAGCATGTTTTCTTGAGGTTTTCAGCAAACAAACGCCAGTCAATGGCGCCATAGCCCACGCCTAAATGCTGGTCTGCCTCGCCAAAGTTGTCGCTTGCATGGACGTGCACTATCTTTTTCGACAAGTGCTCAATGAACTCGTGAATTTGGCGGTTTAAGTTTGCATGTCCCACATCGAGTGTTACACCGAAATCCGCGGGAGCTTCTGCAAGAAGCCTGTTGAAGTCCTCTGGATTACTCATCAGAAACCCGTATTTTTCAGGCATATTTTCAAGAGCCATCATTACTCCCGCATCTTCGGATAGCTTAGCCAACTCCAGTATGCTTTCCGAATTTTGACGCCATTCTTTTCCAGGATAGAACATGCTTATTCCCGTTCTGCATCCTGGATGCACAACCCATATGCGGGCGCCCAAAAAGCTAGCGTAGGCAAGCGACCTCTTTAACCGCTTCATAGCCATCCGCAGAAAAGACCTTGACGGTGAGGCAACGTTCACATCTGCAAACGGAGCATGAACAGAATAAACGAAACCGTAGGATTCCCCGATTTCGCGTAAAACCCTGGCTCTTTTCCCGTTCAGGGAATGAAGCCCTTCATCCACAATTTCCACATGAATACTCGGTGCCTTGCAAAGTTGTCTAACCATCATTCTGAACGGTTGACCAAGACAATGAAGCATCGAAAGACCAACAATTTGCGCAGACATGCAAACAGCCTTGTCACCTTAAAATAAGACAGACGACTTTATAATCCATCTTCTTCTCACAGTCGAAAAATAAGATAACACGAGCTGAGTTAGCGCCAAAGCATGCAAAAGTGTTGAGCGCTCCAGCCGTGTCACGTTGACATTAAGTATTTTAACAAGGCTTATGGCATGTTTAAGCCAGAAAGGTGTGGCCTATTCACGGAACCAGCCGAATGACGCTTGCTGCTCTGCTTGGTTCAGTCATGTTTATAACCAAGGTTTTTGTTCCGCCGCCCATCGACAGGTTGTTAATCGTTGTTGACGCAGTAATTCTCGCTTTAGGCGCACTTTTCATTAAACGAGGCGGCGCCACAATAGTAAGCGCAGTCGGCGGGGCACTCACAGGTTTATGGAGACCCGCATTTCTACCTTTTTCATTAATCTTCCTTATACTTTATGGAGGTTTAACCGACCTCTTTTTCGCAGTTTTTAAAGTAGACGCTTCAGCGGAAGGCGTTGAAAGAAAGCGATTGATGGCAGTCATGACGCTAAGCACTTTGCTGATCGCGGTCTTAACATACAATGTGACAGCGTTTACCACAGGCATAATTCCCAAAAACGATGTGTTTGACGTTGGAGTCATGTTAATGGGACCTGTAAGCGGTGTTGTCGCAGGCTACGCAGCGGCTTACCTGTGGAACAAATACTTGAAAAACATAAACGCCTAAGGATATAACCCAAAAGCTTGATGGCGACTTTTTCCTCGGACAATCGTCTCCCCCGATAATGTCGCAGGAACACTCGGGAGGAGTAGGGATCTACGTAGCTGAGCAGGAAGAATTGGAGCGCGCAACAGTTGTAGCCGTCAGCTCGATAACGCCTGTGGTCGCCGAGTCGACGCAGACGTGAGAAGGTTTCCGTAAACTTTGCAAAAAGTCTACTTGAACATTCTGTAAACTTGCATTACGTGTTGTGCGAAAAGCTTCTCGTAAGCAATCACGTACACTGCGCTGTACTCCTTAATTCTCAAAGTATGACTCAGGTGTGGGGTCAAAGGTTACCCATCGATCAGGATTGTTATACTTGACTTTAGGTCCATCTTGCCAGAGGATTTTGTAGACACGCAGGAATTCACTGCTTTCAAGCTTCTCGTTTTTCCTGATTTTTTCCAGTAGCGCAATCAGTTCTTCACCCAACTTTCTGTCCCTTTTTGCCTGCTGAAGCACTGCAAGCAATTCATCCTGTAACCTTCTCCTTTCCATACTTCAGCCCTGTCGCTGTTAGGCGACGAACAAATTTAAATCAAATTGCGAGCGCCGAAATACGTCTGAATCCGGAAGGGTGCATGATGCGCCGAAACACCTGAAACCGCAATGCGCCATGGTTGAGTTAACGCCAAAGTTGAGGTTCCAACATTGCGGTTTTCGTCGGCGTCATGGTCCTAGTGTTTCGACATTGTCCTTGACGCAGCTTGGGGATCGCATATGCTGAGCAGTAACATGGGTGGTTTTCGACTTTTGCAGGAGTGTTTTTCTTCGAATTATCCGCAGTTTATGCGTGCCTTTCGGCGAATTGATGTTGCTACAAAAATAGGTTGGTTGTTGGCGGCGTTTGAAGACGGGGTTAGCCGTCTGAGTTTTCATCCCTTAGGGCTGGCGGAATAACTAACAACGTTTGCGTTTGAGTAATTCCCTCGATGTTTTGTATGTCTATTATCGTTTTTCCTAAATCCTCGATTTTTTGGAATTCTACATAGGCAATCGCATCGTATCTTCCAGCCACAACATGGCATTGTTTTACGCCTTCAACCTGTTTGATAGATTCAAGCGCCTTCCAAACCTTGGTTGGTTCGGTGTTCACAATTATGTATGCTTCCATTTCGTTGTTCCCTCAAACAGAATAATTTTCGTTTCGCCACATAAATACGTTATAAGAAACGTAACAAAAAAGTGCGTTGTTCGCGTTTCACCTTCACATTTCCACTGTGCTCTTAGACAGCCTTTGTTCAAGCGGGTTGTTGAGCCAGCATTCAGCAGAAAGCCCTGGGAATCACGTCTTTTGCCTCGCTTGAAGCTTATGCGGCGCTTTCAATAATCTGGAACAACCAGTGAATATGTTCGCACGTCGTTGATATTTTACGCAACTTCCACAACAGATTTAACTTTCACTGTTCATGTTGACTAGCCCGTAAGACCGTGCCGCTTATGCCTCAGAACTTGCCTTCGACTTTTGGTCTGCGAAGACCGTTTCGATTAGCGGCGCAGGCTCTTGTGATGGTTTTTGTTATAGGTTTACTCCTGTGGTACGTTGGAATTGAACCAGTTTTATCTGTGATATCGAAGGTTAAGCTGGAGTATTTGGCGTTAGCGTTTCTTTCATACTTGTGTCTGAACCTTTTGTTCACTTTTCGGCTTCTTCGCGTCTTTAAACGTGAGGGTTTAAAAACAAGCTTTGCCAAAACCTTGATGGCGCAGTACGCAGGTATGCTTACGAGCGATGTAACTCCTGGCAAATCAGGATACATTCTAATGCCCTTTTACCTAATGGATCAAGGTGTGCCGACCTCGCTCAGTCTCTCCGCTGTATTGGGAATTCAATCTGTGGAGTTTTTGGTGAAAGTCCTCGGTGGCGCGGTAGCCTTATTTTTCCTAATAGAAAACGCAGTTTACCCTTTGTCAACAGCGGTTTTGCTGGCTACCTCCATAGGTATTTGCCTTATGCTTGCTGGCGGAATATTGTTTGCTGCAATGAGCTGGTCTGAACGGGTAATCAAACTTTTCAACCGTGTCGCCAACTCTCGGTTCCTTTCAAGGTTCACTGGGCGCTTAGCAAGTAAAGTCGAAGAATACCGCGATAGCTCAAGGAAAACTCAAAAGGCTTTTCCAGAAATCGTGATTATAACTTTTGCATGCTGGATAGTCAAGGGGTTCGAATGGTACTTCCTCGGATTAGCCTTGGGGATTACGAAGATAAGTTGGTTTGGCTTCTTCCTGATGCACCCCTTAGTCACGGCCTTGGGCTTTGTGCCCCTGACGCCTTCAGGCGCGGGTTTCCAAGAAGGTGCCACGGTAGGTGTCTTTTGGCTCTTAGGCGTAGATCAACCTACAGCTTTTGCGTTTGCCCTTCTTTCAAGGGTTCTTCTCCTAATCGAAGACTTTGCTGGATTACCACGGATTGTGCAGTCCGCCTCGAAGCTTTTTCCAAGAAAACGCCAGACGGCTACGCGCGACAGCCCTGCAGGTACTTGACGGAAAAGCTTCTATCCGAGGTTTCCGTCTTCAACGGCACTGTGCCGATAGAGTTAAAAACTGTTAGTAGCATGACGTAGTCAAGGCAAGTTTGTCCCAAAAAAGGAGGTTGCGCATGATGCGGTTTTCCCTTGGCATGGTACTCTTGGTCCTTGCTCTTGCTGCAGCCTTTGCTTTTTCAAGTCTTAACATGTACTTGCTTTTTGAAAAGACGAAAACCTTGCAGGGGAGGCTTGACGAATTGGGGACGCAGCTTAACGACCTGAACCAACAGTTAAGCCAGCTAAGAGACGCGGCTGACGCCTTGAACGCGCGCATAAACGTTTTAAACGAAACATCACATCTTCCCATCGAAGCTTACGATTACATCGTGTTCGTACAAAACGGTTTGGTTCAAGCCAAGAATGGCGTGAACGGTCGAGTTGAATATAGCGCCATGGACGCTGCTGCAGTTATCAATGAGGTCTTTAAGGAAGGCAGGAACATTTACGTTAAGCCTGGCGAATACCAGCTCCTGTCTGACATAGTTGTTCAGGACAAGAAAAACGCACGTTTAGACGGCGACGATGCTAAGGTCCTCGGGAACGGTAACAAAATAGTGATACGGGGAGAAAACTATTCCACTTCACAGTACAACTACCTCTCTGGATTCAACATCGTGAATGCAACTGTGCGTGTTGAAAACTCTTTCAGAACAACCGTTGCAGACATAGTTTTCGAGAACTGTACAACAGCCGTAGAACTCGTTAACTCCCGTACGTGGAGTGAGGGAACAAGAATTGAAGACTGCCACTTCAAGCGGTCTGTTGAGGGCATCGTTTTCAGGTCTCCGCAAGGACCAAACGCAACAGGTTCATACTCTAGCAGTGAAATCAACAGATGCTTCTTCAACCTTGATGATAATTCAGTGGCAATCAGGGTTGAAGAAGCTGCAGAGTTTTCGGACAGCCAGATACAGGACGTTCGCGTCTGGATCGGCGAGTTTGGAAGGAAAAACCAGACAGGACTCGAATTGAACGGGTCAATGTACAAGACGTTGATGTCTAATGTAGTTTTCGAGTCGTTCGCGCCGCTTCCTCTGGAAAATTCAGGTCTCTTCGCCATCGCAATAGGTAAAGCTGCACAGGAATCACCTATAATCGGTGGAGGCGTAAACTTCCTAGGCAACTGGACCGCCCGGGTCTACAACCCTTATAACAAGTGGATCTACGGTTTCGGCAGCGCCTTCAAGCAGGAAAACATACCTGTCCCATTGGGCCTTAGCAGTCAGTATGGAGCACGTGCCGTGATCAACACTTATCCCGCAACACTTTCGAGCTTCAAGGCTCGCCTAACGGTTGACGGCCGCTTCAAGGATAACGAAACAGTAACCGTTAAAGTATGGCTGGAACTTTTAGACAACACAGAAACGTCACCCGTAGAAAAAGTCTTCAATGCTTCAGCAAGCGAATGGCTTACGGATGACGAAATGGTGCGCATGCTTCCAGCTCAAAACATGGTTTGGGCAATACTCGCCGAAGCGAAAACCACTGCTTCAGCCACTGAAGTTAACGTCACGCTTGACGTTTACGGGACCTCAACATAAAATGGTCAAGACACAGAATTTCCGCATTCAAACCCTACGGTGAAGGCAGCCGCCCTTGGAAAGCTACGGCTTCAGCGTATCCCCTTTAAGCTCAGCGACCAAGTGAGGCAAGTCTGTAATCGATGTTGCGACGTAATCTGCCCCGGCACGAATGAGTTCGCCGACCCCTGTGAGACCTGTAGTCAACCCAACAGACACTGCGCCTAACTCCTTAGCGCTATGCATGTCTGAAGGACTGTCTCCAACGATAAGCGCGTTTGCCGCTGTTATTCCCAGAGAGTCCAACACGGCGCGAAGATGCTGTGGATGAGGCTTAACGTATTCCACGTTATCCCTTGGAACCACTGCATCAAAGAAACTTGTCAGCCGAAATCTGTTAAGGATGTAATCCACAGCCCGGCCGCTGTTCATGGTGAAAAGCCCAAGCTTGAGCCCCAGATTTTTCAGCGTCTTCAGGGTTTCGTTGACTCCCGGGAATAAGCTTGTGTCCATGGCGGCTTCAAGCTCATATTTTTCCGTAATAGCAAAGACTTGCGTGCGAATCTCGTTGAAACTCAAACGTGTGTTTCTCAGGTTTCGCGTGAAGATTTCAGTTTTCTTGAGCATTTCAAAAATGCTTTCGTTTACCTCCAACACTGACGCTGGGATGCCGGCGTTAACCAGGTAACTCCTTACTTCGCTCCTGACCGCCTTGTAATTCAAGTTGAAACGCACAAGTGTGCCGTCAAGGTCGAACACTACCCCTTTTACTTCCATCACGCATCAAGCTCTGCAACTTTGAACTGAAAGCGTGTAGATGCACACGCTTACGAATAATATACTTTACGGTTCCAAAACAGTGTCGTTTGACCTACGCATTGGTCGCCTAGTGGAAGCTTCCAAAGTTGTCATGGCGGACTTCGGTTTAGCCAGAAAATCTACACCGTTTAGTAACGTAGGCGCCAAGAGCAGCGAGTACATGGAACAGCCGCGTCAAAGCAGGCACTGACGAATAGGACAAGCGACCAGTCGGATGCGTTAAGCTGAAAAGCTTCTTTTGTCAAGTGTATCTTCGACCATGGATGAACCTTGAAGCATACACGAAAGAGCAACTTTGGAGTATGCTCGTCGAGGTGGTGCACGCCTCAGTTTTGTATTATGGCAGAAAAGCATATGTCCGCGACGTTTTACTTCAAAGCAATCCAACAATTACGCCGGCTGAACTGGCGCAGAGGCTAAACATGACTGAGGGTGAAGCAACGGTTATACTATATGAATTAACCGAGGAAAACCGTGGAAAGGACACGCCATCGCGACAAACATGTTCTTGAAAGCGCTGGATTAAGCGCCGTCAAGCTCGGATAGGCTTTTCGTCGACTACTTTTCGACGCTGAAGTCAAACTGCCCAAAGCCAAGCTGAGACCTCTGAGTATGGCAGAATCAAGTGTTTTCGGGCATGGCGTTTTTAACCGCCACGCAAGAATTTTGACCTACACTGCCCGTTCAAGTCGGTGAAACCAAGCGACGGCGTCGACCAAAAAAATTTTTGTAGGAATTATCCGCGATCCTTTTTTTTCAGTTATCTGACTGGCATGCATCTAGCCAACATGGACAGATGATGCTTTGAAAACTAAGAAAACCTTTGAGTCAATGTTAAGTTGCATGTCGCTGAACGATTTTTTGGTTATTTGTACGATGAAGTCTTTTCCTGCTCTGACTTTCAGTTTAACCACCGAGCCGAGGTCGGATACTTGGACGATTTTGCCTTCAAGCATGTTTCTGGCGCTCGAAATTATCGGTGTAGCTGAAAGGATTATGTCTTCAGGAGGTACATAAATCGTTACGTACCCTGTTTTCTTCGAAGCTGCCTCTATGTATAAGCCGTCGCCGACGTCGATTATTGAGTTTCCCTGTGGCATAATGCTGGATACACCGTGAAATACGTTTTCAAGTCGGCCAAAATCCTTGAAAGGCTTGGAAAATTTGCTGAAAACTTCTTGAAACGTTCCAGACGCTTCTATTCTTCCTTCGTTGAGAAGTATGACTTGCCGCGCCAGGTTCTCTGCCTGAAGCATATTATGCGTCGACATTATTATTGTGGTTTTCTTTTCATGGTTGACGCGTGAAAGTACTTGCTCGACTATCGAAGCGTTTCGTGGGTCTAGGTTGGCAGTTGGCTCGTCGAGAAGCAGCAACTCGGGCTCGGTGACCAAGGCTTGAGCAAGCGCAACTCGTTGGGCCTCTCCGCCAGATAAACCGAGGGCGTTTTTCCGTTCAAAACCGCACAGTTGAACCAGCTCCAGCGCCGCTTTCACTTTTTCTTCAACGCTTCCTGCTCGAGTTTCTCCCCTAACTTTCAGGCCGTAGGCTATGTTTTCAAAAACGCTGGTGTTGAACAGCACAGTCTGCTGGAACACCATGCCTATTCTTCTACGCATGCGGCTTTTGTCTTTCATGGCGTAGTCTACTTGTTCACCGTCGAAAACTACTGTGCCGCTTGTCGGTTCCTCCAGCAAGTCAAGTATCCTCAGAAGCGTGGTCTTCCCCGCACCGTTCGGTCCGACGAGGACGAAGACTTCGCCGTTGTCCACTCTGAAACTTACATTTTCCAAAATCTTCACATTACCATATTCTTTCGAGATGTCCTGCACTTCAACGATGGGCACTTATCTTCTTGCCCCCTTAAACTGAAGAACCGTTAGTCCCAAGTTTATCGCAAACGCAATAGTCAACAATATTGCTCCAAGCGTGAGCGCCATGTTGAAATCGCCTAGCTCTGTCTCCACGACAATCGCCGTTGTCAGCGTTCGTGTTACCCATCTAATGTTTCCTCCAGTAATCATAATGCCGCCAACCTCCGAGATTGCTGCTCCAAAAGCAGCGATTATGGAGGTTAAGACGCCAACTCGGGCCTCTCTCAACACTGACAACGCAGCTTGAGTTTCTGTGGCACCGAGCGATATGGCTCTTTCTCTAATGGCTTTTTCAACACTTCCAACAGCGGACATCGTAACGCCGGCTATTATAGGAATCACCATTATAAGTTGCGTTATTATCATGGCTGTGGGTGTGTACAGCAGACCCAGCCAGCCTAACGGTCCTGAAGTAGTTAACAGCAGATAAACCACAAGCCCCACAACGACAGGCGGCAAACCCATGAACGTGTTTATGATGCTTTTCAACGTTACATCTGCCAAGCGAATTAGCGTCCTTTTTCCTCTAAACTGTCTAAAACCTAAAACTGTTCCGATGGGTATGCCTATCAATGCACCTATTAAAACCGCTGTTCCAGAGACTTTCAGAGACAACAGAGTTATGTTCCAAACTTCCTCGATTAACGCGTTTTCAATCATCAAAAATCACCCAAGGAAACCCGCACCATTCATGTTGTTCTTGAAGTTGTATAAAAACTGGAAGCGTTGTTTGCGTCCCCTGTGCAGTTGTAGGCAAGCTTCAGCCTTGTGCTTCATACCACGCAATTTCCTTTTCTTGGTCTGGAAAGCCTAAGATATGTGCCTTTTCAAAGTTGTGGGCAATTGGTTTGAATAAGGCTTCGTTTTCTTTGGTGAAGTTTGCTATAAGGTTTTGTCCCTCTTCAGAAATCATCCACTTTGCCAGCGTAAGTGCTCCTTTGTAGTTTCTTTGAGGGTATTTCTGCGGGTTGACCAGTATTATTGCGTATGGGTTTAGCAGAATAAGGTCGTTTTCAACTAGAGCCTTCAAATTTGTCAGCTGGTTTTTGAACGATAACCATGTCGCCCTGTCAGTAAGTGTATAGGCCTCTTTCTCGTTGGCCATGCGTAGCACGGACCCCATTCCGGCGCCCGCCTCTAAATACCATGTTTGCGTTTTGTTGGAAGGAGTCATTCCCAGGTTTTTCCATATGCTTAATTCAAGCACGTTCGTACCTGACTTGTCGGCGCGGGAAATGAACACCGCGTTGCCTTTAGCGCCTTCATCTGCAATTCTCCTGAAAGCCTCGGTAGCATTTGTCAAATCGCCTATTCCTGCTGGGTCGTTTGCAGGGCCGATTATTATGAAGTCGTTGTACATCACGCCGACTCTGTGAATTCCGTATGTGCTGTTTATAAATTCAAGTTCAAGGGGTCTTGAGTGTACTAGAACAAGGTCTGCGTCGCCTCTTTCAGCAATTTCTATGGCTTGGCCTGTACCGACAGGGATTATGTGGACATCAGCGTTGTATTCCGCGTCAAATTTTGGGATTAAATAATCCAGCAGTCCTGAATCGTACGTGCTTGTAGTCGTTGCCAGTATGATGGTTGTCTTCTGAGAACTTACGTATTGCTCGTAAACCAATGTGCTTGTAACGGTGAGTGCGAGTGCAGTTATGGCTATTAGAGTTTTTGGCAATTTTTTCATAGTCGACAGGTCCAACCGTTATGTTCAGTAATACATATCGACTTTAATCGAAAGGTGAACCCACACATTTATAAAAGTTACGGCGTAAACATCTATTTCAATGTCCGCTGAAAAGACACGCGCGGCCGCGAAGTTTTGGCTGGAATTCGAAGGAAAACCCTTAATCGGGAGCGGGGGCGCCGAAATCTTAGAAGCCATTAACGAGGAGCAATCCATCTCAAAGGCAGCCAAGAAACTCGGCATGTCCTACCGCTACGTCTGGAACTACGTTGCAAGAATGAACACCCTCATCGGTCAGCCTGTCATTGAAACCTTCAAAGGTGGAAAAAAAGGCGGTGGTGGAGCCAAACTCACCGAAATAGGCGAATTGATACTCAAAGAATACAACAGAATCAAAAACTACATTAAAGAAATTCTTTACGCTGAAGAACATCCGGAAACCATACGGGTGAAAGCCCACTCCATAAACAAGCTGAAAGGCACCGTTAAAAGCGTAGAGAAAGACAATTTGACCTCGAAGGTCAAAGTGGAAATCAACACTCCGGTAACCGTGACTGCGCTGATGCCTGCAGAAACCCTTGAACACCTCAGCATCCATGTTGGCGACGTGGTCGAAGCTGTAATAAATTCTTCAGATATTACCCTGTTCAAGGTTAAATGATTAAACTCGGATCCTGCGGGAAAACCAACGCATCCTTCAAGTAACTTTAACTGGAAAAAACGTGGGGCACTCTTGCGTTGGCGCAACGTAAAGAGTAATCCGTTAGCGTTAAGTCGATTTTCGCTTGATTCAAAAGGCTAATTAAGCCATTAAGTTGCTTGCCTTTTCATTCAAGGCAGAATAAGCGTTTATGCTTTTCTTGGGTGAACGCTGCAGTGTTCACTTTTTTGTTAGGAGCCTATTCAACTACGTACCTGTACGCTATGTGCTCGCCTGCAGTGGGGCTTTTTCTGATTATTCGCAGGACATCACCTGGTTTTGCACCTATGGCTTTGACCGCTGGATCTGCGGATTTGATTTGCGGCATTTGGTAAGGCTGTATTCTGTACTGTTCCAAGAGCTGTTTTTTCTCTTCTTCGCTTAGGATTTCATGCACAGGAACAAGGGTATGCTCAAAAATGTCGAATACTGGAAAAGACTTTGGGAGTAGCTCGACATTTTTCTTTTTGGCGCCCTGCTTGACCGCGTGTGTATATCGGCCTTCAGTAATAACGATCGCATGGTCGATTTCTTTCTCTTTCATAAACTTTGACAGATTGCCAATCGCACTTATCCCAACAGTCGCTTCGTCAAGAATGCACCATATAACAAGCTTCTCCTTTGCAGGTGATTTGACAACGTAGGCTACTGCTCCCTCAAGCTTTTCTTTTGACAGAGGTTTGTATTTTCGCAGTTTAATCAGCACTTCTGCTTTTCTTTCCTCAACTGTTTCAACATCAACGCTCAAACGTAACCCTCAAACAAGCGTTCAACACTTAATCAAGCCATTAGCCCTTAAACCTTTCGTTGTAAATCCTCATGGCTAAACAACGCCCTTACATCCACGTAGTGGTTACTGTTCAAAAGGAAACTTGCTGTTGTCGTCTGTTTCGAATGGCCTGTCTGGGATTAAGTGATGGAAGTGTTTCCTACTCCTGTTTTCTTGGGAAGCGCGTCAACCCTGGGAAGTATACTGCCCTACTCGTTAATTTGACGTTGCAGGTGCCCGTTCTACGACACCAGTCTTCGCATTGTGCAGCAGTCTGTTCATCTATGTATCCCAGCCCGCAAACCTCGCAGATAAAGAGAATTCTGTTTTCAATGTTTTCCTTTTTAACCATTCTGGTTTTAGCCCGCATAAAAAATGATTGTGTTTCCACATAAGGTTATCCTCGGACAGATTCTTTGGTTTGCAGTGAACTCATGTTCGCCGGGATATCTGTTTATGTTATGCTGGTTGATTTCATGCGTTTTACAGCTGTTAGGCGGCGCGAGCCGGGCGTGCTTGGCGGTTTTAACTGTGAAAAACTGTTTGAGGCGTATGTGTCAAACGCGTAGAATGACTTTTTCTGCGTGGGGCTTGAAGGCTTCGGCAAATTTAACTAGAATTTCAGGCGAGTAAGGCTTTAGGTTTCTGAATTGAGCGTCAAGAGCGTTGTCGGGAACGAATTGTTGAAGTGCGTAGGTTTCAGTTCCTTTTATTAGAGCACCGATTGCGTCAACGTTGTCAAGCCTGACTATTCCTGGAACAACAGTTGTTCTGAATTCATAGTTAACCTTTCCAGTTTTCAAGAGTTCTGCACTACGCATGAATTCGCGTGTGTCAGACGCGCCGAGTTTGCTGTATTCTTGGGGTGAAGTTTTCACGTCTAAAGCGACGTAGTCAACGTGTGTTAAACATTCTTCTAGGACTTCAGGGTAGAAACCGTTTGTGTCAAGTTTCACTGTGAAGCCTCTTTCTTTGAGTTTTGCAAGTAGCTTAGGAAGTTCTTTATGCATCGTCGGCTCTCCGCCTGTAACCACAACTGTGTCCACATATTTTTTCCGTTTTTCCAGAATCTCAAGCACTGTTGCCTCCTGTAAGAAGGGAGGCTTCGGGTCGACGACGATGCGCCAATTGTGGCAGAAGGGGCAGCGAAGGTTACATCCTGGCGTAAAAAGCACTGAAGCTATCCTTTCAGGGTAGTCGATTAGGCTTACCTTTTGGAATCCACTGAACTTCATATTAAACCTCCAACGAAGCTCCCTGTTTCAGTCGTGGGGTAGCTGACGCCTCCGCCTTTGCCTATGCGGTTGCTGCAGTCATCATGAGTGATCGGTCGAAGGTTTTTCTCAGGGCGAATTCAGCTTGTTTTCCGTCGTTCCACTGGTCTACTGGACGGAGATATCCTACGACACGCGAGTAGACTTCGCATCTTGCGTTGCACATGGGACACTGTGTGTGTTCACCGTTAAGGTAGCCGTGTGACGGGCATACGCTGAACGTTGGTGTGAGTGTAAAGTACGGCAGACGGAAACTCCATGAAACTTTTCGAACAAGCTCTGCAGCGGCGCGCCATGAATGCAGTTTTTCTCCGAGGAAAATATGGAAGACTGTGCCTCCTGTGTACAATGTCTGCAAGCTTTCTTGGTGTTCTAACGCCTCAAACAGGTCGCCTTCAAAGTCCACAGGTAGCTGCGAAGAATTCGTGTAGAAAGGCTCAGCGCCCGTTGCTGTTTGCTTCTGGTTGGCTACAATTATATCCGGGTACTTGCGCTTGTCGATGCGTGCAAGCCTATATGAGGTACCCTCTGCCGGCGTAGCTTCAAGGTTGTAGATGTTTCCTGTTTCTTGTTGGAAGTCAACAAGCTTTTCACGCATGAATTTAAGTATGCGTACCGCGAAGGCTTTTCCTTCATCCGAAGCTATGCTTACGCCTAATAGATTGAGTAGTGCTTCGTTGACTCCGACGATTCCAATGGTTGAAAAATGATTCTTCCAGTACTTTCCGTATGCGTCTTTCACGTTACGCAAATAGCGTCGACTGTACGGATACAGGCCGTTTTCAGTGAAGGCCTCAAGCGCTTTTCGTTTTATCTCTAAGCTTTCTTTGGCGATTTCCATCATGTTCTCCAAGCGTACAAAAAACTCGTCTTCGTCTTTAGAGAGGTATCCAAGCCGTGGCATGTTTAGCGTTACAACGCCGATGGACCCTGTCAATGGGTTTGCGCCGAAGAAGCCGCCGCCTCGCTTTCTGAGTTCCCGATTGTCTATCCTTAAGCGGCAGCACATGCTGCGAACATCCTCAGGGCGCATGTCGCTGTTGACGAAGTTGGAGAAATAGGGGACGCCATACTTTGATGTTACCTCAAAGATCTTTTCGGCAACAGGCGTGTCCCACGCGAAGTCCTTAGTGATGTTGTACGTGGGTATCGGGAAAGTGAAAACTCTGCCTTTTGCGTCGCCCAGCTCCATCACCCTTGCGAAGGCTAAGTTAAACATTTCCATCTCTTTGTCGAAGGCACCGTAAGTTTCGTCGGTAGCTGCGCCATTGAAAATTACTGCTTCGTTCTCCATGAACGCAGGCACTGTTAAGTCAAGCGTAAGGTTCGTGAAAGGAGTCTGGAACCCGACACGCGTCGGAACATTCATGTTGAAGAAGAATTCTTGGAGTGCTTGCTCCACTTCTTTCTGGCTTAATCCGTCGAAGCGGATGAAGGGCGCCAGATAAGTGTCAAAGTTGCTGAAGGCTTGTGCTCCTGCAGCTTCGCCTTGAAGGGTGTAGAAAAAATTTACAGCCTGCCCTAGGGCGGTTCTGAAGTGTTTAGCAGGTTTGCTTTCTATTTTTCCGGGGACTCCGCCGAATCCTGAAAGCAACAAGTCACTTATGTCCCAGCCAACGCAGTATGGTCCCAAAACGCCTAGGTCGTGAATGTGCATGTCTCCTGCAAAATGTGCTTCAGCAATGTTTGGCGGGTAGATCCGGCTTATCCAGTACTTGGCGATAACAGTTGACGAGAGATAGTTGTTAAGGCCTTGAAGCGAATAGCTCATGTTAGAGTTTTCTTTAACTCTCCAGTCTTCAACTTCCAAGTACTGGTCAACTAGGTCTGCAGAACTTAAGAGGGCTGCCAGCTCGCGCATGTCTTGGTGCTGTTTTCTGTACAAGATGTAGGCTTTTGCTGTGCGTGCATGTCCGTTTTCGATGAGCATTTTTTCAACGATGTCTTGAATTTCCTCTACTGTAGGCACGCCGTCTTCGCCGAAACGGCGTTTCAATTCTGCTACGACTTGGTCGCTGATTCTTTTTGCCTGTTCACGGTCTTTTCCGCCAACTGCCTTGGCGGCTTTCCAAATAGCGTTCGTTATTCTTTCTTGGTCGAAAGGTTCAAGTTTTCCATCTCTTTTTCTCACATACTTCATTTTTTCACCTCAAGGAGTACACGCCTGAAATCTTCAGGTTCTTCAAACTGCCTGTAAACAGATGCGAAGCGTATGTACGCTATGCGGTCTACGTCTTTCAGGTATTTCATGACGAGGTCGCCGATTTCTTGTGAGGTTACTTCTTCTTTGCCCTTAATCATCAAGTCCTGTCGTACTTTGTCTGCTAACTCATGGATTTTTTCCATGGTTACTGGCCTTTTCTCGCAGGCTTTCTGTAATCCTCGGACAATTTTGTTTAGGTCGAAGCGTTCAAGTTTTCCGTCTTTTTTACGGACCATGAGCTCGACGGACTCTACGTACTCGTATGTGGTGAAACGTTTTCCGCAGTTTATGCATTCTTTACGGCGGCGCGTAGTGTTTTCTGGTGAATCACGCGTTTCTAAAGTTTTCAGTTCGTAGGATCCACAGTATGGGCACTTCATTTTTTGCACCGCGCATATTGCTTGGTAGTGTAGGCAGCTGTTTTAGAACACTATATTTAGCGTGTATATAAACTGTTTTAACAATCCTGTTGAAATAAACTTGCTGGGGAACCGCGGGATTAACGATAAAATATGCATGCTTCAATCAATCAAAAGCGAAGAAACGTGCCTGTTTTCCGCTAAGACGTTTAAGAAACGGTTTAAAGCGGTCAGTTAAGGTTTTCTGTCCCGTCGCTTCTAAAAAGCCAGAGAAACAGTGCCTATTTAAAGGTTAAACTTTGAAAAACACAGCGTGCATTCGACAGTACTGGTTCTAATGCGACAGTAAGAACTATTGAAGTCGAAAAACAGGATGTTCAGTGTAGATGCGCCCTATTACATGCTTGAATGGTTCGGCTTTACATGATTGTCTGTCAACGTCTTGCTTTTCGAGCAGCTTCGGTCACCGTGTCGAGTTCCCGGACCCTTGTTTCGATGAACTCTGCAATCTTTTCTTCGCTGAAGGCTCTTTCCTCTTCTTGTTTCTTCAGTTGTTCCTTAATTGTTTGAAGCACTTTTTCCACTTCAAAAGGCTTTACTATGTAGGCGTCTGCTCCTTTATTAACGGCTGCGATAGCGTTCTGAAGCGTTGGGTAACCCGTGATTATTACTTTACGCATTTTAGGCGTTGTATCTCTCATCTTGGACAGGAGCTCGGTGCCTTCCATGTCGGGTAAACGTACATCGATTAATGCAAGGTTGTAGAAGTCAGATTTTGTTTTATCTATGGCTTTCTCTCCGTTTTCCGCGATGTCAACCATGTAACCTTCGTCTTCAAGTATTGTCTGCAGCACTTTTCTGATGTTTTCGTCGTCATCAACTACGAGTATTTTACCTTTCTTGCTCATGAGCTCACGCTTCCTGCTCATCAACAGAATGAACTTGCGATGCTGTGATAAAGCCTTTATGAATCAATGGTATGAATCTCAAAACATTGAGTTTCAATTTTGTTTAAAGCGCAAATAGAGCAGTTTAGTCGATGAAGCTCAAAGCCTTAATCAAGCGCAAACGATGTTTTCTCTTGTGTTTCAGGCTCATTTTGCTTCTATAATGGAAAAATAACATTTGAAGGAGAAAAAAGTTGGGTTTTAAGTCTTTCCGTTGAGGTTCAGCGTTGATAACTGTTGGCTAAGCGGCGTGCCAAGCTAGTCAGACGCGTCTATTCGATGCCCCATTTCTTGGTGACTTTCACTATTAGGAAGATCACGAAGGCCACGATTATGAACGTGATTAACGCCACTAGGAAGTCTCCGATTCCGAAGAGCTGACCAGTGTAGGTAGGGTCTATTGGGTTTCCCTGCGCGTCTAAGGCTGTTGGTGGAACCGCGATCTTGAACGTTGACAAGTTACCCAACCCAGGCAGTGCAAGCCCTATCAATGGCATTATTAGGTTCTTGACTAGCGACTGAACAAGCCCGCCTAAGTACACGCCCATTATGAAGGCAACGGCGAGACCAAGCACCTTATACTTTGACAAAAAATCTATGAATTCCTTCCACAGACCTTTCGGCGGTGGCTGCGCTGGCGGTGCAGGTTTAGGCTCAAGGAGCGACCTGATTTTCTTCAGTTCTTCAAGCATTTCGTCATCTTTGACCAAGACTGTGCTCCCCTCGGACCAACGGTTTTGATGGTTTAAAGATATAAGTTTTTGGTTCTGTAATGTGTTAAGCGCGCTGAAACGGGACTTCCAGTTTGTCCTTCCTTTCGTTATTAAATAACGGTTCCGCGAAAAAGGCTGTTTCCCGTCTTCTCTAAAAAATCAAGTGGACCGGGCGGGATTCGAACCCGCGGCCTCCACGATGCCAACGTGGCGATCATACCAGACTGATCTACCGGCCCGTTCAGGGAACAGTAAGCATGAACGATTGCTATTAAGCGTTTTGCACTGTGACTCAGCTTGTTACTTCGTCTGGCGCTGGACAACGGTTAGTTGCTGTTTTCCGTTTCTATGTTGCGTAGCAGTGCAGGCACTGTGTTCTTTCTGTTTGTGCGCTTTTGTATGGAGCGCTTAAGTGCGGGCTGTCCGCGTTTTTTGATGCGCCTTTTCAGGTTTGGTTTTCAGTAGTTTTCGGTCCACATTTCGAAGTAGGCTTTCGCGTGCGCGCATACGGGGCATTTTTCCGGGGCTTCAGTTCCTTCGAAGACGTATCCGCAGTTTCGGCATTTCCATTTGATTGGTTTGTCTTTTTTGAAGACGCGCTCTTGGGTTACGTTTTCAAGTAGTTTGAGGAATCGTCTTTCATGGTAGGCTTCGACTTTAGCGACCATTTGGAAGGTGTGCGCCACGGCTGGGAAGCCTTCTTCTTCGGCGGTTCGTGCGAAGTTGGGGTAAAGCGTGCCCCACTCGAGTTTTTCGCCTTCTGCTGCCGCTTTGAGGTTTTCAGCGGTTGAGCCTATTGTTCCAGCAGGGTAAGCCGCGGTTATCTCTGCGATGCCGCCTCTCAAATGTTGGAAGAAGAGTTGTGCATGTTCTTTTTCGTTGTCGGCTGTTTCTATGAAGATGCTGGATATTTGTTCGTAGCCTTCTTTTTTGGCGACGCTTGCGAAAAAAGTGTACCGCGTTCTAGCTTGTGATTCGCCGGCGAAGGCTGCAAGAAGGTTTTTTTCTGTTCGGCTTCCTTTGAATTCCATACTGTAAGCTGTCTCCTTGCCTCTTAAGAGAGGCATTCATTGGATAAAAGGGTTTTTAGCGTAAGCTTTTACGCGTCTTTTAAGTTAGGCGGCAGCATGAAGCATATATTGGTGTTTGTGTACGCTATGAGACGCGTTTGACGGGGTGGTTTTCGATGGAGGCGTCTGAAAAGAAGGAAGTTTCGGTTGAGGACGCGGTTAGGTTGCGTGAGCTTCTTGAGGCTGAGCGAAAACGTTCTGATGAGTTGTTGAATAGGCTGAAGTATTTGCAGGCGGATTTTGAGAACTTGAAGAAACGGTTTGACCGGCAGGTGGCTGAGGTTAAAGCTTACTGTCTTGAAGGCATTGTAGTTGAGCTTCTCGAGGTTGTTGACGAGTTGGAGTTAGCTTTGAAGTCGGCGGAGGCGCATAAGGATGTTGAAAGTTTAGCTGCTGGCGTGAAGATGACGCTTAAGAAGCTTAGGAAGGTTCTTGAGCGGCACGGCGTTGTGCCCATTGAGTGTGAAGGCAAAACGTTTGACCCTTCCCTGCACAGCGCGGTTGCAGCGGTTGAAAAAGACGATGTTGAAGGGTGTGTTGTGGTTGAAGAGGTGAGAAAAGGCTATATTATGAAAGATAAAGTGATTAGACCTAGCATAGTTAAGGTTGCAGTGAAGTCCAAGTTACAGGAGGGATGCGTCAAGGATGAGCGGTGAGAAAGTAATCGGAATTGACTTGGGAACGACGAATTCCGCTGCCGCCGTGTTCGAAGGTGGACGTGCAATCGTGATTCCCAGCGCTGAGGGTCCAACAATGGCGGGCAAGATGTTTCCGTCCGTGGTGGCTTTCACGAAGGATGGACAGTTGCTGGTCGGCGAACCTGCAAAGCGGCAGGCGACGGCGAACCCTGAGGGCACAGTGTTCGAGATAAAACGTAAAATGGGAACGAACGAGACGGTTACCATTTTCGGCAAGCAGTATACGCCTCAGCAGATTTCCGCGTTTATACTGCAGAAGATTAAGCGTGACGCTGAAGCCTACTTGGGGTCGACGATTCGGAAAGCCGTCATCACAGTGCCTGCACATTTCAATGATAATCAGCGCCAAGCAACGAAGGACGCGGGGGAAATCGCTGGCTTCGAGGTTATGCGCATCATAAACGAGCCTACTGCAGCGTGCCTTGCCTACGGCATCGACAAAGTTGAGAAGGAGATGAAGATTCTTGTTTTCAGCTTCGGCGGCGGCACACACGACGTTACAGTCATGGACTTCGGCAAGGGCGTTTTCCAGGTGCTTTCAACGAGCGGGGACACGCAGATCGGCGGCACTGACGTGGATAAGGCGGTGATGGATTATGTTCTCGCTGAGTTCAAGCAGCAGACGGGCATTGACCTTTCAGGTGACCGGACGGCGATGGCGCGGCTTAAGGAAGCTGCTGAAAAAGCTAAGATTGAGCTTTCAACGCTTGTGAGCACGGACATTGACTTGCCTTTCATCGCGATGGACAGCGCTGGTCCGAAGCATCTGCATCTTACGTTGACGCGGGCTAAGCTTGAGTCTCTAGCGTTGCCGATTATCCAGAAGACGGAGCGGACGATTATGCGCGCGCTTGAGGACGCGAAGCTTACGCCGCGCGACATAGATAAGATCATCCTCATCGGTGGCATGACGCGTATGCCTCTCGTGCAGAAGTTCGTCGAGCAGATTCTCGGCAAACCTGTAGAGCGTGGCGTGGACCCGATGGAATGTGTTGCCATCGGCGCTGCGATCCAGGGTGCTGTGATCACGGGGGAAGTGACTGACCTGCTACTGCTCGACGTGACGCCGCTGTCGCTGGGCGTGGAGACGCTGGGCGGAATCTTCACGAAGATAATTGAGCGGAACACGACGATTCCGACGAGGAAAAGCCAAATCTTCACTACTGCCGCGGATTTCCAGACAACGGTCACGATCCATGTGCTTCAGGGTGAACGGCCCATGGCTGCGGACAACGTTTCGCTGGGCATGTTCAACCTTGAAGGTATCCCGCCTGCGCCGCGTGGCGTTCCACAAATCGAAGTGACGTTTGACATCGACGCGAACGGCATACTGAACGTGACGGCTAAGGACTTGGGCACTGGCAAAGAAGCGAAGATCACGATTACAGCGTCGACGAAGCTGTCGAAGGAAGAAAAGGAACGCATGGTTAAGGAAGCGGAACAGTTCGCGGAGCAGGACAGGAAGAAACGTGAAGAGGCGGAGTTACGTAACAACGCTGACAGTTTAATCTACACGGCTGAGAAGACGAAGAAGGACTTGGCTGGAAAACTCACGCAGGAACAGACCGGAAAGATCGACGCTGCCGTCGCCGCGTTGAAGGATGCTTTGGCTGGAACTGACACGGCGAAGATAAAGGCGAAGTCTGACGAGTTGACTAAAGTGCTTCAGGAAGTAGGCACGGTGATTTACCAGCAGGCAGCCGCAGAATACGCCAAACAGAAGGGTGAAGCTTCCAAGGAAGCTCAAGCAGGCGGCAGCAAAGAGAAAGTGGTTGATTCAGAAGACTACAAAGTCAAGTAGCCCCCAAAACAGTTTTTAATCTCCCATCTTTCGTTTCCACTGGTAACCGCTTATGTCTGAGAAGCGAGACTATTACGAGATACTGGGCGTTTCAAGAAACGCGACGAAGGAAGAAATCAAAGACGCGTACCGGAGGCTCGCTTTACAGTATCATCCAGACAGAAACAAGTCGCCTGACGCTGAGGAGAAGTTTAAAGAAATCTCCGAAGCTTACGCAGTGCTGTCTGACGACGAAAAACGGCGACAGTATGACTTGCTGGGTCACGCAGGCTTCGACCAGCGCTACACGACGGAGGACATTTTCCGAGGCGTAGACTTCGACTCGATACTGCGAGACCTAGGCTTCGGCGACCTGTTCAGCTTCTTCTTCGGCGGGGGCGCTGGACCGTTTGAGGCGCGCACGCGAAGGGGGGAAGACCTTGTCTACAACTTGGACGTGACGCTTGAGGAAGCCGCACGCGGCGTTGAAAAGGAAATTGAAGTTCCAAGAACAGAGAAATGCAGCGTCTGCGGCGGCTCAGGCGCCAGCCCTGGGACGTCGCCGAGGACGTGTCCACGATGCAACGGTTCTGGAAGGCTGCGCAACACGCGTAGAAGCGGCTTCGCCACCTTCGTGCAGGTAACCGCCTGCCCAAACTGCAGAGGCAGCGGCGTCGTGATCGATACGCCGTGCCGCAACTGCCATGGCACAGGCCTAGTTAAACAGCGGAGGAAAATCACAATTAAGGTGCCTCCTGGCATCGACGAAGGCTACCAGTTAAGGCTGCGAGGCGAAGGAGAGGCATTGCCCAACGGCGGTGTGCCCGGAGACCTTTACGTCGTCGTCCACGTGGCTCCGCATAAACTTTTCATCCGTGAAGGCGACGACCTGTACTATAACCTGGCAATAAGCTATCCGCAGGCGGCCTTAGGCGCTGAAGTTTCAGTGCCGACGCTGGAAGGCGTTGTACCCGTTAAAATCCGTCCTGGAACACAGCCTGGCGAGGTAATACGCTTGAAAGGCAAGGGTATGCCAAGGTTCAGAGACTACGGACGAGGAGACCTATTGGTTCGCGTCACTGTTGAAGTGCCTGAAAAGCTTACGGCGAAACAGCGGTTGCTGATTGAACAGTTGGCGAAAGAGTTCAATCAAGATGTGCACATGAAAAACCGCAGATTCCACTTTTAACAGTTGGTCCTGTGCCCTGAAAAGGTTAGGCCGAAAGACAAACTCGGTTTTAAGAGTGAAAAGTTAGTTGCCAAGTTGAGTCTAAGCCCAGACGACCAAACTTCGTTAGGCCAGCCGTTTAACCGCTTGCAGCTGTCTACTACCCATTTGATGCGGTCTCCTGGGTTTCGACGGCTGCTGTTGGGCCAACTGCACTGGTCCACCGCCGTCAGGCCGTTTAAGCCTGCTCCCCAACTTGGCAAGTTATATAGGTGTTAAGAAGAAATATAAAGTTGCTTGTACATTAATTTTGATAATTCATCTCGTTCAACACACGTGTTTTGCACGTTTTGTTAAAGCTTGTCACGGTGGTTTATGCGCAGTCATGTTCTCCACGTTGCCTATATAAGCTGATGCACCGTGCGGGGGCGCCTCGCGTGAGCGTGGTTCACCTGTTCGCCCTTAAATAGGGCGAGGGCGAATTTAACTGTATGCTTCGTGTTTCGACAGTGCTGTTCGGCGGTGAAAGTGCGGGTTGGACAGGTTTGAACAGGACCTTGAAGTGTTGCTGGCGCGTTTGACCGGGGATTTGCCTGAGGATGCAGCGGTCAAGCTTCGCCATCTGCGTGACCGACTTGTGGAGTTGCAGAAGGAAAACGTGGTTAAGATTAACCATTCAGTGATGGAGCTTGTGTGTGCGAAGTACCTTGTTTTGAAAGGCTATGACGTTCAGGTTGAGCATCCGCTTGATGAAGTTTTAACATGCGACTTGTACGGTGTCAAGGGCTACGGAAATCTGGTGGTTGAAATTGAAACGGGCTTCATTCCGCCGGACCATGCGTTAGACCCTTCAACGTACACTTCAGCGCGTCTGGCAAGTAAGATAATTCGTTACAGCAGCTTCGCAGGGAAATTCGCGTTAGGCGTCCCTCCGCATTATGTTCTTCCCTTTCCTCAGGCGTTGGCGTTGCCTCCGAAAAAGCGTTCCGCAGAGGATTTAGACAGCATTAAACTCCTGTGCGACTTGTACTATCATAATCCCCCCGTCACGGAGGAGCAGGTTCGAGAAGCGCGGATCCATGAAATCCTCGTGGTTGACGTTGACCGTTTGGTTGTTCGAAGCTTGAATCCTGAAGCCTACATCAAGCGTGCGTTGCATAAGGGCTTCTTCAACGGGCTTACGGCTGACGGCATCCTGTCGCTTGTGAAGAGCATTGCGTCCTTCGAGTCCTCCGCGGGCAAGTCTTCACGCATGTAACGGTTAAGCTTATGGTGTTCTATGTTTACATGATTCTATGCGAGGACGGAAGCTTTTACACAGGCTACACGCGCAACGTGGACGCCCGCGTACGCGTGCACGCTGCAGGCAACGGAGCGCGGTACACGCGGATGCACAAGCCGCTGGAGCTTGTCTACGTTGAGTCCTGTCGTACGCGTGCTGAAGCCATGCGGCGCGAGAAAGCAATTAAGCGTTTAAGCCACAGTCAAAAGCTTCAGCTGATTGAACAGCACCGTAGTTCAACACGTAATCTTTGAAGGTTCGCCCAGTGCTGCGGCGGCGGCTTCATCGGTGAGGCTTGAGGCGTCAGGATGCTCCACTTCCAAGTTTGGCTTGCTACAGGAGCATAGTGAGGGTTAAGCCTGCGGCTAAGGGCATTGTGATGTTGTCGTTGACGGGTAGAGGAAGGAGTTCAATGGCTGTTGCGGTTGCAGCCGCCGCCAACGCAAGCTGGGGCGGGACAAAGAAGGCGGCGCCTACGAAGGCGAACGCGAACTCGGCGGCGGTTCCCTCGGGAGTCTTGCTTTTGTTGAAAGGTAAGGGTTTATTTGTGATTTGGCCGCCGATGATTGAGGCGGCGCTGTCGCCGAACGCGAAGGCGGCGATGGCGGCGTAGTTTGCTGGAGGTCTATAGAGCACGAGGGTAAGCAGGATGCCGGCTGCGAAGTACAGTGGCGCAGCGACGAAGTCGCAGTGTTCCGTGGGCAGGGCTGAACAGCGAGTTATGCTTCGGATTACTGGAAGCCCGTTGCCTGAAAGTCGTAGCAGTTCTGAAGCAGCGTACAGTCCGCTTACGGTAAGGGTTAAGTAGACCATTAAGGGTGTGCCTATGAGCATGGTTATGGCTGGAACCAGTGCTCCGGCGGCGTGGACGGTTTCTCGTGCAAGCTTGTTCGCGGTTAACCGACGCCGCGGCGTTGTTGACGCGTTTACCGCGTTTGGAACGGTGTCCAGCTCGTCTGAAATGGCGACGTCGGCTTTTGCCTTGACGAGGAAGTCGGGGTTGAACCCGATTTTCCGTGTTTCAGGCAGGAAAAGCGGAAGGTTGTTTCGGTCGTCGGCGACGACGGCGCACTGGTTTGGTTGAAGCCCCTCCTTTTTCAGTATGCGCATGAGCACGCGTTTCTTGCCTTCGCTTTCGATGACGTCGCCTTGAATATTTCCTGTGAAGACCTCGCTGTCCAGGTCTACGTCGATGCCGAAGGCGTAGTCGACGTTGAAGCGTTGGGCAAGGCGCTTTACGATGAACGTGGGTAAGCCTGAGCTTACAAATGCGATGACGCAGCCTTGCTGCTTCAGCTGTGCAAGAGCTTCATGCGCGCCTGGCATTGGACAAATTGCGTCTGCGATGGCTTCAGCCTGCGTAACCGTTAAGCCGCGAAGCGTACCGTAAATCGTCTGCAGGGTTTTCTTTAGGTTCAGCAAGCCAGCCTGGTACATTAAGCCCGCGGCTAGTATTCGGATTAGCCTGCGAAAACCCATTCGCCTTCCAGCTTCGAAGACAAATCGGTTTTTTGGAAGAATCACGCCTTCAACGTCGAAGATGACGAGTTTTCTGGTCGACGGCGCTTTTTTGTTTGCTTCCATGACTTGTCGTGTATAGTTTGTGCGCACCAGGCTTTAACGTTTGAGATATATTTCGGGTTTTGACACGTTTCTCGTTTGGAAACTCGCCTTATATTTTAGGCAGTGTCTAAGGCTTATCGTGCGTGAACGAATGGCTCAGCGGCTTTCAAGCAGGGAGTTCCACGTTGTTTTCGACGCGATTTGGCAGGCTGGACCCCAAGTGAAGTATCAGAACCCTGACGGGTGGCGGCTGGCTACTCGGCGTTGCGCCTGAGTGGCGGCTGAACTGTTTTAGTTTATACGCCGCTTGCCATATTTCGTCGCGTGTTTTAGTATGCGCCTTTGCGACTTGCAAGCGCTGCGGCATGCTTCTTCAGTAAAAGTCTCCACTGGGAGGCTCTGGGCTTCAGCCTTGGATTAGTTGAGGTTTAAGTCAATTGTTTTTCTGAGCTTTTATGGTCATTATTTTTTGAAGGTTGACTTCGAAGGCTGCAGTTGGGTTTTCGAGGTTCCAGTTTACGAGTACCTGCGGGTGGATTTCGCCGACGACGCCGACTACCTGCTTGTTCACGATGATGGCTCCAGCTCGGCCTTCAATGAAGCTTGGGTGGCTTATTGGCTTTGTTTGTCCTTGTACGCCGAGGTTAAGTAACAGCGCGTTCAGGGCTGATTTTGCTTCGTTGAAGTTGGATGCGGCGTGAGAGGTGGCGGCGGCAAGCCATTCTTCGTCGCGGGTTTGGGTTTCAGCGTTTTCGTCTGGAAGTGTGATTTTGCCTTGTTCAAAGATTTTCTGTGGGTACTCAGAGGATTTGTTGTTGCTCAGGAACTCCATTAGTCCTGGCAGGAGCCAGCTTCTCAGGCATGTCATGGTGACTACTTTTGGGTTTGCGATTTCGATGCGGGTTTGTTCCGGCAGGTTCATTTTGGCGAATAGGTTTTCAGGGTTTGTCAGCGTGTAGGAGAGGATTTCTTGGTAGCCGAGTCCAACCATTAGTTCGCGCGCAGCGTTTAGGAAACGCTGTTCGGGTTTCTGGCCGCCTGTTGTGGGCAGTTCCCGCCAGAGTGGCTTGATGTTGTTGTAGCCGTAGGCGATGGCGACGTCTTCGACGAGGTCGACGGGGTGCATTATGTCGATTCGGTAGCATGGGATGCGTACGCTGACGATGCTGGCGGATGTTGGCTGTGCGCCGAAGCCTGCGGTTTGCAGTAGCGAGGCGATTCTTTCGCTGTCAAGTGTTAACCCGAGGAGTCTGTTGGCGTAGTCTACGTTTAAGTCGATGGTTCGGGTTGACAGGTCCGGCGTGTGCATCTGCATATGCCGGTGTGGATAGTTTATTTTGGCCGCGTAGGCTTTTCCTCCGCGGTCGATGAGTGCAAGGGTTACGAGTTTAAGCGTGTTCAGTACGGGTTCAAGCATTGTGCCTGTGACTTCGACGAGCACGTGCCTGGTTTTCTCGGTGACTTGGCCTAGGTCGTTTGAGTTTATGATCGGCGGGAAAGAGAGCACCTTGCCTTTTGCGTCTTTGAGGATTGGGTAAACCTTGTGTTTCTTGACGATGTGTCCGTACTCGACTCCTTTTGGGTGTCGCTTGAGGATTTCCGCTAGGCTCATTGTTTCAGTGAAGCCTAATGGGGTGAAGCGGGTTTCATGAGGGTTTGAAACCGTGTAGTCCAGCGGCGGCGTGATGAGTGTGAAGTCGTAAAGTCCAATGCTGGTTCGTTGTCGGCTTCGTCCATACGTTTGGTCAAGTTTGTCCTGCAGGTGCATGAGTCCGCGGATTACGGAGTCTGTGAGTTCAACGTTTTTGACGACGGCGCATCCGATGTACGGGCGGATCTCGTCTAGTCTATCGTCAACGTTGACTTCAACGTTTGCTTCGCCGAGCGTGTACTCAGCCAGTCCATGCTTGTGTTTCAGGTAGCCTTGCAGCCCGCGGGCTAAGCCTTCCACACTCCACAGGTCAGGTCTGTTTGTGTCTTTGATTTCTATGCTTAATGTTCCATTTTCCCTGTCGAAGGCTTTGACTTCGCTTTTCACCAGCGCCAGCGCTTCGTCGAGTTTTTCAAGGTTTTCTTCGAAGTCAAGCTTCAACAAACGTTTAAGTTCAAAGGCTTCCACGTCGATTGTTGGCATTTCACGTCACCGGCATACGTCTTAACCAGTTAATGTCTTGTGAGAAGATGTATCTGATGTCGTCGATGCCCGCGCGCATCATGAAGAGGCGGTCTACGCCGAGGCCCCAGGCGATGACGGGCACGTTGACGCCTAATGGAAGCGTGACTTCAGGTCGGAAAATGCCTGAGCCGCCGAATTCAACCCAGCCGTAGCCTTCCTTGTAAGCGCTCAGTTCAACGCTGGGTTCTGTGAAGGGGAAGTAGTCGGGTTTAAACCTGACTTTGTCGGCGCCTGCGATTTCAACGGCGAATTTTTCGAGGACGCCGAGGAGGTCTCTAAGCGTCAAATTTTCGTCGACGATTATGCCTTCGACCTGGTTGAATTCTGAGAGGTGCGTTTTGTCTACGACTTCGGGTCTGTAGCAGCGTGCGATGGAGAAGTATTTGCCTGGAACTTTGAGGTTTCGGCTTACAAGCGTGCGTGCGCTGAGGCAGGTGCCGTGTCCGCGGAGAATAAGTCTTCGTGCTTCCTGAATGGAATAGGTGTATTTCCAGCCTGTTGACCCTGTTTTCCAGCCGTTTTCATGTGTTGCCTTCACGTTTTGAACGATGTCTTCGTACGCGCTTAGGTCGCCGTACTCGGGGTTCTTAACGTAGTAGATTCCGAAGATTTCACGTGCTGGATGGTCCTGCGGCGTGTACAGCGCGTCGAAGTTGAAGAAGGAGGTTTCCACGTTTGTGCCCGTCATTTCAGTGAAGCCTAGCTCGACGAGTTTGGCGCGGACTTCCTCGAGGAAGCTTAAGTAAGGATGCTTCTTGCCTGGCCAAGTGTTTGCCACAGCCGCTTCAATGTTGTATTCTTGAAGTTTGACGCTGCGCCATTTTCCAGTAACTATCAACGTTGGCGTAAGCTGGGTTACGGTTTCAGCGGGCGCCATCATGGCGTGTTTTCCTGCGTCTGTTACGTGGAAGGTTCTCACGGTTTTCTCGTCGACCCTGACAAGGCCGCGGCGCTTCAACGTTTGAACCGCTGCTTTAAATTCGGGGCTTAAGCTTTCAGTGCTGGCTTCGCCATGTGTGCTCAGTGTCTTAAGCAGTTGCTCGTCGCTTTCTTCGCGTGGAACAGCCGCCGCTTTCAGCATGCCTGTTTTCGAGTTGTACTGCGCCCACTTCTTCCGCTGTGTCCAGCCTAGGGCGATCTGGACAAGGTTTCCAGTTAGACCTGCCTTGGTTGCAGCCTGCTCTAACGGTGCTTCGCCGCCTTCAGCAACGACGACGTTGACTAGGCGGCGTTCCGGCAGTTCTTTCACGGCGTATTCGCTGCCTTCGCTTGTCAACTTCACCGTGGACTGCCTTGTTTCTTCCATGGTGATGAGACCTTTCTCTTTCAGGGCGAGTGCTGCCCGCATTACCGCTGCCTGCGGTAGTTTAGCTTCGTGAGCCGCCTGCTCCGCGGAGGCTTTTCCGCCATGTTTTTGCAGGGCTTCGAGCAGTTGAAACTCGTGAGCGCGTAACTCCGTCGTTGACACCTCGTTCAGTCACGGTTTATGCGTGGTTTATAGATAGAGTTTTGCTTCGCCCATAAAAGCATGCTGATGTCCACGGCGTGTCCTACGCGGTTAAGCGCAGCCTGACGGCTGATCGAGGGCGCGTCCGCGGGTAGGCTGACGGTGCAACGCTGCGTAGTCTAGGCGTTTAGGGGTTTGAAAAAGGATTATATTGTTGGGGCGCCTTTTTTCCAGAAAGCGCTGAGTGGTTGCAGTGAACGCTTCAGGTTCAAGCGAGAACGGCATGGTTGTTACGCCGTGGGAAGTTCGGGGTAAAGTTGACTATGAACGTTTGATCCGTGAGTTTGGGACGCAGCCTCTGACGGATGAGTTGCTTGCAAGGCTTGAGCGTCACACGGGCAAGCTTCATCTTCAGCTGGAAAGGCGGATTTTCTTTTCTCACCGTGACCTCGATGTGGTTTTAGACTTGTACGAGAAGGGTGTTCGCTTCGTGCTTTACACGGGCCGCGGACCTTCCGGGCCCGTTCATATTGGGCATTTGGTTCCATGGATCTTCACGTTGCATTTGCAGGAAAAGTTTAACGTGCCGCTTTATTTTCAGCTTACAGACGACGAGAAATTCCTCGTGGACGACGAGTTGACGCTTGCGTCGACGCGGAAATACGCCTACGAGAACGCGTTAGACCTGATTGCGTTGGGGTTCAAGCCTGAAAACACCTTCATAATCTACGACGTCGAAGACGTCGATGTTTTATATGACATCGCGTTGGAAGTTGCGAAGCGGGTTACGTACTCCACGGCTAAGGCGGCTTTCGGCTTCCAGGAGAGCACGAACATCGGTTGGGTTTTCTGGCCCGCACTTCAGGCGGCGCCCTGCTTCGTTCATAAGAAGCTGACGGGCGAGAACCTGCCTGCATTGATTCCGGCAGCCATCGACCAAGATCCGTACTGGCGCGTCACACGCGACGTTGCACAGAAGATGGGCTACTACAAGCCTGCGCAGATTCACTGCCGTTTCCTGCCTGGGCTGGGCGTCGGCGGGAAAATGAGTGCTTCAGAGCCTGAAACGAGCATTTTCACGTTGGACCCTCCTGACGTCGTGCGGCGGAAGGTTTGGAATGCCTTCACAGGTGGGCGTGGCACAGCCGCGGAGCAGCGGCGGACAGGCGCTGACCCGTCAGTTTGCACAGTGTTTCAGTATTACTATTACCTTTTCGAGGATGACGCGCAGCGGCTTGCGGATCGTGAACGTCGCTGTAGGGCAGGCGAAGTTTTATGCGGCGAATGCAAGAACGAGCTTGTCGATAGGCTTAATAGGTTCCTCGGGGAACACCAGAAAAGGCGTGAGAAAGCGAAGGATCACGTAGAGGAGTACAGGATTAAACGGTGACAGATATGGTTGAGAAAGTTGCTGTGGACAAGTCGAAGGCGTACAGGCTGCTGCATCCGATGCACACGGTTCTCGTCTCGTCTGGAGGGTCTGGTTTCAAGCCCAACGTTATGGCTGTGGCTTGGGCGATGCCTGCGTCGATGTCGCCGCCGCTTTTGGCCATCAGCATCTCGCCGAAGCGGCATACGCATAGGATTATACGTGAAACTCGCGAGTTCGTCGTCAACGTGCCCACGGTTGAACTGTTGAAGGCTGTTCGGGTTTCCGGCTCGCTTAGTGGGCGCACACGGGATAAGTTTGCTGAAGCAGGCTTGACGCCGACTCCTGCGAAAACAGTTAAAGCGCCTGTCGTGGCTGAATGTGCCGCGCACATGGAGTGTCGACTGCACAGCCAGTTTGAAGCGGGTGACCACACGGTTTTCGTAGGCGAAATTTTGGAGGCTTACGCGAACGCCGGCGTCTTCGCGGACGAGTGGGACTTGAACAGGGCGAAGCTGCTTTACCATTTGGGCGGAACAAAATTTGCGTTGTTAAACTCGAACCTGCAAGATTTGTGAGCGCGCCTGGAATTTCCTGTTAGTTTCTCCTTTTTTTGCAGCGGGCTTGAATGTGAGGTTGAAAAGGCTTTTAGGCGTGTGATGTTTCAGTGTTGCAGTGGCGAGTTTGATGGTTTACTACGATGAAGATGCGCTTGTGAAGTTTCGGTTGGCTGGGCGTGTCCTGCGTGAGACGCGGGAGGAAATGCGCAGTTTTGTCCGTGAAGGCTTGCGGGTGCTTGAGGTTTGCGAGCGTGCTGAGGCGCTTATAAAGTCTAAGGGCGCTTTGCCGGCTTTTCCATGTAACGTTTCGATCAACGAGGTGGCGGCGCATTATACTTCGCCGCCTGGCGACCAGACGCGGATTCCGTCGGGCGCCGTGGTTAAGGTGGATTTTGGCGCGCATGTGGACGGGTATGTGGCGGACACGGCGTTCACTGTATGCTTCAATCCGGAGCTTAACGGGTTGGTTGAAGCGTCTGAGGAGGCTTTGGACGTGGCGGTCCGTAACGTGCGTGCAGGCGTGTCGACTGGGCGGCTGGGCGAGGTTATCGAGAAGTGTATTCGCGGGCGCGGGTTCAGGCCTGTTTCAAATTTAACCGGGCATTCTGTGGGGCGCTTTCTGGTTCATGCGGGCACGTCGATTCCGAACGTGGCGCAGCTTTCCCTCGCCAAATTGCAGGCTGGCGGGGTGTACGCGATTGAGCCTTTCGTTACGCTTCACGATGCGTCGGGACGCGTTGAGGACGCGCCGGAGACTACAATTTACAGGTTTGTGAAGTCGCGGCCAACGTTTGACGTGTATGCACGGCAGCTTATGAAGTACATTGAGGAAACGTTTCACACTTTGCCGTTTGCTGAGCGGTGGCTGCAGAACGTGGTGCCCGCGCCGTATTACTCGCAGGCTTTCCGTGAGCTGCTTTCCTCGCGTGTGATTTCGGGCTACGCGGTTTTCGTGGAGCAGAGCGGGAAGCCTGTGGCGCAGTCGGAGCACACGGTGCTTGTGACTGAAGCTGGCTGCGAAGTTTTAACGTAGAACGTGCTTTTGACGTAGAACGCGCGGGTGCAGGCTTGCAGTTTTGCTTGTAAAATCCGTTGGCTAGAATGGGAGGGGCTTTTCTTTTTCTTTGACTTCCTTGTAGATTGCGGTTATCATTGTTTTTTCGTCTGGGCATTTCGGGCAGGGGTCGAGTTCTTTGAAGATGTAGTCTCCGCGTTGGAATTCACGTGTGGTTTTTGTTCCGCATTTTCGGCATTCGATGGTGGTTATGACGGCGGGGACTTCGATTTTCATTCTGGCTTTTCGTCGTCGGGATTCGAGGAGCATGTAGCCTGACATTGAGAGGCCTATGATGCCTATCATGGCTAGGTATGCGGCGACTATGATGTCGCCTGTGGCGAGGGCGTTGAATGCGAGCAGTATTGCCACTAACGAGAGTGCGAGTACAAGGTATATTGTTAGCAGTACGATGGTTGAGATTCGGGTTGTTGTTTCAGGCATGTCGTTTTTGCTCATTTTTTCAGGCTCCTATTGTCCTATTCCTATGGTGTTGCCCACGCCTACGATGATTACTTTGTCGCCTTCTTTTGTTCTTTCGCGGATGACGCTTTTGATGCGTTCGATGGCTTTGTCTGCGGCGTCTGCGATTTCTCTGCGCATGGGTGATACGGCGTCGCCGACGTCTTCTTTTATGATTATGGCGTTAAGTGGGACGCGGTATTTCAGGGCGACTTCTTCGATTTTGTATTGGTCTACGCCTGGGCCGCCGATTGCGGCGCCTATGCCGTCGATTACTTCGCCGACTTTTTCGCCTTCAAGTTTGAGTCCTGCGTCGACCATTATGACGGTGGCGATTTTGCCCTTGTTTTCTTCGATGACGGCGGTTACAGCGTCGCCTGGCTTAGCCACGTTTCCGCCTGGGCCCTCTGCTTTTATGACGAAGGCGGTGCGCCCTTCAACGGTGACTGCGGCTGCAACGCATTCTGTGGGGACCTTGCGGGTTTCAGCGCCGTGCATGAGTTTCGCGGCTACGAGCGGTCCGACGCCGTCGCCGATCGGCTGCCCGTAGGCGAAGGCTTTAAGTGCGCTGGCGTAGGCTTCGGCTTCTTTCATGACGAGCGGCAGTATCATTTGAAGCTGCATAATGACGTAGAGGCTTAGTGTTTTCTTGCCTTGAATGTAGAAGTGGCGTACGACCTTGTAGATGTAGTTAAGCGCCATCGCGGCTTCAAGCGTGTTTTCAAGGTTGTAAACTTGGACTTCGTCGGTGGCGGGTGCCATAAGCTTCACTTCGTCCTTGAAGCGTTCGTCACGTGTGTCAAGGATGTGGTCGAGTTTCCACACTATGCCTGCTGGGTCCATGCTTTGAGGCGTTATCGTGAAGTATTCAAGGAACCTGTCTACGCGTTCTGACGGGTCAGTCTGGGGCTTGCCGATCTCCTTGATCGTTTCAATGGCGATGCGGCGGCCTTCCTCTTTGATGTACTTAAGCTTGTACAGTGACCCTTCAACCTCGCGGATCATTACGTACATTTGGATCCGCTGTCCATAGAAGAGGAAGACGATGAAGAAGCCGTAGATGAGTATGCTGAAAATCTGCGATATCAAATCGCCTGAAGGAAGAAGCTGGCTTCCAAGCACAGGAAGCACCGCGAACCCGAGCACGTTTTCACCACTTCACGAAGAACTGTCAACGCTTAGTTATAAATCTTAGCTGACTCCGCCTGCAACGCAACGCTGGAAGCGGGGCTGCCAGCTTTTCCAGGTTCGCACGGCCTAAGACCGCACTACAGCTGGAAACGGAGCGCGGTTTAACTTCTGAGTTCGGAATGGGATCAGGTGGGACCCGCGCCCTATGGCCGGCATACCCCAGCATAGACGCGGACTAATCCTTCATTAACTTTTCGCTTCCAGAAGACCTGAAAGCTTTGTGCGGCTGATGAAGCGGTGTTAACGCTTTGTCTTCGGCGTCGTGTGCCGCTGTACCTGCACGTTGCGGAAGTGGAAAAGTAAAGTAAGGCATATATTCATATTCTAAGCATTTCACTGTGTTCCGCCGTTCCAAACGGTGGGGCCGTAGTCTAGGCAGGTATGACGACGGGCTCCAGAAGCAAGAACGGGTTTGCTGACCGCCAAAAAAGGGATGAAGAAGTTCTGGAGCGGTCATAGAGAAACCCGTAGGAGCAGCCACGCGCTGTTTCCGGGTAAAGGTCGTCGGTTCAAATCCGGCCGGCCCCACCAGTCTTTCGGGTCTAAATCGTTTCTTTCATTTTTAAGGTCTGTGGCTCCCTGCTGTTTCGGGGCGCGGGTTGAAGAGGGGCAAATCTACGATTTCGCGTAGCGGATCGCCCGGTATACGCGTTTGATCGCCAAGCTTAGGAACGGCGATGTCGCGTTTAGAATGCTTGATCATCTTGCAAGCCTGGGCTTCAGCGTTGCCGCCGTAAGCAATCATGCAGTTTAAGGATGTGCATTGCCTGATAACGGTTAACGGCAAAACTGGGCTGAAGTGCATTCCGTTTGTGGTGTCTCATAAACCGTTGGTGGAATGGCTTAAGCAGCATCATAGAAGATTGGACCCGACAGCGCCATGGTAACCAAAAGCGGCGCGGAGAACGCTGATTTATGGATTCCTCAAACCCTGAAAGTTGTCCTTTTGTTTGGATTAGCGTGCGCATGAAAACCGCTGCATGAACGAACAAATCGGGAGGATGGGGAATAATTTGGACTCGAAGTGGCGGTAGTCTCCGTCAGTTTTGGGTTTGCGCTGGCTTTTCGGCGGGAGTGTTTGGAAAAGGATAATTGTGGCGGAGGCTTTTTCGTGGTTGGAGTGCCATGTTGGTTGTAGGTGTTGATTTGGCGGGTGTTGCGCGTCGGCCTTCGGGTTTTTGTGTGCTTCGGGACTTGGCGGCGGAGACGTGTCTGTTGTTTTCGGATGAGGCGATTGTTGAAGCGGTTGTTTCGGCTGCGCCTTCGGTTGTGGCGGTTGATGCGCCGTTGAGTCTTCCGCCTGGGCGCTGCAGCATCGACGATGCGTCTGGTGAGCATTTGAGGCTTTGTGACCGTGAGCTTCTGCGTAGGGGGATTAGGTTTTTTCCGGTGACGCTTGGTCCGATGCGTGGGCTTACTGCGCGGGGTATTCGCCTTCGCGGGCGGCTTGAAGCGTTGGGTTATCGTGTGGTGGAGGTTTATCCTGGTGGGGCGCAGGATGTGCTTGGTGTTCCGCGGAAGCGTGTGGGTTTAGACGCGTTGCGTGCTGGGCTTGAAGGTTTAGGCATTAAAGGTCTTTCGGCTGGCATGAGCGACCACGAGTTGGACGCGGTGACATGCGCGTATGTTGGTTATCTGTTGCTTGAGGGACGAGCGGTCTGCTACGGTGCAGGCGACGAAGTGATCGTTATGCCACGTGGCGAAAACCTCATGCGTGGTGCGCGGCGGCAGAAACGATCTCCGAGACAAGCCCATGACTTTAGTCATGGGTAGTTGACATTTTACTATGCTTTAACGCCGGTGAGTCTTTTGTCCATGGACGCCTGAGGTTCAGGTATGTTGAGAGTTGCCGTCTGAGTAACTCTGAACTTTCATCCGCATGTCAAGCCTAATGCCTTCTCGTCATCCGGCAATATAATCATGTTGGGTTGCATGTTTAAAAATTGTTCTTTTTTCGGTCGGCTTGCAGTGCCAAGTTTTCCGCTGTTTTGCTGTTTGTTTTTTTGGACGGCTGCGCGTGTTTCGCTGTTTTTCCTATCGTGTATGTTGTTGACGTGTTTTTGGAGGTGGATGGTTGTGGGGTTTTGTTTTTAGTTTTTTGTTGAGGAGTGTTATGCCTGTGAGTGCGACTGTGGCTGTGAGCAGGGCTGTGGTTGTTGTTTCAGGTATTTGCGGGGTTGGTGTTGAAGTTTGGTTTGGGCTTGGTGTTAGGCTTGAAGTTGGAGTCGGCGACGGGGGCGTCTGTGCGGGTGTAGGTGGCTGTGATGTTGTTGTTGGCGGCGTAGGTGTTGGCGGTGTTGTGGAAGGTGTTGGTGTCGCTGTGGGGTTTGCTGTTTGGTATAGTGTGTGGAGTACGTCGGCTATGAGGTTGACGGCTAGGTTGAGGGATTCGCCGCAGCGGTTTGTGAAGGTTGGGTTTGACCAGTTGTAGTTTTTGTCCATCCATGTGCAGGTTAGGTTTCCGGTTGGGTTGAAGGTGGTGTCGTAGGCTAGTTTTGCTGCGGCGTCGTATGGTGTGGTTGCTGTGAGGTTTCCGTCGAAGTGGAGGTATGTGTTGAAGGGTGCATTGTATGTGGATGTTCTTGTGTTGACGGCGTCTTCGTAGTCTGTGTGGTGTGTTTCGGCGCCCCATGCAGTGTTTGCGGCCATGACGTGGCCGAATACGGCGACGTCTGCGATGTAGTGGGTCATGGCGCCAGCGTTTTTCGCGGCGTCTGCGTAGTTGTGGGTTTTCAGGGCGTTTAGGGTTTTCTGGTATTCTTCTGTTGCTCTGACTGCGGCGGGGTCTTCTTGAAGTGAGCCGTTGGCGTAGTAGTAGATGTGGTGTTTTGCGGTGTCGCCTATTCTGTCTGCAGCCTCGTTGTTGTCTGGGAGTTCTGTTCCGTACAGGTAGGCTGCAAGGTTTTCTGTGAGGTACTGTTTCTCGGTTGTTGGTAGCCAGTCCAGTGCGTGCTGGGCGATCCAGTCGTGTGTTCCGTAGCGTGGATGCGATGGGTCGGTGGAGAAGCCGCCGTTGCTCCAGGCTAAGGTTGGCTTCACGGTTGAAAGGGCTAGAAGCGTGAAGAGGATTGCGGCTAGGCTTGTTCTGAAGGTTTTCTTCAGCTGTATCCCGCATAGGTGATGCGTCAGCACGCCTTAAAAGTCTTGTTTCCATAGCGTTTGCGTTGTCTCCGCTTTTTTGTGTTTTTGCTGTGTCTGGTTTTTGCTGGATTGGCTTCGTGTTTTTTGACATTTTTGTTTAAGTCATGCTTATATATCGAGTCTGGGTATGTGCGATGAGGGTGCGTGGCTTAGCTGTTGTCGTCGGCATGTTTAGGTGAGTCTGCCGCAATCGGCAGGGTGCCTGTCTTGTCGGCGAGTGGTGTTTGGCTTATGCCGTGTCGGTTGGCTAAGGCGCGTAGGCTTCTGGCTTTAGGCAAGGCTGTTGCGAAGCGGAGCGTTGACGGCGGTTTATACTTGCAGTTGAGGTTTGACCCTCAGTCGCCTGTTGTTCAGCAGCGTGTGGTTGAGGGGTTTAGCCGCGAGTTTCTTTTAGGCGTTAAGGCGCGGGCGGTTCGTCGTCGGGTTTGGTTCGGGCTTGACGGTGTTGAGCGTGCGGTTTTGGACGCGGCGATTCGGTGTGCGGGGCGTTTGCGGAGCAGCAGTGTTGTGGACGCGGTTGCGCGTGTGGTTGTCAAGGTTAAGCGGGCGTTGATGAGTCCGCTTTATCGGGTTATGGAGGAGGTTGGGCGTCCGCTTGCGCGTAAGCTCAGCATGTTGGCGCAGGGTTGGGGTTACCGTGCTGCGCGGGTTTGGGCGGAGGATGCGGGTTTCATCAGGTACTTGGCGGTTATGAGCGGGGCGTTTCAGCGTGGGCGTTAACGGTGCATACCTGCGTGAGCGTTTTGCGTAGGCTTCCGCACAGTGCAGCGTAGCTTCGCGTTGTTTTGGCACATGCATGCGCGTTTTCAGCGTTGGCCCTGTTGGCTTTGGGAGTTCAGCTTGCCGTGTTAAGCGTTGTTTACGGTGGAGTAGCGTGTGTGTTGGTTGTGGTTTATGTTTGGGTAGCGTACAACTTGCCGGTTTTAGCGGCGGGTGTGCGTCGTCTTCGCGGTTCAGCGCGGTCTGGCGGCGCCGCGGCGTGTGTTGGTGGTTTGCCTTTTGTTTCGGTTGTTGTGCCTGTTCGTGATGAGGGGCGGGTGGTGCGTCGGCTTTTGGATGCGTTGTTGCGGCTGGATTATCCGCGTGGGCTGCGTGAAATCGTTGTTGTTGAGGACGGTTCGGCGGATGACACGTTACGGGTTTGTTTGGATTATGCGTCGCGTTTTCCAGGCGAGGTGCGCGTTTTCAGTAAGCCTGAGTCAGCGGGTAAAGCGTCGGCTTTGAATTATGCGTTGTCGCGTGTCCGCGGCGAGGTTGTGGCGTTTTTCGACGCGGACAGTGTTCCCGCCGTGGATGTGCTTCGCCGGGCTGTCGTGTACTTTCGTGATGCGCGTGTGGCGGCGGTTCAGGGGCGTACGTTGTCGATTAACGCTGAGGAGAATATGCTTACGCGTTTCGTGGCGTTTGAGGAGGCTGTTTGGTGCGAGGCGTATTTGGGCGGGAAGGACGCGTTGGGCTTGTTTGTGCATTTGCGCGGCAGCTGCATGTTCCTTCGTCGCAGTGTGCTTTCAGCGTTAGGCGGGTTCGCTGAAGACGCGTTGTCGGAGGATATGGAGTTGTCGGCGAGGCTGCTGGAGCATGGCTACGCGGTGCGTTACGCGTCGGACGTGCGTGCGTGGCAGGAAAGCCCTGGGGGGCTGCGGCAGCTGGTTGCGCAGCGCACGCGTTGGTTCCGCGGCACGATGGAGGTTGCGGTGCGTTATGGGCGGCTTATGGCGCGTTTGGACAGGCGTCGGCTTGACGCGGAAGCCACGCTTTTCGGCCCGTTTGTTTTGATTGCGTCTTTAGCTGGGTATTTCGTGGCGGTTTACGGTTTTGCTTCGTCTTCTGCGGTGCCGCTGGCGTGGCAGTGGCTGCTGCAGTTTACGGCGTGGACGACGACTGTGTTAGTTGTGCTTCTGGGTTTGGCGCTGGTTTACGTTGCCAGACCGAGGCGGCTTTCAAGTGTGCTTTGGCTTCCGTTCATCTATTTCTACTGGTGTATGCAGGCGTTTGTCGCGGTTTACGCGGCGGTGCTCACGTTTTCTCGCAGGCCGAAACGTTGGGTGCGTACGCCGCGGTCAGGCGTAGTGGCGAGCCACGTGCTGTGCGAGGCTTCCATGGTTGAGCAGGCGTGAAGTTTTGGTCACGGGCGGCGCGGGCTTCATCGGGAGCCACGTGGTTGACAGGCTTGTGGCTACGGGCTACGGAGTGCGTGTGCTCGATGACCTTTCTGCGGGTTCGCTGGCGAACATCGGCGTGCACCTGCGTGGCGGCGCAGTGCGGTTTGTGAAGGGCGACGTGCGCGACGTTGACGCTGTGCGTTCATGCGTTGAAGGCGTGGATGCGGTGTTGCATTTGGCTGCTGTGGTCAGCGTGCCATTGTCTGTGGAGAAGCCTGAGTTTACGCGGAGCGTGAACGTGGAGGGCACGCGTGTCGTGCTTGAAGCGGCGGCGCAGGCGGGTGTTGAACGCGTGGTGTACGCGTCTTCCTGTGCGGTTTACGGTGAACCCGTGTGTCTTCCTGTGGATGAGGCGCATCCTACGTGTCCGGTTTCGCCATACGCGTGGTCGAAGCTTCAGGCTGAGCGTGTTTGCGGCGGGTTCCAGCGTAGGCTTAGCTGCACGGTGCTTAGGCTGTTTAACGTTTACGGGCCTAGGCAGGGCGACGGCGACTATGCGGGTGTGATTACGCGGTTCATCAGTCGCGCACGCCGTGGCGAAGCGCTTGTGGTTTACGGTGACGGCGCGCAGACGAGGGATTTCGTCAGCGTTTTCGACGTGGCTGAAGCGTTTTTGCTGGCGCTTCAGGGTGAAGCCGGCGTGTTCAACGTTGGTTCAGGCGTGCCCACGACGGTTAACGCGTTGGCGCAGCTTGTGCTGGACTTAACAGGTGCTCGTGTGGGCTTGGCGTATGCGGCGCCTCGTGCAGGCGACATCAGGCATAGTTACGCGGATATTTCTCGGGCTCGGCAGCGCTTGGGCTTTCAGCCGCGGGTTTCGCTTCGGGAAGGCTTACGCGGTTTGGTTGAGGCGTTGGCGTGAAGCGTTATGCGGTTTGAGTTTTCGCGTGTTTTGCGTGGTCGGTTTTCGCGTGTCTTAGGAGCTGGCGAGTGGCGTTGGTTGTCGGCGTGTTTGCTGTTTGGTTTTGGTGTGCGTTTGGTGCCTGAATTGTTGGCTTGGGGGTTGCCTGTGGGTTTTGACACGGTTTACTATGCGTTTGCGGTTAAGGCTGGTGTGGTTTGGGCGCATTGGACTGCGTTTTTCACTTCGTCGTGGCTTTTCTACGCGTTGGTTGTGCCTGTGTATGCGGCGTTTCGGGTTGACCCGTTTTTGCTTTTGAAGTTTGTGGCGCCTTTGCTTTACGGTTTGAACGTGGCGGGGGTTTACTGGTTTGCGCGTGGGCTGCTTGGCTGGGACCGTCGTGTATGTGTTGCGGCTGCGGTCTTCTTTGCGTTGCAGCTTGCTGCTTTGCGGGTAAGCTGGGACCTGCTGCGGAACCTTTTGGGGTTGGGGCTTCTGCTCTTTAGTTTCGCGTTTGTTGAGCGTGTGGGTTCGCGTTGGGGTTTTGCGGTTTTCTCGGTGCTTGGCGTTTTGGCGGTTTTTGCGCATGAGTATGCGGCGGTGACGTTTGTGGCGGTTGTGGCGGCTTTGGTGGTTTGGCGGTTGGTACGCGGCTGCGGTGGTGCTTTGCGTCTGTTTTTGGCGGGGTTTCCTGCGTTGGCGGTTTTCGCTGTGGGCATGTACCTGCGGTTTTTTCCGGTTCGTTACGCGGTTGCTTCGCGTGTGGTCGGGTCGGGCGATGTGGTTTTGGCTAGGGCGGGCGGCTTGTTTTTCATGGTGGATTATCTACGTGTCCGGACGGGTGTTGACGCGTATGCGGGTTACTGGAGTTTGGCTTCGAGTGTGCTTGTGCTTTTCGCAGTGCTTTACGGCGTGTACTTCTTTTTGGTTGTTAAGGGTTTTTTTCGGAACGGTGTTTTGACGGTTTGGACTGGGCTTTTGCTTGTGGGCGCATTTGGATGTTTGGTTGTGCCGTTTTTTGCGTTGGATTACTGGCACAGGTGGATGTTTATGCTGGTTTATCCGTTCACGTTTTACGCGGTTAACGGCGTCTGCCGTTCTGGCGCTGCGTTGGCGGGCTCAGCTTTGCGGTGGCTTTTCAGCGGCGGGGCGGCGGCGTCAGCTATGGTTTTGGCTTCGTTTGCGCTTGGCGTGGCGTATTTGGCGACGCCTGCGTTGATGGTTTACGCTGGGACAAGCGTGCCGTCTGTGACTGGGACGTACAGGTTTTTTTCGACGAGTCCCTGCGTGCCTTACGAGGATGTCGCTGGGGTTGAGGCGTCGATGCGTTGGCTTAACATGCATGAGGATGCGTCTTCATGTGTTCTGCTGCAGCATGCGTTCGAGTTTTGGGGCTTGTACTGTTTGGATTCGTCGTGGCGCATCGTTGCTTTCGAGGTTGACCCGTCTGCGGCGGTGGCGGCTGCGCGGGCGCATGGCTATGCACGGGCGTATTTCGTCTGGTGGAATGTGCCGTTGGGCTGGTACGGGGTTTCAGTGCCAGCTGGCTTCGTGCGGCTGGAGGATTTTGGGAGAATCTCTATCTATGCGTGTACGCTCTAAGCTTGCGGTGGTGCGTTGCGTGTATGCTTGAGGCGGTTGTCTGTGAAGTTCGCGGGCGTTGCCCTGTGCACCGTGTGGGCGACCGCATTGTCTTCGCGGACCCCGAGGTGGATTTGGCGCGGACGGACGCGTTGTGTGTGCATGCGCTTTCAGCGTTGCTGCATTATGTGCTTGTGCTTGAGCGCGGCGTCAGCCCTGTTGAGCTGGGCTTGTCTAAGCCTGGCGACGAGGAGCATGCGTACATTCAATGCGTTGACCCTGGGGCGCCTTACACGGACGGCGGCACGGTTGTGTTCAGGCTGCGCAGGGTGAAGGAGGCTTAAACCGGTGGCGGTTGCTGTTGTTCTTGGTACGCGTCCGGAGATCATCAAGTTTTCGCCTGTGGTTCGCGAGTTGGCGCGGGCGGGCTTGGACTTTTACGTTTTGCATACGGGGCAGCATTACTCGTATAACATGGACCGTGTGTTTTTTGAGCAGCTTGAGTTGCCTGAGGCAAGGTACAACCTTGATGTTGGTTCGGGTTCGCATGCGGAGCAGACGGCGAAGATGCTTGTAGGCGTCGAGAAAGTTTTGGTTTCCGACAGGCCGAGCGTTGTGCTTGTTGAGGGTGACACGAACACGGTTTTGGCTGGTGCGTTGGCGGCGGTTAAGCTTGGTGTTTCTGTGGGTCATGTGGAGGCGGGGCTGCGGAGTTACGACCGTGAGATGCCTGAGGAAATTAACCGTATCGTGGCGGACCATGTGGCGGACTTGCTTTTCGCGCCGACCGTGGGCAGCCGTGACACGTTGCTGGGTGAGGGCGTTGACGAGGAGAAAGTGTATGTGACGGGGAACACGGTTGTGGATGCGGTGCAGCAGAATCTGGCGTTGGCCCAGCGTTGCACGGACGTTTTTGCGGGGCTCGGCGTCAGCGAAGGCGGGTATTTTCTTGCGACGGTGCATAGGCAGGAGAACGTTGATAACCCGAGGCGTTTCCGCGGCATTATGCGTGGTTTAGCCTTGGCGGGTGCGGAGCTTGGTTACCCCGTGGTTTATCCGGTTCATCCGCGAGCGCGGCGCCAGCTTGAAGCTTTCGGCATTGCGGCGGACGGCGTTAGGCTTGTTGAGCCGCTGGATTACCTGCGTTTTCTGTTGCTTGAGAGCCGTGCGCGGCTTGTGCTGACGGATTCAGGCGGCGTTCAGGAGGAAACTTGTGTTTTAGGCGTGCCCTGTGTCACGTTGCGGTATAACACGGAGCGTCCGGAGACGCTTGAGGTGGGCTCGAACGTTTTAGCTGGGACGGAGCCTGGGGAGGTCGTGAAGAAGGCGCGTTACATGCTGGACCGCCAAAGCGGCTGGGTGAACCCGTTCGGCGACGGGCACGCTGCGGAGCGCATCGTAAGTGTGCTGCGGTCCCGTGTGGCGTAGCGTCGTGGCGTGTTGGGGGCTGTGCGTTTTTGGTTGAGACTTTAGCGTCTGCTGGCCATGCTGAAGCGCCTTTGGCGTTTAGGCGTCCGCGTGTGGTTGTGGGGATTCCAGCGTTTAATGAGGAACGGATGATTGCGCGTGTGGTTTTATGTGCTCAGCGGGTTGCGGACCATGTTGTTGTGTGTGATGATGGGTCGACGGATTTGACGGGGGAGATTGCGGGGCGGCTTGGTGCGGAAGTGATTAGGCATGAGCGTAACATGGGTTATGGCGCGGCGGTTCGCAGTCTTTTCCGTCGGGCTCGGGAACTTGACGCGGACGTTCTTGTGACGTTGGACGGTGATGGGCAGCATGACCCTGCAGAGGTTCCTGTTTTGGCGGCGCCTGCGTTGGACGGTCGGGCCGACATTGTGATCGGTTCGCGTTTCCTTTCCAATGCGAAGCGTAGCGATGTGCCCGGGTACAGGCGGCTTGGAATCCGCGTGATCACTCGGTTGACGCGTGCCGCTTCGGACAGCGGCATAAGCGATGCGCAGAGCGGGTTCCGCGCGTACGGCCGCAGAGCGTTGTCTAGTTTGGGTTTGGCGGAGAACGGTATGGGCGCGAGCGTGGAGGCGCTTGTTGAGGCGAAGGCTAAGGGCTTGACTGTGGCGGAGGTTCCTGTGAGCTGCAGGTACCGTGGTTTGGATAAGACTTCGACGTTTCATCCGCTCAGGCACGGCGTCGGCGTGGCCATGTCCGTTGTGCGTTTGGTTGTTGAGGAGCAGCCGCTTTTGTTTCTCGGCGTGCCAGGCTTGCTTGCGCTTTTGGTCGGCGTCTTCTTCGGCGTGTGGATGCTGCGCATCTACGCGGCGGAGCACCAGATTGTCACGAACATTGCGTTAGCCGCTGTCAGCTTCATCTTGATCGGGCTTTTCGCGGTTTTCACGGCGATAACGCTTTACGCGATTTCTAGGCTGACGCAGAAGATGAACGGTAAACGTTAATCCAGCTGGCGCCGTGTTGTTCAGTGAGGCGTGTGGGTGGGCGTAAAGCTTATTTTTGTTTCTGCCTGCTTTATGGGGTTAACGGCTTAGGGAGGCTGGGTGTTTGACTGAGTCGTGTCGTGTTTTGGTGACTGGCGGTTTAGGCTTTATCGGGTCGAATCTTGTGCGTGAGTTGGAGCGTCGTGGGC